>Ga0180094_1000035_pt1 | contig 32880 bp, 38 predicted proteins | sample EasRivT47_16_1Da_FD_121786 | JGI IMG/M metagenome (GOLD analysis project Ga0180094, IMG submission 121786) | Soil microbial communities from meander-bound floodplain in the East River, Colorado, USA - East River metaG ERMLIBT47_16_1Da | ecosystem: Environmental > Terrestrial > Soil > Floodplain ... | reverse complement strand
GCACGAAGCTGGAAACGGCGGAGACAGCCAAGGACCTTCCTGTACGGTACCGCGCCACTGCTCTACTCTACTCTTGACTTTAGCCCGAGCAACTGGTCGACCTGCGCCCGCGCGGCTTCGTCCATCCGCCCCATCCGCGAGATGAGCCCGGCATCGCGCCCCAGAAACGTCGCCACCTCTTTGCCGGGAATGGTTGATTGCTGACAGGCCTGCACGAAGAGCCGTCTCACCCGCACAACCGCGATCGCTCCGAGCCCAGGATACGCGAGCGCGGCAGGCCCACGGATCGCACCACGAGGTCGAGCAGGTCCTGCGGCGTCCGGCTTCGTGACGCGTGACGATTAAGGCCGGGCGTGCGACGACGCTCGACCTCCTCTTTGAACGTCTTGTCCCTGAGCACCCGCTGGTAATACTCCGGTCGCGGCGGGCCGCCATGCGCCGCCCCCACGAACTCGCGATACCGCCGTCTGGCCTCGCTCGGCTGGTCGGCAAGCTGCGCCAGGACCGGTTGCACGTCGACGCCGGGGCCTGCCTCAACCCAGAGGTAGCTGCGGTGGCTGCCCCAGCGGTAGTCTGCAGGATCGGCGACGAGCTTGGCGCGGACGGGATTAAGGTGAATATAGCGGACGAGTTCCAGGAGGTAGGCGTCGCGCGCACACGAAGGCTTTGTACCGCCCCTGGAAGACGTGGCCGACGGTCTGATACCGGCGGTTGTAGGACTGGGTATAGCTCTGATGGATCCCCTGCACGATTTTGCCGAGCCCCACGTCGCGGGTTTCCACGAGCAGATGGACGTGGTTGGTCACAATTTACGAAGACATCACGAAACGGCCTCGAAGATAGAAAGATAGGGCGGAGAGCACTCAATCGTTGCTACTCACCAGGCGATGTGTGTTGGGTCCGTTATCGTTGGTCAGGTGCCCTCAGTTAAGAAAGTAGGGGCCAGGTCTACGATTTATGAGTGCGATTTATGATCGAATCACAGATCGTAGCCCTGCTTTTCAATACCATTTATCGTTGCCACAGTCGCTTGAAAAGTTACTGTCCCCCTTTTATTTCCCGAATTGACTTGAGGATGCCGCGATGGGCAGGGGCAGGAGTCGGGTGGGGCTGGGATACGGCTAGCGCTTGATCGGAACTTCCGGCACGCGTATAACCTGGTCAGAATTCTGGTCAAGCCACGAGGAGGATCCCGTGAAGACGTTGCCCCTGTCTGAGGTCAAGTCCCGGTCGAGTGAATTGGTCGACCGGGTGCACTCGATGGATGAGGAGATCACGATTACGACAAATGGCCGCGCGACGGCGGTGCTCGTCAGTTCCGACGAATTCGAGAGTTGGAAGGAAACCGTGGCCATCCAAGCCGACCGCGACCTGATGCGAGAGATTCGGAAGGGTCTGCGGGCGCTCAAATCGAAAAAGCTCAAGCCGTTGTCCCTTGATGCGCTCGTGAAGTAGTCAACGACCAGCCCGGATGTCGTCGACCAGACTCATCCGTATGCCAGAGGATGTGGCGACTCTTGTCCGCGGCCTTCCTCCCGAGATCAAACGGAAAGTTCGAGCCGGTCTAGACGAGCCCGTCCATGACCCCGATGCCGGGAAACCACTGCGGGACGACCTCGGTGGGCTCCGGAGCCTTCGGGAGGGCCGGTTCCGCATCATCGATCGGATCAACTCGCCTCGCGTCATTGATGTGGTCGCCGTCGGTCCGCGCCGCACGATTTGCGAAGAAATCACAAGACGGCTTCGAAGATAGACAAGGCGGGAATCAGATGTTTCTCCCGCCGACTTGCTTTGCCAGCCTGACATAGGCCCGGAGTAGGTCCGTCTCCGTTACGATCCCGACGAGTTTACCCTGTTTCATAACGGGGAGCGCCCCGATCTTCTTCTTGACCATGATCGACGCGGCGTCGGCCGCGTCGATCTCCGGCACGACCGTGACGGGCGCGCGGCGCATGAATGTGCTCACCTTGCGGGTGCTGACGGTGAGCACGAGTTGGCCTGCCTTGAGCGCCAATTTCCAACCTTGGCGCGTTCCCATCACCCGCTTGAGATCGCGGTCCGAGACGATCCCGACCAGCTTCCCGTTTTCGAGCACCGGGAGGTGGCGGATGTTCTTGAGGGTCAGCAGGGAGAACACTTTGTCGCTGGTGTCATCGGGCGCGACCGTGACGACAGACGTTCGCATGAGGTCTTTGACGGTCATCGCACGCTCCTCAAAAGGTCTCAACGATGTCCGCCGCCGTGATCACGGCAGACACTCCGATCGTATCCTGCACTGTATCACGAACGAAATCGCTCTTGCCACGATGGGACCCCGTCCACCTCGTTCGCCTCGACAAGTTTCCGCCGCATGCTATCGTCATCCACGAGGACATACGGATCGCTCGTAATACGTCAGTAAAGCCGATGTCGTTGGACAACCGTCGAACTCGAAGGGGGTGGGGCTGATGATGAAACGTCTGTCGATCGTGGTGTGCCTCGGGGTGTGCCTTGTCCACGGCACCTCCGCAGCCGGGGAATCCGAGCATGGTCCGGTCACCTTCAGTTGGAAGGCGACCGTTGCCTCGAAATATCTCTTCCAGGGCATCGATTACAGCAACGGCCACCCCGTGGCCCAGCCTGAGCTGAGTCTCGAATACCGCGGGTTCTCGTTGACCTCATGGTCCAATGTCGATCTGGATGAACGACAGTTCAACGAGACCGATCTGCTATTCACCTATGGGGGGGAGCTGGGGGATCTGTCCGTGACCCCGGGATACGCCCGCTATGCGTTCCCGAACAAGGATTGGGAGCCGTCGCAGGAGGTATACCTCGATCTCTCGTACGCGACCCTCTTGGATCTGTCGCTGAGTTCTCATTACGACTTCGATGCGGGAAAGGGCGCCTATTTCACGCTGGGGCTCCACCGCGACGTGGAGACATCGGTCGGGACGTTCAGTGCGGGATCCAATCTGTTCTATCAGCGGAACTACTACGAGGTGAGCGGTATCCCGTCGCTGGAGTTCACCGCCAATTACAGCCGCTCCATCCGCTCCGTATCGATCACCCCGTCCGTGTCGTACTTTGCGACCTGGGACAACGGCGACTTTACAGAGCAGAGTGCCCTTCCAAAGCAGTGGCTCGTTTCTCTTACGGTTGGCCAGAGCTACTGATCGGCGGTCCCGTGCTTTCCGGCGCCCCCGGACAATGACAACGACGGCGCCGGTGCGCTGCTTGCCGCGGGCGCTAACGCCGTAGCCGGCGGGCCGCCGCGAGGAGGTCGTTGCCCAGCGAGGGGTCGCGCGCCACGACGAAGGGGGGCACGCGCTCGTTGGTCGAGGGAAGCGGGTGGTCGTGGCCGTCGATGAAGCGCGGCTCGATGCCCGCGGCGTAAAGAACGCCGAACCCGCCGATCACATCCCAGGGATGCTTGCCCGTGATGCTGACCACTGCATCGCCCTCGCCGTACGCCACGAGAGCCAGTTTGTACGCGATGCTCCCGACGGGGGTCAGCGGCAGTTCGCCGGGCCAGCCCGCAAACCGGTCGTGGCCGATGTCGGTTCGACTCACCAAGATCCGCAAGCCGGGTTGCTCCTCGCGCCCGCCTGGCAGGCGTCTGGTGTCGGCGGGACGGCAGCCCGCTCCCAGCGATCCCGCCATCAGCACGCCGCTCGGTGGGTGAGCGACGGCGCCCCCGACGGCGAGGCCGCGCCAGATCAGGCCGATGGACACCGCGTGCTCCGGGCTACCGGTCAGAAACTCGCGCGTGCCGTCGATCGGGTCCACCACCCAGGTGAAGGCGCCGGCCGCCGACTCGGTCAGACTCTCTTCAGAAAGCCAGCCGTCTTTGGGAAAATGCCGATCCCGCGCCGCCCGGATCATTCGGTCGGCCGCCCGGTCCGCGTCGGTGACCCAGTCGTCGGGCCGTTTCTCTTCGGCGACGAAGCGGTCGCGCATGGCCCAGACCGTGCCCGCCGCATCGACCGCGACGCGTTCGATCACGCCCATCCTGGCGGCCAGCGCCTCCGAGAAGGGAGCGGGGTCGCCCTGAGGACGCGCTTGCCTCGGTTGGGTCATGTGATGGGTGACTCCAATTGCGACGAGAGCCGTCGTCCGGGCGACGATCGTGAACCAAGATGCGTCATCACGGAGCGGTCCACAATGTCTTGCCCGTTTCGTCGAGAAAGTCGATGAGCGGTCGGCCTCTCTGCAGGCCGACGCGCGCGCGCTCGCTGCCGTACTTGTCCGAGAAGACCAACTGGGGGTCCTCGTCCTCCTGCAGCGAAAGTTCGGCGCGCGGCGTCCCCTCCCTGTCCGCGAGGACCAAGCTCGGGGGCTCTTCGGCCGTCAACCCGAGCGCGGCACGGGCCTGACCCGCGTTGTCCGCGAACGTCAGGCGCATGTTGTCGCGTTCGACGATCAACCCGATGGCATTGCCGTCTGCATCACCGAACGCCAGACCGGTCGTGACGCCGGGCCACGCGATCAACCACATCGCGGCTTGCCCGTCAGGGTCGGAAAACGTCATGGACGGCACGGAGCCAGGCAAGACCTCGAGCGTGACCAGTTCCTTTTCGTGCTCATCGTACAAGCGGAGGCTCGGGGCCCCGTAGCTGGACGGACCGAGCGTGGCGCGAGGCCTGTTGTTCTCATCCACGACCACCACGCGCTTGGCGCGGAGTTCCTCCGCGATGTTCGGACCGTTCGGGTTGGCGGCGCCAAGGACGAGGGCGACCCCGAGGGCGCTTGCCGCGAGGGCGACTCCGGTTTTCCACCGCCTGTTCGCTCGTTCCAACCGTTCGAGCCGTTGCTCGACGGATGGTCCTGTTGCGTCATGCATCGTCCGCCCTCCCGTGATCGCATCCCTTCGAAACCACCCGCTCCAGACTCCCACTGTATGCCAACGCGCGTTTCCAGGCAAGAACCTATCGACTCTCGGTGTTCCCAGAATATTTGATGTAGCGGAGTCTGACCGAGTATTCAAGTGGTGGAGCCTGTTCAGGAACCTGAGCGCGCCCAAGGCGCGAGTATCAACCCGGCCGCAGGCTCCTTACAGGTGGCGAAGCAATGGCCAGATGCAAGGCGGAGTGAAGAATCCCCTCTAGCGTGACGGACGAATGCTGCTTCCCGCCGGAGCGTACTGGGTCGTACGTGAGGAGGGATTCTGAAGCGACAACGCCGCAGATGGCCGTTGCTTCGCCACCTGCAAAGTCCCTCCGGGCCGATTAGTATTCGCGCCCTCGGCGCGCCCAGGTTCATGGACAGGCTCCTAGACGGGTAAGGAGCGGTGTGTTAGGATCGCTTCGCCCATGTCGACCAACCCGCTCCTCATCATCGCCGCGAGCGAGATCGATTCCAACCTCTACTACGCCACGCGCTTTTTGGCCCCCGATGCCTTCGTCTATCTGGAGGCCGCCGGCGAGTCCATCATGCTGATGAGCGATTTGGAGATGGACCGCGCGAAGGCGCAGGCGCGCGTGGACACGGTGCTGTCATATTCGGCGTATGAGGAGCGCGCGAAGGCGCGCCTCGGCGAGCGACCGCGGCTCGCGCAGGTCGTGCACCAATTGTTGAGCGACCGCGGCGTCAAGGCGTTCGATGTCCCGTCGAATTTCCCCATCGAATACGGCGATGCGCTCCGCGGGTTGGGCTATACGATTCACGTCCGCCCCGATCCGCTCTTTCCCGCGCGCGTGTTGAAGCGGCCCGACGAGGTGGAGGCGATCTCGGCGGCGCAGCGCGCGGTCGAAGAGGCGGTGGCCGCCGCGATGCAGACGCTCCGGGACGCCGAGATCAAGGACGGTATGCTCTACCACGACGGCGCCGTGCTCACCTCCGAGCGGATCAAGCAGCTCATCAACGTCAAATTGATGGAGCGGGACTGCGTGGCGCAGCACACGATCGTGGCGTGCGGCGTCGACGCCTGCGATCCCCACAACCAGGGCTCGGGTCCGCTGTACGCCAATCAGCCCATCATCTTCGACGTGTTCCCGCAGTCGAGCCAAAACCGGTATTTCGCCGACATGAGCCGGACGGTGGTCCGGGGCCGCGCGAGCGACGGGATGAAGCGGCTGTACGACACGGTGCTCGAGGGCCAGGAGTGGGGGGTGGCGCAGATCCGCGCCGGGGTCGACGGCAAGACGATCCACGAGGGGATCTGCGAGCGATTCACCGCCAAGGGATTTGAAACCGGCGTCAAGGACGGGCGCATGCAGGGGTTTTTCCACGGCACCGGCCACGGCGTGGGACTCGACATCCACGAGGCGCCGCGAGTGAGCAGGGTCAACCACATTCTCCAAGCCGGCGAGGTCGTGACGGTTGAGCCGGGCCTTTATTATCCCGCCATCGGCGCGGCCCGCATCGAGGATATGGTCTTGGTCACGGCCGACGGTGGCGTGAACCTCACGCGTTTTCCCAAAGACCTCGAACTGTAGGAGCCTGTCCATGAGCGGCCATCTGCTGCGTTGTCAGTCGGGTTTGCGTGCTCACGTACGACCGCAATCCCCCGGGAACGCTGCGTACCTCCAGGAGCCCCCCAGTACGCTCCGCGCGCAAGGCAATGCCAATGGCGATTTCCCAACCGGAGCGCCTTGCATCTGGCCACTCCTGAACAGGCTCAAACGCCCGATTACCCCTCCACGATCCTAGCAACTTGGCCACTACACGGCAGAGACGCAGGACCCCGCGGCCCGAGAGAACCGCCGCGGAATCCGCGTCCGAGATGGTCCAAGTCGTCCTGCCCAATGACACCAATCCCTTGGGCAACGTGCTCGGCGGCCGGGTCATGCACTGGATCGACCTCGTGGGCGCGATCGTCGCGTACCGCCACTGCCACTTGCCCGTGGTCACGGCGTCGATGGAGCGGCTCGACTTCCACCACCCCATCCGGCTCGGGCAGATCGCCATTCTCAAAGCGTTTCTCATCTACGTGGGGCGGACGTCGATGGAGGTGATGGTCGAGGTCTACACAGACGATCCGCCGACCGGGACGCGCAAATCCACCAGCACCGCCCGGATCACGTACGTGGCGATCGACGCCAAGGGGCGGCCGACCGCGGTGCCCGCGTTGCGCGTGGTCTCGGAGGAAGAACGCCGTCGCTACGACGACGCCAAACGGCGTCGGGAAGCCGAAGGGCGGGCGTGACCGGGCTGGGTTCCTTTTCTTAGATTTTCGGCTATCCTGATTCGCATCATCCATGCGCGCGACCTTTGCCATCCAAAAGTTCAATCCCGAGATCGACGCCCGTCCACACCTCGAGGAGTATCGGCTCGACGTGGCGTGGCGCGGCAATACCGTCCTGGACGGGCTGTTTCAGATCAAACACCAACTGGACGGCTCGCTGACGTTTCGCGCGTCGTGCCGCAGCGCGATCTGCGGTTCCTGCCCCATGGTGATCAACGGGCGCGAGCGCTTGGCGTGTCAGACGTTGATCGCCGATGAAATCGACCGCAGCGGTCGCATCGAGGTCAAGCCGCTCCGTCAGTTGCGGGTCGTGAAGGACCTCGTGGTCGAGATGGATCCGTTCTGGAACAAGGTGAACGCGATCACCCCCTGGTTGACCCCGAAGCGGGAGGCAGCATTCGTCCGTCACGCTAGAGGGGAGATCGGCGAGGTGGTGATCCCGCAGAACGTCCACCAGACGTTCTACAACGTCGACGCGTGCATCCTCTGCGGCGCGTGCGTGTCGGCGTGCAACAGCCTCGATGTGTCCCCGGGTTTTCTCGGTCCGGCGGCGTTGGCCAAGGCGTATCGGTTCGTGGCCGACCCGCGCGAGGGCGAACGGCGCGAGCGGCTCGAGCGACTGACCCGGGAGGACGGCATCTGGGACTGCGTGCGGTGCAACTTCTGTGTCGAAGTGTGCCCGAAGGACGTGCAACCGATGGAGGCGATCATCCGATTGCGGCGCGAAGCCATCCGCGAGGGGTTGACCGAACATCCCGGGGCGACTCACATCACCGCGTTCATGGATATCGTCAGGCGCGAAGGGCGGCTGAACGAGGCCCGGATGCCGCTGGCGATGGTCTGGCCGAATCTCTTCCGCATGCTCAAGATCCTTCCGCTCGGCCTCAAGATGTTCGTCAAGGGGAAGGTCCCATCGTTCTTCCAGCGTCCGATCAAGGGCATCCGCGAGATCCGTCGCCTCTTCAAGTTACGGGAGACATTCAAATGAAGTATGCGCTGTTCACCGGCTGCGCCGCGAAAGGGGCGTGCCCCGAACTCTACCAATCGGCCGTCAAGGTGGCGCAGATCCTGGGGATCGAGCTGGAGGAGTTGAAAAGCGCCGCGTGCTGCGGGGCGGGCGTCATGAAGGAAGGCGACCCCGATCTGAGCCTTGCGATCAACGCCCGGACGTTCGCCCAGGCGGAGGAGAAAGGCCTACCCGTTATGACGATCTGCGGGACGTGCCAAGGTGTGCTCTCCAGCGCGAACAAAAACCTCAAGGAGGATGCGCCGACCCGGGAGCGGATCAACACCATGCTCGCCCCGGACGGCATCGCGTATCGAGGGACGACCGAGGTCAAGCACCTGCTCTGGGTGCTGATTCAAGACGTGGGATTGGACAAGCTGCGTCACGCCGTGAAGCGCTCGCTCGCGGGTCTCCGCGTCGCGCCGTTCTATGGCTGCTACATCCTCCGGCCGTCGAAGGACCTGGGGTTCGACGATCCCAATAATCCCACGTCGCTGGAGAAGCTCATCACGGCGCTGGGTGGGGAGCGGATCGACTATAGCGGCCGGATCAAGTGCTGCGGGTTCCCGCTCATTTTGGAGAAGGAATCCATGGCGCTCGCGATGGGCGGGGGCAACACCGCGGAGGCGAAGCGCGAAGGCGCCGACTGCATGGTCACGCCGTGCCCGCTCTGCCACATGAGCCTGGACATCTACCAAGAGCGCGCCGAGCGCCAACTGGGCGAGCGCCTGGACATGCCGATCTTCCACCTCCCCCAGCTCGTGGGCCTCGCGCTGGGCCTCTCCGAAAAGGACCTCGGTCTGTCTCACCACCTGGTGTCGGTCGACGCGGCCCTTCAAAAAATCGAGCGACAGACCTAACCCCGGGAACCTCGCTCACGTCGAGCGCCAGCTTGACAGACGCCCTCGTGCTTCGGCTAGTATAGAGACTTTCGAACCACACGGGGTGATGGTGTGATCACCACATCCAAGGAGCGTGGGATGAAGCGACGCAAGGTCAGCGTGATCGGTGCGGGTAATGTCGGGGGAACGACGGCCCAGCGGTTGGCGGAAAAGAACCTGGCCGACGTGGTGCTGCTCGACATCAACGAGGGGATCGCGAAGGGCAAGGCGCTGGACATCACAGAGTCGGCGCCGCTGTACGGCTTCGACGTGCGAGTGACCGGGACCGGGAGTTACGACGACACCGCCGGGTCGAATCTGGTCGTGATCTCGTCGGGGGTGCCGCGCAAACCCGGGATGAGCCGCGACGATCTCCTGCGGATCAACGCCGAGATCGTCCAGGGGGTCACCCGTGAAGTGGCCAAGCGGTCGCCCGAGGCGGTCCTCATCATCGTGTCCAACCCGTTGGACGCCATGACCTACGTCGCGTATCGGGAGAGCGGTTTTCCGCGCGAGCGGGTGATGGGGATGGCGGGGGCGCTCGATTCGGCGCGGCTGCGGGCGTTTATTGCGATGGAGCTGGGCGTGTCGGTGACGAACGTCCACGCGCTGGTGCTCGGCGGCCACGGGGATACGATGGTGCCGCTCATGCGGTACACGACGGTCAACGGTATTCCCGTCGACCAGCTCATGGCCGCGGATCGGTTGGAGGGGTTGGTGAAGCGCACCCGGGAAGGCGGCGCCGAAATCGTCAACCTCCTCAAGACCGGCAGCGCCTATTTTGCGCCGTCGGCCGCGGTCGTGGAAATGGTGGAAGCCATCTTGACCGACCAGCAGAAGATGATTCCCACCGCGGCGTATTGCAATGGGGAGTTCGGGATCGATGGCCTGTTCGTCGGCGTGCCGGCCAGGCTCGGGGCTCGGGGAGTCGAGGCTATCGTCCAAGTTGATCTGACGCCCGCCGAGCGCGCCCTCTTGGCGCAGTCCGCCGCGGCCGTGCGGGAGCTCTGCGAGAAAGTTGACGCCGGTCGTAAATAGCAAGGACCGCGCCCCGCAATTTCCGTCCTTGCGATCTTCGGAGCCCGTGCGGGTTCCCAGTTTCCGACCGCGACTGGCAGACCAAGGCCGTGAAAGTGCATTGCGAGCGCATTCCCCGCAGCGTGTTGCGGGGTAAGCGAGCAAAATGGAAATTGTGCTTCTTCACTTCCTTGCACTTCGAAGATTGCTTCGCGATGCACACACTGCATTCCCTGCAGCTTGCTGCAGGGAGCTTCAACGCCGTGCGGATGCAGCGCGTTCGGACAAGAGAGAGTGACACGTGGCGGTGACGCCGATTTTATTGGAGGGAGTGCCTGACGGGGGATCGTTGGATCTCGCCGCCTACGAACGCGCCGGGGGATACGAGGCGCTTCGCAAGTCCGTTGGGATCGCCGCGCCCGCCCAGATCGTCGAAGAGATCAAACGGTCGGGCCTTCGCGGCCGAGGCGGCGCGGGGTTCTCGACCGGTAAGAAGTGGGACATGGCCCTGGGCAAGCAGGGGAAGGTCAAATACGTCTGCTGCAATGCCTCCGAAGGCGAGCCCGGGACCCTCAAAGATCGTTTTCTCATCAGGGCCAACCCCCACCTGATCATCGAGGGCGTGATTCTCGCGTCGTATACCGTTGGCGCGGACGAGGCCTACATTTTTCTGAAAGCGAAGTTCGAGGAGGAATACCGCATCTTAGCGGGAGCGCTGGAGGCGGCCCGCGACAAGGGATACTGGGGGCCGGACGTGCTGGGGAAGGGGATCAGCCTGAACGTTCAGATTTTCCGCGGGCCTGACGCCTATATCGCGGGGGAAGAAACGGCCATGTTGGAATCGATCGAAGGCCGGCCCCCCAGGCCGCGTCAGAAGCCGCCCTACTATCCCATCCAGTATGGCTTGTATGGCCTCCCCACCCTCGTGAATAACGCGGAAACCTTGGCCAATGTGCCGAAGATCATCCTCCGCGGGGGCGAGTGGTTCTCGCGGGTGGGCCAACCGACCAGTCCCGGCACGATGCTGTTCAGCTTAACGGGAGCCGTCAAGCGTCCGGGTGTGTACGAGTTGCCGTTGGGCACGCCGCTGCGTCACCTGATCGACGAGATCGGTGGCGGCATCGCCCACGGGCGAAGCTTGAAAGCCGTGTTTCCCGGCGGTCCCTCGCAAACGGTGCTCGTTGAAAAAGACCTCGACGTCCCGCTCGATTTCGACGCGCTCAAGAGCATCGGATCCGGTTTGGGGACGGCGGGAGTGATGGTCTATGACGAGCAGACCTGCATGATTCGGTTGGCGCTCGAGTTTTCCCGGTTTTACGAGGAGGGATCGTGCGGGCAGTGTCCTCCTTGTGAATTGGGGACGAGCAATATCACGAAGCTGCTGACGAAACTTGAGGAAGGACGGGCGGTTCAAAAAGATCTTGATTTTCTGGTCCAAGTCTTTGGCCTCGTCCGCGGGCGGGGGTACTGCGACCTGGTGAGCAGCGCCGTCAGGTCGGTGGAGGGCACGGTCAGGCTGTTTCGCGATGAGTACGAAGCCCACATCCGGCAGCAAGGCTGTCCGTTCCCGAAGGGGGAGAGTGCCCCAAAGGCCCTACGAGTCTGAGCCCAACGGGTCAACGCTCGTAGGACTGAGAGCTCATTGACAAGGTTTGGAAGCCGATGCTAGGATGGTTTACATTTTCCGAAGGTCGGCACAACCGAGGAGCGGGTACGATGCTGGTGATCACTGAAAAGGCTGGGGAGAAAATCAAAGGGATTCTTTCGGATGAAAAAAAGGAAAATTACGGGCTCCGCGTCTACGTCTCCGGCGGCGGATGTCACGGTTTTGAATACGGCATGGTGTTCGAAGAGCGAGCCAACGACGATGACACCGTCATCGAGGCGCACGGCGTGAAGGTGTTTGTCGATGCGCAGAGCGCGTCGATGTTGCAGGGCGCCGAGGTCGACTACGTCGACAGCTTGCAAGGATCCGGTTTTTCGGTCAAGAACCCCCAAGCGAAGTCTTCCTGCGGCTGTGGGAATTCGTTTAGCGCCTGAAGGATTGGCAATGGCTACTGGACGCGATCGGGCAGTTTCGGCCGCCGACTTGGCGTTGGTCGAGCGGCAGGTTTCGGAGTGGGAAGATTCCTGTGCGGTGGTCTGGGGGGAGTGGTTGGCGGCGTTGATGGTCGCTCAGGTCACCCTGCCCCAAACGCGGGTGTCCTGGCATTGACACGTCGCACCCCGACCGCGTTTCATTCGGTGTGGGGGCGACTCTCGGTCACGAAGTAGGAAAGGCCTCGAGCGTGCGGTAGGCGCCCTTGGCCGAGGTGAATTCGAAGAGGAGGAACGCGTATGTCGGTGAGGATTACTGAGGAGTGTATTTCGTGCGGGGCCTGCCTGCCGGAGTGCCCGAACGAAGCGATTTTCGAAAGCCGTGGCGCCGCCGAGGCGGCAGGCTGGAAGGTGTCGGAAGGCGATGGGATGGCCGATGGCCTGTACGTCATCACCTACGATCGCTGCACCGAATGCGTCGGCCACTATGATCAGCCTCAGTGCGCGGCGGTGTGCCCGGTTCCGGATTGTTGCATTTCCGATCCTCAGTATCCCGAATCGGCGGACGTCCTCCTGGAGAAAGCTCGGCGGCTCAACCCCGAGAAGGAGATCGATCCCGCCAAGGTGTGGTCGGGGGTTCGGGGGTAGCGAACCCATTGGATTCGTTTGAGAGAGGCCGGGTGGAGAATCTCCACCCGGCCTCTCTCATTTTGAGCGTGCGCAAGAAGGGCGGCGGATGGAGGCGGAAGCCTTTTCACGGGACGAGGTGGACTTTCTCAAGCAAGCGGCCCTCTTTACGTGGAAGGAGCTGATCACCAAGAAAATCAGACGGACCTTGGAGACGCTCCACGACGAACTCGCCGAGGAAATCGTCCCGGAGGCGCTGCTGGTTCCGGAAGGGATGGATTTCACACGATGGCAGGTCGTGCGGGGCGAACGATTGGAAGACCGGCCGTATGCGTACTTGGATTTCCCCCAGTATTTTTCGCGTGAGACGAAATTCACGTACCGTTCGATGTTCTGGTGGGGATCGGGATTGTTCTTTGCGATGATCCTGGAGGGCCCGGCGCTCGAGCGGTATCGAGAGAACCTCCTGGGCGCGTACCATCGGTTTGCGGATCGGGGTCTCGCCCTGTCGCTGGCTGAGACACCCTGGGAGTGGAAGCGCGAGGGGCCTGGAATCCTCCCGATCCTGGCGAACAACCGAGCCGAGGTGGCCGAAGCGATGACCACCAGACGGTTCCTGAAGCTCCAGTCCTGTCTTGAGTTCGAGGCGCTGGCGGGCGAGCCGGGGGCGATCGTTCGGGAGGGGGTGGAGGTGTTTCGGCTGTTGCGCGAGGTGGTCGCGCGAGAACCTAGAACTGATTCTTGAAGTAAACCAGGAGATCCCGCACTGAGAGGATTCCGATGATCCGGCCTTCCTCGGTGATGGCTAAATGGCGAATCGCCCGCTCGCTCATCAACGTGTTGGCTTCGACAGCGCCCCGATTGACATCGAGGGTGATGATCGGGCTGCTCATGACGATATGGACCGGGGCTTGATCGATGTTCAGGCCTTCCGCCACGCCACGGCGCACGACGTCGGTTTCGCTGACGATCCCGACGTACTGGCCCTGGTTTTCCACCAGCAACGAACCCACCCGCGTATCGCGCATCAACCGCGCGGCGTCGCGAACCGAGGCATCGCGGTTGATCGCCTTGACATCTCGGTTGATGAGGACGGCGAGTGGGAGCATGGCGTCGGGACGGCTACGGTCCTCTCTACGGCGATGGAGTGAACGCTGGATTATACCGAGGTCGCGGGAGGGGGGTCAAGCCGCCCCGTCGCTTGGAGTCGGGCGGGCGTGTTGACACGGGCCATCATCGCCCGGTACGGTTATCCGGGGGCGCTACTCGTCGTGATCGAGTTCGACGTTCCAGTACAGGTAGTCTTTCCACACCGCGGGGGTATGGGACAGACCGATCGTCATCGCGAGCGCCGGTTTCCACGACGGTTTGATCGGCGCTTTGATGAGTTTCATCCGGGCCTCGGAGGGCGTGCGGCCGCTCTTGTGGTTATTGCAGCGCCAGCACGCGGTCACGATGTTCTCCCAGTTTTTCTTGCCTCCGCGCGCGATGGGCACGACGTGGTCGAACGTCAGATCCTCGGTTCGGAAGTGCTTGCCGCAATACTGGCACCGGTAATGATCGCGAATGAAGATGTTGGCGCGAGAGAACTTCGCGCCGCGACGCCCCGCTTCGATCCGCACGAGTTTGAGCAGCCGCAGGACGGCGGGCAGCGGCACCGAAGCCGAGACGCCGCGGATGCGCCGGTCGTAGACCTCCAGGACCTCCACCTTGTCCTGCCAGAGCAGGGTGATGGCCCTCTGCCAATGAATGATGCGGAGGGGCTCGTACGTCGAATTGAGCAGGAGCGCTTGTTCCATCAGCGGGTCAACCGGCGAAACCTACGCCACGAGTTTAGCAGTTTTCCGGTCCTCTCGCAACGCCGTCCCGTGCGGAGAGGAGCGGCGCGATGATCCGTTCGTATCGAGGAACCCTCCCCACCATCGACCCGTCGGCCTACGTGGATCCGGGAGCCCAGATCGTCGGCGACGTGGTGGTCGGGGCCCAGTCCAGTATCTGGTGCAACGCGGTGGTGCGCGGGGACGTGAACGTCATTCGCATCGGCGCGCGGACCAACGTCCAGGATCTGTCCGTTCTCCACGTCACCCGCCGGACGGCGTCGTTGATCATCGGGGATGAGGTCACGATCGGGCACGCCGCCATCCTGCACGGCTGCACGATCAAGAACCGATGTCTGATCGGGATGGGGTCGATCGTCATGGACGGCGCGGTGGTGGGCGAGGAGTCGATCGTGGGCGCGGGGGCGCTCGTCCCCGAGGGGATGGTGGTGCCGCCTCGGATGCTCGCGGTCGGCGTCCCGGCGGTGATCCGTCGCGCGCTGACGGCCCAGGAGATCGAGTTTCTCGCGGTGAGCGCGGCCAACTACGTGCGCGACGCCGACGAGTACCGGGCAGAGCCTCCGACGACCGTTTCGTAAATCACGTCGTGAATCGCCGGCCGAAACGCGGCCAGGGCCTCATTGGCACGGCTGGGGTGGACGCGATTGGTGAGCAGGACGACCGTCAAGTCCGCCTCGGGATCCACCCAGATCGAGGTGCCGGTGAAGCCCAGGTGCCCGAACGAGCGTGGTGAGAAATACCGGCCCGATGTCGACGGCTCCGTCCTGACCGTCCACCCCAAGGCCCATCCGCCGTTGCCTACGCGCTGTTGCCGGGTGAGAAATTCCTCCGCCAGCGTCGCGGGACCGAACGGCATGCCCTCGGTCCGGCTGGTGCGCCACGCCCGGACGAGTCGATACACATCCTCCGCGTCCGCGAAGAGCCCCGCGTGACCCGACACCCCGCCCATGGCGTACGCGTTCTCGTCGTGGACCTCGCCCCGCAGGATGCGACCGCGCCACGAGCAGGACTCGGTGGCGGCGATTTTCCGGCCGCGGATGCGGGCTTGCGAGGTCTGGTCGCCGACCGGGAAGTAGCCCGCTGATCCGAGCCCGAGTGGCTGGATGATGCGCTCGTCAGCCACGCGATCCAGCGGCTGGTCCGCAGCGCGCTCAATGAGCGCCCCCAAGAGGATGAAGCCGAGATCGCTGTACCGGCTGACCGCTCCCGGTGGATCCTCCAGCGGCTCCCGCTCAACGGCCTCGATGAGACGCGCTTTCCCTTCGGGGGTCGCGACCAGCTCCGGGTCAAGCTCTCGGAAGAATGGCCGCCAGGCCGGGAGGCCGGAGGTATGAGTCAAGAGATGTCGCACCGTCACGCCGGCCGTTGCACCGTGGGTCCAGGAGGGGAGAGAGCGGGCGATCGGCACGTCGAGCGCGAGCCGACCCTCCGCGATCAGCGAGAGCGTTAGTGTGGCGGTGATCAGTGGTTTGGTCAGGGACGCGACGTCGAACACCGTGTCGCGGGTCATGGAATCGGGGGCGGGGAAGAGCGCCGCGTGGCCATATGCTTCACAGAACACGATCTCGTCCCGCGTTTCGACCAACAGGACGGCCCCCGGGAACACCCCCTCGGCGACCGCCGTCGACATCGCCTCGTGGATGGGCCGCACCATGGCTACGATTATAACGCGATCACGCCCTGCCATTCCAAACCCGCCCCGGCGCCGCGGGCGCGGAATCTAAACTAGCCCGTCCTCACGGGTGGCACAGCAACCCGCCCCGGCGCCGCGGGCGCGGAATCCCAACTAGCCCCATCCTCACGGGTGGCGCAGCAGCCCAGCGGTCTTGTACGCGGCCACCGGCCACCGCGCCCAGATCGAAACAGTTTCGCGATCCCACGCGAATACAAATTGATGGAACCTTGTGTTATCATAGCGGCGTGTCACACCCCGCCGATCGTACGATATCCCCTCCGTTTCCGGAATCTGGTGCCGTGCGGGCGAGCGCGACCAAACACGCCCCGTCCGCCCGAGAAAGCCATTCCACCATCGAAGCGCTGGTGACGTTGTTAGGCCGCGAGTCCAAGTCGTCGAATCTGACGATCATCCGATCCCGCCTGCTCGAAGCAGGCGCGGCGGCGCTGCCCTATCTGGAGCGCACGCGTGTGTCGAACGATGACGAGGAGCCGGCGGGCGCGATGGCCCTGGAGATTCGGCGACGGATGCTCGGTGCGGACTGGCTCCGGTGGGCCTCGATCTCCGATGTGGATCTTGAAGCCGGGGCGTTGTTGATCGACCGATTCGGCGACCCGCTCCGGGACCACGTGCCGGTTCGGTGCGCGTTGGACGATCTGGCGACCGAGCTGGGGCGGCGTTTGGACGGCGTCTCGCGGCCCAAACCGACGATCGAGATCCTGACCTCGTATCTGTTCGACGAGGCGGGATTGCGGGGAAATACCGACGACTATGAGGATCCCGAGAATAGTTACCTGTCCCGCGTGGTGGAGCGCAAACTCGGGATCCCGGTCTCGCTCTCGGTGGTCATGCTTCTCATCGCGCGTCGGCTCCGGCTTCCTCTCGTCGGGATCGGGATGCCGGGACATTTCATCGTGCGATACGGCGCCAGTGAATCCGGCCCCTATCTGGACGCGTTCGGAAGGGGCAAGGTCCTCACGCGGGACGAGTGCGTCGAGTGGCTTCGCGCCTCCGGTTTCAACTTCGAGCCGCGAATGTTGCGGCCCGTCGACTCCCGACAGATCGTGGCGCGGATGCTGCGGAACTTGGTCGCCGTGTTTTCAAAGCGGGGAGCCGCTGCGGAAGTGGTGATCCTTTCGCAGTATCTCAGGGCGGTCCTCGCGCCCACGGTGTTGGTGGACATTCCGGCGGGATCCGAACCATCGGCGGAGAGCGCGGCGGATTGACGGGCGGCCGGTGCCGCTCCCGCGCGACGCGCGCCTCGGATGACGAACGACCTCACGAGAGCCGATACCGCCCCTCCCTTGGTGGAGATCACCATTCTCGGGCGCACGTGCCTGGCCCGACCGGACATGACGCTTGTCTGGGTGCTGTACGACGAGGGGTACATCGAGTCGAGTAGTCGGTTCTGCTGGAACGGCACCTGCCTATACTGCATGGTCCACGTCGTCATGCCCGACACCCGTACGGTCGTGCGGGCGAAAGCGTGCGAGATTTTTCCCGCCCCGGGCCTGCGGGTGGTGAAATTGGGAGGAGAGTTCCAGCTCGCCCCGCGCCTCGCGTCGTGAAGATCGAGTGGATCCCGTTTAAGGCACTGCTCCGCCCGCACCGCGCCGCGATGATCGAGGCCTCGCTGGCAGTGATGGGCGTGGCCGTCCTCAACCTCGCCCTCCTCTGGTTGTTTCGCTACTTCTTCGACCACGTTCTCGTTCGTCACGATACGGCGGCGCTGTGGCGGATCATCTGGGCCGCGCTCGGACTCTTCGCGCTCCACAGCCTCCTGTCGGTCCGCCAGTACGTGCTCCTGGCGCGCGTGGGCCAGCGACTCGTGACGGCGTTCCGCCTCCGCGTGGTGGAGCACCTGACTCGCCTCTCGCTCGATTTCTTCGTCAAGCGGCGCACCGGGGAACTGTTGTCGCGGGTGACAAGCGACGTCGGCACGATCCAGAATCTGGCGACGAGCGTGCCGGTGGACCTGACCAAGCAAGCGGTCACCCTGCTTGGTGCGATGGGGTTGCTCCTGTACATGAACTGGAGGCTGTGCCTGGCGATCCTGGCCATCGTGCCGCTGGTTGTGCTGGTCGCGCGGCTGTTCGCGCGCCGATTGAAGGCGCTGTCGACCGAGGCGCAGGACCGCATGGCCGAATCGTCGACGATTGTCGAGGAACTGGTTTCCGGGATCAAGCTGGTCAAATCCTTTGTGATGGAGCGCCACGAGGTGGACCGTCTGGCGGCGAACCTCAACCAGACCGACGCGGTGGCGTTGCGCCGGGCGAAGCTCCTGGGTGTGTTCGTCCCGGTGATCACGCTCCTCACGCTCGTGGGGGCCCTCGGCGTGCTGTGGTATGGCGGTGTGCAGGTGATCTCGGGCGCGATGACGCCGGGAGACTTGGTCGCTTTTCTGTTGTATGGCGGCATTCTCATGGGGCCGTTTTCGGCCATGGCCCGCGTGTTCACGCAGGTCAAGGAAGCCCAGGGCGCGATGCAGCGCGTGATGGAGATCTTGAACGAGCGCCCCACCGTGGCCGATCCCGCGCACGCGGTTCCGCTGGCGCCGGTGCGGGGCCGCGTCGACGTTCACGGTGTCACGTTCTCCTACGAACCGGGCCGCCCGGTGGTCAAAGACGTCACCTTGACCGCGGAGCCCGGCCAGGTGGTCGCGCTGGTGGGCCCTAGCGGCGGCGGGAAGTCAACGCTAGTGCACCTCCTCCATCGGTTCTACGACCCCGATTCGGGATGGATCGCGCTCGACGGCCGCGACCTCAAAACGATCACGCTCGCGGACCTGTACGCGCAGATGGCGCTGGTGCCCCAGGAAACGATCCTCTTCGGCGGGACAGTCGGGGACAACATTCGGTTCGGGCGTCACGGGGCCTCGCCCGAGGCGGTCGCCGTCGCGGCGGAAGCCGCGCACGCGCACGGCTTCATCCAGGCGCTCCCGCAGGGTTACGACACCGTGGTGGGGGAGAAGGGGGTGCGCTTCTCGGGCGGGCAACGCCAGCGGATCGCGATCGCCCGCGCGATTCTCAAAGACCCGCGCATCCTGATCTTGGACGAGGCCACGTCGGCGCTCGACAACGAATCCGAGGTCTTGGTACAGGACGCTCTCGACCGCTTGATGCGGGGACGGACGACCTTCGTGGTGGCCCACCGCCTCTCCACCGTGCAGCGCGCCGACCAGATCCTGGTGCTCGACCGAGGGCAAATCGTCGAACGCGGGACCCACGACGAGCTGTTGTCGAGCCGCGGGTTGTACCATCGTCTGTCGGCGGCCGCGTCGGCGGGAGCGGGGTTGATTCCGTGATCGAGAATCATTACAGTACACTGGATTCAGCTAATCGCCTCGCGCCGGCACGCATTCTTCGCGTCGCGAAACAACGACGGGCGCGGCGTGACTGCGTCACCTGGGAAGAAATGGCGGTTTGCATTGCCTGCGCCACGCGGACACCGCCTTCCGCGCCTGCGGCGCGGTGCAGGTTGCCTTGAGTTCGCTCGGAAGGAAGGATCGAGATGGAAGAAGCGTTCGACTCAATCAAGCAGGCCGTGCTGGAGAACCGGATCCACCTGGCCATCATCAAGACCAAGGCCCGCCGATTGCTCACGTGGCCGACGGGCGACGAGCACCGGTGGGTTCCGGCCGGCCGCCTCTGGCTGGCCCGCAGCCTTGGTGCGCTCTTCATCGGCTCGTCGCTGGCGGGCGCGTATTTCTGGACGACGTGGGAGCTGATGCGGATGATCGTCGCCTGCACGCTCAGCCTGGTCTCGCTGCGCTACTTGGACCGCATCGCCGCGCACCACGTCCAAGAGCGGGCGATGGCGGACGAAGCGTTTTTCCGCGCGGGGAGAGACTCGGGATTGATTGAGCTCGAACAAATAAAACCGCAGGGCGCCGACTCGAAGTCCCAAGCCTCCGCATACTAAACAAAGCTTCCACGCCTTTCCCGCCGATTGATGGTCCCCACCGGACCGTGCGAGGCTGAGGCGGGATCTACTCCGCAGAGGGCCGCCATGCCTAGCCCGTCGCCCGTCAAGTTCATCCGTGAGGACGACCCTCTCCTCACAGGTGGCCGCCGTGTTCTCCGAAGAGAAGTCTGACCTATGGCGAGGTGTTTCCTAACTGCTATCCTTCTGCTCTCCGTCTTTGTCGCCAGTCCCCATCCATGTTATGCGATCAGCGATGAAGAGGTCCGATTGATCCGGGAGATCGAGGAAATACGTTACACGATCGAGCATACCGAATGGACGTGGGCGAACCGTGACCAGAAAAAGGTCTACGAGGATAAGCTGGCTCTCCTCAATAGAATCATCGACCGCGTCGCCCAACGAAGATTCGAGCCGATCACCAAATCTTTCCCTGATGTAAAGCACAAAAAGGCACGCGGAGTGGGTAACGAAGAGGTCCGCCTCGTTCGAGAGATCGAAGAACTCAAGGAACAGATCGCCCAGACGGAGTGGATGTGGGATAACCGAGATCAAAAAACCTCCCTCGGAAAACGTCTCGAGTTCCTAGAACAGACCCTGTCTCGCATCAAACCCTAACCGTTACAACATAAGCCGATACGCACGAAGATGGAGATTCAAAAGATCGCGGCTGATGTGGTGCTCCTCCCGTCGACGGAGGTCATGGAGGCCTGCATTCGGCTGAATCAGGATCTGTTGAAGGGCGGCGAGTCGCGGATCGTATTGAACACGAGCGATTGCGTGCCGCACATCTCGCTCGCCATGGGATGCTTGAAGGAGGAAGACCTCCCGGCGGTCGAATGCCTCCTGACGGAGATCGCTTCCGCCGTTCCGCCCCTGAGGCTTCCCATTTCGGGGCTCGGTGTCGGCCGAGCCTCTACCGGAGAGAGCCTCTCAAGCCTGGTGATCGAGCCGACTCGGCGACTGCAATCGCTCCACGAGACCGTCATGAGGCGGCTCACGTCCTATATGACGTACGACGCGACGCCCGAAATGTTCGTCGATTCACACGCCACGCGGGCATCGAGCGCCCAGTGGGTGAACAATTACCCGAAGGCCGCGAGCTTCGAGCACTTCTTCCCTCACATCACGATCGGTATCGGAAGGCTCGAGGCCTCCGAGTCTTTGCCGACTCACTGTCCCACCTCGAGGCTCGCGCTCTGCCACCTGGGCCATGATTGCACGTGTCGTAGGGTCCTGTTTGAGACAGTGCTCGGATAGCGCACTGTCGTGTCCGAGGACGAAGTGTTACGCGATCTTCCTCGCAAACCCGATCTGCGTATACGCCCAGCGGTTGACCGGCCACCATCGCCGCCACGCCAGATCAAGCTTGTTCAGGGCCATCACGGCGCGTTCCCCCCAGCTCATGCGCTCGGAGAATTGGTAGCGCTCGGGGTGAGGGATCAGGAACGAGAAGAAGTCGAAACCGTAGGTGCGCTCGAGTTGAAAGCCGTGGCGGGCGAGGAGGTCGCGCATTTCTGGGCGCGCGAAGGTGTTGAATTCGAGTTGACGGCCGCGGAACGACCAGGTGTGCGTGTGGCCTCGATTACGGTCGACGCGGGTGACTTGCCGTTCCTCGGCGTCCCAGAGCAGGCCGGGGTGGAATTTATTGTCGTAGTCGAGCACGAGCAGGGCGCCGGGACTGCAGAGGCGCGAGAGCTGCTTGAGCGCGGCGTCGTAATCCGGGATGTGGCCGATGACGTCGCCGTAGGCGACCACGCAGTCGAACGCGCGGTCGGGCAGGGACGGGTTGGTGAGGTCGGAGCAGACGAAGTTCACGTTGCTCACCCGCTCGCGCGCGGCGCGCCGTTCGGCGAGCGCCAGCGCATCGGGGGACACGTCGAGCCCCGTGACGTGCTTGGCGAAGCGCGCGGCGTAGAACGTGTGGTAGCCCTCGCCGCAGCCGACGTCCAGGACCGATTCGTACGGCCCGCCGTGGCGACCCTCCTCGAAGATCTCGCGCTGGCAGGCGTCGAAGAGTTGGTAGATGCTGATGAAGTACGGGTATTGCGCGAGGTCGATGCCCGCGATGTTCGCATAGAATGCCTTGACGTGGTCGACGTGATGGGGATCGGTCAGCTTCATGCGCGGGGTGGACATCGGGGCGGGATTATAGCGAAGGTCAACACGGAAGTCACCTGCTCGATGAACGAAGAAGAATCGGGCGAAGGCGAGACGTCCCTGCGTGATGAGACGATGTGCGTCAACTCCCGAGGATTTTTGCGGTGGTTTTGAAGTGGACCTTCGCGAAGGTGGAGAGGGCGTCGGCGCCGCGGTCCCTCACCAGCCGTTTCGCCGCGGCCTCGACCAGCGCGGACGCGCCCTTGGGCAGGGTCACGCCCGCTTCCCCCGAGAGCCGCTCGAGGCGGCGAACGAACTCCCAGCGAGCGACGATCGAGGCGGCGGCGACGGCGACGTCTTCCTCCGCGCGGTGGCGCTGTTCGAGGCGGATCGATCGCCCCTTCTTCATGAGCGCATCTTTGATGAAACGCTCGTCGCCGAACTGGTCGGACAGCGCCATCGTGGCCGGGCACCCCGCTTCCAGCACGTTCTCGATCGCGCGCGCGTGGCCCCAGCCTAAGAGTTTGTTCAGATTCTTCAGCTTGCCGTAGATCTCGTTGTACTTGGCGGGGCCGATCGCCACCACGCTCGTCCGGCAGAGCCCGGTGATGTCGGGCGCGAGTTCCGCAATGGTGCGGTCCGACAGCGTCTTGCTGTCGCGCACGCCCGAACCGCGCAGCAGGGCGGCTGCGTGGGCATCCACGCACACGGCGGCGATGACCAGCGGTCCGAAGTAATCGCCCTTCCCGGATTCATCGACGCCGATCCAACAGGTCTCGGTCGGAGTCATCGCCCCATCGTGGGTGCATACTGTCCTGGCATGGGAGGGGACTGTAGCAAAACCGGGACGGCGTAGCAAGGCGGTCCCGTGAACGGGACGCGGGTCAGGAGGGCGTGGCTTCGGGGGACGGCGGTTGGGATTCGGCGCGGCACCGCGTCCGCACCGTCACCCATTCCTCGGCGTCCCCCCAGTTGATGCTCGGCGCCGGCGCTCCGGCGGATAAGGCACGGAGCCGCTCAATGCGCTGAGCGGTCGAGGGGTGGCTGGAGGCATACTCCAGCACGCCCGGGATGGCCGGTCCCTCGCGGGCCAGTAATTCGTAGAACGCGATCATGCCCGAGGGGTCGATCCCGGCGGCGAGGACCATCCGCATGCCCTCCGCGTCGGCCTCCGCTTCGTGATCGCGGCTGTAGCGCAGCAGCCCGACCGTGCGGGCGGCGTCGAGGCCGAAGGCCGCGATGCCGCTGGCGTCTCCGGTGAGGGTCCCGACCAGCAGGCCGGTGGACGCGTGCTGCAGCAGCGCGCGCGTCGAGTGGCGCTTGATAACGTGCTGCGCTTCGTGCGCGAGCACGCCGGCCGCTTCTTCGGGAGTCGCGGTTCGCTCGACCAGGCCGCGGAGGAGGACGATGGATCCGCCCGGCGCGGCGAAGGCGTTGAGGGTGGGATCGTCCGCGACGATCACCTGGAACGTGTACGGCGAACGCGGGATAGGCGCCGTCAAGGCCGCGAAGATCTCGTTGAGGCGCCGTTGGAGGATCGGGTCGTCGCAGCGATGCTCGGGCGGAACGATCTGCGCCACGACGGCCTCCCCCAGCCGTTTCTCCCACGCAACGGGGACTCGCGGGGCCGCGAACGCGACGACCGCCGGAATGCCCCAGCGGAACGCGACGACGACGATTCCTATCGCCGCGGTCGCCGCCAAGAGCGTCAGCAGACCGCGCGTCCTGCGCCGGGACGGGTCGTGGAGGCGCGAGGCCAGTCGCGGCACGAGCTGGTAGAGACCGGAAAGGAACGCGGCGTCGGACACGAGGAGCACCTCGGTGATCGGGCCCCCGTGCTCCAGGCGGACTTGCTCGCCGGCGTAAAATCCCTGGGTCTGGCGAATGTCGTTGTAGGCCCACGAGAGCGTCTTCCCGCTCTCGGTGGTGATATACAGGCCGTTTGGTAGGAGCTGGATCGTCGCGCGTTGGCGATTGGCGACCTGGCCGTCGAGATAGAATCCTGTCCACTCGCGCTGCATCAGCGCTTCCCAGGCCGGTGCGACGCCACGCCGTCTCCCGACCTCGTGATGAGTTACCCGACCGCGAACCCGCTGTCCATATCCATCAGACTGTCCAGTCCGTCGCCGGTCGCCGTTGCGCCCTGCGCCTCCTGCCGAACGGCGCCGAGGTCGAGCGGACCCTCGATCGCCAGATAGGCGAACGCGAACCGGACCTGCCGGACGACGACCCACGCCCAACCGAGCCCCAGCGTGAGAACGAAGAGCAGGAGGTTGCCCGCGTGCAAGCGAAGGAGGCGACCGCCTGTCACCGTGGAATGAAAGCGGGCGGCGCCGAAGGAGGTGTGATCCCACCAATACCGTTGCTTGCGCGCGAGAAACCAGAACCAGCACAGCCCCAGCGTGGGAAGGGTCAACAGCACCGCGAGGAGAAAGCTGCCGAAAAGGTCGCGGCCGCGCCCATCGAACCCGAAGGACTGGTTCCCGAGGTACGAATGGGAGACCAGGAACGCGTACCGCTTGGTCGCGAAGATGGGATAGTAGAAACTCAACGTGAGGACGGTGAGCAGGAAATGGCCGACAAACAGCGCCACGAAATCCCGGGTGCGGCCCCGAAACGAGAATCGGATGTTCCGCCACGAGGTCCGGCTCAGGCGATACCGGCGCGCCCCGACCATGGCGACCGGAACGAGAACAAGGAAAAGTCCATAGGCAATCGCCGCGCCGGCGAACTGCGCCCCCGGGCCGGGGAGAAATGGAAGGGCGTTGAAACACACGATGAGCACGCCGAACACGAAGCCGGCTTTGAGCGAGCCGTTAAGCAGTTCCCGCCCTGTCCCGTGATAGGCGAAGCGATCGCCCTCGAATTCGCTCTCGCTGAGGAGGTACGCCCGAACACGAACCGTACCCCAGAAGTGATAGGCCCCCAACGTGATCAACGTGCGAAAGATATTGACGAGATAGATTCCGAAGAGCGATCCCCCGATGCCGTGGAACGAGAGTCGTTGCGTCTGATGGCCCTCGATCCCATCGTCAACGGGTGGAGGGGGGCTGGCCGGAGAGGTATCGAGCGGCTCGACCACCGACCGGATTGGCGCGGCCGGCGTGGACGGAGGGACGAGCCGGAGCGAGGGGGGGCGCGACGGATGCCCCGAGGCGGTGCCGCAGGACTTGCACGTCGGGGTGACGAGTTGAGTGAGACCGCATTTGGCGCATCGCATCGTGTTGAGCATGGCGCTCCTTTCCCATCTCACATTGCAGGGACGACGGTTCTGAAGTGTAGCAGATCGCTCAGGATGACGAGCCCGCCGCGAGCAGGCATGGAAGCGAATAATCACGTCGGCGGGCCGGTTTTACTCTATACCGGGGCCGTCGCGGCTTCGAGTGGGAGAGGTCATGTGGGTTCGCGTGTGCGCCTGGTGCTGGCGCGTGCTACAGAAAAGACAGCCGGACGAGGTGGTCAAGTGTCCGTGCGGCTGGAAGTGGGAGTGACCGGGCGTTAGGAGAGCGCCTCCCTGATCCGAGCCACCAGCCGAGAAGTGTCTTCATCTGACGACGCCGGCGTCACGACCTCAACGCTCGCTCCACGTGATACCGAGAACTCGGCCCACTGGTAATTCCGCGTCCTGAACCTTGGTCTCCTGCAGGCACAGCACGTCGGGCTGATGTTCTTCGAGCCATCGGATCACCGCCGACAGCCGCGCGCGGATCGAGTTCGCATTGAAGGTGGCGATCTTCATGCGGGCCTCATCGTACCACACCTCCCAGCCAAAACTTTCGCTTGCAGTTCGCGCGGCGCGAAGGTATACGTATCGGTGCGCGTCGTGGCACAGCCAACGCAATGACCCTCATGCGAAGCAGAAAAGGAGAGCGGATGTTCGTTCAATTCGTGGCCGTCGTCGTCCTCGCGGTGTTCACCGGTCTTGCCAGCGCGCAGGACAAAGTGGTTCTCAAAACCGACAAGGACAAGGTGAGTTATAGCATCGGCCTGGACATCGGGACGAACTTTAAGCGGCAGTCGGTTGACCTTAACGCGAAGGCCTTGGCGGCGGGGATTGCCGATGGGCTGTCCGGCGGAAAGCCGTTACTGGCCGAGGACGAAGTTCGAAAGGTCCTGGCCGAGTTTCGGCAGCAAATGGGGGCGAAGGCGCAACAGGCGGCCCAGCAGCTTGCCGAGAAGAACCAGAAGGAGGGCGAGACGTTCCTGGCCGAGAACAAGAAAAAGAAGGGGGTGATCACGCTCCCGAGCGGGCTTCAGTACCAAGTGATCAAAGAGGGGACCGGGAAGATCCCCAAGGCCAGCGAGACGGTCACGACGCATTATCGGGGGACGTTGATCGACGGGACGGAGTTCGACAGCTCGTACAAACGGGGGGAACCCGCGAGTTTTCCCGTCAACGGGGTGATCAAGGGGTGGACCGAGGCGTTGCAATTGATGAAGGTCGGCTCGAAATGGCAGCTCTTCATCCCCGCGAGTCTTGCCTACGGCCCGCAGGGAGCCGGGCAGCTCATCGGTCCCAATGCGACGTTGATCTTCGAGATCGAACTGCTCTCGATCAAGTAGACGCGCCGACCAGGAACCCTCCGTGCGCCCAGCCCCCTGACCGCGGTATAGTGGGGCGATGACGTCCATCGCGGGCGACCGCTCGTCCTCACGTTGAAGCCGATTACCGACCACCGACCGACGACGTTGTCGGACGACCTGCGGATGATCCTCGACCACGCGGCGGGGAAGGCGATTTCGCTGGGGGAGATCGTGGGCGTGCTGCGCGGACGGGGGTTCGACGTCCTGGTCATCATCCTGGCGCTGCCGTTCTGCCAGCCCATCCCGCTGCCGGGCCTCTCCACCCCATTCGGGCTCGCGCTGATGTTCTTTGGGTTTCGCATCGCCCTGCGGCAGCGCCCGTGGCTTCCCGCGTGGATCCTCCGGCGGCGGATCTCCCACGAGACCCTGACGAAACTCGTGAAGGGAGCCCTCGCGGTGGCTCGCCGGATGGAAAAGGTGGTCCATCCCCGGCTCCGGTTCTTCAAAAACTGGCCGAGCTTCACCTTCTTGAACGGGCTGGCGATCGTATCGAGTTCGTTTCTCCTGATGCTCCCGCTACCGATCCCGTTTTCCAACACGATCCCGGCGTGGGCGATCGTCTTGTTGGCGGCGGGGATGATGGAGGAGGACGGGGCCGTCATCGTCGCGGGATATTTCATGGCCGGCGCCGCGTGGACGTACCTCGCGACGTTGTGGTGGCTCGGCGAGGCCGGGATCGACCGGTTGGGGATCCTCTAATCACATGGTCGTGTCTTCAGGTCGAGCAGGCTGAGATCGGAGGCTGACGCGGCCGATGCGGCAGGGCCAAGCCGTGGTTCTTCCTGAGTACAACGCCGGCAGCATCGTCAACCTCATGGCCTCGCTGATCGCCGCGAGGGGAGGGGAGCCGCCGGACTACTACGGGCCGCTTCCCGGGCTCGATGCCTCGCGCCTGCGGAGCGCCGCGAACCTCGTGCTCCTGGTCGTCGACGGCCTGGGATACGACTACCTCGTGCGGGTGGGCGCGGGCGGCGCCCTCCATTCTCATCTCAAGGGCCACATCACCACGGTGTTCCCGTCGACCACGGCGACGGCCATCACCACGTTCTTGACGGGAATGGCGCCGCAGCAGCACGCGCTCACGGGGTGGTTCATGCATTTCAAGGAACTCGGCGGCGTGACGGCCGTCCTCCCGTTCACTCCGCGCCACGGCGGGCCGCCCCTCGCCAAGCCGGGGGTTGATCCTGCCGCGCTGTTCGGTCACGTGCCCGTGTTCGACCTGATGAACGTTCGCACGTATGCGGTGCTGCCCAAGCGGATCGTCGATTCCGAGTTCAACGTGGCGCACAGCGGCCGCGCCGAGCGGCGATCCTATCGGTCGCTGAAGCGGTTCTTCAAGACGATCACCGAGATCCTCCGCGCGGGCGATCACCCGAAGTACGTCTACGCCTACTGGTCCGAGCTGGACGCGATCGGGCACGAGCACGGGATGGCGAGCCGGCCCGCCGCCGCGCACTTCGCCGAATTCGACGCGGCGTTCGGCGCCTGGTTGAAGACGATCGCGGGAAGCGACAGCCTCATCGTGGTGACGGGCGACCACGGCTTCGTCGACTCGGCGCGGGACCAATTGATCGAGCTGGAACGCCACCCGGCGCTGGCCGAGACGCTGGTCCTGCCGCTCTGCGGGGACCGGAGGGTGGCGTACTGCTACGTCGATCCGGCGAAACGCGGGCAGTTCGAGCGCTACGTGCGCGCCGAGCTGTCCGACTTCGCGATCCTCATGGAGAGCGACGCGTTGATCGCGCAGGGGTACTTCGGGCTCGGGCCGCCGCACCCGCGCCTGTCGGAGCGGATCGGAGATTACGCCCTGCTGATGAAGGGACAGTACGCGATCAAGGACTGGGTGCCGGGAGAGCCGAAGTATTCCCACATCGGCCTGCACGGCAGCGTGAGCCGGGGAGAAATGTACGTACCGCTCGTCGTGGCGGAGGCGTGATGGGCGCGCAACCGCTGCGCCTGGCCGTGGTAGGCTTCGGGAAACTGGGCAGGGCGTGTGCCGAGGCGATCGTCAAGGATGAGCAGTTTGCCCTCGCCGGGATCGTCCGCCGGCCCGAACGCGTCGCGGAGCCGCTGCCCGCTCCTTTCCGAGAGACGCCGGTGGTGTCCCATCTCGGCGGGCTCCAACGGCTCGATGCGGCGCTCGTCTGCGTGCCCGTCGAGCATGTCATTGGGGTGGCGCATGATGTCCTCCAAGCCAAGATTCCGATCGTGGAGTGCGCCCGACTGCACGGGGAGGCGTTTCAAGACCACAAACGGGAGATCGATCGGCTGGCCGTTCGCCACAAGGTGCCCGCGGTGGTCGGGGCGGGGTGGGACCCCGGCGCGCTGTCGTTGTTCCGCAACCTGTTTGCGCTGTTGACTCCCAAGGGGCACACCGAGACGACGCGGCGCCCCGGAGTCAGCCTGCGCCACACCACGGTCGCGGGCGCGATCCCCAGCGTGCGAGGCGCGCTCTCCACCGAACGGCGCACCGCGAATGGGACGCTGCAGCGCTACGTCTACGTCGAACTGGAGGCGGGTGCGGACGCCGAGACGGTTGAGCGTGCGATCCGCAGCGACCCGCTGTTCGTGGGTGACGAGACCCTGGTCTTCCCCGTGGAGAGCGTGGCCCGGCTCGAAGAGGAAGGCCACGGCCTCGTCATGGAGCGCCGCGGCGCCGCGGCCGGCATCGGCCATCAACTGTTCCTGCTCGAAGCGCGGTTTTCCGAGCGGGCGCTCGCCGTGGGGGTCATGTTGGCCGCCGTGCGCGCGCTGCACCCGCGTGGACAGCGGGCCTTCAGCCTGTTTGACCTCCCGCCTGGTGCGTTGTGGGGAGGCCTGCGAAGGTGGGCGGAGAAGGAGTGGCTCTGACGGTCTACCGTGGCGGCGGTCTCGTCTTCCGCAGGCGGATCAGGCCCGCCTCGATCCGGGTGAAGGCGAGCGATTTGCGGTGGTATCGGTTGAGGTCGATGCGATACGCCGTCGCCAGTTCGCGCACGATCGGGAGCGGATCCGGGTCCGCCTTCGGCCAGAACGGTCTGAGCTCGCGGAGGAAGATGTTCGCGGTGACGGGGCCGACGCCGTAGAAGGCGAGGAGCCGTCGTTCGAGGTCGGTGCGGTTTTGGGCGGCGTCGTGGAGCGCGCGCAGACGGCCGCCATACTCGTCGCGCAGTGTCTCGCAGTCGCGCAGGATCTGGGTGGACTTCCTGCCGTCGTAGCGGACGTAGCCGCCTTCTCGCATGATCGGGTCGACGAGAAACTCCCGTCCCGCCCGGAGAATCGCGCGTGGGGTGAGCAGTCGATGGCGCGCAAACGCCCGGTACGTGTTCTTGGCAATCGTTTCCGAGATCCTGCCGCCGAAGAGCAGGCTGGCGAGGAACCATCGGAAATAAGCGGAATCGTTGCCGGTTGCGAGGTCGACTCCGAGTTCTTCGGAGTAGAGCTGGGCTGTCCGCAGCGCCGCCGGTGCCGCGTCCGGCGTGACGGGCATCGCAGGGAGGGATCTGGGATGCGACCTCGAGGGGTCGGTCACCCGATGGCGGTTCATGGCTTGCCTCGTCACAACGCTGAACGTGGTCTTCCCCGGCCGCCGAAGGGTGAAAAGATCTCCTGCCACTCTGACAAATGGGACGGAGGATGGTCAAGCCGCTCGATCACCGGGTGAACGCCGACTTGATCGCGGCCGTCGTTTCCTGTCACACCGAGGAGCCTGTCCATGAATGACCATCTGCTGCGTTGTCAGTCGGCCTTGCGTGCTCACGTACGACCGCAATCCCCCGGGAATGCCTCGTACCTCCAGGAGTCTCCCAGTACGCTCCGCGCGCAAGGCAATGCCGATGACGATTTCCCAACCGGAGCGCCTTGCATCTGGCCATTGCTGCGCCACCTACGGTTCCTGAACAGGCTCCATCACCCGACTACTCGAACAGGTTCCTAGAGAAGGGTGGAGAATATGGCGACGTGCACCTACTGTCATTCCGCAAAGGGAAAGCGGGCCTGCCCCGCGCTCGGGGGGTTGATCTGCTCCCGCTGCTGCGGGGAGAATCGGCTGGTCCGGATCGCCTGCCCGGCCGATTGCGTCTACCTGACCACCCACGCGGGCTACCAGCAGGAGCGGAGCGCGACGGCGTTTGCATCTGAGCGGGCGCGACTCGACCATGGCATTCCGGACCGCGATGCCGCCGGGTCGCTCGTGGCCTTGGAGGCGGTCGTCTTTCGCCACTTCGCCCCGCAGCCGACCGCGGTGGACGCTGAGGCGATCGCCGTGTTGGAATCGATCCGGCGTCGCCTGAGCCCGTTGCGACTCCCCGAACCGTCGCATTCGCCGCTTGCCGACGCGGTGTGGAACGATCTGGAACCGATCTTCAAGGACGTCGATCAACACGCGATAGCCAAGGCGCTCGATGCCTATATCGCTTTTGCCAAAGCGTTCTCAGGTCCCGGTCTTCGGTCCCGCCACTTCTTGAACGGCTTGCTCGGATTCCTCGAACGGTACGACCCCGAACTGGTCCGCCGACTCCGCCCCCCTGAAACGCCAGGCGCCAGCCGGATCATCTCCGGCGTGTAGGCGCGCCCTTACGATCTCCGCCGGGCCACGATGACGCCGTCCCGGATCGGGTTCAGGAACCAGTCGTAGTCGGGATCGTCGGCGATGAGGCGGTTGTGCTCTTTGATCGCTTCCGTCCAACCGGGTTTCACGTCATCGACCACGCGGTCCTGCACGACGCGGCCGGACCAGAGCGTGTTGTCGGCGATGTAGAGACCGCCCGGGCGCACGCGGTCGCGCGCGAGGCGCCAGACCTCGGGGTAGTCGCCCTTGTCCACGTCGTTGTAGATGACGTCGAAGAGGCCATCGGACGCGCGAAAGACGTCTTGCGCCCAGCCGACGCGAAAGTCGATCCGCTCCCAGCGGCCCACTCGTTCGAGGTAGGTGCGCGCTTGCCGCGCGTTCTCGGACCTGCCGTCGGTGCAGGTGACGGTTCCGCCCTGCCCGACGGCGCGCGAGAACCAGTAGGCGGAGTAACCGTAGCCACTGCCGAACTCGAAAATGCGCCGGGCCCCCACGCTCAGGGCCATCACCTCGAGAAACGGCCCCACTAGGCGACCGACGATGGGGAACCCGCGCGCGTCGGCCTCGGCCTCCATCTCCAGAAGGACCGGTTCGTCACGCCGGCGGTACAAGTCAAACAGATAAGTCTGGACGGCGGGATGGACGGGTTCGAACGCGCCTAGTGGCGGTTGCGTCGGGTCCAGAGGCCTTGGGTCCATACGGTTCTCGATGCCGCTCTCGGATGACTTCCGTCTCCCTTCTTATGTACCATGAAGGCCGGGCGCATTGCAGCTCCCAACCGCGAGCTGCAGGGTATGCGAGCGCTAAGCATTTTCAACGAGGGTGACCGTGGACATCGTGATCGACGGCTACAACATGATCGGGAGCCGTGGCGGGCTGTGGGGCGACGTGGCGGCTAAGCGCGAGGCGTTCGTCGCCGAGCTGGCGCGGTACGCCCGCGCGAAGGGCCACACCGTCACGGTGGTCTTCGACGGCGCGGCGGACGGGACGGGGAAGCCTGCCCTCCCGGTGGCCGGTGTCCGCGTGCTGTTTTCCCGGGGTGAGCGCGCGGACGACGTGGTGATCCGGCTGGCGGCCCGGTTGGGCGGGCGGGGGACGATCGTCTCGTCCGACCGCGAGGTGCGGGAGAAGTGCCGATCCCACGGCGGAGTGGTCCTCGGTGTAAAGGACTTCGAGCGGCGTCTGGATGAGGCACTGGGCGTGGTGAATCGGCCGGGTGCGCAGCTTCAGGAGGGCGACAAGAAAGACGGGGAGAACGCCGAGCCCCCGCGGACCGGGGGCGAGAAGCGGGGTAACCCGTTTCGGTTGTCCAAGGCCGAGCGCCGAACACGCAAGCGCTTGGAGCGGCTCTAGGAGCCTGTCCATGAATGCGGTTTTTGCATGGCGAAGCAATGGCCATCTGCTGCGTTGTCAGTCGGCCTTGCGTGCTCACGTACGACCGCAATCCCCCGGGAATGCCTCGTACCTCCAGGAGTCTCCCAGT
>Ga0180094_1000033_pt1 | contig 33156 bp, 32 predicted proteins | sample EasRivT47_16_1Da_FD_121786 | JGI IMG/M metagenome (GOLD analysis project Ga0180094, IMG submission 121786) | Soil microbial communities from meander-bound floodplain in the East River, Colorado, USA - East River metaG ERMLIBT47_16_1Da | ecosystem: Environmental > Terrestrial > Soil > Floodplain ... | reverse complement strand
CTGCAACGAATATATCCCAGACGGCCAGACCGCTGGGCTCCCGGAGCACCGTGGTGCCGGTCTCAAATCGCAGCTCGAAGGCTGAGCCGAGGAGTTGTTTCACCCGCTCCCGGTTTCCCCATTCGAACGGTGAGGGTGGCGGTGGCGAGGGTGGGGCCGGCATGTAGGGTTTCATGACTTTGAAGAGGCCCGCGATGGTCCCGTCGGCAGGCCAGGTGGTGAGCCCGAGCCGGCCGCCCTTCTTACACACGCGCGCCAGTTCCGTGGCAGCCGCCTGAGGGTCTCGGACGAACATGACCCCGCAGGTCGAAATCACGGCATCGAAACTCTGATCTTCAAAAGGCAACTTTTCCGCATCGCCGACTCGAAAATCAATATTGAGCCGAGCCTCGCCTGCAGCCGCCTTGGCCGCCTCGATGAGATCCGCGCCCAGATCCACGCCAGTGACCTTGGCGCCTCGCGCAGCCACCCGGCGCGCGGTCCAGCCGGTGCCGGTTGCCACGTCCAGCACTCGCTCGCCGAGTCGTGGAGCGAGGCGAATGACGCAGTGTTCGATCGAGTCAGCGATGGTCTGGCTGATGCGTTCGTAGTCCTGCCCACCGGCGTTCCAGGTGGCGGCCATCTTGATATTTTGTGGTTGAATGGATTGTGTCATACGTCCTCCCAGGTTATCCGACACGATCGATGGTTCTCACCGCCAAGGACAGACCAAAAAAATCAGGACCAGAGTACGTTAACCACTCGCGACGTGCTTCAACGGCCAGAAATAGTACTCCGACCACAGTATTCTCGCTACCATGAAAATCGAACCACGACTATTCGAATTTCATGGTGTTGGTGTGGTCAGCCGAAAGCCCCTACTCCTCTTGCCATAAGCGTCGCGCAGAGAATCAGGAAGACGATTCCGGCTAACTCCCAATGAATGATCGTCCGAATCACATGGATCTTTCGGTCAGTCACCATCGGCACCCGCCCTTGCTTCACGGATGTCCTCCACGACAAGAATTCGACCGTGGGATAAATCGAGAGCAGCCCTACGATGGCAAAGAGCGACATCTTGGCTATAAACGGGATGCTGTGAAGGTAATAGGATGGACCTTTCTCAAAATACAAGACGCGAAGAAATCCCACCACGAGCACCACCCCTGCTGAGACACCAAAGAGCAGATCCGCCAGTTGGATCTTCCGGGCGCGCGCAACGGTCAGATCGTCTCGTATCAGCACAAATTCGATGACCAAGCCAGCGACCAACGTGAACGCGGCGACGTGGTGGAGAAACGCGAAGAACCAAGTCATGACCGGAATCCCTGCGGTTTAGCCTTTAAAATACTCCAAGCCACCCCCAACATTCCAATATTGGGGCGTTTGACGATCGTTCCGCAAGTATGGTATAAAATGCCATATGGCCGCCTGGCCGCTCTTTCGGGAGAAGCACGTGCTTCCCAACGGCTCGATCATCGAAATGGTGATCTGGCAGTTGCCCAAGAAAACGCCTGATCGGCCCCACGGGATCACGTATCGGCTCTATTATGGAACGGTGGACGGTCGGTGTCTGGTCCGCTATGACAACGAGTCCGGAAAGAGCGATCACCGTCACGATGAAGAGCGCGAGTCTCCCTATACGTTCGTTGACGTCGAGACGCTCGTGTCCGATTTTCTCGCAGACGTGACGCGAGCAAGGAGGTCAGCTTCGTGAGCAGAAAAATGACAATCGGCGTGGGAAACCTCGATCAATCGGCTAAACGATTTGTCGAGACGTGGCGCAAGGTCGAGCGAGGCGAGAAGGTCTCGCGCCAGGAACGGGTGACGTTCGACAATCTTGAGACTCTCCTACGGACCTTGACGCCGTCCCGGTGGGCGCTGCTGCGAAAACTCCGGCGGCAAGGTCCGATGACCGTGCGGGCACTCGCCAAGACGCTGGGCCGCGACTATAAGAACGTCCATACCGACGTGCGAACGCTTGAGACGGTTGGCCTGCTCTCACGGGACAAAGAGAGCCGAGTGATGGTGCCGTGGGATACCGTTGTCGCTGAGGTCACGCTGGCGGCGTAACCCCTCCTCACACCTCTTTCGATTCAAAGACCAGCAGTCACTCCTGACTTGGGACCGTCCCCTACTAGGGTTCAAGACTCGTTTCAAACTATATTCGTAAGCCGGCGGCAGCCAGCCGGGCGAACCGCCGCTTCAATCCGTTGACCTGCGCGAGGTAGGCGCTGACATCGTGGTCGCCGCACCGCTGGCCGGCGGTCAACCGGAAGCCGCGCGTGGCATAGGCGTCGCCCGCCCCCGCTCCGCACAGGTGGATCACTGCGGCCAGATCCTGCTTCTGCCGGAGCGTGGCAGCGGCGATCCGCCGGCGCCCCATCACCCTCGCCACGCCGCGATCCAGCAGGGACGCTGTCAGCTCGATGGCGTGGCTCGGCACGACGCGAGTGTAGAGGCTGTTGAACCAGCACGATCTCACGTCGTCCCAGGGGCCATCCTCGACCACCACGTGGTCGTGGATGCAGTAGCGCTTCGCCTCGCGGAACGTCCCGTCGGTGATCTGGTACATGCCGACCGCGCTCGACGCCGGTTGGTACAGCTCGAAGGGATTCCGCGCCAAACGCCACCGCCAGTACGTCCGCGCCACGGGGTTGCCCCCGCCTTCGACCTGGGCGAGCGCGGCCAGAAACTCCGGCGTGATAACGGCGGTCGAATGCTTGCTGAAAAGCGGCTCGTACGTCCGCCACGTCTCGGACGGGCTCTTGGCGAGCGCGTCGCTCACCGGAAAGAACAGCTCGGTCGGCTTGCGGACCGTCTGGTACATCCAGTTGGCCGCAGACCACGCCACCACGATGACGACCACACCGACGAGGACCCGGACCGTCAGCGGCGCGGCCCACATCGCCCGGAGCACACGCCGGGGCAACCCCACGCGACGCCGGGTCCGACCTGCACGCCTCTTTCGGGGAACGGCCCTGAAAGTGCGCGAACGTGACTTGGAAGCCATGAGCCTATTATGTCTCAGCAAGCGCCTGCAGCGAAACAGCGGCCCTAAGTCGACAAATCCAGCCTGATCCCAAGCCGTTCCCCTCACGAATCAACAGGTGGGTCAGCGTCGCCGCGCTTTCGGCAGCACGGCGTCCAAGCGGGCACGGCTTTGCGGAGCCAGCGCGCGCACCCCGGCCTCGAGCTGCTGTTGAAACTTCGGCGGCTGGCGAGACGCCGCTCGCCAGGCCACGCGCAGATCGCCCGGGCGGTCCGTGGCGAGCACCTCGACCAGTTGCTCGGCCTGGCGGACGTCCTTGATGCCCTTGACGTGAAACGCGGGGTCGCGACGACGCGACGTTACCAGCTTGTGTAGCGCATACCGGGCCGGAGCCGGCACGTTGACCAGCACTCCCGCCCTGGCCACTATCACGGCCGGCTGCGCGTCCTGCAGCAGGTAATCCAGAAACCGGACCGGCTCCGCATAGGTGTCGAGCGCGGCCAAGTGGATGGGGGTGCCGGACGGACGGCCGATCATCGGCGTCAACAGATCCACGCTGAGCCCGCGCCCCTTGATGCGAAACCTCGTGGAAGGCGCTCTGCGGTCGAGCGCCGGCACCTCGATGAACCCCATGTCCGATTTCATCAAGGCATCGCGCATCCGAACCGGTTTGTCCGCCACCGCGATCACCAGGTGCCGATCAACGGCGATGTCCACGTCCTGCGTGCGCGTCGTTTCGCTGTCCCACTCGACCCCCAACATGTTGCCGTAGACGGCGAAGGCATGCGACCCCACGAGCACGCCGCCGGCCAGGAACACGCCGGTGCGTTCCAACAACTCGAACACCCGCCCCTCGGCGCCGCTGACCGTGTGCGCTCCCCCGGACAGGAGCATCGCCACGAGCCGCTCGCGCGCCGCCAGATCCGGCTTCGCCTTCTCCCACAGCGCCTTTTCCCTGGCGATCAGCGCGCGGGTCTGGTCCGTATCCGGCCCTATATAATGTTGGGACTTCCGATTGCCCACGGTGAGCTGGAGATACCAGTGGGTGCCCCCCTTGATCCGCTTGCTCACGAACGAGATCCCCCGTCCGCTCGGCGCCGCGCCGTGCAGGCATTCGCTGAGGAGTTGCGCATAGAGCAACCGGGTGCTTTCGGAGAGCTGGTCCATGTGGTTATACGCAGTGTAACGAAAAACTGCGTATAACGCCAGCGAAGACTGTCCCTAATCGGACCCGGTCATTCCTCCCCATCATAGTAGTCGTGGTAGTCGTGGTCCCGCCCATCAGCGCGGAGCACCCGGTGCTCGGGTGAGCGCACCAACCACTTTCCGGTGTCGGGATAGTGCGCGGACTCTCCGATCGGGTTATCCGCCACGACATAGAGCACAAGGTCCGATGAACCGTTGTTGATGAGTTGGTGCGGCTGACCAGATTCGAAGAGAAAGGCGTCTCCCGCTTCAATGGACGTCGTCCCCTCCTGGTGCCGGACCAGACCTGCGCCCGACATAACGTGGTAAAACTCCCATTGCGCGCTATGAGAGTGATAGGGCGAGTGGATCTTTCCCGGAGGGAGTCGGCAGATCTCGACATCGAACGGATGCCGCTCCTTCAGGTCCGTGGACAGCGGCTGACGCCCCAACGCGACAGAGATTTCCCTGCTCGCCCCGCCAAACTTCCCCTTGGGCGACGACCACGTCTCCTCGGCAATATCCTTGGTATTCACTTTACGCATGCGATTTTCCCCTAACGATTCAGCGATTGGAATGGTCAGCGGACGTCTTATCCTTAGGGCATGCGACATTATTTTCTGATCCACTCCCATGTAGTCTCCCTCTTACCCTTCGGGTGAAGCCCGATCATCGGTGTGGGACTTCGCCTTTTGCCCTCGTCTTGCCCGTTCCTTTCGGGCCGATCGGTTCTGAACGTAGTAATCGATATAGCCAAGACCGATAAACTTGTTGAAGATGTCCCCGGGGTTGTCGGGCAGTTGAAGAGCAGCTAGCGAATCCCGCAGTAGCGCTAGAAGATCCTCTTTGCTCTGCGGCGTGAACTCGAAGGCACCACGCTCTCGCGCCTGCCACAGCTCTCGGAAGAATGGTCGTTCGTCGACCTTACCAGCCTCGGATGTCGGCCATACACCCCATTCACACATGCCGCGCTGAAGCAAGTCTCGCACGGCTCGAGGAAGCCACTGACTATCGGTCGATAAGAACCAGACGAGGTAATCGAAGTGTCGATAGAACTGTGGATGGGCACCAAACATCGTTCCCTGCACGAAGTGACAAGCGACGCTGCCTGCATCGAGAAGGTCGAGCTTGGGAGCCCTGAGCGCCAACTCCTCGCAATTGGGGTCCCTTGCGAGAAGCGCATCGAAACTCTCCTCGAACTCCCCACCAAACCCCCTCACAGTCAGTTGTGGCGCATATGTAGCGAGCAACAGCGGGCAGTCCAGGCAGGCTTCCCGCAGACCTGGCTGACTGACGATAAAGCGGTGGACCAGCTCAGGTCGCGTGATCTGGGTGATTCTCTGTTCCTCGGCGGCCTTGACCCAGTTAAGTTGAAGCGCGGTCCAGGCGAGCCGTACGCCTCTAGCTTCACCTCTTTCGGCTGCGTTGGGGAGTGGAAAGGCCCACCTGCCCCACACGGAGTCGTCGGGGATGGCAAAGCCCCAGCCGGCGATCCGCGAAGAGGCGGCCACTATATCGAGCCACCACTCGTCGGTAACCACTGGGGGGCGGAGCCCGTGAGCGAGAAGCTCATCCCGAGCAACAATCAGCGGACTCTCCTGAGGACGCAGGCGCTTGAGCAGTTCTCCGCACACGTAGCGCACCCCCTTCCTGGTCTCTACGGCCTTAACATCAGCCAAAGGCGGCGAGTACCGGAGGACGTCGGAGTGCGTAACTTCGTGCCACACAGGAAGAATCACAGGGTCGCCCTCGGACATCTCACGAGCAACGAGGCCGTTTAGTTCGCGCTTCGGCCAACGCTTTCGAAAGAAGTGCGGGCTGAGAACCACTATCCCAAACCGTGACTGAGACAGCCCCTTGTCAACTGCCTCGCGCAAGCTATCACCGACAGTCAGGCTGAATTCGTCGTACCAGACCTCGATGTGTCGCTTGACAAGCTCCTTCGCCAGCGGGCGAACAAACGCTTCCTTGTCTTCGCTCGCGTGGCAGATGAATACGTCGTACAGCACCCAGTACCTCTAGGTCAGAAATCTACAGAAACGGAGTAACCCGTTGGCACCGAGCCAACGGCGACAGCGAGCTACCACGCAAGCAAGAAAATCTCCATTCCTATCATTTTGGAGAGGAAATCAGGTTCAGAGTACTTCTACAACGTCGCGACGCGATCCGACCGCCATAAATAGTACTCCGACCCCAATATTTTCCACAATATTTTCCATTGAACGAAAACTTGGTGGCAATGACCACCTCGTCGCGCACGCGCGCCTCGTGCACGAACTCCCCGAGCCACGTCTCGCTCTCCCCGCCCGCATACATATCCGCCGTGTCGAAGAAGTTGCCGCCGCGTTCGCGGTACAAATCGAACATCGCGCGGCCAGCCTGCTTGTCCGCTCCCCACCCATACGTCATCACCCCGAGACCGAGCGGCGACACCTTGAGCCCGGTGCGTCCGAGCGTGCGGTAATCGTTCATGCGTTCCATAGAGCCCTCATTGGCGAGTCCATAGAAAGGGAATGTGCGTCAGTACCATCACCACATGGCGACGGGCTTCAACCTTCGGAAATACTACTCTGACCCCAATTACACAATTATTTCACAATTATTTCAACGCCCATAGTGAAGCTGCGTTCTGACATTTTTGATCAGGACAAGGTTCTTCCGACAAGCGAGATCACCTTAGGCCTGATGGCCTCCATCTCCACCTGTCCACGTAGAAGCTGGAACGTTACTTCCACGAGAGTGAGCCCAAAGAGCATTTGGAGCGAACCTCCTCGGCCTTCGCCAAAGGCAATGGCGTCAAGAAACGTGGGGCTCAGGAACACGACAGTAGGTGCCGCCTGTTCAAAATGAGTTGGGCGCGAGACCACACAAGGTTGTCCCGCCAGCTCTTCGGTTAGACGGAGATTTTGATCCCCTAACCTCCGCATATCCTCAGGGAGATGGTCGATATGGCATATGAAGATAGTCAACTCGTCGACGGCGCTGCCACCGCCGATCAATTCTCGGCCAAGTTCGACCTCGAATCCCTTGATGAACATCGCGAGCGCGAAGCTAGCCAGGTTCGTCTCCGGGGTCTCGTCCAGAGGCACAATTGAGACAGTAACTCGCCGGCCCAGATTCAGGACGACAGTCCAGGTCCTGGAGCCGTTACCCTCCTCTCGGACAAACACGTCCTCTACATTCAGCATTGTGGACAAGACAAGCCGGTGATGTAGGAACGGATGTGTCATATCTTTCAGAAGATATGATAGGACGATACCAGAATAGAGCACCCGCCATGACTCAGAGCGGTTTCTGCGGTCACGGGCGAGTTCACCCACGACATTTACGACAGCGGCGACCAGAGCCCCCCGCATGACCTCAGGCAGGTGGGACCACACTTCGTGCAGGTGTCCACCTAACAGCCGGATCAGTGCTCCACGAGGAACGCGCTCAATAAGCGCCCCGACTAGTGCGATAAACCGGTCGGCCAAGGCTTCTCCCGGAGCTGGCCGATCAACACCCAAAGCATCTGCAAGATGTTGCAGGTATAGTTCGACATGATCGGGAAGGGCGAGCATAGCGCCGCGTACCAGGGCGCGTCGAAAAGACTCCTCGTCTGGGACCTGCGAGAATACTTTAGCCGCTTCGAAAAGTGCTTGGGCTGCTTGCGCGGATTCACCCAACGCCTCCTGAGCGTCCGCAAGCTCTAACAGGGACCATGCGAGGCCGTCATAGTTCAGCGAACCTTGTAGCAGCCCAATGGCGTGCTGGGCATAAAACCGCGCTCGCGCTTGGCGGCCGTCGTACCCCTCGATTTCCGTGAAGTCGTTGAGAATCCCGGCAATCATACGAGAGGAGTCGCCCTCCACATCTCGGCGCCCGCACCTCTGTGCCGCCACCACCGCCGCTTGGTACGCTTCGATTGCCAGCTTGGGTCGGTCCTGATCTCGAAAGACGTTACCCAAGTTGATGAAATTGATTGCGCGCAGGTTCTCGTCTCCGAGCACCGTCCCAATGTCGATGGCTTCCTTCGCCAGGGTCTCAGCTTCCCCGTACCGGCCAGCATGACGGAGACGACGTGTAAGGATGTTACACATCCACGCCCGCTGTCGGCGCGCGTCGGGCTCCCCCTGAGATCGATCCTCGATCACACGAATTAGGTGCTCGGCTTCTTCCTCGTGACCGGGAAGGCCTGAAAGTGTGGAAGCCAGATTACGCTGGGCGAGATCAAGTCCGTAGTCGTCGCCCAACTCCGCAAACGTTGCCAGAGTGGGCCTAAGAATATCGCGAGCCTTCTCAAACTCTTTGGCCGCCATATAAATCGCAGACAGTTCGAGGCCAATACGAGCCTGATCCCAGTTTCGCTGTTGATCGCCGTAACGCTGATAGATGGCTCTAAGAGTTTCCACGCTTTCGACCGAAAGATTTCGGCGAGCGTTTGAACCGGTTTCCACTTCCTCGAACATGCTCTGCGCTATGGGTCCGAGGGCGTCAGCCAACGGTCGTGCTCGATCCAAGAGGGTAGCGGCACGCTGAGCATCTCCCATTAATTCAAGGGGATAAACGAGTGAAAGCATCAGATGGAAAGCCTCCGACTTACTTTCGGCATCAAGTGCTTGCGTTAGCAACTGATCGATCAACCTCACACCGAGGCGCCAGTCGCCAAGTCGAGCGGCCTCTCGGGCAGTTGCAGCGGCATATTGCTTCTCGCTCCCATCATTCATCAGTGAAGCTAACTGGTACACTTGACGAAGGTCGCCCTTGTTCTGGAAGAGTCGGATGAGCCGATTGACATAGAACCGGTGCCGTTGAGGGGATTCGCGCAATTCGCTAGCTATCAGCGACGCTGTTTCGGCGTGCATTATGCGCAGTCCACGCGGGCTGTCATCGACAAGCCGACCGAGTCTTTGGACGTCAGTGTTAAGTTCCTCAATCGAGTAATCATCTCGATCAATGAGTCCCAAAAGGTCTTCAGCTGAGAGCGCGACACTGCTCAAAGCAAGGTAGCGAATGACTTCACCAGCCGTTCCCGTAATCCGTGTAAGACCCACAGCTCCTGGGTCAAGTTCCACGCGAGACAGAGCCTGCTGCAATTGAAGTGGGTTCCCCTCATCTATCAAATGATGTGGAATCTGCGATGAGGAGTCGCTCATCGCGACGAGCTGCTCAGCTTCTGGGCGGGCCAGTGGAGGAACTACGAAGCCAGTGAACGGGGCTAACGATTCGCGACTCGTGAAGATGAGCCGCTTATCGGCGCTGACCCCTCCGCCATCTGAAAGCGCTTCCACCAGTTCGTGAATAAAGTTGCACTCATCGACGACTAGCGTTACTTGTCTGGTATTCGCCCACGCTGCGGCCAGACCAAGGCGTGCACCTTCTAGAGTCGCATATGTCTCAGCCTCAGCGGAGGTGCTTCCGTAAAGCGCACCAGCACAGACTGCAAAGAGGTCCTTCGGTGCGAGACCCGCGACGCGGACGAAGACCGCCCCATTGGTCTGAGCGAACTGCGCTGCAAGAGTTGTCTTCCCAATCCCGGCAGGACCATAAAGACAAAGAATCGGCGAAGCGCGAGAACGGTCATTAAGCTTCTCAATCAACGCAGTTCGTGGAACAACGACCTTAGCGCGTACCAAAGTCCTCGCGAGGACATTAGCAGCCGTCTCATCCAGAACCGCTCTCTGGGCACCTGCGTTCAAACACTGTTCCGTGATAACTGCTGTCAGGTCGTCCCTGACGTGACCGTGAAGTTCTTCTGGGCTGGAGTAGAAGTGAAGCTTGAGTGGGCTGTGCATCTCTTCGATCATCGCAGCTAGCCGCGGATCGCGACCTTCATCTGACCGATGTACGTATGCGAGGGTGTGGATGCCGTGCTCTTGAGCGTATCGGAATTCGTCCTCAATCCCAGAGATCTCCATCCCGTTAGCAACATCAATGTAGCCATAGCCCGATCGATAGATCGCCACCATTATTTGCGAATCACGTAGCCGGGACAGGTAGAGGTCGCGTGGAGGGTATGGCCGAGCACCCGTGTGTTCGAACAGCACAGGATGATGGTTGAGCGAATGAATCGCTTCCTGCACCACAGATCGTTCGTCCTTGCACTCTTGGATTCGAGAGCTAACAAAAATAAGCAGCTTGTCTTGTGTGCCGCGGTAGCTCCAAGGCCTAGTCATCAACGTATCCATTGCGTCGGAAAAGCGCTTGCACCTCCCCGAACGTCTTCCCGGCCGTAGAAACTCCATGTTGCAGGAAGACGCAGCGAACATCGAGTTCGAGCTGCTGAGCCACCGCTGTTGGTTCCTGATCTGCGGGCCTGACATCGTTGTTCGCGGTCTCGGTACGTGAAAACACGCGGCTCCAAATCTTCCCGGGTAGATCCCCAGCGACTTGGCTGTAATGCCGATCTCCTGGAACTAACTCGGCGCTCAACATCAAGTTGATCGCTGCTTGAACGACCTGGCTCTCGACGACCTGCTCAAACCCTGGCAACTCGCGAACGCGCAGAACAAGTCCGGACCGGCGCACGCGTTCTCTCGATACGGGGAAAGCCACGTCAAGAGATCGCTTCCGGCGCCAGCAGTACTCCTCAGGGCTCAACGGCTCGCGAGGATCCGAACGGCGAGGATCGGGGGGCCTGTCTCGGACGCGAAACCTTGGGTCGTCGCCGCTCTCAGCCTCTTCCACTACTCGTAAATTGAACTTTACTAACCTTGGGAGGTTAGCAATCGTTTTGATCTGAGTGATGTCAGGGTTAGTGGGGTCACCGCGCGCGGCCGTTACCACAACGGGGCTAATGGCAGCTTTGCAGTATTCCTTCAGCTCGCGAACTGCGGGATGAGTTGAGTCGAATGACTTGACCCACGCGACGTTCAACATCATTGGGCGGCAGAGATCCGCTTGTGGCACGGTGCGGTACATAACCCGCTCAATCTCTGGACCAATCCACATTTCGTAGGTGCCATCGAGCTTTAGTAACAGGTCGATGTCGACCGTATCACCGTCCCTCTCACAACCCCAACGGGCGAAATGTGCAAACGCACGCTCAAAGCCTTCGGGTTTCTTGCCCACAAGGGTAAGGGCAGGTATGGGTGTCGGAAAACCAGCCACTCGCTCGTACCCATAGGCGCAAGCGAACACGCCTGCCTCGATCAGCCCTTTATTAAAGTCGAAGTCCGAGACGGCCATCACACTCGGCTGATCTCCAAAGTCAAAGCCTTTTTCGCGCCGGGGCTTCTCTTTGTGACGTCGCTTACTTTTTGTTGTTCTTTTTCTGCGACTTGCCATCATTCGGGATTCGGGACTTCGTGTGACACTACCCAGATCGCAGGGTACTGGCCGCTATCCTACTCGATCAATTGTCCTCACCGCCAACGACAGACAGATGAACGTGAACGCCATAAAGCACGCAAATTCGACCAGCACGACGGTCGCCGATCCGATGCCCAGCAGGCTGAAGCGCAGCACGTCCACTTGCCAGGTCATGGGGTTCAGCCAGGCGATGGTGCGGAACCACATGGGCAGCGACTCGATGGGGTAGAACATGGTGCTGAGGAACATCAAGAGGATGTAGGCCGCGCTGTTGAAGGTGTTGAAGGAGTCCATGCGATCGAAGCGGATCGCGGGGATGCTCAGGAAGAAAAACCAGCCGGCGGTGGTACACATGACGACCAGCATGGTCACGGACAGCCAGAGCCAGCGCACCGCGATGTCCATGGTCCACGCGCCCAGCAGGATCGCGAGCAGGGCGCCGGTGGCGCTGAGCAGGACGTTGAAACAAATTTTGCCGAACAGGAATTGGCGCCGGGTGATGGGATAGGTGAGCAGTTCGTAGAAGATGCCGGAATCCTTGTCCATGAAAAAGCCCCATGACGTGTTCAGCGCAATGCCGAAGGTGGTCATGGCCAGCACGCCGGCCAGGAAGAAGTCGGCGTACGGCAGGGGGGTTCCTCCGATGGAAAACTGTTGGCCGAAGGTGCGCTCGAACCCGAGGCCGAAGAGCAGGAGATACGCGACGGGTACGAACAGGTCCCAGAACACGAACCCGATATTGCTGATGCGCTGCCGCCAGTCGCGGTAAAAGATCGCCACCAGCCCGCTCATGACGCGGCCTCGTCTTGGGCGGCCGTTCGCTCGGCCTTGACCAGCTCCACGAAAATCTCTTCCAACCCGGCGCCTTGCACCTCAAAGTGCCGGATCGGAACCGTACGCGCGATCCCGGCGAGCTTGTCGAGCAACAGAGCCTCTTCGCCTTTGAAGAGCATTTCCACACGGTCCCCATCCACCCGGAGTTCAGCCGGATTCAGGGGCTGCAACAGGTGCTGGAAATCCGCTTCGTGCGTGAAGGTCATGGTCACGCGAAACATTCGGTTCGAAAGAAGCCGCAGATCCTGCAGGCTGCCGGAGGCCAGCTTCTTGCCGCGGTTGATGATCATGATGGTGTCGCAGAGTTCTTCGGCTTCGCTCAACACCTGGGTCGTCAACAACACGGTGCGGCCGTTTTTGGCTTCCAGACGAATACGGTCCAGCACCCGCCGTCGCATCAACGGGTCCATGCCGGTGGTGCTTTCATCCAGGAAGATCACGGGCGAGTCAACCATGAAGATTTTGGCGACCTGGATGCGGCGTTTGGTGCCGAGACTCAAATGTTGCACGGTCTCCTGGGCCTGGCTGCCCAGCTCGAACTCCTCCATCACCGCGGCCATCCGTGTGCGCGTTTCGTGGGTGCCGACGCCGTGCAGGTAGGCGTAGATCCGCAGATTGTCCTCGACCGTGAGCAATCCATCCACCGCGGTCTGTTGCAGGACCGCCACGATGTGTCGTCGCACGTCCAGGCCCTGGCGGACCACGTCGAACCCGTAGATCGTGGCACGGCCGGAGGTGGGTGACGTGAGGGTGGTGAGGATCTTGACCAGGGTGGTTTTCCCCGCGCCATTGGGGCCGAGCAGGCCGTAGATCTGGCCTTGTGAGACCTCGAACGACACGCCGTCGACCGCATGCACCGGCTCCGATGCGGTGCCACGGTAGATTTTACGGATGTCTTCGGCGGTAATGGCGTTCATCGTCCGATGCGATGAAGAACGACGGGGGCTACTTGGTTTTCGACTTGGGCGGGCTGGTCACGGCCCAAACCATGCTACAAATCCTCGGGGCGGAGTCCCGTCCGTTTCGCAATACGGGCCAGCATCCGAGGGCCGATCTCCTCTGAATCATGGAAAGCAAACACCACGTCAGGCCAGCCGTTGCGGGAAAGAATGCGATGGGAGCCGACTTGTCGCTTGATGGTCCAGCCGATACGCTGGAGGGCGGCCAGCACCCGCTTCGCGCGTGCGCTGGGCCATTGGGTCGCGCGGCGGCGAACGAGATATTGAGCAGGTCGGCCCCTGCTTCGCCGTGCTCAAGCCTGTCGGCAACGACGCGGAGCGCGAGGGCCTGGACCTTGGCTTTAGCCTCCTCGACGGTTTGCCCGTAAGCGAGGACACCGGGGAGCTCGACAACTTCCGCGATCCAGCGGCCGTCCGTTTCTTGCTCGGTTTCAATGAGAAACGTCATCTGGCACCCTGAACCGTGCGTCCAGAATAGCACAGGCTCACATAGGTTCACAACGGAATCAACCGCTTCGCCACAGGACGCCCGTCAGAGGCCCATCCCGTGTGTTCAAACACGTCCGACGGGCGGGGTCAGACGACGGGGCTACTTCTGCCGCTTCGGCGGCGATACCACCGCCCAAACTAGCGCGGTCAGCGCCGCGATGAGGATGGCGCCGTTGAGCGTCACGGCGCGACGGTGGAGTCTGTCGAAGCGCGCTTTGGTCACGGGGTTCTCGGTCGTGGTGTCGGTCTGGCGCAACTCGGCGCGGAGTGTGCGCGCTTCGGGCGAGAGCACCAGGCCGGCGTACAGCGTTGCGCCCAGCAACGCGATCAGCAGCACGTTGCGGACTTTGGCACGGAATCCGCCGCCAAGCCACGCGGTCAGCAGGGCCAACCCGCCGCACACGTAGCCCACCGCGTGATACGGCGCAAACAGCTTGTTCATCAAGTCTCCGGCCTGCGCCTGCGGGAAGGTTTGAAACGCGATCGGCGCGAGCAGGCCCGAGAAGAACAGCATGACGCCCACCCAAAAGGCGAGCGCCGCCACGTGCAGTCGCGCCCAGACGGTCACGGCGTGTTGGTGAACCCTGGCGCGCGGTGGCGGGCGATGACGACGGTGTGAATGCCGCCGCGGACGAAGAAATCGCCTTCGATCTCGGCAAAGCGCGGCTGGATCGTGGCCACGATGTCATTGAGAATGGCGTTGGTCACGGCCTCATGGAACGCGCCCTCATTCCGATAAGACCACAGGTAGAGCTTCAAGGACTTTAACTCGACGCAGAGCCGCTCGGGAATGTACCGAATACGGATCGTGGCGAAGTCCGGCTGGCCGGTTTTGGGGCACAGGCAGGTGAATTCAGGGCACTCGAACCGGATCTCGTAGTCGCGTTCGGGATTCGGATTGGGGAACGTGTCGAGCGATTTGGACGGGCTGGTCGGCACGGCCGGATCGTACCGCAGCGTTAGCCCACTTTGCAATCCGCCACGGCCTTCAGTAGAATCGCCGGACCATGCGACCCGACGCGCCTCAGAAGGGCCTGACTCCGGTACTGCTCCTGCTTACGGTCCTCGCGCTGTCAGGCGCCCCTGCGATGGCGGCCGAGTCCAAGGCTCCGATCATGGCCCAAGGCTTGGCAACCATCACCGAGGTGAACTACTTCGCCAACTTCAACACGTCGGCGTACTCGCTGACGATCGGCACGATGGAGGTCCGCGCCGACAAACAGGGTCAGCCGTGCGAGGGATTCGCGACCGGCCAGACCGCCGACGCGCGTTACGACTCGAAGACGCTCATGCTCGAGCGGGACAAGCAATCGTGCAAGCTGAGGATCCGGCGGATGGAGTTTACCGACCCACCGGGGTCGGCTCCGCCGGCAGCACGCTGAGCGGGATCGGCTGGCGCGGGGAAGGCGTCATGGCCTCATCCCGGTAGGCGCGGGCCGCGGGATCCTTCATCACCCGCCGGCTCAATCGGTGGAGCTTCCAGACCAGCCTGAGCGTGCCCAGCGCCTCGGAGGCCACCTCGCGCACTCGGCGCCACGCGAAGACCACCATGGATTCGCGCGGAAATCCAGGCCGCCGCTCCGACCGGTGTTTGCGTCTGATGATGCCCGCCTGGAGCGGGTGGACGCCCTCGACGAACATCGAGCCGCGGAACCAGAGCATCTGCCCGACCATCTTCCCGACGCTGTGGCCCTCGGCCCACCGGCGGCGGAAAATCGTCTCGATGTGCTCCCACGTATAGAACGATTTCCACGCGTCGTGGTACGTCCGCATCCATTCGTCCGAGGACATCTTCGGGTGGACCGCGCAGGGGTGCTCGGTGTCGTACCGGTTCATGTCGGGATCGAGCCACGCGCCTTCCTTCACCAGGATCTGATGGTCTTCGGACCCCGGCAACGGGGTCAGGACGAAAAATTCCACCAGGTCGAGCGGCAGTTCGCGCTTTAAGATTTCGATGTCCCGCATCACCGAGTCGTACGTATCGTTGGGGAAGCCGATGATGTACCCCGCAAACGTGACGGCGTTGACTTTGCGCCACGCCTGGAGCATATCCCGGTACTCGTGGACCTGGTTCTGCTTCTTGCCCGTGTCCTTGAGCGTCTGGGGATTGACGTTCTCCAGGCCGATGAACACCTTCCGGCACCCGGCCTTGCCCGCCTTCTCCACGAACCGCGGGATGCGGTGGCTTGCGGTATCCACTTGGAGAATGAAGGAAATTTCGATCTTGTCGCGCTCGCGGAGCAGGATGATCCGGTCGAAGATCGACTCCCAGTGCTTGTTGCGCGCGAAATCGTCGTCGGTGATGAAGTACCGCTTGATCCCTCGGCGGTGATTCTCGCGGATAATGAACTCAATGTCGTCGGCGGTCCGGCTGCGCGACTTGCGCCCCTGGACGTTGATGATCGTGCAGAAGCTGCACTCGAACGGACAGCCCCGCCCCGCGTCGAACGTCGTCATCTGCCCAACATAGCGCGAGACGGCGTCAGGCGGCAGCAGCGGCATCGCCTGGGCCTGGAGGTTCGGCAGTTCTTTGAGGAAGTTGTAGAGCGGCTTGAGGCGACCGAGGAAGGCGTCCTCGAGGACGTCGCCCCAGCGTTCCTCGACTTCGCCCGCTACCAGCGTGATCCCCTCGGCCATCGCCGACGTCAGGTCCTCGGGCATCTGCTCCAGCATCGACAGACAGCCGCTGACGTGAAACCCCCCGATCAACGTCGGGAGGTGCGCCGCTCGGAACGGGCGCGCCAAGTCGATCGCCCGGGGAAACTGGTTGGACTGGACCCCGGCGAGGCAGACGACGCCGCCCGCGCCCGGCGCGGTCAACTGCCGAATGATCTTCTTGATCGGTATGCGCTGGTTGGTCTCGTCGTACACGTCGATCACCACGTCGACGTCGGGCCCCAGCCGTCCCGATGCCTTGACCGCCTCGGTGATGGAGTACAGGCAAGCCAGCGTATTGCTCGGGATGCAGGACCGCATCCAGCGGATGACGTATCCCTCGTCATCGTAATGCGATGGTTTGATGAGGACGACGCGGAACGTTGTTGCCCCACTCGCAACCGATCGACTCATAGGCACTCCTATTCTTACCAGCGGTGATGATACCCGAAAGCACGCGGCAAAGGAAAGAAAATTGCTATTGCCGCCCCTCCTCCGCTATACTGCCCAGCCGTCATCCGGGGACTCGCGTCATGCACGTCAGGCGAATGATCGCAGCAGGGGTGATCGGCGGGCTGGCCATGGAGGCCTATTCGCTGGTGGCGTGGCTCGTGCTCCCTTACAACGCGGCGTTCTTTCAAAAGATTCCGGTGTCGTCCCAGCTTCAACAGATCTTTTTCGACTCCGCTCCCGATCTCCGAGACGGGATGTGGACGTTCGGCGACGTGGGGGCGAAGGACCCCGGCGGTCTCGTCTTCCTTTATCTTTCGGGCCTCCCGTCTCCAGCCTGGAATCTTTTTGGTGGCACGCTCATTTGTCTGTTCACCGGCCTCGCCGTCTCCTGGATCTACGCGACGACCGCCGCGACTTGGGCGCCGTCCCCCAAGAAGGGGGTGCTGTTCGTCTTGGCCCTCGGGGCCGTGGCGGCGATCCCCGCGCAGTTCCGCCTCGCGATCTTTGTGGGACACCCCATACCGTTCTCGCTCGCCATGGCCGCCGACACCCTCATCGAGTTCTTCCTCCTCGGCCTGGTGCTCGCGTGGTGGCACCGTCCCGCGCGCTCGACGTGCTGAGCATGTTTCGCGCCGCTCCCCCAACCTCGACCGCCACAGCCGCCTCGCTCTCGAAGCCGGAGATCCTCCACGACGTGGACGCGCTGGCCCGCGTCGTCGCCGCCGGCCCGTCGAGCGCCGACGACCGCCGGTCGTGTCGCGCCCGCTTCGAACGCCTTCGCGCGGCGTATCGCACCCGGCCCGAGCTGTTCGATCCCGACACGATCACCCGGCTTCGGACGCTGGCCGAGGATTTGGACGCCATCGCGCCGACGTCCGCGGGGCTGACGCCACGCGAGGTGCTGCGCGCCACGTTCGGCTATGCCGAGTTCCGCGTGGGCCAGGAAGCGATCATCGAGGCGGTGCTCACCGGAACGGACTGCATCGGGGTCATGCCCACCGGGGCGGGGAAATCCCTGACCTACCAGATCCCGGCCCGGATCCTCGGCGGCACGACGCTGGTGGTCTCGCCGCTCATCGCGTTGATGAAGGACCAAGTCGACGCGCTGACCGAGTTGGGGATCCGGGCGACCTTCATCAACACCAGCCTGGACCCGGACGAGCGCCGCGAGCGGGTCCAGGCGCTTCGCGCCGGACGCTACGAGCTGGTGTACGCGGCCCCGGAGGGGATCGAGGCGTCGCTCCGCGACGTGCTGGTCTCCTGCGACATCCGACTCATCGCGGTCGACGAGGCGCATTGCATCAGCCAGTGGGGCCACGATTTCCGCCCCGCGTACCGCAATCTCTCGGGGCTGAAGGCGCGCTTGGGGGGCGTCCCCGTCCTCGCGCTCACGGCCACCGCCACCGACGAGGTCGTGGCCGACATCGAACGGCAACTCGGCATGAACGCGCCCCGGCGATTCCGCGGCTCGTTCTTCCGATCGAACCTCCGCTTGCACGTCTATAAGAAGGGGGGGCGCGAGACCAAGACCGCCATTCTCCGGCTCATCCGCGACCACAAGGGCCAGAGCGGCATCGTGTATTGCTTGAGCCGGAAAAGCGTGGAGGCCACCGCCGAGTTTCTGCGTGGGCACGGCGTGCGGGCGCTTCCCTACCACGCCGGGATGGACCCTGTCGAGCGGTCGCGGGCTCAGGAGGCCTTCCGGCGGGACGACATCGACGTGGTGGTCGCAACGGTGGCCTTCGGGATGGGCATCGACAAGCCCAACATCCGGTACGTCATCCACCGGGACATGCCGAAGAGCCTGGAGGGGTATTACCAGGAAATCGGGCGCGCGGGGCGCGACGGCGTGGCGAGCGACTGTATCTTGTTTTACTCGTGGTCGGAGGTCCTCAGCTACGAACGGTTCTTGGACGGCGTCGAAGACGCCGCGCAGAAGACCCGCGCGCGGGAGCAAACGAGGGAGATGTTCGCCTGGGCCGACCGGCGCGCGTGCCGCCACCGCAGCCTTGTGGCGTACCTGGGAGAGACCATCGCGGTGTGCGAGACCGCGTGCGACGTCTGCCTGGGAATCGACCTGTTGGCCGCTCCGCAGGTCCGTGTCGCGCCCACGCCCGCTTCGCGGCGCGGCCCGCGCCGGCCTGTCGATGTCGACACCGCGGACGGCGGCCTGCTCGCGCGACTGAAATCCCTGCGCAAACAGCTCGCGGACAGCCGCGGGATCCCCGCGTACCTTGTCTTCTCCGACGCCGTTCTCATGCAGATGGTCGAACGCCGCCCGCTGACCGAGTCCGAGTTGCTGGCCATCAGCGGCGTGGGTCCCAAGAAGCTCTCTCAGTACGGCGCGGTCTTTCTGGCGCTGCTTCGCGACGCGTCGTAGCGCCTCCCATCCGAGCTTGCTTGGCGCAACCTGCACGGCGCCAGCGGCGCAGAATGCAAATCGTGACTTCCTCCCAGGTGACGAAGTGACGCAGGACCTTATAGACTTTCAAATGATTCTGGAAATAACGGTGGTGGGAAAAGATGGGTAAGCTTGGGAAAACGTGGGGGAAAGGGGCAAAACGGCGTCGCGGGGGTTGGTATTGGAAATAGCCCCGCGTCGGGATAGATGTGCAAAAGGTTCTGGAAAAACAGCCTCACGGGGCTCGCCGTGGCCCTCAGCACCTAACCTGCGTTGCATATTGAAGAAAACAACCATGCACTGGCCTTAAATCGCCACTTAAACCGCTATTCCAAGGGAACTCCAAGGGAACTTTGGCAAGGGAACTGATATGGTCCTAGGGAACCACAAAAACAAGCACTTATTGGTGTCGAGTAAAATCCAAGGGAACTAAGCGATCAAACAACGAACCACTATATATTGTGGTTGACGACACAATTTAACCAAGGCCACTACCGATCTACATATTTCACTCGGTCGCGCGGCCCTACCAGACGTACTTACACTGCTTACAGTGAAACGTCTTAGACAGGCGACCCAAAGAGAACACACCCCAAAGGAGCGCGTTTTTTGCTTTATTGGCCACTGAAATCTTCTCGACATTTGGACTGCCACAAGTTGGGCATTTCGGTTGAAATTCCTGCGTGGCTTCTTGGCTATCGCTGGACATGATCCACTCCTACCCCTGACCCCGGGGCGCAGGCTTGAGCTTGAGGCTCAAGACAAAACCAACTAGACTTTTCGCCCCACCCACACCACGCGGCCGACCACCGCGCTATCGGCGCCCAGATCTTCACGCCGAAGTGTGACCGGCTTATAGGCTGGGTGATCGCTTATTAACTCCAACGCCCCACCAGGTAGCGGCTGCACCCGCTTGACCATCAAGGCACCACCGACCCGGATAACATACAGCCCCTCACTGGCCGGCGTCGTTTCTGCGCGGTCGACCATAATTAGATCCCCGGCTCGGATGGCGGGTTCCATAGACTCCCCCCGCACTGCGACAACCACGAGATCTTGGGGATTAGCTCCAACCTCCCGCCGCACCCAATCTTGCCGAACGGCCAACACCCGAACCACCTCTTCTGGTGGGATCTCAGCCCCATGCCCCGCCGAGGCGGTGACATTATATTCAGGCACGAACACAAATTCATCGCGCTCCCTGGTAAGGCCATACTGCGCAGTGCCCTCAGCCACACGATCGGTTGGCTGGCCCAAGAAAACGTCGTCGAGCGACAAGCCCTCACGATCACAAAACGCGATGATCTCGCGGTAAGGGATGGTATCTCTAGCCTTTTGCTCCGCCAAGGTCCCAGGCCGAAGTCCCAAGAGTTCCGCGACCGATTTATCGGTCTTGACCCCCTTGACCGCCTTGATCCGGTCAAAAACTTCACTAACGGTGATTTTACCTCTTGACAACATCATGCAGTGTGTATATTGTCACCCAGTGTGGTGTTACGAGTAGAACAATGGACACCAAAAAAATAAAGAAGCTGATGATTGACCTGGACCTCTCGATGGGGGAACTGGCTCGTCGAGCGGGGTATACCAGGCAGCATCTGAACCGGGTGCTGTATGGCCGCTATCACAGTGAGACAGCCCAGCGACGGATTCTGGCCGCGCTGGCCGCAGCGCGCGATCGGCAGGCGGCGTAGATGCGAACCTCTTCCGGCCCAGCCCTGACTAGTCGCCTTCATGGTGGCGTCTCCGCGGCCACGCGGGGTAGGGGTTGGGCCAGGGGTTCTCTGGGACGACAACACAGGCTCTTCCATCGCCCCCATCCTAGCGGAGCCTGATGACAAAAACAACGTCAAAACGCTGGCGGCGGGCTGACGATGAGCAACTCGATCTCTTCGCCTGGTTGGGCTCGGCTGATCCGCCCTCAGACGGCAGCCTAAACATCGGGCTCCCGCTCCGCCAGGCGCTCTCCGAGGCCATCCGGCAGTGCGGGATTGAGCGCATCGATCTCTGCGCGTCCCTCTACAAACTGACCGGGGTGGAAGTCTCCAAGGCCACGCTCGATTCATGGAGCGCGGAGAGCCGCGACAAATCCTCGGACGGGATCGACCTGAACGGTAATAAGCGCTGGGGGATCCCGGCGGAGATGATCCCGGCGTTCTGCGCGGTGACGGGCTCGTTCGATCTGCTCGCGCTGATCGCGGAGGCCTGCCAGCACAAGGCGCTCAAAGGCAAAGACGTGGTCCGCGCGCGGTTAGGGCGGATCAATGAGGACATGCGCCGGATGGCCGCCGAAAAGAAGCGGCTCGAACAAGCCCTCGTCAGTACGGATTAATGACGACCTGGGTGACCAAGATGGAGGCGGCGGCATTGCTTGGTATTACTGTGAGGGGTTTGAATAAGTGCCTCATCTTATCCGACATCCGTACCAAGCCCGCGCCCGTCATCGCCGCCAACGGCAAGCGCCCCGTGCTCGTCTGCCTGGGAGATCTCGGCCCCGAGGCCGTCCAGCGGCATCACGCAAAGCAGCTATCCGGCGTCACCCTAGATCAGCCCGCACCAGTCCCCGCCCTCTCATGTGTGCCTCCTCCCGCCCCGCCCCCGACACTCGATCCCACCGCCACGGCGCCGCCATCCCCGGCGCCGGTGATTGAGCCGTCGGCCGGGGCGGTTGAGGAGGCCACCTTACGATTGCCCATCGTGGAGGCGGCGCCGTCTGCCATCAGCTCGTCCCCTACATGGGCGGCAAATCGCGCGCGGCCGCCAGGCTCATCGACCGATTCCCCCCGCATCACTGCTACGCCGAGGTCTTCGCCGGAGGCCTCTCCGTCCTCCTGCGCAAGCGGCCCAGCCTGGTTGAGGTCATCAACGACTTCGACAGCGAGTTGATCCACCTCTATAAAATGGTCAAGTTCCGCCTTGGGGAATTTCTGGAGGGCGTGGAGCGGATCCCCATCTCGCGCGAACTCTTCGAAGACTGGCTGCACCAAGACCCGACCTACCTCAACGACATCTATCGGGCCGTCCGCAAGCTCTACGTGATCCGGCTCTCCTTCGGCGCCCAGGCGGAGACGTTCGGCGTCGACAAGACCGCGCCGCGTCGCCTCTCGGTCAAGGCCTGGATCGAAGACTTCTGGCAGCGCACCTGCCTGATCACCTTCGAGTGCCTCGACGCCATCCACTTCATCCAGCGCTACGACGGCCCCGACACATTTTTCTACCTCGACCCGCCCTACCTGGGTAAGGACTGGTACGCCCAAAAATTTGGCGGCGCCGATCGCCACCAGCATCTCCGCGACCAACTCGCCGCCTGCCGGGGCAAGTGGCTGATGAGCCACCACGACACTCCCGAAATCCGAGCCCTCTACCAGCCCTTCGAAATCCGCCGCCTGCCGATCACGTATTCGATCGCCAAAGGCCAAAAACAGGTCGTTAATGAGCTGATAATAACCAACTACGCACCCCACAAAAAGCGTGTCTCTCACTAATCACTACACCACAACATATTGTGGTAGGCCCAAAAACGGTTTTTTCCAAAACCTTTTGCACATTTTTCTAAAATCATTTGCGCCGCTACAGACCTGCCCTCCCGGCCCGAGGCTGCGAGAGGACTCGGCTTCTGCTTAGATTCTTCCGGTTGACATCACCAAACGCCTCTCCTACAATGATCCCCGCGATCCGCGCTGGGATACGGGAGGGTTTCCATCTTCCCGCCCCTGGCTCAAACGACAGAGCCTCCCGCGCGCTCGGCAAGCTCGAATGGGGGAATCGGTGATGGCGGAAGCGGCACGGCGTCTCGAGAACGCGGACACCAAACGCCTTGATTCCTCCGAGGCGGCGCAGTGCTACTCGCCCGGCCTCGCGGGAATCCCGGCGGCCCGATCCAAGGTCAGCTACCTCGACGGCCACAAGGGGTTGTTGGAGTATCGAGGGATCCGCATCGAGGCCCTGGCCCAGCGAAGCACGTTCGTCGAAACCGCATACCTCCTCATCTTCGGCGATCTTCCCGACCGACCGGCGCTGGAGAAATTCAACGCCGATCTCGTGGCGCACCGCCAGATCAAGTTCCGCATCACCGACCTGATGAAGTGCCTTCCCGAGGGCGGCCATCCGATGGACGCCCTCCAGGCCGCGGTCGCGGCGTTGGGGATGTTCTATCCCGCGAAGAACGTCAAAGACCGCGAGGTCCAATACAGCTCGGTCGTGCGTCTCGTGGCGAAGCTCCCGACAATCGTGGCGGCCTATGCCCGGATGCGCCGCGGCGACAACCCGATTCCGCCGCAAGACGACCTCGACCACGCCGCCAATTTTCTCTATATGTTGACGGGAAAGGCGCCCGATCCCCTGGTCGCCCGCGTCCTGGACCTTTGCATGATTCTGCACGCCGAGCACACGATGAACGCCTCCACGTTCAGCGGCCTGGTGACGGCCTCCACGTTGGCGGACGCCTACACGGTCGTGTCGTCCGCGATCGGGACGTTGATGGGCCCGCTCCACGGGGGGGCGAACGAGGAAGTCCTGTTGATGCTCCGCGAGATCGGATCCCCGGGCAACGCGCGAGCCTACATGGACCGCCAGTTGTCCGCGGGGGCCAAGATCATGGGGCTGGGGCACCGGGAATACAAGGTCAAGGATCCCCGGGCGGTCATCTTGCAGTCGCTCGCGAAGGAACTGTTCGCCCGCTACGGCAAATCGCCCTTGTACGAAGTGGCGGAGGCGGTCGAGCGCGAAGCGCTCACGCGCTTGGCTCCGAAGGGCGTCTATCCCAATGTTGATTTCTATTCGGGGATCGTCTATCAGAAGATGGGGATCGAACCCGACTTCTTTACCCCCGTCTTCGCCATAGCCCGCGTCGCAGGGTGGCTGGCGCACTGGGTTGAACAAATCCAGGACAATCATATCTTCCGACCGACGGAGATTTACGAAGGGGTCCACGACCGGGAGTACCGGCCGATCGAACAGCGGAACCCCTAGGAGCCTGTCCATGAATGGTCATCTGCGGCGTTGTCGCTTCGGAATCCCTCCTCACGTACGACCCAGTACGCTCCGGGGGGACTCCTCGCTCCGCCTTGCATCTGACGCATTCCTGAACAGGCTCCACCGCCCAAATACTCGGACACACTCCTAGATACCAGAAGGGAGGAACGATGCCGATGAGGACGTCACATTCAGCGTCGCCGAAGAAAAAAGCCCCCGTGAAGAAAGCTTCCCCGTCTCGTTCTCGCTCCACCTCACGCGTTCGAACTAAACCGAAGACGCGTTCCCGCACGACCGCCGCGGCTAAGACAAGGACCGCACGACCAACAAAGAAAAAGACCGCAGTAAGAGCGAGAACCAACAAAACCAGTACCAAGAAAACCACGACCAAGAAGGTCACTACTAAGAAAGCGACCGCCAAAAAATCCGCCACAAAGAAGACGACAGCCAAAAAGGCTGCCACCAAAAGAACGACAGCCCTCAAACCGCGGAAGCCCGCGGCTGGAACTCGGCGACCGGCTGCCGGAACGCGGCGTGCCGCCGCCCCCGTCCGCGCACCGATCCCACCTCCACCGCCGGTCATCCCGCCCAACGAACTCAAGATCGGCGTCGTCACGCATTATTACTCCCACCTCAGCGTCGCCGTCCTCTCGCTGAGCGATCGCCCGATGCAGCTCGGCAACCGGATCCGTCTCAAGGGCCACACCACCGATTTTTACCAAACCGTCGCATCGATGGAAGTCGACCATCAGCCCGTATCAAGAGCGGAGACGGGACAAACGGTGGGGCTCAAGGTGACCGACCATGCCCGCGAGCATGACACCGTCTACCTCGTCACCTAGCAAGCTGCTGAAAAAGTCCATCTGCGGCGTGCTCGGTCGTCGGAACTCCTCACGTACGAATCAGTACGCTCCGGTTTCCTCCTCTCTGCGGCCTTGCATCTGGACCTTTTTGAGCAGCCTGCAGGCGGTACCGAGTTTTTCAGCGCCCTGCTAGATTCGGCCGTTGGAGCCTGTTCAGGAATGTGCCAGATGCAAGGCGGAGCAAGGGAGCCCCGCGGAGCGTACTGGGTCGTACGTGAGCAGGGCTCCCGCAGCGACAACGCAGCAGATGGCCATTCATGGACAGGCTCCTAGCCCGACGACCGTTTGGCATTGATGAAGGCGATGAGGCGCGCGAGTTCGTCGGCGGAGAGTCGACCCCACTCGACGCCGTACACCGGCCCGACCTCTCGCGGATACCGGATCATAAACATATTCGTCACCACGCCGGACGTCAGGATGGGCTTGCCGTCGTCCAAGGTTAGTTCGAGCCGGGAAATCGCGTGGCCCAACGCCAACGCCCCGATGTCGGGTGACCAGAACGCGGCCCCACCGCGACTGACATTGTGCACCTCGACCGGGATCCAGGGCGAGGTCATCGTCAGCGCCACGCGGAGCCGGGTGGTCGGCAACGGCGTGACACGGGCGTGGGCCCTTCGTTCCACCGTATGAAGCTCGGGTGGATAGCGGGTCACGAAGACCGGAAAGATGTCTTCGGCTTGGCGGACGATGGGTACGGCGAACTCGTAGAGGGCCCGCTCCACGACCACCCGAACTCTCACCACCGACGCGCCCCGCGGCGCGTCGCCCGACGTCACTTCAAACGCCAGGCCTTCGGCGTCCCCGAGCCGCCGGCTTCCCAAGAGGCGGCCCGCGCAGCCTGGTCCGCCGCCGTCAAACAACAGGTCCAACGGGAGCTTTTGAGCCGTCACCTTCCCTAGGATCACCCTGACGTCAGCCATGTCGCCTCCCCCTGGGAGCCTGTCCAGGAATGGCCATCTGCTGCGTTGTCAGTCGGCCTTGCGTGCTCACGTACGACTCAGTACGCTCCGCGCGCACGACAATGCCAATGGCGATTTCCCGACCGGAACGCCTTGCATCTGGCCACTCCTGAACAGGCTCCAACACCCAAATGCCCGGACACACTCCCAGCGCGTCACCCCGTCAGGATTTTCGTCCGACGGTCATCGATCACATCGAACAGCGGGCTCTCGTAGCCGCCGCGATCCAGAATCTCGCGAAGGGTCGGCACCCGATCGAGGATGGGGCCGTCTTTGGGGCGCCACGCCGGGGTGCACCGGCGGTTCGCTTCGGCCAGCCATTCGGACAGCGGCCGGGCCACGCCGCCACGATCGCTCTCAAAGGCCAATCGGCACGGAATGATCCTCTGACACGAGGTCTCGGCGAACAGGAGCGCCTTGAGCTCGGCCGTGGTCAGCGTCTTCGGCGCATCGAGGAGCACCTGGGCTCGCGCCTCGGTGGACCGATCCTCCACTTGGATCAGCGGCAACCGGCCCCGCCGCGCCAATTCCCGGATTTCGGACAGGACGGATTTCACCAACACCCCGGGCGGAAGGCTCGAAATCGAGACACGCGTCCGGGCCCCCTGCAGTTCGTCTTCGATCGAGGCGCGCACGACCAAAGACCCTGCGCCGGTGGCGTATAGCTCCCGAATAGGGTCGATGCCCCAGATGACCGCCCCGGTCGGAAAGTCGGGGCCCGGCAGAACCTCCATCAGATCGTCGAGCGACTCGGCGGGATCCTGTCGGATGTGTTCGAGCGCCGTCCACAGTTCCGACAGGTTGTGCGAAGGGATCAGGGCATCCCCCTCGTCGTTCCCGTTGAGCAGGCCGATCGGCAAGAGGGGGGCGCGGTCCAGCGGGATCAGCGTGTGCGCGAGCTTCGACACCCGCACGCCGACCAGCTCGGGCCCCCCGGGGTCATCATCGTGATGATCGCCAATCATCCCGGATAGGTCGAGCAGCGGGTAGCGCGTGCGCCACGGCTGTCCCAGCTTGAGCAGCGCGCGGTAGGCATCTCCCACCGTGCCCGGGGGGTAGACGCGCCGGACCTGCGCCGCGATCTCCTCGCAGGCTTGCTCGACGTCATCCGCATCCAGACCGAGGTCTCGCGTGCAGTAGAGCGTGACCACGGACTTGGCATCGGTGGCATCGTGCGGCTCGTCGAGCAACTCATGAACGACGTGCAACAGGCGCCGGATCGTGGGGGAACAGCCGTCGAGGAGGTCGATCGGCGGCGCCGTCGCCCGCAGCGGATCAAACGGGGCGAGCGTCATAGCCCGCCTGTTTCAGAGCGGCGACCAACATGGCCACTTCGGCGCGGACGTCGTACAGGACCGACGCCATCGCGTCTTCCAGCGACACCTCGGCGTCGATCACACCCTCCACGGCTTTCAGGGCACTCTCCACCGTGGTGGCGACGTCTTCCCCCGTGAGGCCTTCGATCTTTAAGAACGCTCGCATACCGCGCCGGTCCCCGCCGAACGATCCAGAACGCTACTATAGTCAAACTGGCGGGTGACCGCAAGCGACGCCCCCCCCCGGAGCTGGACTCGCCGGACGAGCGCGCCGTACAATCCGTGGCCGATGTGCACGCGTCTCCAAGACGACATCATTGCCTGCACCCGCTGTCCGCGCCTCGTCGCCCACCGCGAGCGCACGGCGATCGAGAAGCGACGGCAGTACCGTGGCGACACCTATTGGGGGCGGCCGCTGCCCGGCTTCGGCGATCCGCGCGCGCGGCTGGTGATCGTGGGCCTCGCTCCCGCCGCCCACGGAGGCAATCGCACCGGCCGGATGTTCACCGGCGACTCCAGCGGCGAGTGGCTGGCGCGGGCGTTGTACGAGAGCCACTTCTCGAACCAACCGACCTCGACGCACCGCGATGACGGCCTGGCGCTGAAGGACGCGTACATCACCGCCGCCGTGCGGTGCGCGCCGCCCGAGAACACGCCCACCCGCGAGGAACTGGCGGCGTGCCGGCCGTTTCTGGTGCGGGAACTGGCGTCGTTGCCCAAGGGGTGCGTCGTGGTCGCCCTCGGCAGGATCGCGTTCGACGCCTACCTCGCCTCGCGTGCCGATGCCGGACTTCCGATTCCAACGCCTCGTCCCCTGTTCTCTCATGGGGCCCTGCATCCCTTATCGGATGGCGTCACGCTCATCGCGTCGTATCATCCCAGCCGGCAAAATACCCAGACGGGTCGCCTCACGGCGCCCATGCTCAGCGCGATTTTCGAATCGGCCCGTCGAATCATCGACACACCGAGGAGGGAGACATGAAAAAGAATCACATCCGCCGCGTCGCCACGATGCTCACCACGCTGGTCCTGGCAGTCGGGATTGCATCGCTCTGGGCCGCCGGGATGCAGCGCCTACCGTTGACGCCCGGTCCTGACGGAGGGGACGCCAAAGGCGAAGCGACCATCGTCGACAAAGATGCCGCAACCAAAGAGATCATCATCGCGGCGCAAGGACTGAAACCGAACGCCACGTATACGGTCTGGGTCGTCAACATGAAGCCCAAGATGGATATGGCCGGCGTGGGAACCGGCGACTACGCGTTCAAGAGCGACGCCACGGGCCGGGGCCAGTTCATCGGGACCTTTCCCGCCGCCGACCTCGCGAAATGGCAGATCCTCGAGGTCGCTCACCATCCCGACGGCAATCCCAAGAACATGAAGAACATCGGGGTGGTGCTTACGGGCGAGTTGAAACAGTGATGGCCCACGCCGCTCCCATCGCATCAGGATAATTCCCCACAGCCCCGCTCGGACGACCGGGGGCGGTGCGATCGGGACAAGCGCCCATGATGGCCAGAGTGTTGCCGCCCACGCTCGACGACGAGTGGCTGGAACCAGACGGGCTCGGGGGATTCGCATCCGGCACGACCTCCGGGATCCGGACGCGGCGCTACCACGCGCTGTTGCTGGCCGCGACCACCCCGCCGACGGGCCGGGTCGTGCTCGTGAACGGCTGGGAGGCCTGGATCGAGACGCCGAACGGCGTATACCCTCTCTCCACCCACCACTACGCGCCCGACGTGTTGCATCCGAACGGCCGAACGCGGATCGCGTGGTTCGCCGCGGAGCCCTGGCCGCGCTGGCGCTTTCGACTCGAAGACGGCACGGAGATCGAGCAGGAGCTGTTCGTGCGCCACGGGGCGCCGGTCGCGGCCCTGTCCTGGCGGCTGCGCGGCCGCCGACGCGGCGTCACGTTGTGGATGCAGCCGCTGCTATCCGGCCGCGACTCCCACGCCCTGCACCACGAAAACCCGGCCTTCCGATTCGAAGCGGATCAGCGCGACGGCCGCATCGTCTGGCGGCCCTACCTCGGACTGCCCGGGATCGCCGCCGTGACGAACGGCTCCTACATCCACCAACCGAACTGGTACCGCCGCTTTCTGTACCGCGAGGAGCGAGCGCGGGGCCTGGATTGTGTCGAGGATCTCGCCTCGCCGGGCGTTTTTCGCTGGGACCTCTCGTCCGAACCCGCCGTGTGGATGGTGGGAACGGACGAGCGGGAGCACGACGCGTTTCCCGTTGAGGAGTCGCCGCTGCAGACCTGGAAGGCGCTTCGCGCCGCCGAGCACCGTCGCCGCGCCGCGTTTCCCTCTCGCCTGCACCGCGCGGCGGACGCCTACCTCGTCCGCCGCGGCAAGGGCCACACGATCGTCGCCGGCTATCCCTGGTTCACCGACTGGGGACGTGATACCTTTATTGCGCTCCGCGGTCTCTGCTTGGCCACCGGCAGGTTGGAGGAGGCGCGCGAGGTCCTCATCGAGTGGGCGGGGGCCATGTCCGAGGGGATGCTGCCGAATCGGTTTCCGGACTGGGGCGAGGCGCCCGAGTTCAACTCGGTCGATGCGTCGCTCTGGTACATCATCGCGATCGACGAGTACTGGCGGACGATGAGGGCGCTCGGCAGGCGGGGAGCCCCCCGCGATCGCGCCATCTTGAAGGAGGCGATCGAGCAGATCCTCTGTGGGTATGCCGAGGGCACGCGCTACGGCATTCATCTGGATGAGGACGGCTTATTGGCGGCAGGTGCTCCACGCGTGGCACTGACATGGATGGATGCCATGGTTGATGGACGGCCGGTTACGCCTCGCGTGGGCAAGCCGGTCGAGGTGAACGCGCTCTGGCTCAACGCGCTTCACATCGGCGGTCGGTTTTCGACGCGGTGGCGACGGACCCTCGTCCGAGGGATCGAGTGCTTCCGCGCCCGGTTCTGGAACAGCACCGAGGGCTACCTGTACGACGTGGTCGATCCCGATCATCGGTGCGGAACGGTCGACCCCGCCTTTCGCCCCAACCAGATCTTTGCCGCCGGCGGGCTCCCGCTTGTCCTCCTCGAGCCGGATCGCGCGCGTCAAGTCGTCCACGCGGTGGAAGAGCGCCTCTGGACCCCTATGGGACTGCGGTCGCTCGCGCCAACCGAACCGGGCTACGCCCCCCGCATGGAGGGCGGCGCGGCCGAGCGGGACGGCGCGTACCACCAGGGCACGGTTTGGCCGTGGCTGATCGGCCCGTTCGTCGAGGCGTGGGTCCGCGTCCGTGGCAACACGGCGCGGGCCCGGCGGGACGCCCGAGCGCGGTTTCTCGCTCCGCTGCTCCGCCACCTCGACGAGGGCGGACTCGGCCACCTCGCCGAGGTGGCCGACGGCGATCCCCCTCACACCCCCCGTGGGTGCCCGTTTCAGGCGTGGTCCTTGGGAGAAGTCCTCCGGCTCACGTTGGTCGTGCTGGCTCATCCGGCCGGCCGCCGCACACAGGAGCGCTGAGCATGCCCTCGCCCATCCCCGAGAAAGCCCGCGGCGCCGAGGCCCAGCGCCTGGCGGACGACGCGCGCCGGAAGACCAACTGGAAGCGCTGGGGGCCCTATCTCTCCGAGCGCGCCTGGGGAACGGTGCGGGAGGATTACAGCCCCCACGGCTTGTTCTGGGAATCCCTCCCGCACGATCACGCGCGCTCCCGCGCGTATCGATGGACCGAGGACGGTCTGGCCGGACTCTGCGACCGTCACCAGTACATCTGTTTCGCGCCGGCGCTCTGGAACGAACGCGATCCCATCCTCAAGGAGCGGCTCTTCGGCCTGACCAGCAACGAAGGCAACCACGGCGAGGACGTCAAGGAATACTACTTTTATCTTGACTCGACGCCGACCCATTCCTACATGCGGTATCTCTACAAGTACCCGCACGCGGCCTTTCCGTACGACCGGCTGCTCGAGGAGAACCGGCGCCGCGGCCGCGGCCGCCCTGAGTTTGAATTGCTGGAGACCGGCGTCTTTGACGAGGACCGCTACTTCGACGTGTTCGTCGAGTACGCCAAGGCGGCGCCCGACGACATGCTGATTCGGATCCACGTCGTCAATCGGGGACCCGAGGCCGCGCCCGTGCACCTGTTGCCGACCGTCAGGTTCCGCAACACCTGGGCGTGGGGGCTCGACGCTCGACTGCCGCGCCTTCGCAAGGGGGACGGACACCCCGACGCCCAGGTCATCGCGCTGCGACATCACTACTACGAGCGGCGATGGCTCGTCTGCGAGGGACAACCCGAACTCCTGTTCACCGAGAACAACACCAATCACCAGAGGCTCTTTGGCGCGGAGAACCTCTCGCCCTACGTGAAGGACGGCATCAATGACGCGATCGTCCACGGCCGCCGCGACGCCGTCAACCCGCGGCCGGTCGGCACCAAGGCCTCGGCCCACTACGCGCTCATGCTCGGCCCCGGCGCTTCCGCGACCATCCGGCTTCGGCTCACCGATCACGATCCCGCCGGCGGCGAGCCGCTCTTTGGGGCGGACTTCGACCGGATCGTTCAAACGCGTCAGCGCGAAGCGGACGAGTTCTACGCCGACATCGTCCCCGCCGACGCGTCGACCGACGCCCGCAACGTGATGCGGCAGGCCTTCGCCGGTCTCCTCTGGAGCAAGCAGTTTTACTACTACGACGTGAGCCGGTGGCTCCGGGGCGACCCAGCGGGACCGGACCCGCCGCCCGAGCGCCTGCTCGGCCGCAACCACGAATGGACGCACCTCCACAACGCCGATGTGGTCTCGATGCCGGATAAGTGGGAGTACCCGTGGTACGCCGCGTGGGACCTCGCCTTCCACTGCATTCCGCTCGCCCTCGTGGACCCGCACTTCGCCAAGGAGCAGCTCGTGTTGTTTCTGCGCGAATGGTACATGCACCCCAACGGACAGTTACCGGCCTATGAGGGCGCGTTGGGCGACGTCAACCCGCCGGTGCACGCGTGGGCTGCTTGGAGGGTGTACAAGATCGAGAAGAAGCATTGGGGCCGGGCGGATCGCCGGTTCCTGGAGCGCGTCTTCCACAAACTCCTGCTGAACTTCACCTGGTGGGTCAATCGCAAGGACGCCCATGGTCGGAACATCTTCCAGGGCGGGTTCTTAGGACTGGACAACATCGGCGTGTTCGACCGCAGCGTGTCGCTCCCGGGCGGCGGACACATCGAACAATCGGACGCGACGAGCTGGATGGGGATGTACTGTCTGAACATGCTGGCCATCGCTTTGGAGCTCGCCCGGGAAAACTCCGCATACGAAGACGTGGCCACGAAGTTCTTCGAACACTTCGTCAACATCTGCCGCGCGATGAACAACCTGGGCGGCTCGGGCATCGGGCTCTGGGACCCGGAGGATCAGTTTTACTACGATGTGCTCGAGGAACCAGACCGCCGGCCGTTCCCGCTCAAGGTCCACTCGATGGTCGGCTTGATCCCGCTCTTCGCGGTGGAGACGCTGGAGTCCGAGATGATCGACACCCTGCCCGGCTTCAAGCGCCGCATGCAATGGTTCATCGAGCACCGGCCGGAGCTCGCCAACCACGTGGAGACGCGAACGACCGGCGACGGACACGTGCAGCGCTTCCTGTCCCTTATCAATAGCCACCGCTTGCGCCACGTGTTGCGCACGATGCTGGATGAACGGGAGTTTCTTTCGCCCTACGGCGTGCGCTCGCTGTCGGCGTATCATCGCGACCGTCCGTACACCTTGGTCTGCGACGGGACCGAACGCCGCGTGGATTACGATCCCGCTGAATCTCGATCAGGGATGTTCGGCGGCAACTCCAACTGGCGGG
>Ga0180094_1000032_pt1 | contig 33236 bp, 28 predicted proteins | sample EasRivT47_16_1Da_FD_121786 | JGI IMG/M metagenome (GOLD analysis project Ga0180094, IMG submission 121786) | Soil microbial communities from meander-bound floodplain in the East River, Colorado, USA - East River metaG ERMLIBT47_16_1Da | ecosystem: Environmental > Terrestrial > Soil > Floodplain ... | reverse complement strand
TCCTTGGCCTTGATCGACAGCGCGATGGTGCGCCCCTTGCGATCGACGCCGGTGAACTTCGCCTCCACTTCGTCGCCGACCTTGAGCACGGCGCGCGCATCCTCGACGCGGTCGCGCGATAGTTCCGAAGCGCGGAGGTTGCCCTCGACGCCGTTGCCGAGGTCGACGATGGCACCCTTGGCATCCACATCTCGGATGACGCCCTTCACGACGCTGCCCTTCGGATGCTCGGCGAGGAAGCTCGAGAAAGGATCCTTGGCGAGCTGCTTGATTCCGAGCGAAATGCGCTCGCGCTCCGGATCGATCGACAGCACCATGGCTTCGAGTTGCTGCCCCTTCTGGAAATTGCGCACCGCCTCTTCGCCCGGTATGTCCCAGGATATGTCCGAGAGGTGCACCAGCCCGTCGATCCCGCCCGTCAGGCCGATAAAGATGCCGAAGTCGGTGATCGACTTGATCTGGCCCTGCACCTTGTCGCCGCGATTGAAGTTCTCGGCAAACTCCGTCCAGGGATTGGTCTTGCACTGCTTGAGACCGAGCGAGATGCGACGGCGCTCCTCGTCGATGTCGAGCACCATCACCTCGACTTCCTGGCCGACGTGCACGACCTTGGCCGGATTGACGTTCTTGTTGGTCCAGTCCATCTCCGAGACGTGCACCAGACCTTCGACGCCCTCTTCGATCTCCACGAAGCAGCCGTAGTCGGCGATGTTCGTGACCTTGCCGAACAGGCGCGTATTGGGCGGGTAACGGCGCGAAATGGCGGCCCAGGGATCGGCTCCGAGCTGCTTCAGCCCGAGCGACACGCGTGAGCGCTCGCGATCGAATTTGAGGATTCGCACCTCGATCTCATCACCCACTTTCACAACTTCCGATGGATGCTTGACGCGCTTCCAGGCCATGTCGGTGATGTGCAGCAGGCCGTCGATTCCGCCCAGGTCGACGAATGCGCCGTAATCGGTGAGGTTCTTCACCACACCCTTGATGACCGAGCCTTCCTGCAGGTTGTCGAGCAGCGCGTTTCGTTCGGCGCTGTACTCCTGCTCCACCACCGCGCGGCGCGAGACCACGACGTTGTTGCGCTTCTGGTCCAGCTTGATGACCTTGAACTCGAGCGCCTTGCCTTCAAGGTACGACGGGTCACGGACGGGTCGTACGTCGACCAGCGAGCCGGGCAGGAAAGCGCGAACGTTCTCGATCTCAACCGTAAAGCCGCCCTTCACGCGGCCAGTGATCACGCCATTGACGATCTCGCCGGCTTCGAAGGCCTTCTCGAGCCGAGTCCAGGTGCGGGCCCGTTTGGCCTTCTCACGCGACAGCCGCGTCTCCCCAGAACCGTCCTCGACGGTATCGAGCGCGACTTCGACGTCATCGCCGGCCTTGACCTCGATTTCACCCTTCTCGGAGCGGAATTGCTCGGCGGGGATGACGGCCTCGGACTTGAGGCCAACGTTGACGATCACGAAATCCGGGCCAACCTCGACCACGTGACCCATCAGGATGGTGCCTGGCTTGATCCGCTGGCTGGCCAGGCTTTGTTCAAATAGCTGGGCGAAACTCTCGGTCATAAAGTAGTTGAATGGTCCTCACGACCCGCTTGGCATGGCCCTGAAGGCACTCCAGGCCCTCATGGGGAATTATTCACGGGCCCACGTCCTTTATGGCCCCACTCTCGATCTCCTCGGCTCTCAGTTGCCGCTCAACGCAATCTCTCGTGCGCCAGGCGCAGTATCTGCGCCACGACCGAATCCACGGTGAGCCCGGTTGAGTCCAGGTGGATTGCGTCTGACGCTGCCCTCAAAGGCGCCACCGCTCGGCTGGCGTCGCGCTCGTCGCGCTCGGCGATGTCACGCGAAAGGGCGGCAAGGCTAACATCGAGGCCCTTTTCTTTCAACTGCTTATGACGCCGCCGGGCCCTTTCGGTGGGGGTCGCTGTCAGGAAGATTTTGAGGGGGGCATCGGGGAAAACCACCGACCCCATGTCACGGCCATCCGCCACCAATCCCGGGGACGTGGCGAACTGTCGCTGCCGCGCAAATAACGCCGTTCGAACGGCTGGCATTGCAGCCACTCGGGAAGCGGCACTGCCGGCTTTCTCGCTGCGTAGTTCGTCGGTGACGTCAAGTCCCCCGAGAAGAACCCGTTCGTCGCCAGCCGGGTCGCCGCCGAACTCCACGTCCATGTGCTCGGCGATGCGCGCATGTCCGACCGTATCGCGCGCCTCGAGTCCCGCTTTCAGTCCGGCCAGTGCCACGAGCCGGTACAGGGCCCCGCTGTCCAGGAAGTGAAAGCCAAGGGCTGTGGCGACTCTGCGGCTGACGGTGCCCTTTCCCGAGCCGCTCGGCCCGTCAATCGCAATGACCGGGACTTTCGTGGCCATCTCAAGCGGTGTGTATCGAGTCGATGTCGAAGCCGATGCGGCGTGCGGTCTCAACAAAGCCGGGGAACGACGTGGTGACGTTGGCGACGTCGGCAATTTCGATCGTGCCGCTGGCGCGCGCACTCGCGATCGCGAATGCCATGGCTATGCGGTGATCTCCGTGACTGTCGATCCGCCCGCCGCCAGGACTCCCGCCGCGAATGCGCATGCCATCCGGCAGCACCTCGGCCTGAATGCCGAGCGCATTGAGGCCCTCAGCCATGACGGCGATGCGATCGCTCTCCTTGACCCTGAGCTCCTCGGCGCCGGTAACGAGCGTCTCACCCCGCGCGCACGCGGCAGCGATGAACAACGCCGGGAATTCATCAATCGCCAGAGGCACGAGCGCCGGTGGAACCGAGATGCCGCTGAGATCACTTCGCTCGATCTCCAGATCCGCGACCGGCTCCATTCCACTCGTTCGCTCGTTGACGAGGCGGATCTCTGCGCCCATCTGCCGCAGGATTTCGAGCAGCCCGGTGCGCGTCGGATTGATGCCGACGTTTCGGATCGTCAGCACACCCTCGGCAGCGAGACACGCGGCGACGATAAAAAACGCTGCCGAGGAAAAATCGCCCGGTACAGCGATCCGGCAGCCGTGCAGCCGGGCGGGACCCGTGATGCACACTCGACGTCCTTCGACCTCGAGTCTTGCGCCAAACGCCCGCAGCATGCGTTCACTGTGGTCGCGCGTGACCGCCGGTTCGGTTACCGACGTCTCGCCGTGCGCATAGAGCCCCGCGAGGAGAATGGCCGACTTGACCTGGGCGCTGGCGACCGGCAAATCGTAGCTCACCGGGTGCAGACGCTGACCGCCGCGAATGCGCAATGGCGCGTGACCCGACTGAACCTCGATCACAGCACCCATCGCGCGCAGGGGCGCAGCCACGCGCTCCATCGGCCGCCTCATTAACGAGGAATCGCCGACCAGGACCGAATCGAATCGTTGCGCGGCGAGAAGCCCGGCGAACAACCTCATGGCCGTGCCCGAGTTCCCCATGTCGAGCGGTGTCGGCGGACCGGTGAGGCCGTGAAGCCCGACGCCTTCCACCTCCACGAGCTGTGCATGCGGGCGATCTATGTTCACTCCCAGCACGCGCATCGCTTGCAGCGTGGCCAGACAATCCTCGCTGTCGAGAAATCCGCTGATGCGTGTCTGGCCTGCGGCGATTCCCGACAGCATCAAGGCGCGATGCGAGATTGATTTGTCTCCCGGGACGGTGAGAGTTCCGCTCAGCGCCGACACCGGCCGGACGCGATAGCTCAGCCCCGACCTGACTCCTGATGCCGCCGCAGCCTCGGGCGCCGTCATGTTCAACGCCCGAGCGCCGCGGCCAATGCCGCGATGGCGCGCTGGTTCTGTTCAGCGGTACCCGTCGTGATCCGCAGATGATTCGGCAGACCGTAATTTCCCACCGGCCGCGCGATGACGCCCTGGCGGAGCATTCCTTCGTACACCGCGCCGGCGGCGCGGCCAAGGTCCACAAGCACGAAGTTGGCGGCGGTTGGAAGCACCTTCAAACCCAGCTTCTCGAGACCTGACCGCAACGTCACGATGCCGGCGCGATTGAGAGCCACCGTCCGGCTGACATGAGCGGGATCGCCCAGGGCGGCGACCGCCGCAGCCAGCGCCACGGAGTTCACGTTGAATGGCTGCCGCAGGCGATTGAGGGTCTCCGCGACCTGCGGCTGCGACAGCGCATAGCCCACGCGCAAACCGGCCAGTCCATGCGCCTTGGAGAAGGTGCGCGCCACCACCAGGTTCGGCAGTTCCCGCAGCCACTCGGAGGCATCCGCACAATCCGCATCGCGCGAGTACTCGAAGTAGGCCTCGTCGACGACTGCAATGACCGTGTCCGGCAACGCTCGCAGAAACTTGAGCAGGCTCGACCCATCGAGCCAGGTCCCGGTCGGATTGTTCGGATTGGCGATGAAGATGAGCCGCGTCCGCGCCGTCACCAGCGCCGCCATGGCATCGAGATCGTGACCGAGCGGCATGCGGTCATTCGCGGGGCGTGCGGAGGCGACGCGTGCAATGGCGCCCACCGCCTGCACAGCGATCGGATAGACGGCGAAACAGTACTGCGAATAGACGGCCTCGGTGTCAACGGTGAGAAATGCCTCCGCGAGTAAAACCAGGATGTCGTTCGACCCGTTGCCAAGCGTGATCCACTCGACCGGGACTCGGTGTCGGCCCGCGAGCGCGCGCTTGAGTTCGAAACCACTACCGTCCGGATAGAGACCGACCTCGGCAATTGCGGCGCTCATCGCGGCGCGCGCACGAGGTCCAGGACCGAGCGGGTTTTCATTGGAAGCCAGCTTGATGATGTCGTGGACCCCATATTCCCGTTCGAGCTCGGCGATGGGTTTGCCGGGGATGTAGGGTTGCAGCCGGCGCACGGGCGGTGCGACGAGATCCTCGATTCGGGTAGTTCCCATCGCCACCTCCGACACCTACTGCACGGCTTGGGGGTAGGACCCGAGCACCCGGAACAGAGATGCTCGTTGCTTCAGTTTCGCCAGCGCCTTCACGAGCCGCGGGTCCTCGGCGTGTCCTTCGACATCGAGGAAGAACACGTAATCCCACTTGCGCCGCCGTGACGGGCGCGACTCGATGCGGGTCAGACTGATCTTGTGTCTGGCGAACGGCTCGAGCAACCGTTGGAGTGCACCCGGTGAATCAGTGTGGCTGGTCGAGACCAGCAGCGTGGTCTTGTCCTTGCCGCTCGGACTGAAGAGCTTGCGCCCGATGATCAGGAAGCGGGTGGTATTGTCCGGGTGATCCTCGATCTCGGTCACCAGCACGTTGAGCCCGTACACCTCGGCCGCCGCCTGGCCGGCAATTGCGGCGGTGCCCTTCTCGTCGCGTGCGCGCCGCGCGGCTTCCGCATTGCTCGCCGCCTGGATTCGCTCTGCGCTCGGCAGATACTCATCGAGCCAGCCACGGCACTGGGCCAGCGACTGCTGGTGCGAGCACACGCGCTCGACCAGTCCGAGCGAATCCATGCGTCCCATCAGGTGCTGGTGGATGCGCAGCTCGACTTCGCCACAGATCCTGAGCGGCGACGTCAGGAACATGTCGAGCGTGTAGTTGACCGTTCCCTCGCTCGAGTTCTCGATCGGCACCACGCCGAAGTCGGCGCTCCCCGACTCGACCTCGTGGAAGACTTCATCGATCGTCGCCAATGGCAGCGCGCGCACCGAGTGACCGAAATGCTTGAGCACCGCGGCTTGAGTGAAGGTCCCCTCCGGGCCGAGAAAACCCACCTTGAGCGGTTCCTGCTGCGCCAGGCACGCGGACATGATTTCGCGGAACAGCCGCAGGATCTCCTCGTTCCGCAGCGGTCCGCGGTTGCGCTCGAGCGCCATTCGCAGAACTTGTGCCTCGCGCTCCGGGCGGTAGAAATCGACGGTGTGTCCATCGGCGTGCTTGGAGATGCCGACTGCCTGTGCGAGGCGTGCGCGCTCGTTGATGAGCCCATGAATCTGCGCGTCGACGGCGTCGATCTGCTTGCGGATTTCCTCCAGCGCCGCTGGCTTCTGCGCCTTACGGGGCTTGCGCTTCATGACTCGTTCACACCACGCGCGCCGAAAGCACGCCCTCTATGCCGCGGATGCGGGCAACCACGTCGGCCGGGATCGCCGCGTCGGTGTCGATCAGCGTATAGGCCAGTTCGCCGCGCGACTTGTTGAGCAGATCGGCGATATTCATGCCGACGTTGGCGAGACAGGTCGAGATCTGACCCACCATGTTGGGCACATTATCGTTTGCAATCGCAACTCGACAGCCACCGTTGGTGCGCGGCAGAACGGCTTCTGGGAAATTGACGGAATGGCGCACGTTGCCGTTCTCGAGAAAATCGCGCAGCGTCTCGGCAACCATGATGGCGCAGTTCTCCTCCGCCTCATCGGTCGACGCACCCAGATGGGGCAACGCGACGATGCACGGATGATCCTTTATTCGCCTGGTTGGAAAATCGCACACGTAGGCGTGCAGCCGGCCGGAGTCGAGCGCCTCGATCACGGCCGTTTCGTCCACGATCGCTGCGCGTGCGAAGTTGAGAACAACCGCGCCGCGCTTCATCAGCTTGATGCGCGCGGTGTTGACCAGCGCACGCGTATTGTCATTCAGCGGGACGTGCAGGGTGATGATGTCCGAGCGTGCGAACAGGTCGTCCAGATTCACGGCCTGCTCGACACCCGACGACAACTGCCAGGCTCTCTGTACCGTGATTTGCGGATCGTAGCCGGTAACCCGCATCCGCAAACCTAGCGCTGCATTGGCGACCTCTACCCCGATGGCGCCAAGACCGACTACGCCCAGTGTCCGGCCCGGCAGCTCGAATCCGACGAACTTCTTCTTGCCTTTTTCCACTGCTTCTTCAACCGACTGGTCGTCGCCCTCGAGCTCGCGCGTGTAGCCCCACGCCTGGCAGATATTGCGCGCGGCGAGAAACATTCCCGCGATTACGAGCTCCTTCACGGCATTGGCGTTTGCGCCCGGGGCATTGAACACCGGGATGCCGCGCTTGCTGAGCGCGGTGACCGGAATGTTGTTGACGCCCGCACCCGCACGAGCGACGGCCAACACGCTCTCGGGAATGGCCATCCTGTGCATGTCGGCGGAGCGCAGCAGAACCGCATCGGGGCTGCCGATCCCGGAGGCGACCTCGTATCGGTCGCGCGGCAGCCGCTCGAGGCCGCGCACGGAGATGTGGTTGAGTGTGAGGATCTTGAATGACATGGAGATAGTTGGTAGTTGGTAGTTGGTAGTTGGTAGTTTGAAAACGCACTCTTGCTGTCAACCGTCAACCGTCAACTTTCTTACCCATTCTTCCTCTCAAATTCCTGCATGAACTCGACCAGCGCGTTCACGCCGGCCAGAGGCATCGCGTTATAGAGGCTGGCCCGCATTCCGCCTACTGAACGATGTCCTTCCAGGGCCGTCAACCCGGCCTGGTGCGCTTCGGCGAGGAACTGCTTGTCGAGCTCGGGACGCGCCAGCGTAAACGGCACGTTCATCCACGACCGGCACTCCTTCGCCACCGGGTTACGGTAGAAGCCCGACTGGTCGATCGCGGCATAGAGCCTCTGCGCCTTGGCTCGATTGGTCTCCGCCATCGCCTTGAGCCCGCCCCGCTCCATGAGCCACTGAAGCACCAGGCCGGCCACGTACCAGCCGAAGGTCGGCGGCGTATTGAGCATCGATCCTTCGTCCGCCATGGCCTTATAGTCGAAGACCATGGGAGTACCCGGTCGCGCGCGACCCAGCAGATCATCGCGGACAATCACCACAGTGATGCCCGACGGGCCGATGTTCTTTTGCGCGCCCGCGTAGATCACGCCGAATCTCGTCACGTCGATCGGCCGCGACAGGAGCGTCGAGGACATGTCCGCCACCAACGGCACCTCGTCGACGTCCGGCACGAAGTGAAACTCGACGCCACCGATGGTTTCGTTCGGCGTGTAGTGCAGGTAGGCCGCGTTCAGGCTGCGCTTCCATCCGGCAACCGGCGGAATGTCGTTATACCCGGACGCGGCGCCGTCGGCTGCCACGTTGACCGTGCAATAGCGCTGGGCCTCGAGCAGCGCTTTCTTCGACCAGCTACCCGTGTTGACGTAGTCAACCGTGGCACCCTCGACGGCGAGGTTCATCGGAACGGCCGAAAACTGGCCTGTGGCGCCACCCTGGAGAAAGAGCACTTTGAAGCTCGGCGGTACGCCGAGGAGCTCACGCAGGTCCGCTTCCGCTTGCTGCGCGACGCCGATAAAGGCCTTGCTGCGATGGCTGATCTCCATCACCGAGGCGCCGCTCGAGCGCCAGTCGATCAGCTCATCGCGAACCCGTTCGAGTACCTCCAGCGGCAACATGGCCGGCCCGGCGCTGAAATTGAAAACGCGCATGGAACTCCCGAAAGAAATCGCCGGAGTACGGACTCGGCGCATCCGTCTCAATGCGTCGAATGCGAGCTCCGGCTCGGGTTCAGTGTATCAGGCCGGATCGGGGGTTTCAGCGGGCGGCGCGTCACCGCCGACGACATCGGCATCGTCGCCATTCAGCCCTTCGATGTGCTCGATGCCGAACATCTGACCGTCGCCCTGATTGGCGGAGACCAGCTGCGACGTGGCGTAGACGGGATGCGATGGGTTACGACGACACGGGCGACTACGTCGTGATCATGCTGAGCAATTGCGCGAGCGAACTCGGGGTTCGCTTCACCAAGGACTCTTGAACAGCCGAGGATTGCTGAGCTGGACGTGGCCGGCCCGGTGATTGCGGGCGCGACCCCACCCTCGGTCGCTGCGGCGTGGCATCGGGTGGACTGACTGGTGCGGGTTCAGGCCCTCCGGCGTCGCCGGGCGACAAGAACGACCAGGCCAGCGAGCAGTTCCACCACGCCCACGGCGCCGCCACCGCCACCGCGGCCGCCGCCGCTAGGAGCCGGGGCGGGCGGCGACGGGGCTGGCCCACAACGCACGAACCTAGCGGAAGTCATCGCCTGGCCCGTCACACTGACCTGCAACGTGTGCTCATCGCAGTCGCTGATGGAAGACTGGATGGTAATCAGGTACTCATTGTTGAGCAGCTCGGAGATAGTTGCATAGGCGGCTGCGATCTCGGGATCGCTTGGCGCGGGGAGGAAGTCGCCACCGGTCTGAATTGCCAGAAGTGTCATCAGATCCAGGCGCGCGCCCGTGACGCTGCCCACGCCGATCGTGAATACAGGAATGCTGTTGGCGTTGGCGTTGTCGATAGTGGCACCCTCGCTTATCCGAGAGGAGTTCTCGCCGCCGTCAGTGATCACGATCACCGCCTTCGGCCCGGTCGGGAGCGGGACAGGAGGCGCGCTGAACTGGTTGACCGCCAGGTTGACGGCGTCGAGCACGTTGGTGCCGTTGCCCGGGTACGGTGCCATCACCGCACCGATCAATACGGACGTGCCGGCTGCCCCGTCAATTTCCGTGAACGGCTGCACCACCGAGGCCCGGTCCGGATTGGTGTTATTGAACTTGACGATGGCCGCGAAGTCGCCGGCGCTCATCGCGTTGATGAAGCTCATCACCGCGTCCTGCATGGCGGTGAGCGCGATGCTCTGGACGCTTTGGCTGTAGTCCATGGCGAACACCACCGAAACCCTTTGGCTCGGATCCTGGGCCGGCGGCAGGGTGAAGCTCGGCAGCTGAATCGCCACTCCGTCCAGCGTCACGGTGAAGTCGCTGGCACCGAGCCCCCCCACTGGCGCACCGGTCGCATCAGTGACGGTCACGAAGACCTGGATCGGGTCGGCGATCGGCGTCGCCTCGATGCGGAGATCCACGCTTGCCCGCGCGGGGCCTGCGAAAAACGCTGCCGCCAGCAGCACCGCCGTCAGCCACCACGGCAGCTGCGCAGCAACCGCGAGTGTGCCGGCATGTTCATACCGCAGGCCTTGGGAATGTATGCAAGGACGGAGAGCTCGTCGGGCCATGGGAGTGCCTCTTTTTACTTATTTACGTATCGACGTAGTTATCGTTTTCCCCACGCTTATTTATGCATAGTTGCGAGGACACGGACACAAAAATTCTGTGACTCATTTCACTAACTGGGGGAAATCGGGCCGACCCGCGCTGAAATTGAAAACGCGCATGGAACTCCCGAAAGAAATCGCCGGAGTCCGGACTCGGCGCATCCGTCTCAATGCGTCGAATGCGTGCTCCTGCTCGGGTTCAGCGCATCAGGCCGGATCAGGGGTCTCAGCGGGCGGCGCGTCACTCCCGACGACATCGGCATCGTCGCCATTCAGCGCTTCGATGCGCTCGATGCCGACCAGGCGTGCACCCTCTTCGAGCCTGATCAGGCGCACGCCCTGAGTGTTGCGTCCGACGACCGAGATATCGGCGACCGGCGTACGCACGAGCGTGCCACTGGAGCTGATAAGCATGATCTCGTGCTCGCGCAGGACGCGCAGTGCACCGACCATCTGACCGTTGCGCTCGGTGACCTGCAGCGCGATCACGCCCTGACCACCACGGCCATGTTGCGGAAACTCTTCCACCGGGGTGAGCTTTCCGTAGCCCTGCTCCGAAGCCGTCAGAATGAATCCATCATCGACCACGATCAGCGCGATGACGCGTTGATCGCCGCTCAGCTTGACGCCACGCACGCCCGCCGCCTCGCGCCCCATCGCGCGTACCTCGTCCTCGCGGAATCGAATCGCCTTGCCGCCGCTGGTACACAACATAATCTCGCGCTGGCCGTCGGTCAGCGCCACACCCACGAGCCGATCCTCCGGGGCGAGGTCGACCGCGATGATGCCGGTGCTGCGCGGTCGCGAGAAGGACGCCAGCGACGTTTTCTTGACAGTGCCGAGTGCGGTGGCCATGAACACGTAGCGGTGCTCGTCGTATTCGCGGATCGGCAGCACCGCGTTGATGCGCTCGCCTTCCTGGAGAGGCAGGAGATTGACCATCGGCTTGCCGCGCGCGATGCGCCCCGCCTGTGGCAACTCGTAGACCTTGAGCCAGTACACCTTGCCGTGGCTCGAGAAACACAAAAGCGTGTCGTGGGTATTCGCCACGAACAGCTTGTCGATGAAGTCCTCGTCTTTCACGCTCGTTGCCGCCTTGCCGCGCCCGCCGCGACGTTGTGCCTGATACGCGGAAACGGGTTGCGACTTGGCGTATCCGGAATGTGAGAGGGTGACGACGACCTCCTCGGGTTCGATGAGGTCCTCGATGGTGAGATCCGAGTGATCGCTGATGATCTCGGTGCGGCGGGCGTCGCCGTACGCCTGGCGCATCTCGACCAGCTCGCCACGGATGACCGCCAACAGCCGCTCGGGCCGCACCAGGATGTCGCCGAGGTCGCGAATCTTTTCCAGCAGTTCCTTGAACTCGGCGATGATCTTGTCCTGCTCAAGGCCCGTCAGGCGATGCAGCCGCATCTCGAGGATCGCCTGCGCTTGCACTTCGGTGAGTCGATAGCCGCGGTCACTCAGCCCAACGTCGCTCTGCGCGTCATCGAAACGCGTCGAGACGTCCCCCGCGTTCTGCAACATGGCGGGGACGGCTCCGGACTGCCAGTGACGCGCCAACAGCGCCAGCTTTGCCTCCGGCGGGGTGGGTGAGCGCTTGATCGTCGCTATCACCTCGTCGATGTTCGCCAGCGCCACGGCGAGACCTTCGAGGATGTGGGCGCGCTCACGAGCCTTGCGCAGATCGAACACGCTGCGACGCGTGACGACTTCGCGGCGGTGGCGCAGGAATGCTTCCAGCATCTCCTTGAGCGCGAGCAGTTTCGGCTGGCCATCCTGAAGGGCGACCATGTTGATGCCGAACACCGTCTCCATCGGGGTCTGCGCGTAGAGATTGTTGAGCACGATGTCGGGGACTTCGCCCTTCTTGAGCTCGATGACGACGCGCATCCCGTCCTTGTCCGACTCGTCTCGCAGACCGTCATGGGCGATTCCGTCGAGGTGCTTCTCCTTTACGAGTTCGGCGATGCGCTCGATGAGGCGCGCCTTGTTGACCTGAAATGGCAGCTCCGTGATGACGATGGCCTGCCGGCCACCGCGCTCGAGTTCCTCCACCTGCGTGCGTGCACGCACCGATAGCCGTCCGCGCCCGGTCTTGTATGCCGCAACGATTTCCTGGGCGCCGTTGATGATCCCGGCCGTCGGGAAATCCGGCCCCGGGATGTGCTGCATGATCCCGGCCAGCGTCAGGCCCGGATCATCGATCAGGGCCACGCAGGCATTGATGACCTCGACCAGGTTGTGCGGCGGGATGTTGGTCGCCATGCCGACGGCAATCCCGGACGAGCCGTTGACCAGCAGATTCGGAATCCGCGTCGGGAGAACAGTTGGCTCGTTCTCTTTGCCGTCGTAGTTCGGCACGAAATCGACGGTCTCCTTGTCGATGTCGGCCAGCATCTCCGAGGCGAGCGCCGTGAGGCGGCACTCGGTGTAGCGGTAGGCCGCGGGTGGATCGCCGTCGATGGAGCCGAAATTGCCCTGGCCGTCGACCAGCAGGTAGCGCATGGAAAAGTGCTGCGCCATGCGCACCATCGCGTCATAGGTGGCGGTGTCGCCGTGCGGGTGGTACTTGCCGAGCACGTCGCCGACCACGCGGGCGCACTTGACGTAGGGGCGCGTGGAGACGTTGTTCGTCTCCTGCATCGAGAACAGGATGCGGCGATGAACCGGCTTCAACCCGTCCCGCACGTCGGGAAGTGCGCGCCCGACGATCACGCTCATGGCGTAGTCGAGATACGACTGGCGCATCTCGTCTTCGAGGTTGACAGACAGGATTTCGCGCGCGATATCCGCCATGCGAGGGTCCGTTGAACTCACTTTGAAGGTGCGGCCAAAAGCGGCAAATCTGGGGCCGTTTTGGCCGTTTTGGAAGCTGCGAATGGTAACACAGCGCAGCGTCTCGCCGTACTGCGCGCAGCGCCGCTCGCTATACTACGCAACCGTGTTTTGGCAGCCATTGATACGTATGAATTCGCCGCAAACCGGACGGGTATCCGGCGTGCGCGGGCACGTCCGCGAGCACAGCTCATGAACGCTCGCCACAATGTCGATGCCGGCGAGATCGCCAAGTTCGAGGCCCTGGCGCAGCGCTGGTGGGATCCGAAGGGCGAGTTCCGGCCGCTGCACGAGCTCAATCCGGTGCGTCTCGGATTCATCGAGGAGCACGTGGCCCTCGACGGGATGGCAGTGCTCGATGTGGGCTGTGGCGGTGGCATCCTTTCCGAGGCGATGGCCCGCCGCGGCGCCAGGGTACTGGGCGTGGATCTGGCGCAGGCCCCGCTGGAGGTGGCCCAGCTGCACGCGCTCGAAGCGGAGGTTGCGCTGGAATATCGGCTCATCTCGGCGGAGGAACTGGTCAGGACTGCCGCTGCGCAGTTCGATGTCGTGACGTGCATGGAGATGCTGGAGCACGTACCCGAACCCGAAACGGTCATGCATGCGCTTGGTCAACTCGTCAAACCGGGCGGCCAGGTGTTTGTCTCGACGATCAATCGCAACCTCAAGGCGTTTCTGCTCGCGATCGTCGGCGCGGAATACCTGATGCGCATGCTTCCCCGCGGAACTCATGAATACGAGCGCTTCCTGCGGCCATCGGAGATCGTGGCGATGGCGCGCAGATCCGGGCTCGACCTCGCGGAGATCGCAGGCATCGAGTATCAACCCCTCGCGGGAGTGTTTACGTTGAGCAGCGACGCCTCCGTGAATTACCTCGTGCATTTCACCCGCCCGGCGGCGAGCAGTTGACATGAATATCGGCATTCGGGGCGTCCTGCTCGATCTCGATGGCACCCTGCTCGACACGGCGCCGGACATGGCCGCCGCGTTGAACCGGCTGCGCGGCGAGGAGGGAGAGGCTCCGCTCGAGTTCGACGCGATCCGGCCACACGTATCGCACGGAGCTGTGGCACTGGTACGGCTCGGTTTTCCCACCGCCGACGACCAGCTCTTCGACACGCTGCGACGCCGCTTCATCGATGTCTACGCGGCGCAGATCGCGAACGAGACGCGGCTCTTCCCGGGGTTCGAAACGGTGCTGCAGACAATCGAATCGCGTGGCCTGCCCTGGGGAGTCGTGACCAACAAGCAGACTTCCCTCACCTGCGCGCTGCTCGCGCAGTTGAATCTCGCCCACCGCGCCGCGTGCATCGTGTGCGGAGATACGGTGAGCCAGCGCAAACCCCACCCGGCACCGCTGCTCCATGCCGCAAACTTGCTCGGGCTCGAGCCGCAGTCGTGCATTTACGTCGGCGATGCCGAGCGCGATGTGCAGGCGGGACGCGCCGCGGGCATGCGCACGGTGATCGCCCTCTTCGGCTATCTCGGGGCACACGATCGCCCTGGTGAATGGTGCGCCGATGGCCTGATCAACGAGCCCATCGAGTTGCTGGGCTGGCTGAACGGGACAGATGAGCGAACCAGCAGCGGCGGATCGAAATGACAGGCGTGCCCGCATCATTCTGGATTGCCGGTGCGCTCCTCGCGGGATTCGGGCTCGGCTGGCTCGTGGCCGCTTTTCGGGCCCAGCGTGTCGAACGACAGCTGAGCGTCGACCTGGAGGTGGCGCGCGCGCGGCTGCAGACGCAAGCGGCCCTCGAGCAGGAACGAGTGGTAGCGATCGAGCGCGCACACGAGCGGCTCAAGTCGGCGTTTGACGAGCTCGCGTCGGCGTCCCTGCGCAGCAACAGCGAGTTGTTCCTGAAACTCGCGCGCGAAAACCTGGGCCAACAGCAGCTTCAAGCCACGCATACGCTTAAGGAACGCGAACAAGCCATCGAGACGCTGTTGAAGCCGATTCAAGAGGCACTCAGCCGCACGGAAGCGCAGATCACCAACATTGAGAAGGACCGGCACGAGGCCTTCGGTGCAATTCGGCAGCACCTGGAGTCGGTCAACCTGAGCCAATCCGCCCTGCAGCGCGAGACGCGCAACCTGGTGAATGCCCTGCGACGGCCCGAGGTGCGCGGGCAATGGGGCGAGTTGTCGCTGCGCCGCCTGGTCGAGTTGGCCGGGATGACACCCCATTGCGATTTTACCGAGCAGGTACACAGCGCTTCTGAAGACGGCGCCCTGCGGCCCGATCTGATCGTCCACATGCCCGACAGCCGCGATCTGGTGGTCGACGTCAAGACGCCTCTGGATGCCTATCTCGAAGCGGTCGATGCCCCGAACGACGAAATCCGGGCAGCGGCCCTGCGCCGCCACAGCCAGCTGGTCACCGAGCGCGTGCGCGCGCTGGCGAGCAAGGCTTACTGGTCACAGTTCGAGAAGAGCCCCGATTTCGTGATCCTCTTCATTCCCGGCGATCAGTTCCTCGCCGCCGCGCTCAATGAAAGGCCTGGCCTGCTCGACGAGGCCATTCGCCAGAACGTCATCCTCGCCACCCCGACCAGTTTCATCGCCATGCTTAAGGCAATCGCCTACGGCTGGCGGCAACAGTCTCTGGCGCAAAACGCCGCGACCATTCGCGATCTCGGCGAGGAACTCTACAAACGCCTGAGCGTGTTCGGCAGCCATCTCGGCAAGATCGGAGCCGCACTCAACCGCAGCGTCGAGGCGTACAACAGCGCTGTCGGCTCGCTCGAACGCCAGGTGTTGCCCGCCGCGCGGCGCTTTACCGAACTCGGCCTGCAGTCCGATCGCGCTCTCGACGTACTCGAGCCGGTCGACAAGCTCGCCCGTGAGCCGACCGCAAGCGAAGACGGCGAGGCGGATAAGCCGTTGAACGGTTGACGCTTCATGAGCGCGCCAGCCGACGATCTAACGGCCGCGGACCCGGGTAACCATCAACCCCTGCCTGATGAGTTGCGCGGCCGCGTAATTCTCGTAACCGGCGCCGGCGACGGGATCGGACGCGCGGTCGCACGGGCGCTGGCAGCGCATGGCGCCACGGTCGTGTTGAGCGGCAAGACCGTCAGCAAGCTCGAAAAGACCTACGACGACATCGTCGCTGAGGGTTCGCCGCCGCCGAGCATTGCCCCGCTCGATCTCGAGAATGCGCTCGCCGGCGAATACGACGCAGTGGTCGACGCGATAGCGGAAACGTACGGCCAACTCGACGGACTGCTCCACAGTGCCGGCATTCTCGGGCAGCTGAGTCCGATCGAGCATTACCCCATGCCGGTCTGGGTCCGCGTAATGCACGTCAACGTGACCGCCGCTTGCGCCTTGACCCAGGTCTGCCTGCCCCTGCTCAAGAAATCGCCCGACGCGTCAATCGTGTTCACATCCAGCAGCGTAGGGCGCCGGGGCCGTGCGTTGTGGGGCGCCTATGCCGTCTCGAAATTCGCGATCGAAGGTCTGGCCCAGGTGCTGGCCGATGAGATGCAGCCGGGAAATGTACGCGTGAACTGCATCAACCCCGGTCGTGCCCGTACGGCGATGCGCTTACAGGCGTACCCGGCCGAGGACCGCAGCGCATTGCCCGAACCGAGCGAGCTCGTCAGACCGTACCTGTTCCTGCTTGGCCCGGCGAGCCGCTCGATCACCGGTCGGAGTTTCGATTGCCAGTGACGCGGCCTTTTCGCGGCGGATTCCGTGGGCCGCGCGACACCCGTGCGGATGCGCGCGACACGGTTCGTCGCTCGAACTTTCGACCGCTTGGGCTTTTGCGCGGGTCTTCCAGACCGGCCAGCGCGTAGAGCTCCATCGTCTCTCCAAGTCCCAGCGAGCGCGAGCGCTCGCGGGCGAGGCTGCGATCCATCAGCACGGGGCCAAGACCGACCCGCATCAACCGGCTGAGCTCGACACCCGCAGCCGCGCACAGCCGACGCACGTCACGCGCCCGGCCACCATGTGTCACCAGTGTATACCAGCGATTCGCGCCCTCGCCCCCCGCCGCTTCAAGGGACTCGATCGCGATCGACTCGTCGTCATCGAGCAGTCCGGACTTCAGCCTGTCGAGCTGCTCGGGGCGTGGCTCGCCGTGAATGCGTATCGCGAACTCTATTCGCAGCTGCGAGAGCTTGCGCATCAGGGCCTGCGCGAGATCACCATCACTGGTGAGCAGTTCGAGACCACCGTCGTTCGGCGGCAATGGACTGATCGGTACCCAGCGTCGTCCGGCGCGTCGCGGCAGCCGGTCGAGAAACTGACCGGAATCGGGCGAGTCGCCCGGCGTGAGATTGCGACCCGGCGTGCGGTGATAAATGATGACGCGCGTGTCGGAATCCGGGGCGCGCAGCCGCACCGGTCGGCCATCGAGCGTGACCTTGTCGCGTGGTCCTAGCTGGGCGCCGAGAGCCGCCGGCACACCGTTGATGGACAGGCGGCCGGCACGAATCCAGGCTTCGACTTCGCGCCGCGACCCAACCCCGGCGCGCGCCAGCACCTTCTGAATGCGCTCGCTCACAGAACTCCACTCCCTCTCCCGTACCACGGGAGAGGGCTGGGGTGAGGGCTTCCGTCTCCCACGCGGTGGGAGAGTCTCAGGATGACGGTTCCTCGATGCCGCGCGCGACCATGCCTGAGGCTTGTGGCGGACTGGACTCGGAGTCTTCGTCTTCCGTGCCCTCGTCATCCGGCGCCACCGCCAAGCCGTCATCAACGGTGGCTTCGAGCGCGTCCATTGCAGCCAACGCCGCGGGCTCGCCGACTTCGCCCGGCAACTCGAGCTGCACGCCCAGGTTGTCCATGTCACGCAACTCGGCGAGCGAAGGCAAGTCATCCAGGCTCTTGAGGTTGAAGTAGTCGAGAAATTCACGCGTCGTACCCAGCAGCTCCGGATGTCCGGGCACTTCGCGATGCCCGACCACGCGTATCCAGTTGCGCTCCAGGAGCGTGCGCACGATATCGGGATTGACCGTGACCCCGCGGATCTCCTCGATCTCTCCGCGCGTGATCGGCTGCCGATACGCGATCAGCGCAAGCGTCTCGAACAGCGCGCGCGAGTAGCGCCGCGGTCGTTCCTGCCACAGCCGGGAGACTGTTGCGGAGATCCCCCGGCGGACCTGGATCCGGAAGCCGCTCGCGACTTCCTTGAGCTCGATGCCGCGCTCGGCATACTCGTCCTGCAGCGCCGTGAGTGCGGCGCGAATCTCGGACGCCTCCGGGCGCTCGCGTTCATCGAACAGCTCCAGCAGCTGCTCCACCGTCACTGGCCGCCCGGCAGCCAGCAGCCCTGCCTCGACCACGTTCAACAACATTCGATCCTGCATCCTACGGTTTCTCTGCGATGAGTGAACTTGAGTCTGCCGCCAGCGTGTTGTCCGCCACCACGACCAGGTTGGGCGTGCCGCTTCCCGCACGCACGTGAATGGCTGTGTAGGGCTCCGCCTGTACGATCTCGATCAGACCCTCGCGCATGAGCTCGAGGATCGCGATGAACGTGATGGTCACGCCCATGCGCCCCTCCTCGGGGCGAAACAGCCGCGCGAACTCGACGAAGCTCGATTCCCTGAGCTGGCCCAGCACTTCCGTCATGCGCTGGCGCACCGACAGCCTTTCGCGCTGCACCTGGTGGTGCGCGAACATCGCCGAGCGTGCCAGCACGTCCTTGAAGGCCACCAGCATCTCCTGCAGCGTAACCTGCGGCACGAGTCGCACCACGTTGCGCTCGGCCAGCTGCGCGGTCGCTGCAAAAGTATCGCGCTCGAGACGGGCCAGTGCGTCGATGTCTTCCGCGGCCTTCTTGAATCGCTCGTATTCCTGCAAGCGCCGCACCAGTTCCGCGCGCGGATCCTCTTCCTCCGCCAGTCCCTCGGCGCTCATGCGCGGCAGCAACATGCGCGACTTGATCTCGGCCAACATCGCCGCCATCAACAGGTATTCGCCCGCCAGCTCGAGCTCGAGCTCCTGCATCAGCTCGATGTACTGCATGTACTGGCGTGTGATTTCCGCAATCGGGATATCGAGAATGTTGAGGTTCTGGCGCCGGATCAGATAGAGCAGCAGATCGAGCGGCCCTTCGAAGGCCTCGAGAAAGACCTCGAGCGCCTGCGGCGGAATGTAGAGATCGCGCGGGAGCTCGGTCAGCGCCTCGCCGTCCACGACGGCGAACGGCATCTCGGCCTGTTCCGGCGGCGGCGCGGCCGGCGGCGGTGCCGGGGGCGAGGATTCGACGACTCTCAGGTCAGGCTTCATCTAGCCTTCAGCGGTAGTTCAGACCCATTGCCTCGCGCACGTCGTTGAGCGTCTCGCGCGCCACGGCGCGCGCCTTCTCACAACCCTCGTCAATGATGCCACGAACGAGGTCGGGATTGTCCTCGTATTCCTGCGCCCGCTTGCGGATCGCCGCGATCTCCTCGACGACCTTGTCGATCAGCGGTTTCTTGCATTCGAGACAGCCGATGCCGGCCGAGCGGCATCCCTTCTGCACCCACTCCTGCGTTTCTGCGCTTGAATAGATCTTGTGCAAGTCCCAGACCGGGCACTTGTCCGGGTCGCCGGGATCCGCACGTCGCACGCGCGCTGGGTCGGTCTGCATGGTCTTGAGCTTTTTGGCGACCTCGTCTGGATCCTCACGCAACCCGATGGTATTCCCGTAGGACTTCGACATCTTGCGGCCATCGAGGCCGGGCACCTTCGGCGTCGCCGTAAGCAGGACCCGCGGTTCGGGAAGAATCGCCACCCCCGTCCCTTCGAGGAAACCGAGCAGGCGATCGCGATCGGCCATGGTGATCCGCGCATTCGACTCCACCAGCGCGCGCGCCTTCTCGAGCGCCTCGGCGTCACCGCTCTCCTGGTACTTCCGCCGCAGCTGCCGATAAAGGGTGCCGTTGCGCCCGCCGAGGCTCTTGATCGCTTTCTCCGCTTTCTGCTCGAAATCGGGCTCGCGACCGTAGAGATGATTGAATCGTCGCGCGATCTCGCGCGTGAACTCGACGTGGGCGACCTGGTCCTCGCCGACCGGCACGAAGCTCGGCCGGTAGATCAGGATGTCGGCGCTTTGCAGCAACGGGTAACCCAGAAATCCATAGGTGGTGAGGTCCTGTTCCTTGAGCTGCTCCTGCTGGTCCTTGTAGCTCGGCACCCGTTCCAGCCATCCCAGCGGCGTGATCATCGACAGTAACAGGTGCAGCTCGGCGTGCTCAGGTACACGCGACTGGATGAACAAAGTGGTGACACCCGGGTTGAGCCCGGCCGCGAGCCAGTCGATCACCATCTCGCGGACGTACTCTTCGATCCTCGAGGTGTCGGCGTAGCCGGTCGTGAGGGCGTGCCAGTCGGCCACGAAGAAATAGCATTCGTACTGGTACTGCAGCTCGATCCAGTTGCGCAACGCGCCATGGAAGTTGCCGAGATGCAGCTGTCCGGTTGGTCGCATGCCGGAGAGAACTCGTTTGTTACCTGCAGCACCCGCCAAAAACGCCTCCTCAACCCGTTTCGACGCCGCGCGGCAAGAGCGCCAACGCATCGCGGGACATTCGAGTTAGAAACTGGATGAGCTCCTCGAGCATAAGGCATTGTTTCGACTATAGATATCAGGCGACACATTGCGCCTTGGGGTGACAGGTCGGACGATCTCCTGCGCACGCGGCCGGCGATTATACGCGACTCAGACCGCGCGCCCCGTCGCCGCCAGCTCGAACGGGCGCGGATCGCCGCGACCCTTACGCACGATCGCTGGCACCTCTGACGCCAGATCGATCACGGTCGTCGGTTCCTGACCGCAGTGGCCACCATCGAGCACCACGTCGACCTGGTGTTCCAGGCGCTCGCGGATCTCGCGCGCATCGGTCTGGGGCAGATCGTCCCCCGGAAGCAGCAGCGTGGAACTCATGATCGGTTCATTGAGCTCGCGCAGCAGCAACTGCGGCACGGGATGATCGGGAATCCGGATGCCGATGGTGCGGCGTTTGGGGTTCTGCAGCCTCTTGGGAGTTCCGCGCGTGGCACGCAACAGAAACGTGTAGGGGCCGGGCGTGTACTTGCGTAACAGCCGGTACTGGCGATTGTCGACTCGAGCGTAACGCGCGATCTCGGACAGGTCGCGGCACACCAAAGTGAAGTGGTGGGTCTCATCGGCCATGCGGATGCGGCGTATGCGTTGCATGGCTTCCTTGTCACCGAGATGGCAGCCAAGTGCGTAGCACGAGTCCGTCGGGTAGACGATCACTCCCCCCTCCCGGATGATCTCGGCCGCACGGCGGATCAGGCGGACCTGCGGATTCTGCGGGTGAATTTCGAACAATTGAGCCACTGAGCTATCATACGCGGCCTTTTGTTGGCGCCTCGCCGGCGCACCAGATCCAAGGATGCAGCAGCTCATCGATTTCCTGCCGCTGATCGCTTTCTTCGCCAGCTTCAAGCTGGGCGGCATCTATGTGGCCACGGCGATTCTCATCGCCGCCACTGCAGTGCAGATCGGCGTGCACTGGATTCGGACGCGCACGATCAAGACCATGCACTGGGTGCCCGCGCTGCTGGTGCTGGTGCTCGGCTCGGCGACATTGCTGTTGAAGGATGCTCACTTCATCCAGTGGAAACCGACTGTGCTCATGTGGCTTACCAGTGCGGCGTTCCTCGTCAGCCACTTCATCGGTGCCAAGCCGCTGAGCCGACGATTCCTCGAGAGCACGCTCGCGGAGCACCTGGCGCCGGTGAGCGAGCGGACGTGGAAACGCATCAACCTCACCTGGGTCGTGTTTCTCGCGACGCTGGGCGCGCTGAACCTGTACGTCGCGCAACAGTTCAGCATGGATACATGGGTGAACTTCAAGGTGTTCGGCATCAGCATCCTGCTGCTGCTGTTCGTCCTTCCGCAGGCGTTCTGGCTGGCGGCGAAGGAAACGCCCGCTGCGGGCAGCACGACTCTCGGCAAGTCCAAGCATGACGCGTGAGCCCTCACTTCAGCCGCCGGCGCACACCGGCATAAGTGCCACGCGCCTCGATCGCATCCGTGTCCGGCTTGGGGAACGGTTTGCGCCGACATTCCTTGAAGTGATCGACGACAGTCATCTGCATGCCGGTCACGCGGGCGCGCGCGGTGGCAAGGGCCACTTTCGCGTGCGCATCGTTGCGTCATCTTTTGTAGGGCTGGCACCCCTGCAGCGCCACCGGCTCGTCTACGACTCTCTCACGGAACTCATGGCGCAGGATATCCACGCGCTCAGCATCGAGGCTCTCGCGCCTTCTGAAGTTTCATCTCCACCGGCCGCAACCGCGACCCTGACCAAGAGGCACCCATGAAGCATTTCGTCATGACCCTAGCACTCGCCATCGGCATCGCCGGCATGACGGCCTGCCAGAAAACCGATTCCGCTGGGGAGAAGCCTGCGAGCGAGCAGAGCAAGCCCGTGGCGACGATCGACGGCGAGGTGATCACCACGGAGTTTTTCGAGTTCTATGCCAAGACCCGTAGCGGCAAGCCCTCGAGCGAGCTCACCGAGGAGCAGAGGAAGAATCTCCTCGACGAGATCGTGCGTCTCGAGCTTGCGGCACAGACAGCGGTGAAGAACGGCCTCGATCAGAAACCGGAGACAGCCTCGCAGCTTGAGCTGCAACGACTCAGTGTGCTGGCGGACGCCGCGTTCAAGAACCACCTCGACGGCAAGGCGACGACGGAGCAGGAATTGCGCGCCGAGTACGAGACACAGGTTGCCGCGATGCCGAAGCTCGAATACCGTGCCCGGCACATCCTGGTTGCGACCGAGCCCTTTGCGCAGCGCATCATAGACAAGCTGCGCACGGGCGCGGACTTCGCGGAGCTCGCGCGCAAGGAATCGATGGATGCCAAGGAAAGCGGCGGCGATCTCGGCTGGTTCTCACCGGGACGCATGGTGCCGGAATTCGCCAATGCCGTGGTTGCGCTGAAAAAGGGCGAGACCACGCAGAAGCCGGTGCAGACGCAATACGGCTGGCACGTGATCCAGCTGCAGGATACCCGCGAGGTTTCTCCGCCGGATTTCGATCAGGTAAAAGAGCGTCTCGGAACGCTCGTCCAGCAGAAAAAGGTGCAAGCGTACGTGGACGAGCTGAAAAAGACCGCCAAGATCGAGACGACGAGCTAGCCGCCCGTCGGACCCGCCACGAGGCCACCTCCTATCGACTCATCCACAGCTCCCCGTCCTTCTTGATTGCGTCAGCACTGGCATGTCGTATCGCGCGAACTGCAACGCTGGATCCCACAATGCGGGCGGTTGCGTGTGGGGAGGTGTGGATGAGTCGATAGGAGATGGCCTCGTGGAAGTCGCTCTCCGTCGCCGACCGCTCAGGTGCTCCCGGCCTTCGCCAGCAACTCCACGAACTCGCGTTCATCCATCACCTTGACTCCGAGGTCGTGGGCCTTGCGTAGTTTCGAGCCGGCATCTGCGCCCGCGATGACGTAATCCGTCTTCTTCGAGACGCTGCCGCTCACGGTACCGCCGAGTGCCCGGATGCGTTCCTGCGCCTCTTCGCGCGTGAGCCCGGCGAGCGTTCCCGTCAGAACCCAGGTCTTGCCAGCGAACGGCGAATGCCGCGTCGCCGCGACTGGCTCGACCTCGGGCCAGCGAATGCCGCGCCGGCGCAGCTCCTGGATCACTTTGCGGTTGTGGTGTTGCTCAAAAAAGCGCTGCACGCTGGCGGCGATGACGGGTCCGATATCGGGCACTCGTTCGATATCCTCTGCAGACGCCTCCAGCAGTGGATCGAGATCGCTACAGTGCGCGGCAAGCGTACGCGCCGTCGCCTCGCCCACGTCGCGGATGCCGAGCGCGTACAGAAAGCGGGGCAAGGTCGTGTTCTTGCTGCGCTCAAGGGCGTCCAGCAGATTGGCGGCCGATTTCTCGCCCATGCGCTCAAGTCCGGCGAGCTGTTCAAGCGTTAGCGTGTACAGGTCCGCCGGCGTACGCACCAGCTCGGTCGTGACCATCTGGTCAATCAGCCGCGTGCCGAGACCCTCGATATCCATCGCGCGCCTTGATGCGAAGTGACGCAAAGATTCCTTACGTTGCGCCGGACAGAACAGCCCGCCGGTGCATCGGGCGATGGCCTGATCGGCAACGCGCTCGACCGCGGAACCGCATTCCGGGCATTTCTCCGGCAGTCGTACCGGCGCCGTGCGCGCCGGACGGCGCTCCTTCACCACCTTGACGATTTCCGGAATCACGTCACCCGCCCGCCGAATGATGACGGTGTCGCCGACGCGCACGTCCTTGCGGGCAACTTCGTCCATGTTGTGTAACGTCGCGTTGCTCACGGTCACGCCGCCAACAAACACCGGCTCGAGGCGCGCAACCGGCGTCAGCGCCCCGGTGCGCCCGACCTGGAATTCGATCCCGCGAACGACGGTCATCTCCTCCTCGGCCGGAAATTTGTGGGCCAGCGCCCAGCGCGGTGCCCGCGATACGAATCCGAGCCGCTGTTGCGCGGTCACGTCATCCACCTTGTAGACGACACCATCGATCTGGTAAGGCAGCTGCGCGCGACGCCGGCCGATCTCCTCGTAATAACCGAGGCAGCCCTCGACGCCGCGTACCACGCGCGCTTCGGGGGAGGTCTTAAGACCCCACTTCCGCAGGATCGCGAGAATTTCGCTCTGTCGGGACGGAATTGAACCGCCTTCGACGTCACCAACCCCATAGAAGAAGATGTCGAGCGGTCGTTCCGCCGTGAGCTTCGGATCGAGCTGGCGCAGGCTTCCTGCCGCGGCATTGCGCGGATTCACGAATGTCTTCTCGCCGCGGGACTCCGCCAGCGCATTGAAACGCTCGAAGCCTTCCATCGGCATGAACACCTCACCGCGCGCTTCGAGCGCTCGTGGATGCTTTTCGCCCCGCAGGTGCAGTGGTATGGCGCGAATCGCGCGCAGGTTGTGAGTGACATCCTCGCCCGTCGTGCCGTCGCCGCGTGTCGCGCCGGCAACCAGTCGCCCGTGCTCATACAGCAGGTTGACCGCCAGACCATCGAGCTTGGGTTCCGCGGCGTACTCGACCACCTCGACTCCCGACAGGCGCTCGCGCACGCGCCGGTCGAACCCACGCACGTCCTCCTCGCTGAACGCGTTCTCGAGCGACAGCATCGGCAGCCGATGCCTGACCTCGCCGAACTCCGCGAGCGGCGCCGCGCCAACCCGTTGCGTCGGCGATTCCGGCGTAACGATCTCGGGGAAGCGCGCCTCCAGGGCACTGAGCTCGTGCATCAGCCGGTCGTACTCCGCGTCGGAGACTTCGGGGTCGTCCAGGACGTGGTAGCGATAGTTATGGTGCTCTATCTGGCGGCGCAGCTCCGCAGCGCGCTCGCGTGCCTCACGCAACGCACTCATCGATGGCTCAGTTCTGCGATGACGCGGGCACCGCGCGCCGCTGCCAGTCGGCCACCGCCGCCCGCAAGTCGGCCAGTCGTTGCGCAGTCATCGGCGCACCGCGCTCATCCTGCAGAATCCCCTGCAGGCGCTCGGCGAGTTGACGTCCGGTGGCGATCATGTCCTCCAGGATTGCGCCCGCCTCCGTCGGCCCCGGCAATACCGCGAACAGGCTCACGCCCGGGAAACGGCGCGCGGCGACGCGTTCGAGGTCAAATGTTCCGGGTTCCACCAGGCTGGCGACGCTGAAGAGCGTCGCACCCTCGGGTGTGGACTTGTGAAAGATCGAAAACTTGCCGTGTTCGAGACCCGCCGCGAGCAGGGCCTCCACGAGTTCGTTGCCGCCGAACCGCTCCAGAGGCGGAGCTGCGAGGCGCAGCGTAACGATCTTTTCCTCCGGCCCTCGCGCTGGCGCCATTTCGGGCATTTCCGCAGCGCGGATTTCCATGTCGCCCAGAATGGGTTCGATGCGCTCAAAGGTCTCGGCAGCCGGATTCGAGAACAGCTCGCGGGCAATCCGATCCTGCGCAGCGCGCGCATCGATGGACGCGCCCGGCTGTGATTCCGCTTTCGGCTCCAGATCGATTTCCAGATCGAGACCATCGTCAAAGATTACCGGGTCGTGTCCGGGTGCTGCGGTCGACGTGCGTCGAGGCTTTTCGAGCGCGGCGATGGGAGGTTCCGTGCGCTCCGGCGCACCCGCGCGCGCGGCTGAGTCCGCTGCCTGGTGCGGCCGGCGCGTCTCGCGCCACCACAGTCCGATGCAGAACAGGATGCCGAGCCCGAGCAGAATCCAGCGCAGTTCCGGCATCGCCGATCCTCGAGCCTGTGGGCTCTTACATAGCCGCCATGCGCACGGCTTCCTCGACGTCCACCGTCACGAGCCGTGACACGCCGGGCTCGCTCATGGTCACGCCGATCAGCTGCGAGGCGAGCTCCATGGTGGCCTTGTTATGCGTGATAAACAGGAACTGCACCCGCTGCGCCATTTCACGCACGATGTCGCAGAAGCGCCCGACGTTGTGGTCGTCGAGGGGTGCATCGACCTCATCGAGCAGGCAGAACGGCGCCGGATTGAGCTCGAAGATCGAGAACACCAGCGCCACCGCGGTGAGCGCTTTCTCGCCGCCCGACAGGAGATGAATCGTGCTGTTGCGCTTGCCCGGCGGCCGGGCCATGACCGCCACGCCGGCGCTGAGAATGTCCTCCCCGGTCATCTCCAGGTACGCATGACCACCGCCGAAGAGTCGCGGGAACTTTTCCTTTAAGCCCACGTTGATGCGGTCGAACGTGTCCTGGAATCGCTGCCGCGTCTCGCGATCGATCCTGCGAATCGCGGCCTCGAGCGTGTTGAGTGCCTCGGTCAGATCAGCGAACTGCCGGTCGAGGTACTCCTTTCGTTCCGATTGCTCCCTGAACTCGTCGATGGCTGCGAGATTGACCGACCCCAGTCGCGCGATGCGCTCGCCGGTCTCCGCCACGCTTTGCTCCCATGCCGCGATGCCGGCTTCGGGCGCCAGCGCCGCCAGCAGCGTCACGAGATCGAAGTGCGTCGCGGCGAACTGCTCTGCGATCGACTCGCGCCGCACGCGGATCTCCTGCGCTCCGAGGCGTGCCTCGTCCATGGCGGCGCGCGCCTGCTCGACCAGCGCCTCACAGCCCACGCGCCGCTCATCCAGAGCGCGCAGGAGCGTATCTGCCGCTTCCATCGATTCACGAGCAGCCCTCAAACCGGCCTCGACATCCAGCCGCCGCCCCAGGGCGTCCTCGAGCGTGCGCTCCATCTCGGCCAATGGGTTGCTTCCGGATTCGATCTGGCCGGCGAGCTCAACTCGTCGCGCCGCGAGTTGCGCCCGTTGTGCCCGCAGGCGTTCGAGGGCAGCGAGGGTGGAAGCATGCGTCGAGCGGCGCGATTCGAGCTGGACCGCGACCTCGCGCGCGCGTGCCTGATCAGACTGCGCTCGATCGCGCGCCGTCGCCAGCGCCTGGCGCATTTGCTCACGCTCGCTCTCGAGCGTCGGCCGCTGACCTTCGAGCGCGTGCAGGTCCGTGGACGCTTGCTCGAGCCGCGTGCGCGCCTTCTGCAGTACCTGCTGGACTTCAGCGCTTTCGCTGATCACGGTCTCAACGTCGGATGTCAGGCGTTCGACGCGAGCCGCATCTTCGCCGGCGCGCTCCCGGACGGACTCGAGCTGTGCTCGCAGCCCGGCACTTTCGTGGAGCGCGCGATTGACCTGTGCCTGCAATTCGTCGCGCAGTCGCTCGCAGCGCTCGACAGCGCCGCGCGAATCCACCAGCTGGGCCTCGAGCCGGGTGACTTGCGCACCGGCGCGCGCAACCTCTTCCCGGCGTCGAGCGATCTCCTGATCGCGCTCGATCACACCCTGGTGCGGCCGCGAGTCGCGGTTGACGCGCAGCCAATGTCGTCCGATCCAGACGCCGTCCCGCGTGATGATCGACTCACCCGGGAGCAATCGCTCGCGGCGCGCAAGCGCCTCGGGCAGTGAGTCCGCAGCGAATACACCACCCAGCAAGGAAGCAAGCGCCGCCGGACCCTCGACGTGCGCCATCAGGCTGGCAGCCGGCTTTGCCGGTGGAGTCACCGAGTCCAGACTGAAAAAAGTCACCTGCCCTGCCGTCAGTCCATCGACGACCTCTGCGACAGCATCGAGCCCATCGACACACACCGCTTCCAGATACGAGCCGAGCACGGTCTCGATCGCGCGCTCCCAGCCAGGCCCGACCTTGAGCTTCTGTGCCAGGCGCGGTCGGTCTCCGAGCTGCCGCGCGCTCAGCCATTCCATCACGCGCCCGGGCGCCTGGCCGAGCGCGGCACGCTGCAGGGCTTCGATAGACAGCAAGTCTCCCTGCGCCTGCTGTCCCTGAGCACGTACTTCATCCAGATTCGTGGCGGCGCGCCGTTCCGCGTCCCGTGCTTGCTGCAATGACTCGAGTGACGCCCGCAACTGCTGCTCGAGCTGCGCGCTTCCCGTGCGTGCGGCACGCTCCCGTTCCACCAGCGATTCGAGCATGCCAGCAGCCTCGTTAGCGCGCAGCGGACCGCGCTCCGCATCGATACGTTCCCGCTGGGCCGCGAGCGTGCGCAACCGGTTGTCGATCTCCTCGATGCGCGCGCGCTCGACTTCGGTCCCCTGTCCCGCTTCACCCAACTCGCGATTGAACTGCTCCCAGTGCGATTGCCATTCCTGCATCGACTGCTCGACCGCCGCCAGCGCCTGAGCGGAGACCAGTTCATCCTGGCGTGCGGCTTCGTGCCCGGGTTCCAGAGTTCGCAGCGCCTCGAGCACCTCGTTCGCCTGGGTCTCGTCACGCGTCAGCTGCGCCTGCAGCTCACTCAGCCCCTGCTCGGACTGCTCGAGATCCGCCCGTTGCCGCTGACGCAACTCGCGTGCGTGCTGAATCGATTGTTCGATCCGCGCCGCCTCCGCGCCCAGCTGGTAGTAGCGGGCCTGGACATCATTCAGCTGTTCGGACTGCTCGCTTTGCCGCGAGCGCGCTTTTTCGATCGATGCTTCGGCCGATCGCAGGTCCGCGAGGGTGGCCTGCATGGCCGTTTCACGCTCGCGCATCGTCTGGTCGCGCGCCGTCGCTTCCTGCTCCAGGTCGCGCAGCTTCAGCGCCAGCAGCTCGGCGTTGAGCTTGCGTTCCTCGTCCTTGAGCGCCTGGTAGCGTCGTGCCGTCGCGGCCTGGCGCTGCAAATGACGGATCTGCTTGTCTACCTCCTCGCGCAGGTCGTTCAGCCGCTCGAGGTTCTCACGCGTGTGCGCCATGCGATTCTCGGTCTCGCGCCGGCGCTCCTTGTACTTGGAAATGCCCGCCGCCTCCTCGATGAAGGCGCGCAATTCATCGGGCTTGGCCTCGATCAGGCGCGAGATCATTCCCTGTTCGATGATTGCGTAGCTGCGCGATCCGAGCCCCGTACCGAGGAAAAGCTGTGTGATGTCCTTGCGGCGGCAGCGCGCGCCGTTGATCAGATAGACCGAAGTGCCGTCGCGGGAAACCAGGCGTTTCAGCGACACCTCATTGAAGTTGGCGTACTGACCGCCGATCGCGCCGTCGCTGTTGTCGAATACCAGCTCGATCGAGGCCATGCCGACCGGTTTGCGCGCACTCGAGCCGTTGAAGATGACGTCCGCCATTGAATCGCCGCGCAGGTGCTTGGCTGACAGCTCGCCCATGACCCAGCGCACCGCATCGATGATGTTCGACTTGCCGCAGCCGTTCGGACCGACGACACCGGTGAGATTGCTGGGGAAGTGGATGGACGTGGGATCGACGAACGATTTGAAGCCGGCGAGCTTGATTCGGGAAAGCCGCATGGTGACTTTTGGCTTGCGACCCCGGCGTGGTTCGGGTTGGCGGCGTAGTGTAAAGTAAAAACATCCTCCATTCGACGGTTTTACTGCTTCGATGAGCGCACCCGGCACCTGCGCGCGCCCGCGCACGACGCTCGAGACGTTTCCCAATCCGTCACCGGCACGCGATTACACCATCCGGATGTCGATCCCGGAGTTCACCTGCCTGTGCCCGCTGACAGGCCAGCCGGATTTTGCCACGCTCGAGCTCGAGTACGTTCCGGACGCCAGCTGCGTCGAGCTCAAGTCACTCAAGCTCTACATCTGGTCCTTCCGCGACCGTGGCGCGTTTCATGAGGCGGTGACCAACGAGATCCTGCAGCACCTGGTAGGGGCCATCGCGCCGCGATTCATGCGCCTAAGCGCGCGTTTCAACGTGCGAGGTGGGATCTACACGACCGTCGTGGCCGAGCATCGCCAGCCCGGCTGGTCGCCCCCCGCACCCATCACCCTGCCCTAGCTGACCGCGGGAAGAAGCACTCGGAGCCGGCGGCCGGTCTTGTCCCGCTGCGGCAGCTTCGCTTGGGCCGACGGCTCAGAGTGGGCACAAATCAGCCGCTTATGTCGGGTTTGATGTGTCGGTAAGTGGCGACCGGATCGCCCCTGTACAGACACTAGTGCGTCGGTATAATCGCGCCCCTCTTTTGGGTTCGGGAGGCTTGAAATGCGCGCTAAGAAGGCGCCGGCGAAGGCAAAAGCGAAGAAAGTCGCTGGGCGCAAGACAGCTCAGTCGAAAGCGAGCGCCCACGCCAGGCCAAAGGCCCGCGCCAGGCCCCGGATCGCTCCGAAAGCCGCAAAGAAGCCCGCGCCGGCGAAAAAGCACATGACCGCTGCAGCGCGCCCAGCGCCCGAAGCAGCCAAACCGAAACCGCCCGCGGCTCGGTCCTGGATACCGCTGTCTGATCGCCAACCAGCGCGATTCATACTGCCGACACCACACGACGGCGAGGAGGGCGACGCCTCCGAGTCGACCAACCTTCTCGCCGGACCGCGCAACGTCCAGCCGTACATCCCCAGGCGCGGCGAGCAGTACATGAGCAAGGAGCAGCTCGAGCACTTCAGCGAGATCCTGCTCGCGTGGAAGCGCGATCTGATGGAGGAAGTGGACCGGACGGTGCTGCACATGAAGGACGAGGCGGCAAACTTTCCTGACCCGAACGATCGCGCCACGCAGGAATCCGAGTTCAGCCTCGAGCTGCGCACGCGCGATCGCGAACGCAAATTGATCCGCAAGATCGATGAAGCGCTCAAGCGTATTGAGGACGGCAGCTACGGCTACTGTCTCGAGACCGGTGAGGAGATCGGCATCAAGCGCCTTGAGGCGCGACCCGTGGCCACGCTGTGCGTCGAAGCGCAGGAGCGCCGCGAACGGCGTGAACGTCAATACGGCGATCGCGACGACCGCTACCGCTGAAAATTACCGCGGGCGGTTTGCACCCTCCCCGAGCGGATTTCTGCATCTCGGTTCGCTGCTGGCTGCCACTGGCAGCTACCTGCAAGCGCGTGCGCACGGCGGCTCCTGGCTCGTCAGAATCGAGGATCTCGATACTCCCCGCATAATCCCCGGCGCCGCCGACCAGATCCTGCGGACGCTCGAACACTTTGGCTTCGAGTGGGATGGACCGGTCACGCGGCAAAGCGACCGCCTCGACCTGTATCAGTCGGCGCTCGATCGCCTGACGGAGGCCGGGTTAGTCTATCCGTGCTCGTGCACTCGCCAGGCACTCGCGAGCCATCATTCCGCCGACCCAGCCGAAGAGAACGAAGATTGCTTTTATCCCGGCACCTGCCGTGCCGGTCCCCGGCGTGCCGACGCACCACACGCACTTCGCTTCCGCGCGGCCCATGGAGAGGTTGAATTCACCGATGTGCTACAGGGCGCTTACCGTCAGAACGTCGCAACGACGGTCGGCGACTTTGTCGTCCGCCGAAAGGATGGCGTGTATGCCTATCAGCTCGCCGTAGTGGTCGATGACGGCGAACAAGGGATCACGGAAGTCGTAAGGGGATGTGACCTCCTCAGCAATACCCCACGCCAGATTCTGTTGCGAAAGGCGCTGGACCTGCCGCTGCCGCGGCACGTGCACTTGCCGTTGCTGGTCGAAGCCGACGGCCGCAAGCTCGCCAAGTCGCGCCGCTCGGTTCCGGTTGCGGGTTCGGAGGCAACCGCGCAGCTGCACACCGCGCTCGTGCAACTCCGGCAGCAGCCACCGGCCGAATTGGCTCGCGGACACGTGCGGGGCCTCATGACCTGGGCCATCGCGCACTGGAACCTTGGGCCCATGCGCGGACTGCGCGAGATCAGGGTGGAAGCAGTCTGAGCGGGCCGATTTGGGGTCGCGCCGCGGATGGATTATTGTATGCCCCTCGAGTTCTGCGACGACTGCCCAACGGCTTAAGGCCCATCGCGACCTGCGGCCCGCAAAGCAACTCGCCGGGGGTGACACCAGATGAGTGAGCCGCGAGTCATCAAGAAGTATCCGAACCGCCGCCTCTACGACACGGTTGAAAGCCGCTATATAACGCTCTCGGACATCCGCCGGCTGGTGCTCGACAAGGTGGAGTTCGTCGTCATCGACAAGAAGACCCAGCACGACATCACTCGCAACATCCTGTTGCAGGTGATCGCCGAGCAGGAACACCAGGGCGAGCCGCTAATGAGCCAGGATTTCCTTTCGCAGGTGATCCGCTCTTATGGCGGCGCCATGCAGGGGCTCGTCGGCAGCTACCTCGAACAGAGCCTCAAGCTCTTCATGAGCCAGCAGCAGCAAGTGCGCGACCGCGTCAAGAGCATGGTCGGTGTGGACCCGGTCGAAACGGTGAGCAACCTGGCCCAGAAGAACTATGCGCGCTGGCGCTCGGTGCAGGACGAAATCTTCAAGGCGCTGATCAACGCCACGGGGCGCGGTCGCGAACGCACCGAAGCCGACGAAGGCGACACCACCGAGTCCCAACAGCAGCGACCGCCAGCCGCCTGACGCTTCCGCTGGCGGGCCGCCGCGAACAGTGTGCGGGTAGCGGGGCCTTCTCCGCCCGACTTATCCACATTTACCCGTCCCCCTTGATTGCATCCATTCTGCGATGCTGTATCCCGCGTGCTTCAGCGCCAGATCGCACCATGCGAGTCGTTGCGTGTGGGTAAAGGTGGATAAGTCGCGCGGAGAAGGCCTCGAAGCTAATTAACGTTGCGCATGCTCAGGCGGATGCGTCCCTGCCGGTCCACTTCGAGCACCTTGACGCGGATGACGTCGCCTTCCTTGAGCTTGTCGCTCACGCGTTCCACGCGCTCATCCGAGATCTGCGAGATGTGCACCAGGCCATCCTTGCCCGGAAGGATCGTCACGAAGGCGCCAAAGTCCATCAGCCGCGCGACCTTGCCTTCATAGACCTGTCCGACTTCGACATCGGCGGTTATCAGCTCGATGCGCCGCTGGGCCTCTCGTCCCGATGCACCGTCGACCGAAGCGATGCGCACGATGCCATCGTTTTCGATGTCGATCGTGGTGCCGGTCTCCTCGGTGATCGAGCGGATGACCGAGCCGCCCTTGCCGATGACGTCGCGGATCTTCTCCGGATCGATCTTGATCGTGATGATGGTCGGCGCCCATTCCGACATGTTGGCGCGGGGCGTGCTGATGACGGCGTTCATCTTTTCGAGGATGTGCAGCCGCGCCTCGCGCGCTTGCGCCAGTGCGACGTGCATGATC
>Ga0180094_1000030_pt1 | contig 33905 bp, 26 predicted proteins | sample EasRivT47_16_1Da_FD_121786 | JGI IMG/M metagenome (GOLD analysis project Ga0180094, IMG submission 121786) | Soil microbial communities from meander-bound floodplain in the East River, Colorado, USA - East River metaG ERMLIBT47_16_1Da | ecosystem: Environmental > Terrestrial > Soil > Floodplain ... | reverse complement strand
GGCGTGAATTCTTCAGCAATCGCCCTGAGCTCCTCGCCGACTTCAAGGCCTTGGCTGCCGCAATCGGCAATACGTACTCCAGACGAAACGAAGTGGAGCACAGTACGTGGCAGCATTATGGTCCACATAACGAACCGTCTGTGAGCGTTCGCATCCCTCGGGATGGTTCAATCAAGCCTCAATTCAAGATGGCGAAAGATGTCAATTCGTTGGCGCAAGACATCATCAAGCTCGTAATGTCTCTAAACGACTTCATGGAGAAACACATTCCGCCACCGAGAAACAACCCCAGCGACGCTTCCGCGGGTTGAGGGTTGCGGCACACATGCTTTCAACCAAGCGCCGATCGCCTAACAACCGGTTGCAGCGGTCCGTGAGGGATAAAGTGCCAGCATCCAATACACAGCGTCCGGCCGCTGAACCGGGACGTTAACCCGCACCAAAGCGCATGCGCACCGAGCCGGGTGAGTTTCTCGTCGGAGCCTACCTAAAGCTCGTCGAAGGATGCGATGTCGTCGACTACAACGTCCGCATTCCCGGGGGCGGTCTCGAGGGCCTGGGAGAACTCGATGTTGTCGGCCTGAACTTTAAGTCGAAGACTGCATTCGTTTGCGAAGTGACGACCCATATCCTTGGGCTTCTTTACAAGAACAACGCCGAGTCAGTCGCTCGGATTCGTCGAAAGCACATGCGTCAGCGACAGTATGCAAAGCGATTTCTCACCAGCTTCGGTGCGCACCGCTTCATGTTCTGGTCGCCAGTGGTGCCCGTCGGATACCTCACGACGAACTTGCAGAAGATCGAAGGCCTAGAACTGGTGATCAACGGTCGCTACAAGCAGCGCATCGCGGCGTTGCGCTCTTTCGCGAGAAAGCATACCCATGAAACCCAGAACCCTTCTTTTCGGGTTCTGCAGATATTGGAGCATCTCCGTGACGACTAGCGGCCTAACTGCTGCCTGCACCCGTTGGCTGCGCGCCGTTGATTTGGGACGTTAGGCGGCCATGCGCTATGAAGTGACAGGTCGCGTGCACCCCGAGCGCGCCGGCGTGAGCTTCTCGCCCGTTAGCTGGTCCGGCACAGATGGCCGCAGAATTGAGGCGAGCTGTGACGCTTCGCAGCTCTTTGTTTCGATAGAGCTGCCCGGCGTCTCAGATCCTGCTACGGCAAAGCTCGCTGCTGAGGACTTTGCGCAGATCGTGGTCTCCGCTCTCGGCTTTTCGTTGGCGTCGGCGTACTTCGTAGAGGCAATACAAGTCTGGAATCCGCCACGCGTGCCGGTCGTGTTTGGCGTTCGCATCGAAGAGCTTCGGCTTCCAGAAGCGCCATCGCTTCTGACCGACCTAGTTACGCTTGCTACAGGCGACATTTTCTTTCGTCTTGCGCTCCGCGACTACGTTCGGGCCATAGGTGATGCGCAGGATTGCGCATCCTATTGCTATCGCGCCGTCGAGGCCATCAAGTCCGCCTTCGCTGCGCCCGGTGTGGCCGACGTTTGGGCCAAAATGCACGCCACGCTTGGATCGAGCCGTGAGGATATCGAATCGAAAGTCAAGCGCTTCGCTGATCCTGTACGTCATGGCAACTGGATCGAGGCGCCGCAGACAGATGGCGCGCAACGCCTCGAGATGCTCAAGCTAACGCGCGACTTGCTGTTAGCGTATTTGACCTACCGGAGGCAACCCATCAATACGCTGGAGCGCGCGTGTGACGTGTAAGGTGCAAGTAAGGTGGCTGAGCGGCCGCGGCGCGGACGCTAGGCGTCCCGGAAACACACATAGCGCACTCGCGAAGCCGAATCGACAGTGAGTACCCTGTACCGTCCCAGCACCGATAACATGAATGAGCGGAGTCCCGGCACGCCATAAATAGCGACACGTTGAAGGACATAGAGCAGTTGGAATCCGACCTCTGCGAGGCTGCGGAGGATGTTTGAGCTGGAAGACTTGGAAAGGCTGTTGCGTGCCCTTGAGGATCGTTATGCGAAGCCGTGAACGACGCATTGCGAAGCTGGAGCAATGACTCTCCCCGCCGGCGGAGGAGGCCACGGCGGCGATCATCAAGAAGCTGATCGAGGAGGAGGGTGAGGGCGACGCCGAGGATCCTGCCGGCCCGGAGCTGGCCGACGTACACGACTATCTCCGACGCCTACTCGACGAATGTGCCAAGAGGCGAAGCGCGCGGTAAGGCGCCCGCCGCCACGACCGCTCTGGGGATGAACAACTTCGTGAAGAACGACCTTTTCGCGCAGGCCAATGCCTTCACTGAGATGGTCATCATTGCCATGCTCGCGGCCGCGCAGGCTATCGTTGTGAAACTGGCGTACCGCTCTGGTTAGACGTGTTCGTCTCGTTAACGTTCTGGCCGCTCTCGGCGCCAGTGTCGCGTTCGGTACCGGCGAAGTGGGTGCTCTGTCTTAACCAATTCGGCCAAGAATCGATGCTCTTTCGCGCGAGTTCAATCTGTTCCGCAAGCCCAGCTAACCGATCTCGCTCGGTCATTTCGTCATTCCCCCCGGCCTTGGTTGGCTCGTGACCGCTCGAATTCCGATCTGTTCGAACAGCTCTCTGAGAACCGTACCAAGAGCGCGATCTTCTATCAATAGGTAGGACGTAACAAATCTCTTCAACCGCGGTTCCGCCTTGGCAGCTTGCCATCGCTTGACGTTGCCGCGCGTGTCCTTCCTTGAACTTGGCACCAGGCGGAAGAGTAGTGCGTATAGAGTTGGCGATATTCCCACGAACGGTTCAAAAGCAACCTTGCTCGTTGGTCGCTCCTCAGGATCAACGGCTAACGAATCATCGTACAAATCCTCGGCTGCGCTCTTCGGGTAAGGTTCGATGTACACGACACGCCTCAATCCTGCCGAAATGATGTGTCGCGCACACAGATGGCAGGGAAACGTGGTCGCGTAGAGCGTTCCTCGGGCAATGCTGACTCCACGACGGGCTGAATCAGTGATTGCAGCCATCTCAGCATGAACAGCGCGGCCATACTCCAGCAAATTCTGCAGTCGCGTGCCCTGAAATATGCCTTGAGACGCGAAGAGTTCCGCAAGTTGTTGTGGTTGCCTTGGTGTCCCCTCCGGAGGTTGCCATCCGGCGTCCAACAGCTTTGCTGACAACTCAGCAATCAGCTTGTCGCGGAACTTCGTGGCGCTGTCGTAACCCTTCTGAAAATCCCTGTGGTCCGGCTCACTTCCTGTCCAATAGAGGCCGCCCCCAGTCTTTGGTACCTCGTTACATCCCACGGCGATAATCTCACCATCGTCGCCGGTAATTGCCGCGCCGACCTGTCGTCCGAGATCCGCAGAACGCAGCGCCGCTGCGTTGGCATGAAACATTCCGAATTCGTCGTGCGTCGGAGTGACGAAGGGATTGCCGAATACTGCGTCCACAAACCTTCCAAGACTTGCGTCCAGCCCTTCGTGAGATCGCGCATCCACGAACACATCGCCCTGCGGAAAACTCTCGCGGACGCTTTGTCCCAACGGTGCACCCTCTTCCTCGTCTGTACGAATCAGCTCTTCCGCCTTCTCACGAAATGTCGACTGATTTGCACTTCCGGCGGATTCCGCAATCATCGTGGCCAACGCAGATACCCGGCGGCTGCGCGGGCTGTACGCCGAAACGACGAAGAACGCGCGTCCATAAATATCGCGAAGCGTGTCAATCTCCGCCGGATGCTTTATGGAGCGAATGATGTACGCAGTTCGTGGAAGGGGGGTGCGAGATCTTTCGTCGTCGGTCGCTCCGTTGCTGAGTTCGCGACGAAGCTGGCGCACTTCAGAGACGGCCATAAGTGCGAGGATATTGCCTGCCCCTGCCCTTTCACGAAGGTTGGTGCCGGCCTTCATGTGCGCCTTAACGCGCTCGTACTCTGAAGTGGGCGGATCTCGCAGGAGGTTTGAATACGCATCCAGCGAATGAAGCAACTTGCTGACTCGAATCTCATGTGAGCGGTAGCCGACTCTTTCAAGATGCCCGGCGAGCGATTGAGCAACCAGCGCGAGATCAGTACCAACGGCACCGATGAGGCCGAACACGAGCTCTGGCCCTGGTAGCGCAGTCAGTCCCGCTGATGCCGCGTCGTCGGGAGTTAGATTCATTCTTTTTTCGCATCCCTGCTAATGAGTCATATCTACGTATGATTGCGCCGGATAAATTCGGTATCGCATCCCTTGTCGGCCGACGAATCAATCGCCACGACAGCTAGCGACATCAAGATAGCACTTGAGTCTGACTGAACTAGTGTGCGTGCGTACCCCAATACTACTAGAGCTACTTCTTCGCGCCCAACTCGGATGCTAGGGCCGGTGCCGGCGCCGAGAAGGCTATACTGGGAACGGCGCGGACGAACTGGAAACGCCTTTGACGGCACACGACAAGAAGGGCCTCAGCGAGTCGGATATCTGTGCAAAATTCATAACGCCTGCTGTCATTCGGGCAGGCTGGGACGAAGACAGCCAGATCCGCCGCGAGATCAGCTTCACAAAGGGCCGCATCATCGTTCGCGGCAAGCTCGTCAGCCGCGGAAAGGGCAAACGCGCCGACTACATTCTCTACTTCAAGCCCAATATCCCGCTCGCATTGATCGAGGCCAAGGACAATTCTTTCAGCGTCGGCGACGGTATGCAGCAGGCTCTCGACTACGCCACGTCGCTCAATATTCCCTTTGTCTTTTCTTCTAACGGTGACGGTTTCGTGTTCCATGACCGCACGGGCGAAAGTCCCGAAAGAGAAGCAAATCTTCGGCTCGATGCCTTTCCATCGCCGGATGACCTCTGGGCGCGCTACCGCGCCTGGAAGGCTCTGTCGAATGAGGCGGAGCGACTCGTGCTCCAAGACTATTTCGATGATAGCGGTGGAAGGGCCCCGCGCTACTACCAGACGAACGCCGTCAACGCTGCCATGGAGGCGATCGCAAAGGGCCAGGATCGCATCCTGCTCGTCATGGCAACGGGCACGGGAAAGACTTACACGGCCTTTCAGATTATCTGGCGGCTCTGGAAGGCAGGCCTCAAGAGACGGATCCTGTACCTGGCCGATCGCAATGTGTTGATCGACCAGACGATGGTCAACGACTTCCGGCCCTTTGGCGCGGCGATGGCAAAGCTCTCGACCCAAGCCAAGACCATCGAGCGCGACGATGGCAGTGACATTGACTTCACCACCGCCATCGACAAGAAACGCCGCATCGACACTTCCTACGAGATCTATCTCGGCCTCTATCAGGCGATCACCGGACCCGAGGAGAGGCAAAAACTGTTCCGAGAGTTGTCGCCGGACTTCTTCGATCTCGTCGTGATCGACGAGTGCCATCGTGGCAGTGCGGCGGAGGATTCGGCTTGGCGGGAAATCCTGGAGTATTTCTCCACCGCCACACAAATCGGCCTCACCGCCACGCCGAAGGAGACCGAATACGTCTCCAACATCGCCTATTTCGGTGACCCGGTTTACTCCTACTCGCTCAAGCAGGGCATCCGTGACGGCTTCCTGGCCCCCTACAAGGTAGTCAAGGTGCATATCGACCGAGACGTCGAGGGCTATCGGCCGGAGAAGGGCCAGCTGGATCGGGAAGGTGAGGAGGTTGAGGACCGCATCTACAACGTCAAGGATTTCGACCGCACGCTGGTGTTGGATGAGCGCACGAAGCTGGTCGCCCGAAAGGTGACGGAATTCCTTAAGGAGAGCGGCGACCGCTTCCAGAAGACCATCGTCTTTTGCGTCGATCAGGAGCATGCGGCACGGATGCGCCGGGCGCTTATCAACGAGAACCCTGATCTCTGTGACGAGAACCAACGCTACGTCATGCGCATCACCGGCAGCGATGCTGAGGGCCAAGCGCAACTCGGTAATTTCATCGACCCGGAAAGCAAATATCCCGTCCTCGTTACCACCTCGCGCCTGCTCTCAACGGGCGTCGACGTGCAGACCTGCCGTCTCATTGTCCTTGACCGGGAAGTGGGGTCGATGACCGAGTTCAAGCAGATCGTCGGGCGTGGCACCCGCGTACATGAGGACACCCACAAGTTCTATTTCACGCTGATCGATTTCCGCGGTGCGACCAGCCATTTTGCCGACCCGGATTTCGATGGGGAGCCGGTACAGATTTACGAACCGGGTGAGGATGACCCTGTCGTGCCGCCCGATAACGTCTTGCCCAAGGATGAGGATGGCGAGACGATCACGGAAAAGCCCACTGAGGACGAGACCGTCATCGATGGCACGCCTGATATCACGCTGCCACCCGTCGGCGGAAAGAAGCGCAAGATCTACTTAGATGGCGTCGGCGCCAGTATCGTCGCTGAGCGGGTCGAATATCTCGACGAGAACGGCAAGCTCATTACCGAATCGCTACGCGACTTCACCAAGAGGGCCCTCAAGAAGCACTTTGCCAGCCTCAGCGACTTCCTGAGGCGCTGGAAGGCCGCCGAGTGGAAACAAGCGATCGTGGAGGAGCTGGCAGCCGAGGGCCTACCGCTCGATCAAGTCGCCCAGGAACTCGGCAAGGACCTGGACCCGTTCGACCTCATCTGCCATATCGCTTTCGACAAAAAGCCGCTAACCCGCCGCGAGCGTGCCGAGAACGTGAAGAAGCGCGACGTGTTTACGAAATACGGTCTCCAAGCACGCGCGGTTCTCGACGCGTTGCTGGCGAAATATGCCGACGAAGGCGTGCTCAATCTCGGTGACGTCAATGTACTCCGCATCGCGCCCTTGAATGCGGTCGGCACTCCGGTTCAGCTCATCAAGGCTTTCGGCGGCAAAGCCGGCTTTGAGCGCGCTGTCCACGAACTGCAATCCGCTCTCTACCAGGAGTCGGCGTAGCGCATGTCCGTTCGCACCACCGTCAAATCTATCCAGGACATCATGCGACAGGATCGCGGCGTCGATGGCGATGCCCAGCGCATCAGCCAGCTCTGCTGGATGTTCTTTCTCAAGATCATCGACGACCAGGATCAAGAGCTGGAACTCCTCAACGGTGATTACCGCTCACCAATTCCAAAGAAGTACCAGTGGCGAACGTGGGCGGCGGATCCTGAAGGCATTACTGGCGAAGAGTTACTCGATTTCGTCAATGACGACCTGTTCCCGGCGCTGAAGAACCTCCCTACCTCCGCGAAGCCCGGCGACCGCCGCCGCGTTGTGCGCGATGTGTTCGAGGACGCGTACAACTACATGAAGTCCGGTCAGCTCATGCGGCAGGTTGCGAACAAGATCAGCGCCATCGATTTCAACAATCTAACTGAGCGGCAGCATTTCGGTGACGTCTACGAGCAGATTCTCGCTGACCTGCAATCGGCCGGTAATGCGGGTGAGTTTTATACTCCGCGCGCTGTCACGACATTCATGGTCGATCGGGTGGACCCGCATCCCGGCGAAATCCTCTTCGATCCGGCCTGTGGCACCGGCGGCTTCCTGACGTGCGCGATTCGCCATATGCGCGAACGCTACGTGAAGCGGCCCGAGGACGAACAGAAAATGCAGGCTGCGATACGCGCCGTCGAGAAGAAGCAGCTTCCGCATATGTTATGCGTCACCAACATGCTGCTGCACGGTATCGAGGATCCGAGCTTTATACGCCACGACAACACGCTCGCGCGTCCCTACATCAGCTGGGAGCACAAGGATCGTGTGGACATCGTGTTAACGAATCCGCCCTTCGGCGGGCGCGAGGAGGACGGCATCGAATCGAACTTCCCGCAGCACTTTCGCACGAAAGAAACGGCGGACCTGTTCCTTGCCCTCATCATCCGCCTCTTGAAGCCAAGCGGGCGCGCCGCCGTCGTGCTGCCCGATGGCACGCTGTTCGGCGAGGGCGTGAAGACGCGCCTCAAGGAACACCTGTTGGAGGAGTGCAATCTCCACACCATCGTCAGACTTCCCGACTCCGTCTTCAAGCCTTATGCCTCGATCGGCACGAATCTCCTATTCTTCGAGAAGGGTACGCCGACCAGGGACACCTGGTACTGGGAGCACCTCGTGCCCGAAGGGCAGAAAAGCTATTCGATGACGAAGCCAATCCGCTTCGAGCACCTGCAAGCCTGCATCGACTGGTGGGGTGGCGCGAAGCGCGAAGGTCGCAAGGAAACGCCCCGAGCCTGGAGGGTGACGGCGGACGAGATCAAGGCGCGGGGCTACAACCTCGACTTCAAGAACCCGCACACTGTAGCCGAGGGTCACGGCGATCCAGAAGAATTGCTGCGAAGCCTCAACGCCGCTGAAGCTGACACAGCGCACCTGCGCGATCAGTTGATGAAGATCCTGGCGGAGGCGCTGGCGCGATGAGCGCGAAGCGGCTTCTCGAACAGTTTCACCACACATGCAACGCGCCCGACGCGATCCCGCGCCTGAGGCGCTTCATTCTCGATCTGGCCGTGCGGGGCAAGCTTGTTCTGCAGAACCCGAGCGATGAACCAGCATCGGATCTGTTGGGACACATCGCGGAGGAAAGGTTGCAGCTGGCGAAGGCTGGGCAAATTCGAAATCAGAAGGCAATATCCACTGTAATCGAAAGTGACATACCGTTCTCCATCCCGCAAACGTGGTGCTGGAGTCGAATTGCAGAAATTGGAGTGTTGAGCCCACGGAACAATGCAACGGACGATACAACGGCGTCGTTCGTGCCCATGCCGATGATTTCAGCCGCGTACGGTGTTGCGAACGCGCATGAAGTCAGGCTGTGGGGTGAAATCAAGAAGGGCTATACGCACTTCGCCGAAGGCGATGTCGCCCTGGCAAAGATCACGCCATGTTTCGAGAATGGCAAATCAATGGTGGTGCGCAATTTGACCGGAGGCATCGGTGCCGGCACGACTGAGTTGCATGTCGTAAGACCGCTGCTTGTTGATCCAGAGTACATTTTAATCTTCCTTAAGTGCCCGTACTTTATTGAGACGGGTATTCCGAGGATGACTGGCACCGCTGGTCAAAAAAGGGTTCCTTTCGAGTACTTCGCAAATTCGCCACTTCCGCTTCCCCCACTCGCCGAGCAACGCTGCATCGTCGCCAAGGTCGATGAACTGATGGCGCTGTGCGACCAGCTTGAGGTTGCGCGGGCGGAGCGGGAGGCGATGCGCGACCGGTTGACTGCGGCGAGCCTCGCCCGCCTCAACGCGCCCGATCCGGATGCGGCTGTGTTCGCTAGTCACGCTCGTTTTGCGTGCAATAATCTCGCGGCCGTCACCACGCGCCCCGATCAGGTGAAGCACTTCCGCCAGACGATTCTCAACCTCGCTGTGCGCGGCAGTTTGGCGCCGCAGGACCCGAACGATGAGCCGGCGTCTGAACTGCTGAAGCGCATTGCGGCGGAAAAGGCGCGGCTTATGCGGGATAGGCAGCTCCGGCCCCAGGCACAATTACCAGAGATTCACAATCGTGATGAGCCGTTCGCTTCACCGCAGGGTTGGGAGTGGTGTCGATTGGGCGGCTTGTGCTACGTGATCACCGACGGTGCTCACCACACGCCCAAGTATGAAGCGAAGGGAATCCCATTTCTTTCCGTTAAGGATGTCTCCGGCGGAACGATCGACCTTTCTGACACAAGATTCATATCTGAAGCCGCTCATCGTGAACTCTGCAAACGCTGCAAGCCTGAGATTGGGGACATTCTGCTGACCAAGGTCGGGACAACGGGCATTGCGGTCACCATCGACGTCCAGCGTGAATTCAGCATCTTTGTGAGCCTTGCTTTGCTCAAGTTCTCCCAAGCCGATCTCGACGGGCGCTTCCTGGCGCTGCTAATAAACTCGCCGTTGGTCAAGCAACAATCCGCCGCAAGCACGCAGGGCATCGGAAACAAGAACCTCGTACTACGCTTGATCAAGCTGTTCCGCGTCCCGATTCCGCCCCTCGCCGAGCAACACCGCATCGTTGCCAAGGTCGATGAGCTGATGGCGCTGTGCGACCAGCTGGAGGCAACCCTCGACACCTGTGACGTCACTCGCAGCCGCCTGCTCGACGCCCTCGTCGCCGAGGCCCTATCACCTGGTAGGCGCGATCTGGCGGCGGCGTAATCACGCTCGTGCCCTCGCCGGATACTTCGGCATCGACAGCAGGCGGAGGATTTTGCGGTCCAGGGCGCGATCACTTTGCGCGGCGCTGGTACAGCGCCTTATTTCTGCCTCAACCGCGCGAATATTGGCGTATTGGGCCACAAGACAACCGACCACTCTCTGGGGCATGGACGATTTTACGAGAGCCGCTGTCATCACACTGCGCCAGGTCATCGAGCGCCAATTCCCGCGGGGGCTCCGAGCGGGGATGCTTGGCTCGCTTGGCTTGATAGACTTGTGCAAGGTGGAGACGCTCCCGGCGCAGGGACCGAAGCAGGTCGCGGCGAGCCAAGGGGGACGGGCACGCGACCGGTCAGGGGGTAGCGTTGGGGGTATCTCATAAGTTCGGGTCCCACGGCACATAGCGAAATCCGCGGGTTACGAGGTATTTGCGTTGGCTGCCGGGCCCATTCCTCGAATGCCGACTCAACGCGTGAGCAATCGAATGGACGCAAGCTTGTTTCATCCCGCCGTTCAAAGCTGGTTCGAGCGCACCTTCAGTGAACCGACGCCCGCGCAGCTCGCCGCCTGGCCGGCGATTCACAGCGGCCGGCACGCGCTGATCGCCGCGCCAACCGGTTCGGGCAAGACGCTGGCCGCTTTCCTCGCCGCGATCGATGCATTGGTGCGCAAGGGTGTGGCTGGCGAGCTGGATGACACGACTCACGTCGTCTACGTATCGCCGCTTAAGGCACTCTCGAACGATATCCACCGCAATCTGGAAGAGCCGCTCCTTGGCATCCAGGAGGAGCTTTCACGCCAAGGTGCGGCGTCCTTTGAGATTCGCGCCCAAGTGCGCACCGGCGATACCCCGCAGGTCGAGCGCACGGCGATGCGCAAGCGCCCGCCACATATCCTCGTGACGACACCCGAATCTCTCTACCTTCTGCTCACCAGCGAGTCCGGCCGGACGATGCTCGGCACGGCACGAACCGTGATCATCGATGAGATTCACGCGGTCGCCGGCAGCAAACGGGGATCACACCTGTCGCTGTCGCTCGAGCGCCTGACTGCACTCTGCACCGGACCCGTGCAGCGCATCGGACTGTCCGCCACACAGAAACCGATCGAGGATATCGCTCACTTCCTCATCGGCGCCGGCCGGGACTCCTTGCGCGAACGCGATGGACACGACCCCGAGTGCGTCATCGTCGACACCGGCCACGTGCGCGATCGCGACCTCGGGCTCGAACTTCCAGGCGCGCCGCTTGAAGCGGTGATGTCCGGCGAGGTCTGGCAGATGATCTACGAGCGACTCGCCGAGCTCATCGCGCAGCATCACACCACGCTCATCTTCGCCAACACGCGACGCATGGTGGAACGCGTCACGCGCCACCTCAGTGAAAGATTGGGCCACGAGCACGTCGCCGCGCACCACGGCAGCCTCGCCAAGGAGAAACGTCTCGATGCCGAGCAACGACTCAAGAAGGGCGAGCTCAAGGCCCTCGTTGCCACGGCATCGCTCGAGCTGGGTATCGACATCGGTGAAGTCGAGCTCGTGTGCCAGCTCGGCTCCCCGCGTTCGATCGCGACATTTCTGCAGCGCGTCGGCCGCGCGAATCATTCGGTCAGCGGCGTGCCGAAGGGGCGCCTGTTTCCCACGAGCCGCGACGAGCTGATCGAATGCGCTGCATTACTCGATGCCGTTCGACGGGGCGAGCTCGATCGGCTGACGATCCCGCGGCAGCCGCTCGACGTGCTGTCGCAACAGATTGTCGCCGAGGTTGCCGCGCGTGAGTACGGCGAGGAAGAGTTGTTCGCTCTCGTCCGTCGTGCCTGGCCGTACCGTGAACTGTCGCGAGCCGATTTCGACGCCGTCATTCACATGCTCGCCGAGGGGATCAGCGCGCGGCGCGGCAGGCAGGCCGCGTACCTGCACCGCGACGCGGTGAATCGCCGCCTGCGTGCACGTCGCGGAGCCCGGCTCACCGCCATTACCTGCGGTGGTGCGATACCGGACAACGCGGACTACCAGGTCGTCCTCGAGCCGACAGAAACGTTCATCGGCACGGTTCACGAGGATTTCGCGGTCGAAAGTCTGGCCGGTGACGTTTTTCAGCTCGGCAACAGCTCGTATCGGATCCTGCGCGTCGAGGCGGGCCGTGTTCGAGTGGAAGACGCCAAAGGGCAGCCGCCCAGCATTCCCTTCTGGCTCGGAGAAGCACCGGCACGCACGGCAGAGTTGTCAGCCGCGGTTTCCCGGCTGCGTGCCGAAATCGACGCGACATTGCCGACGGTCGAGCGCGACGTCATCGAGCGCTGCATTGTCGGGCTCATGACGCGGCACCGGCTCGATCGCAGTGCTGCCGAACAGATTGTCGAATATCTTGCTGCGGCCAAGGCGGTGCTGGGGGTGCTGCCGACACAGAACACGCTCGTCTACGAGAGGTTTTTCGACGAATCGGGCGGCATGCAACTTGTGATCCACGCGCCGTTCGGTGCGCGGCTCAACCGCGCATTCGGCCTCGCCTTGCGCAAACGCTTCTGCCGCGCATTCAACTTTGAATTGCAGGCCGCGGCGACCGAGGATGCCATCGTCCTGTCGCTTGGCGAGACGCACAGTTTTGCATTGGAGGAGGTTACGCGTTTCCTCAACAGCCGCACGGTGGCCGAAGTGCTGGTGCAAGCGGTGCTCGATGCGCCGCTCTTCACGACACGCTGGCGCTGGAATGCCAGCATATCGCTGGCCGTCAAACGCGCGCGTGGCGGCAAGCGGACACCGGCGCCGCTGCAACGCATGGCGGCGGAAGATCTCATCGCCGTCGTGTTTCCGGATCAGATCGCGTGTGCCGAGAATCTCACGGGCGAACGCGAAATCCCCGATCACCCGCTCGTGCGGCAGACACTCGATGATTGCCTGCGGGAAGCCATGGATGTCGCTGGTCTCGTTGCCCTGCTGCAAGCCATCGAAACTGGCGAGAAGCAAGTTATTACCCGCGACCTGCCACAGCCTTCTCCTCTCGCGCAGGAAATCCTGAATGCGCGCCCCTACGCGTTCCTCGACGATGCGCCGCTCGAAGAACGCCGCACGCAGGCCGTTGCGGCTCGCCGCTGGCTGGATCCCGAGACGGCGGCGGAGTTCGGCAAGCTCGACGTCCAGGCGATCGCCGCGGTTCGCGAAGAAGCCTGGCCGGCACCACAGAACGAAGATGAACTGCACGATGCGCTCATGTCGCTCGGAGTCGTGGCGGAAGTGGAGGGTGTGCAAGGCGAGTGGCGAAGGTTCTTCGACAACCTCGTCATCGCAAGGCGCGCCACACGGCTTGACGTTGGTGATCGCCGGTTCTGGGCCGCGGCCGAGATGTTGCCGATGCTCAATGCGCTGTATCGCGGCGCGCGGAGAGATCCGGAAATTGCAGCGCCCGCTCCGTATTCTGAGCGGGAGTGGGACCCGGAGTCGGCCCTGATCGAGCTGGTGCGCGGAAGGCTCCAGGCGGTTGCGGCGGTGACCACCGCCACTCTTTCCGAGTCGCTCGGTGTGCCGGCGCGAGCGATCGAAATCGCACTGGCAAAGCTCGAGAGTGAAGGCTTCGTGATGCGAGGGAATTTCACCACAGAGACCACGGATATCGAGTGGTGCGAGCGAAGACTGCTGGCGCGCATTCACCGCTACACGATTCGCACGCTGCGCGCGGAGATCGAGCCGGTGTCGAGCGCGGATTTCGTGCGGTTCCTGCTCGAATGGCAGGGCGTGACGCGCGAGCCGCGGCCACAGGGTGTCGAGGCGCTCGCGGCAGTCGTTGAACAGTTGGAAGGGTATGAAATTCCTGCTGCTGCCTGGGAAGCCGACATCCTTCCCGCGCGGCTCAAGGAGTATGACCCGAACTGGCTCGACAGCCTATGTCTGTCGGGTCGTGTGCTCTGGGCCCGCATGACACTGGCAAAGGGAGCGACGGCGGCGCCGGTCCGCGCGACGCCGATCGCGCTCCTCACTCGAACAAACTGGTCATTGTGGCGCTCGCTAGCGGATGAGTCGCGACCCGAGTTGCAGCTGTCACACGCGGCACAGGCCATGGCGGAGTACCTGCGGACACACGGTGCCTCGTTCTTCGATGAGATTGCGAGCGGTGCCGGGCTGCTGCGCTCGCAGGCGGAGACAGGACTGGGCGAGCTCGTGGCCGCAGGGCTCGTGAATGCGGACAGTTTCAGCGGATTGCGCGCGCTGCTCATGCCTTCCGATCGCAGACGCCGGCTCGCCGCGCGGCGGCGGCGCGTGGCGCTCTTCGGACTGGAGGACGCCGGCCGCTGGAGTCTGATGCGCAAACGTGCCGGCAAACCCGGTGAAGACGCTGTCGAGCGAACAGCCACGATCCTGCTGCGTCGATACGGCGTGATCTTTAGCCGCTTGCTGACGCGCGAAGCGGGCTGGCTTCCGCCCTGGCACGCATTGCTGCGCGTCTATCGCCGGCTCGAGGCGCAAGGACACATCCGCGGCGGGCGTTTCGTGGCCGGTGTGAGCGGTGAACAATATGCGCTTCCAGATGCCGTGGGCGCGTTGCGCGCGGTCAGGCGGCGACCACAGTCGGGAGAATTGGTGTCGCTGAGCGCTGCCGATCCGCTCAACCTGTTCGGGGTGCTGACGCCCGGCGCTCGGGTAGCGGCCTTGGCGGGAAACCGCGTATTGCTCCTTGATGGAGTTCCCGTTGCCGCGCATGCCGGTGGCCAGACGGACTTCCTCGTTGCCCTCGACCCGGCTGCTGAATGGGCAGCGCGTAACGCGCTGTTGCAGAAACGTTTCGCGCCGCACGTCTCGCGTACAAACTGAGCGCCACTGAAGCCGCCCGGGGAATGCGAATGAAGGCCGTCGGAATCCTCAAGCGGGCGCGTCAGCTGGCGCAAGCTTATTGCATCACGGCCGGCGAGCGCTTTCGGCTGCGCGATTTCGACCCCGCCGACACTGGAACGCTCGTCGCCGTCGACAAGCCGCAGGTCAAACAGGCGCTGCAGGAAGGCGTAGAGCTGCTCGCGTCGTTGCAGGACATGCTCTATGCGCAGGATCGGTGGTCGGTGCTGCTCATCTTTCAGGCGATGGATGCGGCCGGCAAGGACGGGGCCATCAAGCACGTCATGTCGGGCGTCAATCCAGCCGGCTGTCAGGTGGCGTCGTTCAAGGCGCCATCGGAGGAGGAACTCGATCACGATTATCTGTGGCGTTGCGTGAGACATCTGCCCGAGCGGGGGCGCATCGGCATCTTCAACCGTTCATGGTACGAGGAAGTCCTGATCGTGCGCGTTCACCCGGAAATTCTCGCGTCGCAGAAGCTGCCGCCAAAGCTCGTGACGCGCAGCGTCTGGAAGGAACGCCTCAAGGACATGCGCAGTTTCGAGCGCTTCCTCAGCCGCAATGGCGTCGTGATCCGCAAGTTCTTCCTGCACGTTTCGCGCGCCGAACAGAAGAAGCGTTTTCTGGAGCGGCTGGAGAACCCGGAGAAACACTGGAAGTTCCGCGCCGCCGATGTACGCGAGCGCAAGTACTGGAAACAATACATGGCGGCCTACGAGGACATGATTCGCAGCACTGCGACGCCGGCCGCGCCGTGGTACGTGGTGCCGGCGGATAACAAATGGTTTACGCGCGCCGTCGTCGCGGCGGCGGTTATCGAAGCGCTTGCCTCGCTGGATCTTCACTATCCGCGGCTAGATGCCACCACGCGCCGGACGCTCGCGCGGGCACGCCGCGAGCTGCTCAACGAGCGCTAGAATGCATCGCGGCTTTGGACGGCCGTATCTGACGCGGGAGTACGACGATGGGCGACAAGACCGAGGAGTACCGCAGCGCGGGTGTCATCGTGCGCTTCGAGCCGGTCCGGTGCATCCACTCGCGCAACTGCGTCCTCGGCGATCCGCGGGTATTCGTTCCTAACGCGCCAGGACCGTGGATTCATCCGGAGGCTGCGCCGCTGGAGCGTGTCGCCGAGCTTGCGCACGCCTGCCCATCGGGCGCGATTACCTATGAGCGCACCGATGGCGCGCCCGGCGAACAGCCGCCGGTGGTAAACACCGTGCGGGTGCTCGAGAACGGACCGCTGGCGTTTCGCGCCACAATGCATTTTGACGGGGGCGGGACGGCGCTGCGCGCCACGCTCTGTCGTTGCGGCGCTTCGAACCACAAGCCGTTCTGCGACGGAAGCCACGCGGCTGCGGCATTTGCCGCGACCGGCGAACCTGCAACGCAGGAGTCAAAACCGCTGAGTGAGCGCCATGGTCCGCTCGCGGTTACGCCGGTCCTCGATGGCCCGCTGCACGTCAAGGGAAGTGTCGAGGTCGTGTCCGGCACCGGCCGGACCCTCAACCGCGTGACCGATGCGTGGTTGTGCCGCTGCGGCGGATCAGCGAATAAACCCTACTGCGACGGAACCCACAAGAAGAACGGCTTCAAAGCCGATGGACGCGCACCAATCCGTAAGTAACGGGCTCATCTGCGCGACATTGGACCATCGCGATCGATTCGTTGACTGATGCCGGCCGCTTAAATCGGCGCGGCATGTTTTCGTCAGTCTTCCATCAGGAACGAGCGCAGCTGCTCGCTGCGGCTCGGATGACGGAGCTTGCGCAGCGCCTTGGCTTCGATCTGGCGGATGCGTTCACGGGTGACGTCGAACTGCTTGCCGACTTCTTCCAGGGTGTGGTCGGTGTTCATGTCGATGCCGAAGCGCATGCGCAGGACCTTGGCTTCGCGCGGAGTGAGACCGGCGAGCACCGCGTGCGTCGTTTCGCGCAGCGATTCCATCGTGGCCGCATCGATCGGTGAATCCACCGACGTGTCCTCGATGAAATCGCCGAGGTGGGAATCCTCGTCGTCGCCGATGGGCGTCTCCATCGAGATCGGTTCCTTGGCGATCTTGAGGACCTTGCGCACCTTGTCCTCGGGCATCTCCATGCGCACCGCGAGCTCCTCGGGTGTCGGCTCGCGGCCCATCTCCTGCAGCATCTGCCGCGAGATGCGGTTGAGCTTGTTGATGGTCTCGATCATGTGCACCGGGATGCGGATGGTGCGCGCCTGATCGGCGATCGAACGCGTGATCGCCTGCCGGATCCACCAGGTCGCGTAGGTTGAAAACTTGTAGCCGCGGCGGTACTCGAACTTGTCGACGGCCTTCATCAGGCCGATGTTGCCTTCCTGGATCAGGTCCAGGAACTGCAGTCCACGATTGGTGTATTTCTTCGCGATCGAGATGACGAGTCGCAGGTTGGCCTCGACCATCTCCTTCTTGGCGCGCCGTGCCTTGGCCTCGCCGATCGACACCTCGCGGTTGATCTCCTTGATGTCGTTGATCGACAGGTGGCGCACGTCCTCGAGCTGTTGCAGCTTCTTCTGCCGCTTCTCGATCTCCTCCTTGAGCCGGGCGAGCGCGGAGGAATGCTTCTTCTTTGCCTTGAGGTGCTTGTGCAGCCAGCGCAGGTTGGTCTCGTTCTTGGGGAACGTCGCGATGAAATCCTTGCGCGGCATGCCCGCCTGCCGGACGCAGATCAACATGATCTCTTTCTCGAGCAGGCGGACTTCGGCGACGTGATCGCGCAGGTTGTCGATCAGCATCTCGAACATCTTGGGCGCGAGCTTCAGTTCCATAAACTCGGCGGCAAGCTTCTTGCGCAGCTTCTGTGTCTTCGGCTCTTTCACGCCCTTGGTGTCGAGCGCGTTGACGACCTGGTTGTAGATGCGTGCGAGCGTCGCGAAACGGCGTGCGGCTTCTTCGGGATCCGGGCCGGTCTCCAGTGCTTCCTCTTCCTCTGCGTCCTCGTCCGATTCCTCTGCCTCAGCGTTCGGGGCCGCCTCGCGCGGCAGCTCGAGACGCGCGTTCTGCGGCTGGGCGATCTCGTCCGGAGCATTGGGATCGACGAAACCGACGATGATGTCGATGAGGCGGTTCTGCCCGGTCTTCACCGGCTCGTACTGCCTGAGCATCACGTCGTAGGTTGCCGGGTACATCGCGAGCGCCCTGCGGACGGCATCGAGACCTTCCTCGATGCGCTTGGCGATGCGGATCTCACCTTCGCGGGTCAGCAGCTCTACCGTGCCCATCTCACGCATGTACATGCGCACCGGATCGGTCGTGCGGCCAAACTCGGCATCGACGGCGACGAGCGCGGCAGCCGCCTCCTCGACCGCTTCTTCATCGGGCGTGCTCGCAGTGTCGGCCAGCAGCATCGACTCGGCATCCGGCGCCTTCTCGTACACCGGGATGCCCATGTCGTTGATCATGTTGACGATGTCTTCAATCTGCTCCGGATCAACGATTTCGCTGGGCAGGTGGTCGTTGACCTCGGCGTAGGTCAGATAGCCCTGCTCTTTGCCCCGCGCGATCAGGCGCTTGAGCTGCGACTGGCGCTCGTCGGCGATGTGCGTGACCTTCTTTTCGCTCAAGATCTCAAGCCTCCAGAAGGGGTGGGTGGGCCAAAAAGAACGCGCGAGTATACTTGGACCAATCCGGGGCGGCTAGATTCAGCCCCCGGACTCGCCATCAGGGGTTGCGTACGCCGGTTCCGGCACCCTTGCGGGCGTTTAGAAGTTCTTGAAGCTCAAGCTTTTCCTCGGCCGAGAGACCCGCCTCGTCCGCCTTCCTCAAGAGCTCGTCGGTGCGCTCGGCAGGGCCTGCCTCGTGGACCAGTTTTTCGATCGTTGTCTGCAGTTCCCGGGCCGCTGCCTTGGGTTCGCTGACGAGGCTCTCGATCGATGCGAGCTTCATCAGATGCGCGCCTTCGGGTCGCTCCCGCCAGCGTTCGACGACGGCCGCCTTGTGAGGAGCTGGTCGCTGCTTCAGGTCCGCGATCAGTGCCGCAAGCAGCGAAACCCCCGGCTGGCTCGAACCCGCCAGTCGTTCGGCGCCCTGCACCTGTTGTGCCGCCTCCGGAACATTGAGGAGCATCACAACCGCTTGGCGTACCAGGCTGCCACGACCCGAGCTCACCGCCGTACCAGTCTTCGACCGTCCCGGCCGCTCCATTTGCACCTCATCCGTGGCGGGCAGCAGCAGGCGCGCCAGCCTGGTGGATGGCATGCGCACGCACTGAGCCAACCGATCGATGAGGAGTTCGCGATATATGCCCGGAACGATCCTTTGCAAGAGGGGCTTCGCCAGTTCTGCCAGCCGCGCCCGGCCGTCGACATGCTCCAGATCAACCTGCCCGGCGAAATGCTCGACGAGATACTCGGAAAGCGGCAACGCACCGGCCAGACGCCGCTCGAAGGCATCCTTGCCTTCCTGGCCAACCAGCGAATCGGGATCCTGCCCTTCGGGAAGAAACATGAACTTGAGCTGCCGGCCGTCACGGGCCTGGGGCAGGGCATTCTCGAGTGCACGCCATGCCGCCGCGCGACCAGCGCGGTCGCCATCGAAACAGAACACGACTTCGGACGTCAGGCGGAAGATTCGATTCAGGTGCTCGGCCGTCGTCGCCGTGCCGAGCGTCGCCAGCGCGTAAGTCACACCCGCTTGATGCAGCCGAACCACATCCATGTAGCCTTCAACGACCAAGAGTCGATTGAGGGCCTGGCGTGACTGGCGTGCTTCGTAGAGGCCGTAGAGCTCCTGGCCCTTGTGGAAAACCGATGTTTCAGGCGAGTTGAGGTACTTCGGTTCGCCCTTGTCGATGATGCGCCCGCCGAATGCGATCACGCGTCCACGGGCGTCCCGGATCGGGAACATGATCCGGTCCCGGAAGCGGTCGTAGAACCCGCCGTCAGTTTCACGGCCAGGCCCGCTGCGCTCGATGATCAGTCCGGCGGCGGAAAGCCTGCGCCGCGCCGTCTCGCTTGCGCCGAATCGCTTGAGCACGGCGTTCCACGAATCAGGCGCGAATCCGATACCAAACGTGGCCGCTGTCTCGCCGGTGAGGCCGCGACCCTTCAGGTACTCGATCGCGCGCGCGTCGTCCTTGAGGGCGTCGCGGTAGAACTGCGCGACACGACCCATGAGTTCATACAGTTCGTCGCGCCCGGTGTCGCGACGCTCGCCACCCGCTTCGCGTGGAACCTCGAGACCCAGGCGCGATGCGAGCTCTTCGACCGCTTCGACGAAGCCGAGGTGGTCGTATTCCATCAGGAAACCGATCACCGTCCCGTGCGCGCCGCAACCAAAGCAGTGATAGAACTGCTTCGCCTGGCTGACTGTGAAAGACGGTGTTTTCTCGCCGTGAAACGGGCAGCAGGCCTTGAATTCGCGACCCGCTTTCTTGAGCGGAACGCGGCTGCCGATCACATCCACAATGTCGGCGCGGGCGATCAGCTCGTCGATGAAATGTTGGGGAATGAGAGACAAGAGAAAGACAGTGACCAGGGCTTAGCGGTTAGTGGGCGGCCAAGAAGGATAAGCCCCTCTTCTGCTAACCGCTAACCGCTTCCTCTTCAGCCGCTCAGCTTGGCCTTGACCTTCGCTCCAACCACCGCCATGTCCGCCCGTCCCTGCGCCTGCGACTTGATCACGCCCATGGCCTTGCCCATGTCCTTGACCGAAGTGGCGCCGGTGGCAGCGATGGCTGCGGCGATGAGGGCATCGATTTCCGCTGCGGAGAGCTGCGATGGCAGGTAATTCTGCAGGAGCGCGATCTCGGCGGATTCCCGCGCCACCAGGTCGGCGCGCCCGCCGGCCTCGAAGTGCACCACGGACTCCTTGCGGCTCTTGATCATCTTCTCGAGCACGCTTATCACCTGCGCATCGTCGAGCTGGATGCGTTCATCGACTTCCCGTTGCTTGATGCCGGCGAGAATCATGCGCAGCGTAGCGAGACGTTCCTTCTCGCCCGCCCGCATGGCGGCTTTGACATCTTCCTGGATCCGCTCCTTGAGGGCCATGGAGCGTGAATCAGCGCGGTGCCCGCATCCCGTCGCGCGACAAGCGCTTCATGTGGCGCTTGATGGCCGCGGCCTTCTTGCGTTTCCGTTCCTGCGTCGGCTTCTCGTAGAATTCGCGCCGCCTGAGCTCCGTCAGAATGCCGGCCTTTTCACAGGCGCGCTTGAAACGCCGCAGGGCGGCATCGAAGTACTCGTTCTCTCGGACACGAACGCTGGGCATCGAAACCTCAATTTGAGGGATACGCGTCAGGCGGGCCCTGACGACGAAGGGGCGCGATTCTAAAGATGTGTGATTCAAAAGGCAAAAGCCGCTATTCATAGGCAAATGCGCGTACTGGGCATCGAATCTTCGTGCGATGAGAGCGCGATCGCCGTCCTCGACGAGGACGCCGGGCTGCTTGCGCATCGCCTGTTCAGCCAGTCGGCGCTGCACAACGCATACGGCGGCGTGGTGCCCGAGCTGGCGTCACGCGACCACGTCCGTAAGTTGTTGCCGCTGCTCAAGGAAACCCTCCTCGAGAGCTTGAGCTCCCCGGCCGATATCGGCGGTATTGCCTACACCGCGGGTCCGGGTCTGGCTGGCGCCCTGCTCACCGGCGCTGCGCTGGCCCGGAGCATCGCCTACGCATGGAATGTCCCGGCCATCGCGGTCCATCATCTCGAGGGTCACCTGCTCGCGCCCATGCTGGAGACGCCGGCGCCGGTGTTTCCGTTCCTGGCGTTGCTCGTCTCCGGCGGGCACACGATGCTGGTGGATGTCGAAGGCTTCGGCCGATACCGGATCCTGGGCCAATCCCTCGATGACGCGGCCGGCGAGGCATTCGATAAGACTGCCAAGCTCCTCGGCCTTCCGTACCCGGGCGGCGCCGAACTTTCGCGCCTCGCCGAACGGGGTCGCCCGGGGGTCGTCGTGCTCCCGCGTCCGATGCTCGACCGTGCCGGTTTCGATTTCAGCTTCAGCGGGCTCAAGACGGCGGCCCAGCATGCCTTGCGAGCCGCTCCCGCAAGTGATGAAACGCGCGCCGATCTCGCCGCTGCATTCGAAACCGCAATTGTCGAGACCCTGCTCGTCAAGACGCAGCGCGCGCTCGCTGAGTCCGCTCGAGAGAGACTGGTCGTTGTAGGCGGTGTCGGCGCGAATAGTCGGCTGCGCGAACGTCTGCGTGCGATGGCCGAACGGCGGGGCGTCGAGGTCTTCTTCCCGCGAGTCGAGTTCTGTACTGACAATGCCGCGATGATCGCCGTCGCGGGTCTGTGGCGGCTGAAGCAGGGGCAACGCGCGGGACTGCCGATCCACGCGCGGGCGCGGTGGCCGCTTGACACGCTTTCAGCGCCGGGTGCCGCGTGAGCGGGGACAAGATCTTTCTGCGCGAGCTCACCACCGAGACCATCATCGGGGTCTACGACTGGGAGCGACGCGTGAAACAGACGGTCGTGATCGATCTCGAGTTTCCCTGCAACGTGCGCCTCGCCGCGCACTCCGACTCGATCGATGCCACGCTCAACTACAAGAAGGTGGCGAAGCGCATTCTCGAGTTCGTCGGCCAGTCGGAATACCACTTGGTGGAAACGCTGGCCGAGCGCACGGCGCTCATGGTGCTGCAGGAGTTCAAGCTCGACTGGGTGCGGCTCACGCTCAGCAAGCCGGGGGCAGTGCGTGGCTCGCGTGACGTGGGCGTCACGATCGAGCGCACGGCCTCGGATCTGAAGTAGTGAACGCGGAGGTGCCCGTCTTCATTGCGGCGGGCAGCAACGTCGAGGCGCAGCGCAACCTCGCGTTGGCCCTGACCGAGCTCGAACGCGAATTTGGCGTGCTCACGGTTTCGCACGCTTACCGCAATGCCGCCGTCGGATTCGACGGGCCCGACTTCATCAATCTCGTAGTTGGACTCAAGACCCGGCTCGGTGTGCGGGAAGTCATCGAGCGCCTGCACGGCATCGAGACCCATTGCGGACGCCCACGCAGCGCGCCCAAATGGGCGCCGCGCTCGATGGACCTCGATATCCTCCTGTACGGTGACCTTATCTGCGATGAGGCGGGGCTGAAGTTGCCGCGGCCGGATCTGCTGCGGCGCGCCTATATGCTCGGACCGCTTGCCGAGATTGCGCCGGGGCTCAAACATCCCACCGCGAACAAGGCGATCCGCGAGCTGTGGTCGGAGTTCGACCGCGCGGCCCATCCACTGCATCGCGTGGAGCTGACGCTTGAATAGACGGCGCTAATCCTGACACCGACTCGGCTCACCAGCCGATGCTGCGACCGCCGTCGACCGCGAGGATCTGTCCGGTGACGTACGGGGCATCGCACGCGAAGAACAGAACGGCGCGCGCCACATCCTCCGGCGAACCCTGCCGCTTGAGCGCCGTGCGCTCGATGATCTCCGCCTTGAGCGCCGCCTCGATGTCCTCCTCGGGCCACAGGACCGGGCCCGGCGCGACGCCGTTGACACGCACGTCGGGGCCCAGTTCGCGCGCCAGCGAGCGCGTGAGCATGGCCAGACCCGCCTTGGCGATGCAGTACACTGTGTAGCGTTTAAGTGGACGGCGTGCGTGGATATCGACGATGTTCACGATGAGGCCGTGCGTACGCCGCAGTTGCGGCGCGACGGCCTGCGACAGGAAGAGCGGCGCCTTGAGGTTGCTGCCGATGAGATCATCCCATTGCGATTCCGCGATCTCCCCCAGGGGCGTGGGGTAGAAGCCCGAGGCGTTGTTGACCAGAACATCGAGTCGTCCGAATTCGCTCAATGCCCTCTGCACGAGCCCTGCGTGCGCAGAGATCTCCCGCAATTCCGCCTTTACGACGGCCGCGGATCCGCGCCGCACGGCGTTGAGCGAAGCTGCGAGCTCCGCTGCCGCGGCCGCCGAGGCGCGATGATGGATGAGCACATTCGCGCCGTGTGCGTGCAGCATACGCACAATCGCCGAACCTACGCGTCGCGCCGCACCCGTGACCAGAACCGATTTGCCGGCGAGAGCTGACTGACTACTCATGCAAGTGGAAAGACAGAAACGACCGAGTGCCAAACATACCGAAGTCGGTCACGGGTGTCGCGCATGACGGTGAGCAAGCTGCCGCCGCTCAGCGCGGCCGAGATCGCTCACAGTCAGGCGCTGCTGGCGCGGGTCCGCCGGGAAATCGACACTCACGAGGGCTGGATCAGTTTCGCGCGCTTCATGGAAATGGCGCTCTACGAGCCGGGTCTTGGCTACTACAGTGCCGGTGCCACCAAGTTCGGCGCCGCCGGCGACTTCGTTACTGCGCCGGAGATCTCCTCACTCTTCAGTCGCTGTGTGGCATCGCAGTGCGCAGACGTGCTGGCTGCACTTGGCGGTGGCGACCTGCTCGAGCTGGGTGCCGGTTCTGGAATCATGGCAGCGGACATGCTCAACGAGCTCGAGCTGCTCGAGCACCTTCCGCAGCGCTACCTGATACTCGAGCTGAGTGCCGATCTCAGGCAGCGCCAGCACGCGACGCTCGCTGTCCGCGCGCCGCGGCACCTGCCGCGCGTCACCTGGCTTGAGCAGCTGCCGGAATCACTGACCGGGCTCATCGTCGCCAACGAAGTCCTCGATTCAATGCCCGTCGAACGCTTCCGCATTCGCGGTGATACGGTTAATGCACTCGGTGTCACGTGGAAGCGGAGCGGGCTCGATTGGTCGGAGGTTCGTGCGCGCCGGGCGCTCAGTGTGCGCGTGCGGGCGATCGAGCGTGAGCTGGGGCAGAAATTCCCCGAGCGTTATACGTCCGAGGTCAACCTGCGCGTGGGGCCTTGGATCGCCGGGCTGGCGGAACTGCTGGCCGGCGGCGTGATGCTGTTCATCGACTACGGCCTGCCGCGTCGGCACTACTACCGCGCGGAACGCAGCGACGGCACGCTGCTTTGTCATTTCAGGCATCGCTTTCACGATGATCCGTTCGCGAATGTCGGCCTGCAGGACATCGGCGCGTGGGTCGATTTCACCGCTGTGGCAGAGGCCGGCGTGCACGCGGGGTTGAAGCTGGCTGGCTTCACTACGCAAGCGCATTTCCTGATGGGAACGGGGATCGAGCGTTGCCTGGCGGCGATGACGCGGGCTGAAGTGACGGAACGCGTGAGCATTGCGCGACAGGCAATGCTGCTGACTCTTCCCGGGGAGATGGGGGAACGGTTCAAGGTGGCGGCACTGACGCGCGGCTTCGATCGTCCCTTGACGGGATTCTCGATTCGCGATCTCGCCGCCTCACTGTGATCGAGCGACCTGTCATGATCCGCCCTCGTTCACGCCTCAGCTGATTGCTGCATGGATACCATTCAGGTCATCGTTCTCGCGATCGTCCAGGGCATCACCGAGTTTCTGCCGATTTCGAGCTCGGGCCACCTGATCCTGGTGCCGTATTTCTTCAGCTGGCCGGATCAGGGCCTGGCATTCGACGCCGCGATCCACATCGGTACGCTGGCGGCAATCGTGGTGTACTTCCGCGTGCAGCTCATGCACATGGCGAGCGCCTGGCTGCGCTCGCTGACGCGTCGTGAGCTCACCGCTGACGCCCGGCTCGGCTGGGCGGTGCTCTGGGGCACGATTCCCGTGGGGCTCTGCGGCCTGGCTTTCAACGATTTCATCGAAACGAACTTTCGCAGTCCGCTGCTCGTCGCCACGACACTCTCGCTGTATGGGATCGTGCTATGGCTTGCTGACAAGCTGGGCCGGCGCGTGCGCGACGAATACACCGTGAATTGGCGCGATGTGCTGCTCATCGGTCTCGCACAAGCCCTCGCGCTCGTGCCGGGCACGTCGCGCTCGGGCATTACGATGACGGCGGGACTTTCGCTCGGCCTGACGCGCGAAGCGGCCGCCCGGTTTTCTTTTCTGCTCGCCGTCCCCGGAACGGCGCTCGCCGCTATTCTCGAGTGCTGGAAGATGTATCACGCCGCAGTCCCGGTGGACTGGAATTCAGTCCTTGTCGGCATTGTGCTGGCGGCGGTCAGCGGTTTCCTGTGCATCCATTTCCTGCTGCAGTTCATCCAGCGTATCGGCATGCTGCCATTCACGCTCTACCGGCTGTTGCTGGCAGGCGTCATCGTCTATGTCGTCGCATAGGCAGATGGGCCTCCAATCAGCCTGGGTGTTGTGCCTCGGAATCCTGTGTGCGCCGGCTTTCGCGCAGGATGCCTCGGATGCGTGGTTGCTTTCAGCCGGCGGGGAAGTCGATGAGGACGACGGTTACCGGATCGATGCCGGGCTCACATGGCTGCCTTCCGAGTCGACTTCAGTGACCCTGCTCGCCGGCACCGCGGATACTTCCACGGATCTGAACAATTCCTACTCGCGCGCGGCCAGCGTTGGCGCGGACCACTCATTCGGGAGTCTCGGCATCAGCGCCGACGTGCGCTGGTGGGGTGACACCGAGCTCTTCGAGTCGACCGCGCTTGCCGGTTCACTCTATCTCCGGCGATCGGGATGGCGCGTGGCGTTGCGCGGGGAGATGCGCCAGTCGGATTTCGAAGAATTCGCCTTCGACACCCAGATTCCGATTCGCGGCGTGCTCGTGCCCGTCTCCGGAGCCGCGAATTGCAGCCTCGACAATTCCGCGTACGGAGCATCGGTCAGTCATACGGGAAAGGCCTGGAGCGTGCTTTTGTCAGGGATGCAGTACGAGTACTCGTCCACCGACTGCACGATCGGGAACGTCAATTTGCCGCCACAGGTGGGCAATCTGCCGCCGATCTCGCGCGAGCTCTTCCGGCGCATCGCCAATGCCGTGTTGCTCGAAGGTGCGCGCCTGATCGGCTCGCAGCTCACGCGCGAGAACGGGTTTCTCGATTACTCGGTATGGGGTTCACTGGCCTATCGGCCCGGTTTGCGCAGCTTTGCTCTCGACTACTTCCACGACCGCGAGGAATTCGCCGGCTTCGAAGCCGACACCCTCATCGGGTCCGTGACATTTCCGGTGAGCGCGCGGCTCGACCTCGAGCTCAGGCTCGGCGCAACGGACAGCGACCTCGAAGGCACGGTGTCATTCGTCGGCCTGACGCTTCTTGCCTATCTGGGTGATTGAGGCCAAACAGCTCCGCTTACGAGCGGCTCTGGTGTCGGCCGGCGGTGTCGCGGACGGTCGTGAGCGCCTCTAGTCGCCGGTCGCGAAGGCGTGAAGCCATTGCCGGCCCCGCCAGCGTCGCGATTTCTTCCATCGTAGGCACGACAGTCTGCACGGCAGTCAGTGCTCCGCGCAGATAGCTGGACGGGTCGTAGGCTCGATCCTGCAACCCCTTGCGCCCGCGCGCATCGGCCTCACACGCCAGCAGGAACGACTCGAATCGCTCCGGCCGGCGAAGCGCATCGGTGTGTTCCAGCAGCTCCAGGACCGTCGTGGGTCTGAGCTCAAAGGCGCGATGCACCACGCCGTGGTGGCGGGCGACCAGCACCGCCAGATCGCGGAACTCGTTCGGGATTCGCAACCGGTCGCAGAGATCATTCACGAGCTGTACGCTCGCCACTTCGTGACTGGCGTGGCGCGGCCACTTCTCGCGCGGCGTGAGCGCCTTGCCGAGGTCGTGGACGAGCGCCGCGAAGCGCACAGTCGTGAGGGGTGATAGGCGCGTTGCCATCTCGAGCACCATCAGGACGTGCACGCCGGTGTCGACCTCGGGGTGCCACTGCGCAGGCTGCGGTACCCCGAAGAGGGCCTCGATCTCGGGAAAGATCGCGCCGAGCGCGCCGCAGGAGCGCAGCACTTCGAAGAACGCCACGGGTCGTGGCTCGCCGAGTGCGCGCTCAGTTTCCTGCCAGACGCGCTCCGGAACGAGCGCGTGCACCTCACCGTTGCGCACCATCGTGCGCATCAACTCGAGCGTCTCCGGCGCTACGCTGAATCCCAGCGGCGAAAATCTCGCGGCGAAGCGCGCAACGCGGAGGATTCTCACCGGATCCTCGACAAAGGCCTCGGAAACGTGGCGCAGCACGCGCGCATCGAGATCGCGTATTCCGCCGAATGGATCGACGAGCGTGCCATCCGGCGCGCGCGCCATCGCATTGATGGTGAGATCGCGGCGCTTGAGATCCTGCTCCAGCGTCACCGCCGGAGAGAACTCGGTGATGAAGCCGCGGTAACCAGCCCCCGACTTGCGTTCGAGACGCGCCAGCGCATATTCCTGGTTCGTTTCAGGGTGCAGGAAAACCGGGAACTCGCGTCCGACCTGACGGTAACCGAGCCGCGCCATCTCCGCGGGGGTGGAATTCACCACCACCCAGTCGCGTTCCGCGACCGCGCGCCCGAGCAGTTCATCCCGGACGGCGCCGCCCACCAGATACACTTGCATGCGGGAATACTAGCTCAACTGGCAATCCACCCGATGCGTCGCGCAGGTCTTAACATCGCTCTGCTTCTCTGCATGCCGTTGACAGGGTGCTACGTGCTGCAGGCGGCCAACGGGCAATGGGACGTGATGTCGCGGCGCGAACCGATTCCGCGCGTGGTGGCGGACCCCGCGACGCCGGCGCCCGTCAAGGCGCAGCTCGAGCGCGTCATCGGGATCCGCGAGTTCGCGGTGCTTAAGCTCAAGCTTCCCGACAATGACAGCTATCGCAGCTATGCCGATGTCGGGCGGCCGTACGTGGTCTGGAATGTCTTCGCCACCGGAGAGTTTTCCGTCGAACCGCGCCGCTGGTGTTTCCCGGTCTCCGGCTGTGTCGCCTATCGCGGCTATTTTAGCGAGCAGAAGGCTGAGAGCTTTGCGTCACGCCTGGCCCGGCAGGGTTTCGATGTCTACGTCGGCGGCGTGCCAGCGTATTCGACGCTCGGTCATTTCGACGACCCGGTCCTCAACACGATGATCGGCTGGAGCGACGTGCAGCTTGCGGCGATCATCTTCCACGAGCTGGCGCATCAGGTGCTCTACGTGCCGAGTGACTCGTCGTTCAACGAGGCGTTTGCGTCGATCGTGGAAGATGAAGGTGTGCGACGCTGGCTTGGGCAGTCCGGGCGCGAGCAGGATCTCGCGGAATATCGCCAGCGGCGGCGGCGCCACCTCGAGCTCGCCGAGCTGTTCGAAGTCACGCGGCAGCGGCTCAGGCGTCTCTATGCCGAGGACATGCCTCCGGAGCAGATGCGCCGGGCGAAGCAGGCGGTGTTCGCGGAGCTGCGGCGCGATTACGCGGCGCGCAAGGGCGCGGGAAACGGTCGCTCGGCGTTCGATGCCTGGTTCGAGAGCGGACCCAACAACGCACACCTGGTATCGGTAGCGACGTACCAGGACTGCATTCCTGGTCTGCAGGCACTGTTGACGGAGGTCGGCAATGATTTGCCGGCGTTCTACGCCCGCGTCGGCGAATTGGCCGGGAAAAAGCATGCGGCCCGGCGAGAGCAGCTCTGTAACGCGGCTGGCGTCTCTCAGGCCCTGCGCGCACCCTCGCGGTACTCATCCAGGAGTCCGCTGGCCGACTTCGCGCCCAGGTACTGATGCACGATTCCGGCCATCGGCTGTGGCTTGATGCCGAGGCGGGCGAAGCCGTCTTGGGAGCAAATGCTGTCCACGGTCAGTGAACGGAAGTTGTCGCTCGAGAATGGCTTGCCCGGTACGAAGTCGAAGATGAATGCCTGGGTGCGTCCAATGAAGTCGGGCAGCGCGACGATTGAGCGCTTGAGACCCAGAGTCCGCGCGGTGAAGGATACGATCTCGCGCAGCGTGAATATCTCGGGGCCGCACAGCTCCAGACTCGACCTGCTGGCTGCGCCGCCATGCAGGCAGCGCATCATCGCCTCGACGACGTCGCCCAAGTACACCGGTGCAAAGCGGGCTGATGCGCGCGCCAGCGGAAAAATCAGTGGCAGCATGCCGAGCAGCTGCGCGAAGCGATTGATGAACGAGTCACCGGGCCCAAAGATCACCGACGGCCGGAAGATGGTGTAATCGATCGCGCTGCCACAGTCGCGGCGCACGATATCCTCGGCCTCTCCCTTGCTGCGCAGGTAGTGACTGGGTCCCGTTCGCGCGTCGGCTCGCAACGAACTCATGTGCAGCAGCCGCGTTACGCCTGCTGACAGACAGCCCTGGGTCACCTTGCGCGCAAGCTCGGCGTGCGCGGCTCGAAACCCGGCGCCGCCGTACCCGCGTTCGTTGAGGATCCCGACGAGATTGACGACCACGTCGATCGAGGCGAACTGCACCGCCAGTTGCACGGCATCGTGAACGTTGGCGTTCACCAACTGCAGCTCCGGCAACACCAGCAGGTGCCGATGCTGCTCGCGGTTGCGCGTGAGCACTTTGACGCGGTGGCCGGCGGCGATCAGCCGCGTGACCAGCCGGCTGCCGACGAAACCCGTTCCGCCGAGCACACAGATCGAGAGAGAATTCACCGTGGATGCACCCTTGATGAGCGATGCATGATTATAGGCCCCTTGTGCGAGGGGCCTATACCGGTGCGGGTCGCGAGTCGGCCTAGCGAATCTGTAACAGCAGCGGGGTGTTGCCGCGCCGGATACTTAGCAGCAGCACGCCTTGGCCCGCCGCGGCCTCACGCAGCCCAGCCGCGGTGGTGACGCGCGAGCGATTCACGCCGTTGATGATGTCATTCGCGCGCAGACCAGCCTGCGCGGCGCGGCTTCCTGCTTCGACGCTTTGCACGACGACGCCGGCCTGGTTGTCGGCGTCAGCGAGCTCCGCACCTTCGAGCGCCGGATGAATATCGGCCGCGGCGGTCGTCACGTCGCTGCGCTCGCCGATGACCGCTGTGACCTTGCGCGGCTTGCCCTCGCGCACCAGCCCAATCTCGATCTTGTCGCCGATGCGCAGCAGGCCGATGGCATTGCGCAGCTCTGGCGCGCCTTTCACCACCTGGCCATTCACCGAGGTGATGATGTCGTTGACCTTGATGCCGGCCTTGTCCGCTGACGAACCCTCGGCCACCTGCGAGACGAGCGCGCCCTGAATGTCCGCGGGGGCGCCGGCGGCCTGCACCAGGTCCGGGGTGAGCGTATAGATGTTGACTCCCAGCAGGCCGCGCTTGACCTCGCCATATTCGATCAACTGATTCATCACGCTCTTGACCATGTTCACCGGGATCGCAAAACCGATGCCGATGTTGCCGCCGGTGCGGGACAGGATCGCCGAATTGATTCCGACCAGCTCGCCTCTCAGATTGACGAGCGCGCCGCCGGAATTCCCCGGGTTGATTGCGGCATCCGTCTGGATGAAGTCCTCGTAGCCGTCGGGGTTGATCCCTGAGCGGCCGAGCGCGCTGATGATGCCGGACGTGACAGTGTGTTGCAGGGCGAAGGGGTTGCCGATTGCGACGACGAAATCGCCGACTTCGACCTTGCTCGAATCGCCGAGCGGAATGGACGGCAGGACCGCGCGATTGCCATTTTGCTCGTTCAGCTTGAGGACCGCGACATCCGAGCCCGTATCCGCGCCCACGACCTTGGCCGTGAAATTGTGATTGTCCTGAGTGGTCACTGTGATCTCGGTGGCGTTTTCGACGACGTGCGCGTTGGTGATGATGTAGCCGTTCTTGGCATCGACCACCACGCCGGAGCCCGCGCTCTGGAACTGGCGCTCGCGCGGCCCCTGGTCCGGGAAGTAGCGACGAAAGAACGGGTCATCGAGCAGCGGATTTTGCTGCCCGCGGTCGGTCACAGTGCCGCGCGTGGCGATGTTGACCACGGTTGGGGAAACCTTCTTGATCATGGGTGCCAGCGAGGGTACCGGGGTCTCGCCCACCTGGGCGGGCAGGGCGGCTTGCGCGGTCGCCATGCTCAGCAGGAGCGCGCTCAGCACGGACACAGCATGCAGCTGAATTCTCGTCATTGGGGTTGGAATCCTCGCATTGGGGCTCGGGATTCTACATGGCGATCCCGGCACGCCGTACACGACAGAAGAAGCGGGCGAAAAGTTCCGCCCGCCTCACACGGGAGTCGTTCTTTCAGCGCGCCGCTCAATGGCTGTCGACGCTGATCTTGCGCGGCAGAACGCTCGGCTGCTTGGGGATCACGATCTTGAGTACGCCATTCACGTGCTTCGCCTTGACAGCTTGCGAATCCGCCGTGTCCGGCAGACTGAAGCGGCGGAAGAACTCGCCGGTCACGCGCTCTGCGCGGCGGAAGCCCGCCTTCTCGTCGCGCGACTCACTCTCACGGCGTCCACGCAGGGTGAGCACGCCCTTCTCCAGCGTCACTTCGATGTCCTTTGGATCCACGCCCGGCAGATCGGCGGTCAGTACGAACTGCTCGTCCTCTTCCTTGATGTCGACAGCGGGAACCCAGTCCACGACCGAGCTGCGCGACTCATCGCCATTCTCGTAGGGCGCATTGAAAAGACGCTCCAGATCGCGGCTCAAGCGATTCACGAGCACCCACGGCTCATATCTCACGACATTCATCTCGATTTCCTCCATACCCAGGTTCGCAACGGGGTCATTTCGCACACGAGGCGGTGATTTGTGGACTCAAGCGCGCATTTCAACGTCGCTCACAACGCGCGCCGAGCGCTTCCTTGCGCCGTCAGTGGATAACCTGTGGGCGTTCTGTGACTCTCCGGTGGACACAAGATATGGGCTGCGGGGCTTTTGGGTGGTTTTGCCGGGGCCGTCAAGCCTTTCCGTAGGTAGATCTAATAACTAATTGATTAGCAACTGTTTTATGAGTGCCGTTTTGACCCAAAAAATTCTTGACGAGCCGCGAGTCGCAGGCATAGGCTTGCGCCCCTGACACAAGATGTTGTGTTCACCCGCTGTAAGAACACGCGCCTGATCAGAAGAACCCGCCATCCACCCGTATTGCCGACACAAGGGGAGCACCAATCAAGCCCATGAATACGGTGGTCAAGATCGCACCGAAAGATTTGGACAGCATCGCCTTCCAGGAGGCGTCGCTCGACATCTGGGATAAGAAATATCGTCTCACGGCCAAGGATGGTTCACCGATAGACAAGACCATGGACGACACCTACCAGCGCGTCGCGCACGCGCTGGCCGAGGTGGAACGCGAGGAAGTGCGCGAGCAGTGGAACGAGCGCTTCCTGTGGGCGTTGCGCAAGGGTGCGATCGCGGCGGGCCGCGTCATGTCGAATGCCGGTGCGCTCGATCACAAGCCGGCGACTTCGACCATCAACTGCACCGTCTCGGGAACCGTCCATGATTCGATGGATGACATCCTCAACAAGGTTCACGAGGCCGGGCTCACGCTCAAAGCCGGTTGTGGCATCGGCTATGAGTTCTCGACGCTGCGTCCGCGCGGCGCGTATGTGACCGGTGCGGGCTCCTACACTTCCGGGCCGCTGTCGTTCATGGATATCTACGACAAGATGTGCTTCACCGTGTCCTCTGCCGGCGGTCGCCGCGGCGCGCAGATGGGCACCTTCGATATCGGCCATCCGGACGCGATGGAATTCATTCGCGTCAAGCGCGAAGCGGGCAGGCTCCGCCAGTTCAACCTGTCGTTGCTCGTCACCGATGAGTTCATGCGCGCCGTCAAGGCGGATGGTGAGTGGAAGCTGGCGTTTCCACTCAGTCGCAAGGCGTACGAGGCGGAACAGCCGGATCTCTCGGATACCGACAAGTACGTGTGGCGCGAGTGGCCGACGCAGGACAACTACGTCGTCAACGATCAGGGACAGGTCGCCTGCAAGGTCTACAAGACGCTGCCGGCGCGGCGCATGTGGGACGTGATCATGTCCTCGACCTACGACTTTGCCGAGCCGGGGTTCGTGCTCGTCGACCGCGTCAATGAGATGAACAACAACTGGTTCTGCGAAAACATCCGCGCCACCAATCCCTGCGGTGAACAGCCCCTGCCGCCGTATGGGTCCTGCCTGCTGGGCTCCATCAATCTGACGCGTTTCGTGCGGCATCCCTTTACGGACTCGGCGGAGTTCGACTGGGAAGAGTTCCGCGGCGTGGTGCAGGTCTTCACGCGCATGCTCGACAACGTGGTGGAAGTCAACGGATTGCCGCTCGGGCGCCAGCGCGAAGAGATCGTGCGCAAGCGCCGTCACGGCATGGGCTTCCTGGGCCTCGGTTCCGCCATCACCATGCTGGGGATGAAGTACGGCACCAAGCCCTCGGTGCTGTTCACCGAGC
>Ga0180094_1000029_pt1 | contig 34492 bp, 17 predicted proteins | sample EasRivT47_16_1Da_FD_121786 | JGI IMG/M metagenome (GOLD analysis project Ga0180094, IMG submission 121786) | Soil microbial communities from meander-bound floodplain in the East River, Colorado, USA - East River metaG ERMLIBT47_16_1Da | ecosystem: Environmental > Terrestrial > Soil > Floodplain ... | reverse complement strand
TCGGCCCAGCCCGGCTCGGCAACGGCGTCGTTGTTGATCAACAGAATGTAGGCGCCGCGAGCGGCCGCGATCCCGACGTTGTTGCCTGCCGCAAAACCCAGGTTGGCGTCGTTGACGATCAGCCGGACGCGCCCGCCATACTGTTCTCGAATCAACGGCACGGACCGGTCCGTCGACGCGTTATCCACCACGATGATCTCCACGCGCTGGTACGTCTGCGCCAGGAGCGACTCGACGCACTCGGCGACGAAGGCCTCGCCGTTCCAATTCAGCACGAGGATGGACACCAGCGGCGCGGGACCTCTACGGCTCATCAGATTTCGATCCACGATCGATCAACCGACTTACTTCCATTTTCAGTATCGCCACTTCCTGGGACACGTCCTTAACCCTGTCATAGAGGCTTGAGATCTTGGTGGAATAATACAGGCTGATGATCATGAGAAATAACAAACCAAAGAAAAATAATGTTGAAGTCGGGAGAACGATCCCGATAAGTGTTGTGATAGACATGAGCAGCTCATACCAGCTTGCAAGCACAATAATAACCGCTCCCGTCAATAACCAGAGCCACGAATACTCCTCGCGAAGCATCCGCCTTCTCACGAGATCTATAATCAAAATAAACAGGAGGATGCTGATACTAATTGCAAATATCTTCTGTTGAAGCGGCATGGATCACCCCTCCTTTTTCTCGACCCGCCTTACAAACCGGTCATTCCTTAGAAGTGTGACAAACATGGAGAGAAACATCTTGAAGATATAATACAAAGGCTTCAGGCCGCTGTGCATAGACTTCCCTTCTTTCCTGGTATGCATGGTTACAGGGATCTCCCTGATGCGTAGTCCTGCCCTGTGAAGCATAATAATGACATCCGCATCAGGGTAGTCCACCGGATAATACGGACTCGCATAAAAACGGAGGGCGTCTCTATTGAGGGCCTGAAAACCCGATGTCGGATCCGTTGAAGACTGACCTGTGATGATGGATGCTATCTTCCCGAAAATATAGATCCCTGTCCTCCTGACGAACGAGGCCTTATACCTTTCTTTGTTCCCCAAGAATCTTGACCCTATAACGACATCGACGTCCTCTTTCCCGATTTCATCGAGTAACGCCTGAATAGAGCCAGGATCATGCTGTCCATCAGCATCCATCTGAACAACGTATTGATATCTTTTCATTAAGGCAAACTTGAATCCTGTCTGCAATGCAGCTCCATAACCCATATTAAACGGAAGTGTCGCGACCAAAGCCCCTGATTTCTCGGCCACCCTTGCCGTGCGATCCGTCGACCCATCATCTATAACAAGGATATCGACTTCAGATATCTTCTTACGGATACTTTCCAATAAAGAGGGCAAATTCCTCTCTTCATTGTGAGCGGGAATGACTATTATAACCTTCCGGTGTTCAGAAAGCGCTCTATGTTCTAGATTCACGTCAGGGCCTCACGATTGGTTGAGGAGATGATATGCCTCGACGGGTCGGGATAAACGTGATGTCGCCCACCCAATCGGGTCTGGGTGGGACAAGCGGAAGATCGACCGGACGGCTCACGGGGCGTTCCCCGACCGCGACGACGAGAGGCGAGCAACGCCTTCCTGGGCCAGCGTGTTCCACGTCCGGTCTTGCTCGGTTTCGGCGAACGGGCCGTCCAGCGCGCGGCGATAGGCGGTCAGCGCGTCCTCGGTGCGACCGGCGCGCTCGTGGATCGACCCCAGCCGAACGAACAGCTCCGGGGTCTCAAGCCCCAGGGCCTGGGCGGCGCGATACGCGGCTCCGGCGCCCTCCACGTCTCCCCGAGCGAGCAGGACATCCCCTTTGAGAATCTCCATGCGCGGGCGGCCCATCACGCGTTCGGCCACGCGTTCGTGGTAGGCCATGCCCTCGTCGCGCCGGCCCAGCGCAATGAGCAACTCTCCCAGCTCGAATGCGGTGGAAAAATCCGTCGGATCGAGGCGCCACGATTCCCGGAGCGCCGCTTCGGCCTCCTCCATCCGGCCGGCCGCGTGATACGCCAATCCCATTCCAGTATGGGCATGCCCCGAATCGGGATGCTTGGCCGCCGCATCCCGCCACAGGGCGAGCCCGTCTCTCCACACGTGGGTCCGCGCCGCAACCAACCAGGCCCCGGAGGCCACGGCCAGGACCACCGTCGCGGCGGCAAATCGCGTTCCCCAGCGCGCCCCCGCGCGGTCGAAGGCGCGAACGATCGCCGGCGCCAGCGCGAGGGCGAGTCCCACCCCGGCCAGATACGCGCGGTTTTCCTGGTAGAGCGCCACGTTGTCAAAAAACACGACGGCGCCGACGGGAAGCAGCGACGCGGAAACCCAGGCCAACACAAAGAACGGCGCGCGGCGACCGTGTCTCGCCACCCACCACGCCACGGCCATCACCGCGGCCGCGCCGATCAGCCACCACCAGGCCCGCGCGTCCCCCGAGACCACGACATTGCCGTGGTCGATGGACAAATTGAACGGCCAGATCCACGTTCCCAACGAGAACACGATGACCTTGATCGTTGTCGCGACGGCGACCGCGATCGAGGCCGCCGTGGAGGGAGCGGCCACGGCGCCGGCCAGCACGGCCTGTCGAAGCGCGAGATACGCCGCGACGAGGGCGAGGAACGGGAGCGCCCACAGGGCGCGCCGACGCGCGTTCAGCCCGCCGGGACGATACCACTCCCAGAGCCAGAGCAGAACCGGAAACATCACGGCGATCTCTTTCACGCCGAGCGCGAGCCCCACCGCCGCGAGCGCCCCGCCGTAGCGCCCCGCCCGCGCGATGCCGCGCCGCCCCAGAGCCGCCGTCGAGCCCAGCAATGCGACCATTTGAAGCACAGCGACCGCCACACTCGCTTGCGCGGTGAGATAGTTGACCGCCTCGGTGTGCATCGGGTGCAGGGCGACCAACGCCGCCGCCGCAAAAGCCGCCCGGCGATCGGCCGCCAGTCGCATCATGAGACTCCAGGTCAACCCGACCGATAGCAGGTGGAGGAACAGGCTGACCAGATGATACCCCCACGGCTTGTCCCCGAATGCCGCGTACTCGACCGCCAAGAACGTCAGCAGCACCGGCCGATACCCGCTTCCGCCTGCGGCGCTCCCCGCATGCGGCGAGGTCCAGAGCGTTCGCAGATCGGACAGACCATGAACCGCCTGATTGTTCACCAGGACATTATAATCGTCGTATTCAAACGGGTGCGAGACGACGTCGAAGTACACGACGGCCGTCAGGGCCAGCACGCCCCACAGCGCCTTCACGGGCCATGCCGGACGGCGAGGCGCCCTCGAGGACGCGGTCACGGTTTCGACCCTTCCCGATCGTCCCCCAGCCTCGCGGCGGCGTGAGCGCGGGCCGCGGCGTACGCGGGAGACGGGGGGGCGAGATCCAAAAACGCCCGGTACTGCGCCCGCGCGTCGTCCGAGCGCCCGGCTTGCTCGTAGAGGCGACCTAAATTGAATCGCGCCGGGAAAAACCGGGAATCATCCTTCAGCATTCGCTCGTACGCAGCCGTCGCCTCCGCCGACCGGCCCGCGCGGAGGATGAGATTGGCCGCGTTGAACCGCGCGTCCATCAGAGCGGGATCGAGACGGATCGCTTCCTGATAGGAGGCCAACGCGGCGCCCTCATCGCCCGTCCGTTCCGCGAGAAATCCGAGACCAAGGTGCGCTTTGGAGGCCATCAGCGCGTGCGGCGCCGGAGGGCCCGCAAGCAGGCGCCGGTAGTGGGATTCGGCCGCCCGCCACCGCGGGCTCTTGGCGAGCGCGTCGGCAACGGCCAGGCGGGCCGACGCGAGCTCGGGGCGCTCCTCGACCGCGCGAACGGCCCGCGAGAACACCGCGTCCGCCCGTCCGGACTCGCCGAGGGCGTCGTACACCAGCCCCAGCGTGACGAGGGCGGCCATGTCTTCCGAATCGAGGCCAACCGCCGCTTCCAACGCCTGGCGCGCCGGGGCGTACTCGCCGCGGCCGTAGTGCAACGTCCCGAGGTTGTGGTACGCCATCGTGGAGTTCGGCGACAGCGCAAGCGCCTCGCGGTACGCCGCGATCGCCCGCTCGGCGTCTCCACGTCTAGCATATCCCACGCCGAGATTGATCCGGGGAATCGCGTTGTTCGGCGCCTTGACCGCCGCGTCGGACCAGAGCGAGACCTCGTCGCGCCACACGCCGTTTCTCGCCACGGTGGCCGCGGCGAACACTCCAAGCACAACGATCACTCCGAGCGACACCGCGCGCCGGACGAGCGACCCTTCGGCGGCCGCGCTCAAGCCGCGCCACGCGCCGATTCCGATCAGCGCGGCCAGCCCCATGCCCGGCAGATAGACGCGGTGTTCCTGGAACACCGCGTGCAACGGGTACAGGATCGTGGGAAGCAGCGCCGCCAGAAACCACAAGAGGAAGAATCCCGCCGCTCGGCGCTCGCGGTCGGCTGATGCGGACACCGGGTCGTCCTCCTGGATCAGCCAGCGGAAACCGAGCCCCGCCGTCAGCACCCCGACCCCCGCCCCCCACAGCACCGAGAGATGCCACGGGGACGCGACACCCGCAACATCGTGGAAAACGCTCAAATTGAACGGCCAGATGAAGAGCGCGAGATACGCCGGCGCCAGACTGATTTGGGTCCACGCATTGGCGCCGAAACTTCGCATCCCCGGCGGTTGCTGCCCCGCCAGCACGGCCCAGATCGCGGCGTCATAACCTGTCCACGCGAGATAGCCGATGAGGAGGACGAGGCCCACCGCGTACGGCTGCAGGATCCTCCACATTCCGGCTTTTCGGGACCATCCGATGTCGTAGCACGCCCAGAGGAGAGGGATCGTGGCGGCGGTTTCCTTGCTCGACAGGCCCAGCAACAGGCCCAGCACCGCGAGACCGGCCGCCGCGATCTCCGCCCCGACGCGTCGCTCGGCTTGGAACCGCCGATAGAGCGCGAAGCCGGCGATCGCCAGCGCATACCATCCGGACGCGAGGACGGAAGACCGCGCGGCGATATAGTTCACCGCCTCGCTGTTGGCCGGGTTGAGGGCGAACACGACCCCCGCAATGATGACAGGAACCGGGTGCGGCAACACGATCCAGATCAGCGCCATCAGCGCGGCGGTCGCCGTCCAGTGGAGGACGACGTTGACCACGTGGTAGCCGAACGGATCGAGTCCCCCGACGGCAAAGTTCCACGCATACGTCGCAAACGTGAACGGTCGGTAGTGCCCGCCGTCGATGACCGACGCCTGACGGCTCCACCACGCAGGACCGATCGTCTCTCGAACATCCATCGACTGGAAGAGCTGGTTATCGACGATCGTGTGCCGGTCGTCGTACTGAAACGCGCCGTGGAGGCTGTTGGCGTAAATCGCCACGATCAACGGCAACAAGGCGATGGCCGCCACGGTCACCCAGAGCCTGCGGCGATGATCCCTCCGGGGGAAGTTCATGGATTCACCCTGGATGGCGATACACGCGTGGAACCGGCGAGTCGCGTTAACGCCGCCCGTGCTTGGCCGACTAATTCACCGTACTCGGCATCCGGAGGCACCATCGCCAAGAGTGCTCGGTAATGCTCCCTGGCCCGCGGGACGTCCCCCAACCGTTCGGCGACCAAAGCGAGATTCATGTGGCTGAAGAAGTGCCCTGGATTCCGAGCAAGCGCTTCCTCGTACGAGGCCGCAGCCGCATCCCAGCTTCCATTCCTCGTCTGGATCATCCCAATCCGAAAGTAGGGATCGGGATCCTGGGCGCTCCGCTCCGCGGCCCGCACATAGGCTTCCAGCGCCTCGCCGTCCCGGCCCAAGCGCTCATGCGCCACCCCCAGATTGAACCAACTCGCTCCGGACTCGGGGGAGCGGGCCACCAGTGTCGTGAACACGTCCTCCGCCTCGCCCCAGCGCTCCAGGCGAAGGAACACCGCCCCCAATGCCTCGCGGGCCGTATCGTCCGTCGGGTCGAGGGCAACGACGGACCGGTAGCGCTCGGCCGCTTCGGCAAGGCGGCCGGCGCGCTCCAAGATCACGCCCGACCGGCCCAGCGCCGGCGCGTGCCCCGGGTGGTCGCGCAACAGTCGCTCGTACACCGCCAGCGCCTGGTCCGGCCGGGCGGTTTGCTCGTACGCTTTGCCGAGGTTCATGCGCGCATACGGGTCGGTGGGCGAGAGCGCGAGGGCGACCTCGAATTCGGCGACCGCGCGCTCGTAACGCCCCATGAGACCGTACAGCGCGCCGAGCAGGCCATGCGTCCGCGGCCGGGAAAAATCGATGGCGAGCGATCGCTCCAGCTCCATCCGCGCCTCCTCCAGGCGGCTGGCCTCCGCCAACCACGTGGCCTTAGCATTATGACCCAACGTGCTGTCCGGATATTTCGCGAGGGAGTCCTCCCACACGCGTTCCACGTCCCGCCATACCGCCGTTCGCCCCGCGTCGACCTGAACGGCGAGCGTCGCGAGTCCGGCAAGAACCGCCGCGCCGGCCGCCTGCGCGGCTCGCCGGCCCGCGGCCGCCCGCCACAGCGCCGATGCAGCCCACCCGGCGGCCCACGCGAGCGCGATTCCCCCCAGGTAACTCCGGTGCTCCTGATACAACACCAACCGCGCGATAAATGGAAGCACGGCAATCGGCAGGAGCGACGCCCAAAACCAAACCAGACACCACCCTGCTTGGAATCCCCGCCGGACCAGCGCCCAAGTCCCCACACCGGTCGCGACCGCCCCCACCATCCACATGATCGCCTCTCCCGTCGGGATCACATTCGGCCATGCGTAATCGATCGCCAGATTCATGGGCCACCACCAATGGCCGAACGACACCAGCATGACCTTCGCGTCAAAGGCGATCGCTTGGAACGCCGACCCGACCGGCGTGATGCCCACGGCGGACCCGAGCATCCATGCTCGAAACGCCAGGAGCAAGACGATGACCGCCCAGAACGGCGTCGAGCGGACGAGCGTCGTCGTCCAGGTCCGAGAGGCGTCCGCGGCTCGATCCCAACAGATGATGAGCAGCGGCAGCACGACTCCGGCTTCCTTGGCGCCGATGGCCGCCAGTCCGGCGGCCATCGAGCCCGCGAGCCAGCCCGCGCGGGACGTCCGGCTCCGGCCACGCCATGCGACATCGTAACACCACACCGCAACGAGGGTCCACAGCGTCATCAGGGTGGACGATCGCGCGGCGATATAGTTGACCGCCTCGGCGTTGAGGGGATGCAACGCCACGATGGCCGTGGCAACGACCGCCGAAACTTGATCGCGCCACAGACGCCGGGCCAGCACACCCGTCAACACCACGACCGCGGCATGCACGAGCAGATTGCCGATGTGATGGCCGGCCGCTGAATCGCCCCACAGCATCCGCTCCAGCGCATAGCTCGCCATCAGCACGGGACGAAAGCGAAGCCACTCCGCAGCGCCGCCGAAGGAATCGAGCGACCGATTATCGACCACGGCGGAAAAATCATCGAGCACGAACCCGTTGTGGACCACGCCGCGGTATGCCGCAACCGTCACGAGCAGAATCAGGGCCAAGGCGCCCCAGGGCAGCAGCTCTCTCCACGCCAGAACCGGAACACGGATCATGGCGTCCCAACCTCACCGGGAGAGACCATCGAACCCCAGGGAGGGGAGCCATTCCCGGATTCGGATTGGAGCGATCGAAGCTCAGATGTGTCTCGGCCGGCCTTCTTCGGTCGAGTCGCAGAAGGCCCGAGCCGCGCAATCGCTTCCAATGCTTGCCCGCGAGAGTGTTCGTAGAAAGGGTCTGACGGGGCCGTGGCCAAGAAGGCACGATAGTGCCGCAGCGCCCCACCGGCATCCCCGAGTCGTTCGGTCACCCGAGCGAGATTGACATGGCTGAGAAAATGGGCCGGATCGCGGTCGAGCGCTCGACCATACCACATCGCGGCATCGTTCCACCTCTCCTGCCTCGAACGAACGACGGCGATCCGAAAACACGGGTCAGGGTCATCGGCCTGAAGCCTCGATGCGATCTCAAACGCCTCCACGGCTTCCTCATCCTTTCCCAACCGATCGAGCGCCACCCCGAGATTGAAGCGAGCCGCGTATGAACCGGGAGTCATCCTGAGGAGAGTTTGAAAGGTGGAGCGAGCCTCGTCCCATCGCTCAAGCCGCAACAACACCGCGCCTAACGCCATCCACGTGTCCTCATCATCTCGGTCGATCGCGAGAACTCGGCGATAGCGTTCCGCGGCGTCCGCCAACCGTCCCTGCCGTTCCAACAACACCCCCGTCCGACCCAGCGCGTTGGCTTCGCGAGGCCTCTCTCGCAGCAAGCCCTCGTACGTCTCAAACGCTAAATCCGAACGCCCCAGTTGCTCGTACGCCTTTCCGAGATTGAGGCGCGCCGGCGTATACCCGGGATTGAGCCGTGTGGCCGTCCTAAACTCGTCCAGGGCCCGCTGAAGGTTCCCGAGTTGACCATAGACCGCTCCGAGGTAATCGTGGCCCGGCGCCGACCATGGCGCCAATTCGACCGATCGCTCGAGCGCCTGCCTTGCTTCATCCAGTCGCCCCGCCTCCGATAATCTGATGCCGCGCGCGTGATAGCCCAGCACGCTGTCGGGGTATTTCCTCAGCACATCTTCCCAGACGTGCTCGGAATCGACCCAGGTTGCGGTGCGTGCGGCGTCGGCCCAGATGCCCGCCGCAACCAGCCCGGTCATCAATACGCTCACGCCGAGCGTGGCGAATCGGGGGCGCAGAGCTTGGAAACCGGCGACCAGCAGGCGCCCGACGATCCAGGCAAGACCTATTCCTCCGAGGTACACTCGGTTGTCCTGATACAGCGTCAGCCTCGAAATCAACGGGAGCGTGGCTAACGGAAGAAGGGTCATCCAGAACCATGCCAGACACCACCCCATTCGGCGATCGATCCGAAACATGATCCACGTCCCGATGGCCGCACCACTCGACGCCGCCGCCAGAAACAGGGCCTCTCCAACACCGATCACCGAAGGCCAGGCATGATCGACGGCCAGGCCGCCGGGCCAAACCCAATGCCCCAACGACGCAAGCCAGATTTTGGCCGCGAACAAACCAGCCTGCCCGATCGACGGATGGATGACGGGGGCGCCCAGCCCGCCATCTAAGATCACGGCGCGTAGAGCGTAATACGCACCAACCAAACCCCAAAAAGGAAGCGATCGGGCGAACGTCGTCCGGAACGAGGTGGGACGGGCCTGCCGCGCGCGGTCCCACGTCATGATCAGGAGAGGGAGAACCACCGCGGCTTCCTTCGTCCCCAGCGCCGCGGCTCCTAAGATGAGAGCGGCGGTCCACAACCAACAGCCAGGCCGAGGTCCGGTGCGCGCGGCCGGTCCGGACTGCCGAAGACACACGTCATACGCCCACACCGCGGCCAGGACGAAGACCGTCATCAGCACGGACGATCGAGCGGTCACATAATTGACCGCCTCGGAGTTCAACGGGTGAAGCGCGACCCATAACGATGCCGCCGCCGCGATCCAGGGGTTACCCCAGAGCCGCCTCGACAGGATGAACACCAGGACGATCACGCCGCCATGGAGCAGGAGATTCGTCGCGTGATACCCGGCCGGCGCGTCTCCCCATATCGCGTAATCGGCGGCGTAGCTTGCCATCAACACCGGACGATAGCCCCGAATCTCCGTTCGACCGGTCACCGCATCCGGAGACAGAAACCACTGTCCCACATGCGCGAACGAACGGATGGAGGGATTTGATACCACGGTCTGAAAATCATCCAACACAAACCCATTCCTGATGACGCCCTGGTACGTGACCGCGGTCATCATCACGATCAGAGCGAGGACAACCCACGGGAGTGCGAGATGAACGCGGTCCGACGTCCAAAAGGACTTCGTCATCCGGCTCGTCCACGGTTCCGGGAACGCACGAGTCACGTCGTCGACCCGGCGGCGCTCATCGTCGCGGCCTCTCGGCATCTCCAGGGGGTTCCTTCTCTGTGTCGGCTCCCAGAGCGCTCTTGAGCACCGCGCCCAGGGCGAACCTGACTTGATCATCGGTCGGATCGATCGCGAGGACTCTTCGATACCGATCGGCCGCTTCCTCGTATCGCCCTTGTCGTTCCAACAGTATTCCAGATCGTCTCAGGGCGTCGATCACTTCGGGATCATCCCGGAGGAAGGTCTCGTACACATCCAACGCCTGGGCCGGTCGTCCGAGGCGTTCGTATGCGTCTCCGAGCGCGAGACGGGCATTCGTATAGCGGGGATTGATCGTGAGCGCGATCTGGAATTCCGTCATGGCCCGCTCCCACTCGCCGCGCCTCCCCTGAACGAGACCCAGGTAATAGTGCGTATGAGAATAATTCGGCGCCAGTCGGTTCGATCGCTCGAACGCATGCCCGGCTTCGTCAATCCGACCGGCGTTCAACAACCGGATACCGCGTGTGTTGTGACCCAACACGCTTCCAGGGTACTTCGTGATGACATCGTCCCATAATCGGGCGCTGTCCCGCCAGACGGCCGTGCGCGCCGCGTCGCCATACGAGGCGGCGAGGACGACTCCAATACCGAGCACCGCTGCGCCAAACCGCGCGCCCCGCGACAGAAAGTGCATTGCGCGCGCATTCCCCGCAGCCTGCTGCGGGGAATGCGCGCGAGATGGAAACCGTACTTCTTTACTTCCTTGCACTTCGAAGGTTCCCTGCAGCTTCCTACAGGGAGCTTCAATCCACCGCCGCGCCGCGTGTGCCACGACCCACCCAACACCCCACGCCAGCCCGATGCCCGCGAGGTACGTCCGGTTGTCCTGATACAAGGTGGTCCGACTGATAAACGGGAGGGCTCCCATCGGGAGCATCGCCATCCAGAACCACACCAGGCACCATCCCGGCTGCCGATACCGCGCCACCAGAGCCACCGTTCCGCCGACGGCGGCCACGGCGCCAATCACGAGGACGATGCCTTCACTCATCTCAATGGCGATCGGCCAACCGTGGTCGACGGCAAGCCGAACGGGCCACAACCAGGACCAGAACGAGACGAGGTAGATCTTGATCGCAAACAGCACGTTTTGATCAACGCTTCCGGCGGACGGTGCGATGGAGGCCGACGCGGCATCTCGCATGACCATGGCCCGCCAGAGAAGAAACGCTCCAGTCAACCCCCACCAGGGCATCGAGCGCACGAGGGTTCTCCGCCACGGTTCGATGCGGTGAGCCCTCGCGCGATCCCACGCCAGAATGAGGATTGGCAACATCGCGGCGGACTCTTTCGAACCCAACGCCAACAGACCGAGCCCGAATCCCGGAAGAAGCCAGACCCGGGATCCACGGACGACCGCCTCATCGTACGCCCAGACCGCGGCCAGGGTGAAGAACGCGGTCAAGAGCGATGAACGCGCGGTGATGTAGTTGACGGCTTCCGCGTTGATGGGATGGAGCGCGACCAATCCGGCGGCCCACAGAGCCGCGACGTCGGCGGCCTCGCCCCACAACCTCCGCCCCAATACGAAGACGAGCAGCACCGTCCCCAGGTGCATCACCAGGTTCGTCCGGTGAAAACCGGCCGCCTGAGGCCCCCAAAACGCGCGGTCGAGGGCATAACTCGCGACGAGAATGGGACGATAATTCGGCGATTCCCTCCTCGCACTCCCCGCATGCGGCGAGAGAAACCAGCGATCGACCGACGTCAGAGACTGGACCGCCGGATTCCCCTGGACGGTGTCCTGGTCGTCCAACACAAACCCGTTCTCGACCACCCCGCGGTACGCCGCGACCGTCACGAGCAGAATCAAGGCCAAGCCACCCCAGGGCAGCACCACGCGGGACGCCGGAACCGGAACACGGGTCATGGCGTCCCAACCTCCCGCCGAGCCGCGGTCGTTCGGAGTCGGACGATCGCCTGCCGCGCCAGCTCACGCGACGCGTTGAAGATGGGGTCCTGAGGAGCGATCGATAAAAAAGCCCGATAGTGCGCGGCCGCCCGACCGGGATCTCCCAATTGCTCGGCAACCAGGGCCAAGTCCATGTGGCTCAAAAAATGTCTTGGATCCCGCTGTAACGCCTGCTCGTAGTCGGCGGCCGCGTCGGTCCACCGCCCTCGCTTGGAGTGGATCAGCGCCATCCGAAAGTACGGATCGGGGTCGCTCGAATCAAGAGCAGCCGCCCGTTGATACGCATCGAAGGCCTCGTCCCACGCGCCCAGGCCGTCGAGCGCGGTCCCGAGGTTGAACCGCGCGGGGTAGGAATGTGGCTCAGCCGCCAAGACAGACTCGAACACCGTGCGCGCGTCGGCCCATCGCCCCGCGCGCAGCAAGACCGCCCCCAGCAACATCAGTGCCTTGCCGTCACCCGGCTTCATCTCCAGGACTCGCCGGTATCGAACCGCCGCGTCTTCCAGATCACCCCGTTGTTCCAATAGGAACGCCGTGCGGCCCCACACCGCGACGTCCCCGGGATCGTCCTGTAACAGCCGGTCATACGCCTCGAGCGCGAGATCCGGGCGGCCGGCGCGCTCGTAGACCTTGCCCAAGTCGATCCGCGCCTCAAAGTACTCCGGATTGATTCTGAGGGCAGCCTCCAACGCCGCGACCGCCCGATCCCAATCGCCGAGCCGGGCGAACGCCATGCCGAGATTCTTGTGGGCGGCTGAAAACCCCGGCGCCAAGCGGAGCGCTCGCTCGAACCAGTCGCGGGCCGCTTCGAGCTGCCCCGCCTCCAACGATTGCAACCCCTTCGAGTTGTGCGCCATGAAGCTCTTCGGATACTTGGCTAAGGCATCGTCCCACAGTGTGACCTTGTTGGTCCAAGCGACTGTGCGAGCGGAATCGGCGCGAACAGCCGAGACTATTGCGACGAGTCCGGCGATCACCACCACCGCACGGGCCACCGCCACTCGCCCGTCGCCGACCCACGCGAGCCATCGACGCCCCACCGCCGAAAGGGCGCCGCCCACCAGCCACGCCAATGCGATCCCGGCCAAGTATCCCCGGCTATCCTGATAGAGCGTCAAGCGGCTGATGAACGCCAACGCTCCGACCGGCGCGATCGCCGCCCAGAACCAGACGAGGCACCAACCCATCCGTCGACCGGCCCGGAAGACGGCGGCAGTGCCACCGATCGCACCGGCCGCCCCGGCGACCAGCCACGCCCCTTCGCCGGTCCCGATAATGGCCGGCCACCCATGGTCAACCGCCAGTCCTGCCGGCCATAGCCAGTGCCCCAGCGACGCCAGATAGATCTTGATCGCAAAGAGCAGGTTCTGTCCCATGCTCACGCCAGGCCCGGTGATGGCGGAGGTCGCGTGTCCCCACAGGGCCCAGGCCCTGAGCGCCAGGAACCCTCCGACCAGCAGCAACCAGGGCAACGAGCGCCTGATCGTGGCCGCCCAGGGCCCGCCGCGGCCGGCGCGGTCCCAGGCGACGATCAACGCCGGCAGGACGACCGCGGCCTCCTTCGTCCCCAACGCGGCGAGCCCGAATCCGTAGGCCGCCGTACACCACAGCCGACCGGGTCCGGACGAAGCCCGCTCGGACGCCCAGACCGCCGCCAGGACAAACCACGTCATCAGGGACGACGAACGCGCCGTGAGGTAATTGACGGCCTCTGCATTGATCGGGTGGAGCGCGATCAGAGCCGCGGCGCACAGCGCGGCCGCGTCGTCGCGCCACAGGCGTCTGGCCAACGCGAATCCCAGGATCACTACGCCGAGGTGGATGGCCAGGTTCGTCGCGTGATAGCCGGCGGGCCCATCGCCCCAGAGGGCGTAATCGAGGGCGTAGCTCGCCACCAACACCGGCCGGTAGTTCGCGTACTCCCGAAGACCGCTCGCGGAGTAGGGGGAGGTCAGCCATTGGGGCGCAAACGTCAACGACCGAAGCGCGGGATTGCGTTTCACGGTGTGAGTATCATCGAGGACGAAGTCGTGCGTCGTCACGCCGCGGTACGTCACCGCCGCCGCCAGCAGGATCGCTCCCAACGCGAGCCACGGGGCAACTCGTCGCCCTCCCGTCGATGCCAACGCCGTCATCCTCTCCAGAGCTCCTCGCCCTCAGCCGTCGTGCGACTCACGACCGTGAGTCGCACGATCGCTTCTTGCGCTCGAGTCCGGAGCCCCTCATAACCGGCGTCGTGGGGCGCCGTCCGCAAAAAGGCCCGGTAGTGGGAGATCGCGCGACCGGCGTCGCCCACGCGTTCGGCCGCCAGCGCGAGATTCACGTGCGCCATGAACGACGCGGGTTCGCGCTGCAGCGCGCGATCGTACCACCCGATGGCGTCGACCCACTCCCCTCGTCTGCCATACAGCAGCCCGAGCTCGATCAACAGCTCGGGATCGTCCGGGTTCAGTCTGGCGGCCTCCAACCAGTGGGGCAAGGCCGCGTCATCCCGTCCTTCGCGTGCGTACGTCATGCCGATGTAGAACCGGGCGGCGTACGAATCCGGCCGACGGGCCAGAACTCCCAAGAAAGCTTCACGCGCCGCCGCCCACCGCTCCCTCGCCAACAGGGCCGCGCCGAGCGCAACCCGGGCCTCGTCCTGATCGGGATCGATCTCGATGGCGCGGCGGTACCGGGCCACGGCTTCCTCCCATCGCCCCCGGCGCTCAAGGAGCGCCGCCGACCGGACCAAGCCGGTGGTCCATTCCGGATCGTTCCGCAAGATACGCTCGTAGAGAACGAGCGCCTTGTCGACGCGCCCCTGGTGTTCGTACACCTCGGCGAGTCGTAATTGAGCGAAGGGGGAGAAGGGGTTGATCTTGAGCGCGAATTCAAACGAGGCGGCGGCTCGATCCCACTCACCGAGGCGGGTGAAAACAACGCCCAGGTTGCTATGCACGACGGCAAGACCGGGCGCCAAGCGCCGCGCGTGCTCAAACGAGCGTTGTGCCTCATCCAATCGACTGGCGTCCAACAGAATCAACCCCTTGCCATTGTAGGCCAGCGGGCTGTTGGGATATTTGGCGAGGACATCGTCCCACAGGTGCGCCGAATCCGTCCACGCCACCGCGCGACCGGCGTCGGCCCAACTGACGGCCACGACGAGCACGCCCACGGCGGCGAGCCATGCTCCCCGGGCGACGGGGGACGGCGTATATCGGCGGACCAGCCGCGCCCCTCCCCACCCCACGCTCCATGCCAGCGCAATTCCAGCCAAGTAGACCCGATGATCCTGATAGAGGGTCAACCGAGTCACAAACGGCAGCATCCCGATCGGCGCGAGCGCCACCAAGCACCAGACCAAACACCACCCGATCCGTCGCTCCCACCGTGCCACCGTCATCGTGCCAAACCCCGCGACCACGGCGCTCCCCACCAGCAGCCCCGCTTCCCACCCGCCGACGGCGATCGGCCACGCATGATCGACCGCCAGCCCCATCGGCCACAGCCACATCCCCATCGACGTCAGATAAATCTTCAGGGCCAGCAAGACCCCCTGCCCGATCGAGGCCCCCGCACCCGACACGGCGGTCGCGTGGCCCCCAGCCAGCACCCACGCCCGCACGGCAAGGAACCCGCCGACCAGAACCCACCACGGCAGCGATCGCCACAGCGTGATGCCCCAAGGCTCACGCCCCGACCCCCGCATACGCTCCCAGGCCATCATCAACACGGGGAGCACAACCGCGGCCTCCTTCGTCCCCAGCGCCAACACGCCGCAACCTAACGCCGCGATCCCCCACGCCCACCGCCGACCCGCTGAGGCGTGATCCCGCGCCCACACCGCCGCCAGCACGAACAGCGTCATCAGAGACGACGAGCGCGCCGTGACGTAATTGACGGCCTCCGCGTTGATCGGATGAAGCGCCACCACGCCCGCGGCGCCCGCCGCCGCCCAGTCGTCGCCCCACAACCGCCGCGCCAACACGAACGTGAGACCGACCACGCCAAGATGGATGGCCACATTCGTCACGTGGAAACCAGCCGGTCGCTCCCCCCACACGGCATAATCCAGCGCGTAACTCGCCACCGTCACCGGGCGATAATTCTGACTCCCCCGCCCGCTGCTGACCGCATAGGGCGACGTGAACCACCGCCCCGCGTACCTCAGCGACCGCACCGAGTGGTTGTCCCGCACCGTTTGCAGATCATCCATGACAAACTGGTGACCGATCACTCCCCGGTACGTGACGACCGTCGTCACAACGATGAGCCCGAGCGCCAGCCAAGGCCACGGGACGCGCCGTTTCGGCGGCACCGCCTCGTTCACTGGCCCTCTCCTTGGCGTTCCACCGCGGGCGTCACGCCTTCACTCATCTGCCGATGCTCCCACCGATCCCTCGCGCAAGGAGGGCATTCCACGTCCGAGCCGCTTGGTCCCGCTGGATCCACGCCAGACCCTCCCCTCGCCGCCCGCTCAGAATGCCGGCGAATGCGATCGGCCCTGAAAATTCGACGTAGACGTTCTCATCACGATTCGGGATGGCCCCGGCCAGCAGAGGCTTCACCGTCACCTCGTCGCCCAGAAACGTTTCGTACAGATTCTCCGGTGTCCCGATGTCTACCCGCTGTAGATCGGTCGCGATCGACGGATCGGCAAACGACGCTCCGATCCGTCGAGGATCCAGGGCCAACGGCGACAAAGACCCGATCAGGAACAGGTCGCCCGGCGTCGGTTCCACGACAAGGAAATGGGGAAAGACGAGGGCGAACGCGGCCAGCACCGACTGGAGTTGCCCGCGGCCCATGGCGCCGGCGTCGACCCATTGGCCGAACACCCCCCCGGGGGCGAGGTGCGCGGCCGCGATGTCGAAAAACTCCTGCGTGAACAGCGTCGCCGCGCCGGCCACCCACGGCAGCGACGGTTGCGAAATGATGACGTCGTAGCGGTCCGACGTGAGAAGGAGGAAATTGCGCCCGTCAGCGGCCGCCACGCGCGTTCGGGGATCGGCCAGCGGGCGGCCGTTCTCCGGCTCGAACAGACGCGACGCCTCGATCACCGCCGCCTCCAGTTCCACCACGTCGAGCCGCCGGACCGGATGCCGCAGCACCGAGCCGGCCGTCGCGCCGCTTCCGAACCCGATCACCAGAATTCGATCGGCCCGCGGCGCGAGCCACACCGGCCAGTGCGCGATCAAGACCTGGGTGCGCATAAACAGATCCCCGGACTCGGTTCGACCGTTGATTGTCAGCGATCGGTCGCCGTTTGGATCCTGCTCCACGACGACCGTCGCCGTGAGGCCTTCACGGTGGTACAGGGTTCGCCCCTTGGGCATCCGGGCTTCGACGCCCGCGATCCCCGCCTCGTCGTACCCCGCGACATACCGAGGAAGATTCCAGTACACGCCGGACGACATCAGGGTCGCGCTCCACGTCGGCACCGCGGCGCCGACGAGCACGGCGGCGGCCACGAGCCCCAACCCGACGCTCACCGATCGCGCGCGCGACACCGACGCGTCGGCGACGGTGAGCGCGATCCCCAACGCGAGGCTCGCCGCCACGGCCAGGAACAGCGTGGGCTGCACCCCGACGGCCGGAAGCAACACGAACCCGGCCAAGCAGGCGCCCACGATGGCCCCCGCGGTATTGATCGCGTACAGGCGGCCGACCGCTCGACCCGCCGTATCGGGACCCGCAACCAAGAGATGGAGCGCGATGGGAAAGACCAGCCCGAACCCGAACGTGGGCAGCCACATGACCAGGAACGAGAGGGCGAATTGGGCGAGCGGCACCGACCACGGGCCGACCGCCCGTAGCGCGCCGGCGGCCCAGACCAACGCAAAGGGAAGCTGCGCCAGCAACGCCACGGTCGCCAATCCGGCGGCCGCGATCGCGATCTGCACCGCGCCCAACACAACCAAACGCCCGCGCATCCGACGCATCAACCAGACGCCGGCCGCCGCGCCGGCCGCCAGCCCGATCAGAAACGTGGTCAGCATCGCCGTAAACGCGTACACCGACGACCCGATGATCAGTCCCAGCGCCCGCGACCACGCGACCTCGTCCACCAGCGCCGCGGCGCCGGAGACGGCCAGGGTCGCGGCGACCCAGAACGGTCGCCCCCCCGCGGATAGGTCGCGGGCGGCCCGCCGCGCTGGCGGCGCTCCCAACGGGATCGGTTGATCCGTCTTCCTCCACCGGCGGAGCACCACCCACGACGCCCCCGCCGCGATCAGATTGCCGGCGACCGCGGCGCCGATCGTCGGCGTCACCCCCATGACCGGTAAGAACACAAAACCGGCCCCGAACGCTCCGATCACCGCCCCGGCGGTATTGATCGCGTAAAATCGACCGATCAGTCCGGGAACGGAGGCCGCCTTCGGCGCGATCGCGCGGCTCAGCACCGGCAACGTCGCGCCCATCAGCGTGGTGGGAACGATCAAAATCAGCGCGATGAAGACAACTCGAACGGCAAGCAGCAGGCCCGGCGAGGACGCGGTTTCATTCCAGACCAGTTGGTACACCGGCAGGGCGCGGTCGAGCGCCCACGGCACACCCAGGCCCCAGGCGCCCACGGCCACCTCCAGCCCCACGTACATCGCCAAGGGGCGGGGCCATCGATCGATCCACCGCCCTCCCAAGAACGCGCCGAGCGCCAATCCCCCCATGAACACGGTCAGGACCGTGCTGACGGCGATCGTGGTCGAGCCAAACACCAAGATCAGCAAGCGGGTCCACACGACCTGGTAGATCAGACCGGCCGCGCCGGACAGGAAGAACGCAAAGGCCAGGAGCATCAGCGAGGATCCTCGCTGCGCTCGGGATGCGCTCCGAGCGGATTCTGCGCCGGGCCTCCATCAGCTCCCGCGCGTAAGATGGCTTCCGCCGCGCGCCGGTAGGACTCGAATTTCGGTCCCGGCGGAATCCGGGGGAGGAGCGCTCCGACCGCCGCCCGGGCCTCCGCCAACCGGCCGAGGCGATACAAGGCCACGGCCCGGTTATAGGCCGCTTCCAACGAGTTGGGATCGCCGCGAACCGCCGCGGTGAACTGGTCGAACGCCTCGGCCCACCGCCGGCGGTCGAGGTAGAGCATCCCGAGGGCATGGTGGACGTCGGGGTTACCGGGATCGTAGCGCAACGCCGCACGGTAGGCTCCCTCGGCCGTCTCCGCGTTTCCGGCCCGCTGAGCGAGCAGACCGAACTGCGCGTAGGTCATGGCATCTTGGGGATTGAGCGCCACCGCGTGCTTGAACGCCGCCACCGCCGCCTCGGGATGTCCGGACTCCATCTCCAGAGTTCCCAGCGCGCGGTAGGCTTTGGCGTATCCCGGATTCAGCGCGATCGCCTGCTGGAAGGACGCGCGACTCTCCTGATACCGCGCCCGCCGCAAGGTCAGCAGGCCGAGGTTGTAATGCGCGGTGGCATGGTCGGGGTCCAGGCTCAACACGCGCCGAAACGCCGCCTCCGCCCGGTCGTCTTCGCCCGAGTCCACATACGTCGTGCCGAGATTGAGGTGCGCGATGGGATAGTCCGGGGCGTGGCGAGCGACCTCCTCCCAGACCAGGCGGTCATCGTTCCACACGGTCGAACGCCAGCGATCCATGCCGACCGCGACGATCAGAAAAGCGACCGCCGAGGTGAGCCCGATCCACCTTGCCGCGCGAACGTCCGACACCCTGCGAATCACCGCCCCCCATCCCGCGCGAATCCCGGCGGCGCTCAACCACGCCAGCCCGACCGCCGAAAAGGCGAGGCGATTCTCCTGGAGCAATCCGCGCGTCGTGATCCAGGGCAGCGGGAGCAGAGGGAGGAACACCGCCGCGATCCAGATCAATACCCAGGACACGAAGGGATCTCGACGGCGGAAGGCCCACACCGCGCCCGCCGCGCAGGCGCCCGCCGCCACCAACAGCACCGCCACCACCGGATCGAACCGGGCGACAAACACGAGGGGATGATCCAGACCGAGAGGAAACGGCCACACCCAGAGAAGGAGCGAGCGGCCGACAATCTCGGCGAACGCCCAGATGGGATACGCCACCCCGCCCTCCGAGACCACCTGCCCGCCTCCCACCATCCTCAACACGACGAGATATGCCAACGCCACGATGACGAAGGGCGCGACGGCCCACACGCGGCGCATGGCTGAGAAACCGCCTTGGGCCTGGGCTCCCTCGAACCGGCGGTGGATCAGCGCGTACGCCACGAGAGGAAGCACCACCGCGATTCCGGATTCCTTGCTCAGCAAGGCCGCGGCAAATGAGGCGAGCCCGACGACCAGCCAGCCCCGGCCGCCGCCCTCCCGCCATCGCAGGAACGTCCAGAAGGCGATCACGGCCCCGACGGTGGAGAGGAGCGAGGAGCGGGCGACGACGTAATTGACGGCTTCGGCGTTGACCGGGTGTACGGCAAAGATCAGCGCCGCGACCGCCGCCCACCCCTCGTGCTTGAGCAGACGTTTCCCCACCACAAAGACCATCCAGGATGCGAGCAGATGGAGGATCAGGTTGACCGCCAAGTACCCGCCGGGGGCGAGCCGCCCCCACGCATAATTCAGCGCGAACGTGGCCACGGTGAGCGGACGATACGCCGACCCATCGCTCCAACTGCTGCCCGCCGTCGGCGAGGTCAGATAGAGGAACGGTTGCCAGACCCGCATGCTCGGGTTCTCGACGATGGCAAACGTATCGTCGTAGTGGAACCCGCCGTGGAGCGCGCCGGCGTGCGCCGCCAGCACCGCCGCGAGGAGAATGCCTCCCACCCCCCAGAGAGGGATTTTCATGGTTCGCCCCCCGCCAAGAGATGGTCGATTCCGCGACGGTACGGATCGGACGTCGGGTCTGGCGGCAGCCGCAGGAGGACGGCGCGCAACGCGGCCTGCGCCTCGGCGCGCCGTCCGAGACCGGCCAGCGCTACCCCGCGATTGTAGGCCGCCTCCAAGAAGCCCGGATCGCGATTGAGCGCCCGTGTCAGGTACTCGATCGCCCGCGCCCAGTCCCGCCGCCGGAGATAGATCTCTCCCATATTGTTGAGCGCCTCCCGATTGCCCGGATCGTCGCGGAGCGCGGTCAGATATTCGGTCTCCGCGGTCGCGTCGTCGCCGGTTCGTAGCGCGATCAGCCCTAATTGTGCGTGCGCCTTCGCGTCGGTCGGGTGCACCGCCACGGCCCGCTGATACGTGGCCCTCGCCTCCTCGAACCGCTGGCGTTTAACAGCTTCGGTCCCCAAGACGTGGTACGCCTCGGTGTAGCCGGGGGCCACATCGGCCGTCTGCAAGAAATACCCTCTCGCGTCGTCGTACCGGTCACGCCGGAGCGCCAGCAGACCCAGGTTATAGTAGGCGCGGGGGTAGTCTGGAGCCAGGACCGTCACGTTACGAAACTCGACTTCGGCTCGGTCGAACTCCTTCCGTTCCATATAGGCCGAGCCCAGGTTGATCCGAGCGAGCAGATTCCCGGGCGAACGGCGGACCACCTCCTCCCAGAGGCGGGCGTCGTCGTTCCACACCGCCGACCGCATCCGATCGAGTCCGACGGCGCCGATCACGAGGACCAGTCCGAGGGGGGCGGCCAGCCAACGGATCGCCCACACGCCCCCGGCTCTGCGCCGCAGCCGCGCCACGAGAGTTTGGGCGCCCCAGGCGGTCAGCCATGCCAAGGCGACGGCGGAGAACGCAAGGCGGTTCTCCTGCAGGAGCCCCACCGTGGTCAGCCACGGGAGCGGCGCGAGCGGCACGAATCCAGCAGCGATCCACACCGACGCCCACGCGGCGAACGGGGCGCGCCGGACGCCAACGATCACCGCCGCGAGCCACGCCGCGCCCAGGACCACCAAGCCGACCGCGAGCGCCGGGTCGAATCGCTGGAGAAACGTCAACGGGTGATCGAGACCCAGCGGCCAGGGCCGGACCCACAACACGAGCGAACGAGCCACCACCTCGGCGGCCGTCCACGCCGGATACGCCGCGGGGCCCGGCGGCCGGATGCCGCCCCAGGTCATGGCGCTCCAGAACGCCACGTACGCCGCGGCCAGGATGACGTACGGGATCACGTCCCGATATCCCGCCGGTCGGTCCGCCGCCTCGTCGTGCTCGCCCTGCGCCCGCTCCCATCGCGCGGCCAGCCAGGGGTACGCCGCCAACGGAATCACCAGAGCGACCGCCGATTCCTTGCTCAGCATCGCGGCCAGTAGGGCTCCCAGGCCCAGCCCGTGCCAACCGACTCTGCCCGCAAGCCGACCCCGGAGAAACGCCCAAAACGCCACCAGCATCCACACGGTGGAGAGCAACGACGAGCGCGCCACGCTGTAGTTGACGGCCTCCGCGTTGACGGGGTGCAGCGCGAAGACTAACGCGGCAACTCCCGCCCAGCGCCAATCGCCCAGGAGACGGCATCCCACGACGAAGACCATCCATGACACCGCGAGGTGCAACAGCAGGTTCGTAAGAAGGTAGCCGACCGGGGACACCCCACCGAGCTGATGGTTCAGTGCGAGTGAGGCCACCGTCAGGGGCCGATAGCCCGCCGCGTCGGCCTCGCTGATGACCGCGTTCGCCGACGCGAAATACCGTAACGGATCCCAGGATCGAACCGCCGGGTTCTCCACGATCGCAAAGACGTCGTCGTAGTGAAACTGTCCCTTGAGCGCCCCGCCGTGCGCGGCCAGCACGGCGATGGCCAGCGAGGCGAAGACGAGACGCGATGCCCGGCGCGTGCGCGCGACCATCGGCGTAGTGCTCATCACGGCGCCACGGTCCCCAACCGATCGAGTCGCTCCACGCGCTCGCGAACGGGCCCCAATCCCGGCGCCGCCCGGAGCGCAGCCCGGTATGCGTCGAGCGCGCGGGCCGTCTCCCCTTTTTTCTCGTACAGCCAGCCCAGGTTCGCCAACGACTTGAAGTCGGTGGGATCGCGCTCCCGCGCCCGCTCGTACTCCGCCAGCGCGTCATCCAGCCGCCCCATCCCGGTGTAGACGAGACCGAGATTATAGTGAAGCCTCGGGAGCATGGGATCCAGTCGCGCCGCGGTCGTCAAGGCATCCACGGCTCGAGCAAAGTCACCCGCCCGCAGGAACGCCGCGCCTAAACTGTGGTGGTAGCGGGCCTCGCGCGGGTAGCGCAGCGTGGCCTCCGACCAGAACCGCACTTCGTCCCGCCACACCCTTCCCTGGCTCGCGTCCGCCCAAACCGCTCCCAATACGAGCGCCACGGTCGCGACCCATCCGGCAACGGCGGGAGCCACCGACCGGAGGAGTCCTCGTCTCCACCGCACCCATCGGGCCGCGACCGCGCCGAGCGCCCGCACGGCCTCCACCGTGGCCAGCGCAAATCCAACCGAGGCAGGATACCCTCGATGAGGTTGAAAGAGGGCCACGTCGGTCAGCAACGGAAGCACCATCACCGGGAACAACGCCGTCAGCCCGCACACAACGCCCCACGAAACAAGGGGACGCGCCCTCCACCCCCACGCCAGGGCAATCGCCACCACCGCGAACAACGCGGCGGCGCCAGCGGCCGCGAACGACGCCGGAGCGACCCACGATTGCGGGGACACCGGATCGATCCCCATCGGAATGATCCACGCCAGCAGGTGGCGCGCCATGACGACCACGCCGGTCGCGAACCCCGTGGCAACCGACACGCTCGCTCCGCTCCCCCACACGCCGAACGCCACGAACTGCTGTCCAATCCACACGGCGCCAGCCACGGCCGCGTACGGACCAAGACGGAGAAAAGCGTCTCGCCACCCGGCACGCTCGACCACCGCCTCGTACGCCGCCAGCCAGACGAGGAAGACGATTCCGCTTTCCTTGCTCAGAATGGCGAGCATAAAGGCCGTCACCCCAAGACCGATGTTGGCGGCTCGCTGCAGACCCGCATATTTCCGCGCCTCAAGGTACGCCCACAGCGCCACGAGCATCCAGAACGTCGAAAGGATCGACGAGCGAGCGCTGAGGTAATGCACCGCTTCGGTTTGCACGGGGTGGAGCGCCACCAGCAACGCGGCGGCGGCAGCGGGCGTCAATCGGCCCCAGATGGAAAGCCCGATCAGCAGCACACCCCCGACGACCAGGACGTGCCAGACGAGCTGGGTGGCGTGGTAGACCGCGGGCCTTCCGCCGCCGATCGCGTGATCGACGACGTAGGTGATCATCGTCACCGGACGAAACTTCTGCCCCGCGATCTCCCTCCAGGCATGGGATTGGACTGCGGGATTATCAACGATCAAGTGAAAATCGTCGTACAGAAACCCGTTGCGAACCGCGCCGCCGTGGGCGAGGACCGCCGTCGCCGCCAATCCGCACAGCACCACCCATCGGCATGGCGCCCGCGTCACGTCAGACATGGGAGTCGGTTTTCATCGGCTCAACCCTCAGCAAATCGAGTCCTCCGCGACGCTACCTCGTCAGTTTGATGACGTAGTCGCTGTTCGCCCCGACCGCGGTGCGATAGTCGGCGCCGCCCGTGGGATTGCCTCCATCGTCGAACAGAATCGGATTCGAGGCCGTCCGTTGCGCGGTCCCCAGAAAGTCGATCTGTACCTCGCCCACCGGGCGGACCACCGCGTCCACCGTCACCCCGCTGATGGTCACCGTCTTGGTCACCCCCGAGATGATCTGGAACGCCGTGTTCGTGACGGCGTCCGGGTACGCTTGCAAGAATCGGCTCCCCGTCCCCCCGCTCAACAGCCGCAACCAGATCGGACCCGGGCGGACGTTGAGAATCATGAAGCGGCCCGAGGCGCCGGTCGCCGCCGCCCCGGAGGCGACGCCGGTCGCTGAATCGTCGAGATACACCACCTCGCCGCTTGCGCTCCCGTTTTCCTGCACCGCCGCCACCGTAATCCCGCCGGTCGGGCGCGCCGTCTGCGGAAGAATCACCACGCGGCCCACGGAGCCCCCGGAATCGGTGAGCACCGCGTCGACCAGCCCGTCACCCGTGACATCGTCCACCACCAGCGTGCTCGGCTGACCACCCACCGAAAAGATGAACGGCGTCCCGAACGTGCCGTCGCCCTCGCCGGGACGATGGAGGACCGTGCCATCCCCCGCGTTGACGACGACGAGATCAAGCGTCCGATCTTGATCGAGGTCGATCAACGTCACCGCGCTCGGATTCTGCCCGGCCGGGAGCGACGTGGGGGTGAGCAGACCGGCGGAGCTGTTGAGAAACACCCAGACGCGCGGGTTGGCTTGCCGGTCTGCCGCCACGACGTCGTTGAGGCCGTCCCGATCCAGGTCGCCGATCGCGACCGCGCTCAGGTCCGGAGTCCCGGGAACGCGGTACGTTCGCAGGGTATTGGTCAGGCCGATCCCCTGCATGACCGCGACGGTATCTTGGTTCGCAAAGACCAGGTCCGGGATGCTGTCGCTGTCGAGTTGCCCGGACGCGACGGCGCGGGGGTGCGTCCCCACCCGAATCTGCGTGAGCGAGGGACGAAAGGGCTGAAACCCCGTCCCGTTGCCGAGCAGCAACGCGACCCGCCCGCTCTCGCCGTCGGTGATGAAGAGGTCGGGCAGCCCATCGCGGTTGAAATCCGCGCTCGCCATCGCGTTGGGACGGGTGCCCTCGGGTGTCACCACAGTGCTCGATCCGAACACGAATCTCCCGCGGCCTCGGCCCTTGAGGAGGGACATGGATCGCGACACCTGATTGAGCACGACGAGGTCGGACAGGCCGTCGCCGTCGACGTCCAACACCTGCAGCGCGACGGGGCCGTCTTCGATCCCGCACCCGGCGTCTCCGACGGCGCAGGGGGTCCGCCGCTCGATGCGTTGCGACCGGACAAACGACCCCGCGCCCTCGTTGAGCCAGATCGTGACGCCGGGATCGGACGACGTGGCGTCGATGACCGCCAGGTCTCGAAACCCGTCGGCGTTGAACTGGCCGGTCGCGACTGCTCCGGGCGCCCCGAGCGCGTTGCACCCCGCCGGCTCCACAACGTCATCGACGATCTGGGTCCACTGGTCGCACGCGAGGGGCGCGACGAGGCCGTTCGCGTCGACCTCTCCCAGGCTGGCGGTGGTCGTTTGCCCCCAGATCACGCCGGGGCAAGTCGATTTGTCGTGTTGGTCCTCGCACGCAACCCGGACGAGACCGGCGGCGCTTGCCAGACGATCGATTTCCGCGGCGGGCATGACCCCGACGGACACGTCGCTCGCGCCCCGTTCACCGGTGGCCACCCCAAACGTGTAGGTGTCGAGATAGCCCGGTCCGCCGGTTCTCATCACCAGATCGCTCCGGGATCCGAAGAGCGCCGTGAACGACGCGGGCGCCGACTCGTACTGGGTCACACAGTATCCGTCGCGAGCGACGCGGTACGCGCCGTAGGTTTCCTCGCAAGGGATCAGCTCTTTCTGGGTTTCCCCGGTCCGCGCCTTGGGGTCCACGTAGCACAGCCCTTGCCGCTCGACCCGTCCGGCGGGGCACCGGGTCTTCTGCGTGAGGGGATCGCCCCCCACCGCGGTCAGCAGCACGGGGGCGCCGCTCAGGCCTTGACCGTCGAGCGACGTCAGTCTCCCGCTCACCTCGACCGTTTCCGGCGGGGCATTGTTGACCTCCATGCGGAGCACCGTCACGCCGCCCCCGATCGAATCCGCCGTCAGATTGCCCGTGTCGTCGGGCGAGGCGACGTCGATCGACGCGGTTCCCGGCGGCACATCGAAGACGATGAAGCGGCCGTCGCTCGTGGTCGCCCCAAGGGCCGAGGCCGGGCGGGGCGTGCCGGCAAAACTGAAGTAATACACCGGAATCGGATCCCCCCCGGGAAGCGGAATCACCCGGAGCTGGATGCCGTCCGTCGGACGACGGGTTGTTCGATCGATCGCGGTTCCGTAGAGAACGCCTTTCGTCGGGTCCAGCGGACCGGCATGGCCGGTCTGACTGTAAAACGCCTCGATCGTGGATCGTGGCGCCACCGTCAGATCCTGCACCGTCTTGGTGACGGCGCCGGCGGCGTCCAGAACCACCGAGCCCGTGGTGGCGCGTTGATACGTCGGCAAGTGCGAAAAAGTCCCCTCAGGACCCTCGACCTTCAGCAAGTACGTGCTCGCGCCCAACAGCGGGGCCTTGGCGGTCGGATCGCCGATCGGCACCCCGATGTCGTACGCGCCGTTCGTATCGGCGACGAACACTTGCTGACTCGATTGGGGAAGGTCCGTTTGGGGAACTCCCAACGGGGTCACCCGGGCCCCCGGCACCGACGACAACCCGTCCTCGGCCATCACCCGGCCCGACAGGGGGCCCGTGAAATACCGGTCGGCCTCTGCCACCCCCTCCTCGCTGACCGGCTCCAACGTCACCTGCAGCGGTTGATAGACCACGGCGCCGCGAAACACCGGGCTGATCTTCGTTCCGGCATAGCGGTCGGGCTTTCCGGAGGTGGGCCCCAGGGCCGTGACGGAGACATACACCGTTCCCGCTCCCGACGGGGGCGCCGGCAGATTGATGATGAGAAACCGGCCGGTTCCGCCCGTGGCTTGCGCGTCTTCGATCGGCGCGCCGGCCTCGTCGAGGTACCAGATCGTCCCCTTGCCGGGCGCCGACACATTCGGCAGCGCCAGATCCACGCCGTTCTCATCGGTCACCTTGATGATCGAATTCGTCCGCCGATTGCCGTTATCGTATTGGACGCGGCCCGTGATCGCGCCGGTGGACGATTCCTGCCATGCCACCTTGCCCACGCCGGTGGCGGTCTCAAGTCCCGCGCGGGTCTGGATCGAAAAAAACTCGGTCAGGTCTGCGGCCTGGGTGGTGATGACCTGCGCCCGTCCGGTTTGGAAGGGATGGTAGGTCGTGACGAACCGGGGAGGGGTCTCCGCCGGGTCCCCGGAGAACCTGGCGAAATACTCCCCCTCCGACGCGACGCAGAACCGAAATCCCGTCAAGCTCGCGAACGGCAGCGTCTCGACGCTCGTCTGGGTCGGCGACTGATCGTTGCAATTGCCGGCCTCGCTGAGCATCTGGCCGAGCACCTCGATCGTGACGTTCCCTCTCGGGATGGAGCGGCCCAACTCATCGTTGATCTCACCCGTCACCCCGACCGTCGGCACCACGACCGGAACGACGGTCAACACCCCCAGCGACACCTCGTCGGGATACGCCACGAGCCGCACGCCGCCCCGTCCGCCGGACACGGCCTTTAAAAAGACTTCGCCCGGCGGGATGTTGAAGGCGGTGAACCCGCCCGACGCCACCGTCCCGCGCGTCTGGACGAAGTCCGGCGTGCCCCCCAGGTTGTTGTAGAAGAAGTCGCCGAGCTTGCGGCCGTTCACGTCGGTGGCGGCGATGACGACGTCCGCGACGGTCGTGACAAACCCCCCCCCGATCACGCCGCCCGTGTCGAACACCCGCCCCCCCACCACGCCGTGGCCTTCGCGCTGGGTGATGTTGGCGGCGGACACCAGGTTGAGCAAGTTGGCGGCGGAAATGATGAGCAGGTTGCCGTCGGCGCCGGACACGGGATCGAACCGAACCGGGAACCCGAAATTGTAGGTCGTCACGTACGGCACGTCGCGTTCGCCCGTCAGCCCGCTGGGCGCGCCGGGGAAGTCTTCAGACCCGCAGCCGATCAGCAGGACGGCTATCACAGCGATCAGCTCATAGCTCATCGCTGATCGGAACGATAACCCCGATCTTCTTGGCCTGTGACCCGTGAGCTGTGAGCGATGAGCTGTCATTTAGAAACTGTACTGCAATTCGGTATACACCCGGGTGTGGTTTTTGAAGAAGCCGACGAAATGAAACTGGCCCGGCGTCGGCTCCTGGTCGGGCTTCGCGTCCGAGATGTTGCCCAGCAACACGTCCGATCCCACGCTGAGCTTCACCCGCTCGGTGACGGCGTACTCCATCCGCGGCCGGATCAGCCACTCCCGATCGTTTTTAAAGAACAGGACGAGGGTTTGCCCCACCATCCGGTTGTGCAGCAACTCCTTGCGGCCGAAGAACCCGTACACGGTGTCGATCTCATCCTGGATCATCGTCGGCTCCCAGTCGGCGATCCGGTGTTGGAGCACTTGGAACGACAGGTCGGTCGAGAACACGGAAAAGTCCACCTGCAGGGCGTACTTGAGGTAATTTTTCCGGACCTCGCCGAACTCGACGATGACCGTCTGGTCGCCGAACTTCCCCAGCCGCGTGCCGAACAACTTCCCCTCCACCCACGCCGCCTCGGCGTTCAGAATCACTCGCCCCAGGCTCTTGGACAGGGTGGCGCCGACGATGTCCAGACGGCCGACCCGAGGGATAAACGTGAGCACGGGCGCCGTGCCGAACTGGCCCAGGCCTTCCAATTCTCGAAAGGCGACCGGAAAGTCGTCCCACGTCGAAAAATAGCTCGCCGACAGATCCCATCCCCCGAAGAGCCTGGAGACGCGGGCCGCCCATTCACTGTTTCTGACCGTCGTCGCCGGTCGGATCATCCCCGGCAAGAACCGGAACTGCTCCCACTCGCTCTCCCGGGCGGCCGGTTCGTGGGTCCGCAGATCGGGGATCCAGAGCACTTCGAGCGTGGTGTCCCCCAGGTACAGATCGTTCTTGACCAGCCACAAGGGAATATAGCGGTCGTTGACGTCTCGGAGAATGAATTCCTGAAAATCCAGCGGATTGATCTCGTCGGTGACCCGCGCCCCTTCCACGACCCCCCAGCGGACGATCTGGCGCCCGGCCCGAATATCCAGGATCCTGAAATGCAGATCAAGATAGAATTCCCGAAGCTCGACCCCTTGCCGGCGGATCTCGACGTTGCGGATATTGTGAATGCCCGTTTGGTTCACCTCGTCGGGCGTCAGCGCCGCGGTCAACACGGACTCCGGTCCCTTGCGCGGACTGATCGTATCGATGTCCACCAGATCGTAGGCAGCGTCGTAAAATCCCCTGAGGCGCGCGGTGAGCTGAGCGCGCGGGCCGAAGGTGTAGCGCGGTTCGAGATTGACGATGTTCAGCACCTTCACGATCGACGCCGGACGGTTGAGGCGGAACGCCGTCTCGTTGCGGAGGGCGCCGTTGACCGAGAGATTGGCCAGCAGGCGTTCGCGGAGCCCTCCCGCCTCCGCCTCGCGTCCTTCGTCGGCCTGCGCGGGCATCGCAGCCAACAGAATCACGACGACGACGGCGAGACGCCGTCCGAGCTCATAGCTCACAGCTCACAGCTCACAGGTAAGGGCAACTGATCGAGGTTTCCTGTGAGCTGTGAGCTGATGGCTAACATGAGCTGATCGCTAAAATGATTTACTCACCGAGAACGACGCGGTTCGTTTCCCGAAATTGCCGCCGGCCCGGACCTGGTTCGTCAAGAGCTCAGAAAGATCCTCCGGACGGTCGAACGAGAGGTTCGATGTATTCCGCGCGACATTGACCCCCAACGAGACCGACAGGTCGCCGCGGAAGACATAGCTGAGACTCATCCCGTAGCTTTGCGACCCTCCCTTGCGAGAGACCAGGCTTTCGACCCGCCGCCCCCCGCGCGACTCGGCCACCGTAAAGGGATCGAGATAATCGACAAACCCGACCCCATACGACCAAGACGCGCTCAGCACGTTCCACAGCGGGCGAGAATAGGACAGGCCGACGTTCTGCGACCGGGTGCCCTGACCGGCCCGGTTGGAATCGCTCGCCGCCGCCGAGTAGCTCAGCGACATCGATCCCTGGGTGTTGAGCGACTGGCTGAGCGAGAGGCTGTAGCCGATGTTCGAGCTTTTGATCGTCCCGCCCCCCAACCCCTGCGAGAGACTGTAGTACAGACCGAAGGTCATGCTCGACGGCAATTGCCCCCGCTTGGTCACCGACCCGTTCAGCGATTGGCCGAGGGTCTGCGGCCCCGTGCTGCCGTGACCGTAGCTCCAACTGTATCCCCCGCCGAGACCCACCAGGGGACTGACCTGGTAGCTGGTCGAGAGACTAGCCGACGTCGAGGTATTCATGGTCTGGCCGCCAACGAGGAAATAGCTCTGGCTGTGATGGAGCCCTCCGGTGACCTGAAGGGCCTCCGTCACAATCAGCCGATAGTTGATGCCTCCGCTCACCGCGGTGGAGACTCCCCCCAAGGGGTCGCTCTCGCTCGCATTGAAGTTGGAGTCGTAGCTCCACGGCGTGACGCTGAAATTGATCGTGTAGAGTCGGAGCGCGCGCTCGATCGTTTCCGCACGCTCCAAGGCGGTGTTCCGAATGTCCAGGGCCTCTTGCTCGGTCCGGCCGGCCAGCAGGGTCAGCGTCTTCTGGTATTGCTTCAGCGCGAGCGCCAACTGGCCGCTGAGGTTGTACGAAAACGCCAGACGGAAATGCACGAGCGGGGTCGAGGTGCCCCCCACGATCTGAAGGACCTTTTCAAACTCCGTGATCGCGCCCGCATAATCGTCCTTCTGCTGCAACAGGGTGCCGAGGGAGATCCTGGGTAGGGGCGAGTCGGGGGCCAACTCGGCGGCCTTGCGAAAGGCGGCTATGGCGTCGTCCGGTCGTTTCTGGCGCTCGAAGAGCAACCCCAGCTCCATGTGCGGCTTGGGCGAACGCGGGCTGATCTGGAGCGCCCGGTCGAGGGCCGCTCTGGCCTGATCGTACGAGCCCTGATCCGCATTAATGGCGCCAAGGCTCAGCCACGGCTGGAAGTCCCAGGGGAGCCGTTCGGCCGCGCGACCGAATTCGGCGACCGCCTCGAGCAGGCGCCCCTGCCCCACGAGGGCGCTGCCGATCGCGAGGTGGCCGGCTTCCTCCTGATACCGCTGGAGGAAATCGAGGGACTCGGCTCGCCGCTTTTTCGCCTCGTCCAAGAACCATGACTGTGCGCCGTGCTCGATCGCCCGCTCGAGTTTCTGGAACGCGGCGAGGTACTCCGCTTGCGCTTCGGGAAGATTCCCGTTGTCCCTGGCTTGTTGGGCGCTGGCCTGAAAGAGGAGCGCCAGCCAGAAATGGGCCAAGCCGTAGGTGGGAAGCAGTTCGACCGCGCGCTCGAACGACCTCGCGGCCACCACGTTATTGTTCAGATTGTACGCCGCCAAGCCGCGGTTGAAGACGTAATAGGGGTTCTGATCGTCCAACACCGATGCCTTGCCGAAGGCCTGAAAGGCCGGTTCGTACTCGCGTCGCTGAAAGGCCTCGATCCCCTCGTCGAACGACGCTCTCGCTTCGAGACGAAACCCGACCTCGAGCGCGGTCTGCGTGGTCACGGCCTCATCGAGTCCCGGGATCCGGCGTCGCGCCTCGATCCCCTCGATCCGCGGTCCGACCAATTCCCCGACCCGTGTGAAATACTTGATCGCCTCCTTAAAACGCCCCTGCCCGGCTTCGATTTCGCCGAACAGAAACAACGCCGGATAGAAATCGGGGTCGCCTTCGAGGCCCCGTTTCAACAGGCTCATCGCCTCGGCCACCTCGCCTCGCTTCGCCGCCAACAGCGCGGCGCCGAATCCGGCCGGCGCGTGCGCGGGCAGCGCGGCCAGGACCCGCTCGAAGAACCGCCGGGCGTCGTCCGCGCGCCCCGTTTGCAGCGCCTCGTTGGCCTCGCGCAGCCACCCCCGCACGGTCAGCGCCTGTTCGGGGGTCGATCCCAACTGGGACAGGCGCCGCGCGGCGAAGGCCACGTCGGAGGAGGTCGCGCCGGTCGACACCGCCGCGGAATAGGCGATGACCGCCTTCTCGATCTCTCCCGCGGCGTCGTAGAGACGGCCAAGATTGACCTGGGCGGGATAAAAGCCGGGCTCCGCGGCCACCGCGGTTTCCCACCGCGCCCGGGCTTCGTCGCCCCGCCCGCTCACGCTCGCGATCGTCCCCAGCAGGAGGAGACTGGTCAGATGCTTGGGAAGCCGATCGAGGACCTTCCGAAACTCGGCTTCGGCGGTCGCCAGGTCCCGCGCGCCATACGCGGCGACCCCGGCCTCGAAATCGCGCCGCACGGCCTCGTGGGTTTCGGCGTCGGGTCCGAGCTGATCGAGACGCCGGCGCGCCCGTTGCGCTTCGTCGGATTCCGGCGCCAGGTCGATGACCCGCCGGTACGCGTCGATCGCCTCGGACACCCTGCGCGCCGTCTCGTACGCTTGCCCCAGCACCCACCACACGGCGGGCTCGGTCGGCCGCTCATCGCGAGCGCGGATCAGACGGTCGATCGCTTCGGGAACGCGCCCCTGTTGCAGGAGCGTCACCCCTTCCTGAAACGCGTCGGGCGCCTCGTCGGCTTGGGCCCATCCTCGGACCGGATTCGTCATCGTCACCACGATCAACATGAGACCCGCCACCCCGGCCAGCGATCCGCTCATCGTCTGGTGTTGAAGCTCCCTGCAGCAAGCTGTAGGGAACGCGATTTGTGCGTCGCGCAGCAATCTTCAAAGCGCAAGGAAGTGAAGAAGCACGGTTTCCATCTTGCTCGCTTACCCCGCAGCAAGCTGCGGGGACTGCGCTCGCAATACACGTTCATCCCCGTGCGGGCCGTCACCTCACCCCTCGGATCCCCATCGAAATCCCCCTGTCGTTGACCCGCGGCCCGCGCCCTTCATTCCCTCAACAAACCAAGGGTTTTCGCCCATCGGAGCGCGCGCGAGTCTACCAAAACGCGCAGGGGCGTTCAATTGAACCCGCACCGTGCCGAAGGCACGGAATGCAAATGGCTCCTTCCTCGCGGGTCGCGAAGCAATGCCCCATAAAAAAGGAGAAGCCCATTGCTGGGCTTCTCCTGTGGTGCCACTGCCGTGGTGCGTGTTACGGAATGATGCTGAACGTCCCGCTGTCCGGCGGGTGATTGACCCCGAGGACATTGGGTACGGCCGGCCAATCAACCGTGTAGTTCACCGTCTCGACCACCGCCGGGAGACTGTGCGGGCTGCAGTTCAAGCAGGACATCAGGAAGCCTTCAGTGGCCTGCTCGACCAATTGCGTCAACCCGAAGTTCGCCGGCGAAATGCCGTTGTGAGTCCCATCGTCGTCCGCACCCAGGAAGCTGAAGGTGTGGCTGTTGGTCTCACGGATCCACCCACGGAGGCCGTTCTCGATCGCCTCGCGGTAGTAGATCGTCCCGTCGTCAAACGTGCCATACATCCCGTCTGACCCGGGGTCCGAAACGCAATTGCCGCCGCCCGGGCCCGCCGTGGAGCATTGGACGTACACGCCGTTACTTTGGTCCGGATCGCCGTTAGGGTCGACGGACGTTATCGCGTTTCCCAGAGCGTTCGACCGCGCCGGGTTTAGGTCACGCCCGAACCTCGCCAGAACGCTGTCGCCCAAATTGTTGTTCTGGTTGTGAGCGTTGTACACGATCGCGAAGGTGGCTCCAGACGCATCGATGGCGCCACCATAGGTCCCGCACTCCGCCTCACCATAGTCAGGTCCGCGGCTTCCGCAGATCACCCACGAGTACGGATCCGCCCCCTCTTCCGAATGGACGTTCGGACCGCTGTAGACGCGGAACTGGCTAATCAGCGTCATGGGTTCGAAGTTCGGATCGGTGTTCGACGACTGGGCAAGCCGATCCTCGATGAGCGACGGCAACTTCTCCAGATCGTTCAGCTTGACGGTCTTGAGGACTTTCCCGCCGTTGCTCAACGCGCCGACCGTGTCCAGACGCGTCGACTCCGTGATTTCAATCGGAGTATCGCCGCTTTCCCCACTGGTCTCGTCGGTATCCGTGTTGGCATCCGCGTTCTTCACGACGAACAGGTGGGTCCCGGAGTCATCTTCGACAACGT
>Ga0180094_1000025_pt1 | contig 37100 bp, 37 predicted proteins | sample EasRivT47_16_1Da_FD_121786 | JGI IMG/M metagenome (GOLD analysis project Ga0180094, IMG submission 121786) | Soil microbial communities from meander-bound floodplain in the East River, Colorado, USA - East River metaG ERMLIBT47_16_1Da | ecosystem: Environmental > Terrestrial > Soil > Floodplain ... | reverse complement strand
GGTACGACGTGTTGGCGGTGGTCGACTGCGGCGATCTCGGTCGCACGGGGCTGTTTGCGAACACCCCGCCGCCCGTCAAGCTGGTCGTGAACATCGATCACCACATGACCAATCGCGAGTTCGGCGGATTGAATTGGGTCGTGCCGGACGCGACCGCCTCCGGCCAGATGGTGTATGAAGTGATCCGGGCGTGGGGACTCTCGGTGTCGCGAGATATGGCCCTTTGCCTCTACACGACGTTGCTGAGCGAGACGGGGTCGTTCCGATACTCCAACACCAAGCCGGCCACGCTGCGGATGGCGGCCGATCTTCTGGAATGCGGGGTGGAGAGCGCCAAAGTGGCGCAGGCGCTCTATGAACGGAATTCACCGGGCCGCCTTCAACTCTTGGGAGAGGTCTTGCGGAGCCTGGCACGCCACGCGGGAGGCAAGATTGCGTGGGTGACGGTCACCCAAGAGTCCTTTCAAAAGACGGGAACCTCCGCGGAAGACACCGAGGAAATGGTCAACTACCCCCGCTCGCTGAAAGGGGTCGAGGTGGCGGTGCTGTTCCGGGAGATCACGCCGACGGAGTATAAGGTCAGCCTGCGGTCTCAGGGCCGCGTCGACGTGGCGGCGGTGGCGGAAGGGTTCGGCGGCGGGGGGCATCGCAACGCCGCCGGCTGCACGGTTCAGGGCGATCTGAAGTCGGTGCAGGGTCGGGTATTGAGCGTGGTCGAGGCGGCGACGGTCCGCGAGGCGCCGTGAGCATCGGAGAGCGACGATCAATGGTATTCCGAAGCTCCGGCCCCGGTCGTCGGCCCTCCGTGGCCCCACGTCAACCGGGTCTGGACGGATTTCTCAACGTCAACAAGCCGCCGGAGTGGACCTCGCACGACGTGGTCGCCAAGGTCCGAGGTCTGCTCAAGCACGCCAAGGTGGGGCATACCGGAACGCTGGACCCGATGGCGACCGGCGTCCTCCCCCTGTGCGTCGGCCACGCCACGAAAGTCGCGCACTACCTGGCCGACGCCGACAAGGACTATCGCGTCGTGATGCGCCTCGGCGTCACGACCGATACCCAGGATGCCACGGGCCGCGTGTTAACCCGCACCGACGCCCGGGTGAGCGACGACGAAATTCTCCGGGTGCTCAACGGGCTGGTGGGGCCGTTGAGCCAGATCCCTCCCATGTATTCCGCGGTCAAGGTCCACGGTGAACCGCTGTACAAGGCCGCGCGCGAGGGGCGGGTCGTGGAGCGGCAACCGCGCACGGTCACGATCAGCCGGTTGGAGGTCTTGGGGATCGCCGAGGGGGACGTCACGTTCGACGTGACGTGCTCGAAGGGCACCTACGTGCGGACGCTGTGCGTCGAGGCGGGGGAGCGCTTGGGGGTGGGCGCCTCTCTCCAGGGGTTGGAGCGGCGACGGGTCGGGCGGTTTCTTCTCGAAGATGCCTGGACCGTGGAGGACGTGGAAACGCGAGTGCGCGGTGGGGAGACGGGACGCATGCTGCGGCCCATCGACGACGTGTTGAGCGATCTTCCCGCGGCCGATGTCGACGCCGCGACGGCCGAGCGCGCCTGTCACGGGGTGGCGCTGCCGGCGGAAGGGGTCGAGGTCTGGGAAGGAACGTATCGGCGGGGGGATCTGGTCCGAATCCGAACCGCAGGGTCGACGGTCGCGCTGGCGACGGCGTCGCTCGATCAGTCGGAGATGAGAGACGGAGGACGGGGCGTGTTGAAGATCGAACGCGTCTTGGTCGATCCGTCGGCGAACGTGACGGACGGACTGCGTGGCCACGCCGGTAGGTCGGATCGAAACAAGAAAGGGGAAGCATGATGTTGCAGAAAGAGATCAAACAAGGGGTCATCAACACGTTCAAGCGCCACGAGCATGACACCGGCTCGCCCGAGGTTCAGGTCGCGATCTTGAGCAAACGTATCGCCGATCTGAACGATCATTTCAAGGCCCACGCCAAGGATCATCACTCGCGTCGCGGCTTGATCATGATGGTGAGCCAGCGCCGCAAACTGTTGGACTACCTGAAACGGACTGACGTGGAGCGCTACAAGAAGATCCTCGGCCAATTGGACATCCGGCGCTGACATCGCCGGACGGTTTTGAAGCTCCCTGCAACAAGCTGCAGGGAATGCGGTGTATGCATCGCGAAGCAATGCGGGTTACGTATCGCGAAGCAATGCGCTTGCTAAGCGCTTTCACCCACCCCGAGCGCGTACGCGACGAGGCCCGATCGGCGCCGGCGTACGATCGGAGCGGTTCAGGAAGGACACAGTGAATGACACATGGCGACCGCCGCTGGGAAGACGGGGATCGTCAGGTCTCATTGACTGTGGACCGTCCGGAGCCGATAACGCGCCCACGACGAGGCGCAGCGAGGAGAACGCATGGTTGAACGATTAGAGATGGATGTGGCCGGGCGGCGACTGACGATCGAGAGTGGTCGCGTCGCCAAGCAGGCCGATGGCGCGGTGCTGGTCCAGATGGCGGATACCGTGGTCTTGGTCACCGCGGTCACCGCGAAGGCCCCCAAGGCGGGGGTCGATTTTCTCCCCTTGACCGTCGATTACCAGGAGCGCGCCTATGCCGCCGGGAAGATCCCCGGAGGATTTTTCAAGCGCGAAGGACGCCCGGCGGAGCGGGAAATTCTCTCGAGCCGGCTGATCGATCGGCCGCTGCGACCGCTCTTCCCGAAGCGGTTTTACCACGAAACCCAGGTGATCGCCTCGGTGCTGTCGGCCGATCAGAGCAACGCCACGGATTTTCTCGGTATCATCGGCGCCTCGGCCGCGCTCTCGATTTCTTCCTCGCCGTTTCAGGGTCCGGTCGCGGGTATCCGGATCGGACGGGTTGATGACCGCTTCGTGGTTGCCCCGACGTTGACCGATCTCGATCGGAGCACGCTGAACGTCGTCGTGGCGGGCACGCGCGACGCGGTGATGATGGTGGAGGGCGAAGCCTCGGAGGTGTCTGAAGAGGTGATGCTCGAAGCGATCATGTTGGCGCACGATGAGATCAAGAAGATCATCACGCTGCAGGACGAGTTGGTGAAGCGGGTGGGCAAGCCGAAGCTCGTCGTGCCCAAGACGGAGCCCGACGCGGCCCTCGTGGAGGCCGTCCACCGCGATGCCGTGGGACCTGTCCGCGACGCGTTGCTCATTCCGAACAAGACCGAGCGGTCGGAGCGGATGGCCGCGATTCTCGATGGAGTGCTGGCGGCGGTCGGCAGCGCGGACGCGCCCGAGAAGACCCGCGCGATCAAGGAGGTCTTTCACGACCTGGAGCGCAACCAGATGCGACGCATGATCCTCGACAAGGGGATTCGAGCGGACGGACGAAGCCCGGTCGGTATCCGGCCGATCACCTGCGAGATCGGGGTGTTGCCCCGCACGCATGGCTCGGCGCTCTTTACCCGGGGCGAAACCCAGAGCCTCGCGGTGGTGACGCTGGGGACGTCGGACGACGAGCAGCGCATCGACGCACTCGAGGGCGAGTCGACCAAGTCGTTCATGCTCCATTACAACTTTCCCCCCTTCTCGGTGGGCGAAGCCCGTCCGATGCGGGGACCCGGTCGGCGCGAGATCGGCCACGGGGCGTTGGCGGAGCGCGCGCTCAAGCCGGTGATTCCTTCGAAGGAGAAATTCCCCTACACGCTGCGCATCGTGTCCGACATCCTGGAGTCGAACGGGTCCTCCTCGATGGCGACGGTCTGCGGCGGGACACTCGCCCTGATGGACGCGGGCGTACCGATCGCCGCGGCGGTGGGCGGCATCGCGATGGGGCTGATCAAGGAGGGCAACGACGTCGAGATCATCTCCGATATCCTCGGCGTCGAGGATCACCTGGGCGACATGGATTTCAAGGTCACCGGGACCCGAGCTGGCGTGACCGCGTTGCAGATGGATATCAAGATTCAGGGGATCAACCGCGACATCATGGAGAAGGCGCTGGCCCAAGCCAAACTGGGGCGCCTGCACATCCTGGACAAGATGGCTGAGACGATCTCGGAAACCCGCGACCGGCTCTCCGCACACGCCCCGCGGATCTTGACGATGAAGGTCAAGCCGGACAAGGTCCGCGAAGTGATCGGGCCGGGCGGGAAAGTCATCCGCGGGATCATTGCCAAGACCGGCGTGAAGATCGACGTCGAGGACGACGGTTCGATCTCGATCGCCTCGTCGGACGAGGCCGCCGCTCAGAGGGCGATCGAAATGATCAAGCAGATCACCGAAGACGTCGAAATCGGCAAGCTCTACATGGGCAAGGTGACGCGCATCATGGAGTTCGGGGCGATCGTGGAGATCGGCCCCGGCGTCGATGGACTGGTGCACATCTCGCAACTGGCGCCCCACCGGGTCAAATCCGTCACCGACGAAGTCAAGGAAGGCGACGAGATTCTCGTCAAGGTGCTTGAGGTGGACCGCCAGGGCAAGATCCGCCTCTCGCGGAAGGAAGCGATGGGGGCGACACCGCAGGGGACCGAGAAGGCGTAATGTGCGGGGGGCACAACACGTTGTACCCCCTGGCATTTCCTGATCTCTCGAATCACAGAACCACGTTGTGAAAACCACGCCGCGTAAGATCGTCTTGGCTAATGGAATGCGGGTCGTTACCGAACCCATGGCCTCGGTGCGTTCCGCGGCGGTGGGGATCTGGGTTGACGTGGGCTCGCGCGATGAAGGTCCCGGCGAGGAAGGCCTCTCCCACTTCCTCGAACACATGTTTTTCAAAGGCACCCGCCGGCGGTCGGCTCGGGAATTGGCCAAGGAGATCGACGTCCTGGGGGGAGAGCTCAACGCATTCACCTCCCGTGAGACGACGACGTTCTACACCAAGTCGCTGGACGAGCACCTGCCACGCGCGGTCGCCCTCTTGGGCGAGATTTTTCTTGAGTCCACGTTCGCCGCGTCCGAATTGGAGCGCGAGAAGCAAGTCGTCCTCGAAGAGATCAAGATGATCGAGGATGATCCCGAGGAATTTCTCTACGATCTTCATACCGACTACGTCTGGCGCAAACACCCACTCGGCCGGCCCATCCTCGGTGAACTGAAGACCATCGAGACCATGACCCGGCGGCGTCTGACCGGCTTCTTGGCCCGCCAGTATCAGCCCGCGCGGACCGTGGTCGCCGTCTCCGGGCGCTTCGATCCGGCGCGGCTGGAGGACCTGATCGCCAAGACCTTTGCGCCCTTCGAAGGATCGGAGCACCCGCTCGTGCCCCGGACGCCGCCCAAGACCCGCGGCGGCGTGTTGCTCAAGCGAAAGGCGCTGGAGCAGGTGCACGTCTGTCTCGGGGCGGAGGGGCTTTCGCAAACTCACGATGATCGATACGCCCTCCACGTGCTGAACGCGATCCTGGGTGGAAGCGTCAGCTCGAGGCTCTTCCAGGAGGTCCGGGAACGGAGGGGCCTCGCGTACTCGATCTACTCCGGCATGGCCTCGTACCACGACGCGGGCCTGTTCTCCATCTACGCCGCCACGAGCAAACCCGCCGCCCAGAAGGTCATCAATCTCTGTCTGCGGGAATGCAAGAAACTTCGCTCGCAGGTTGTCGCCAAAGACGAGCTGGCGCACGCCAAGGACCATCTCAAGGGCAGCTTGATGCTCAGCCTCGAAGGGACCGGCAGCCGGATGAACCGACTGGCCAAGGACGAGCTCTACGGCGGCCGCTACATCACGCTCCCCGAAATGATCAAGGGCATCGACGCCGTCACGTCGGACGACCTCCTGCGCGTGGCAAGGACCTGTCTCGCCCCCGAGACGATGGCGCTAACGGTGCTGGGCCCCATGCAACGCCGTGACCTGCCCTCGTCGTTCTGACCCGCCGTTCAGCGTTTCCAATTCCCGCTTCGTCTCACAGAACCGTTCTTGTCCTGTCGGCGTTCTGGCTCGTTTCACCACGCTGGTATTTCGTTGACGGATTCGGCATAATCCGTCCCACGCGGATATGAGGTTGGCATGAAACGAGCCATCAGACAACGAGAATTCAATGTCGTGATCGAGCGTGACCGCGAGGGCTTTTTCGTGGCGAGTGTGCCGGAGCTTCGAGGGTGTCACACCCAGGCGAAATCTCTTGACACGCTGATGAAACGGATCCGGGAAGCGATCGAACTCTGTCTCGAGGTTTAGGGGAACTCGCCGAAGTCCTCCGAGTTTATCGGCGTTCAGCGGATCGTCGTCAATGGCAAAATCCAAGCTTCCTGATCGGATGGTGTTGGAAGGCGTGATGGCGGACTTTCTCGGCGACATGACCGGCGGGTTGGGGCGCAAGAAGGCCGCGCACGACGCCCAGATGCTCATGTACGACGCGTGGGAGGCGCCGACCAGACAGCAGGCGGTGCGGAAGGCCAGGCGGGCGCTGGAGATGGATACCAACTGCGCCGACGCATACGTCGTCCTCGCCGAGGAGACCGCCGAAAGCTTGGAACAGGCGCGAGACCTGTATGCCCAAGGCGTGGCCGCCGGCGAGCGGTCGCTGGGGCGGAAGGCGTTCAAGGAAGATGTCGGCCACTTCTGGGGGATTCTGGACACCCGGCCGTACATGCGCGCGCGGGCGGGGCTCGCGGGATGTCTCTGGGCGCTGGGAGAGCGGGAAGCCGCTGTCGACCACTACCGCGATCTGCTTCGCTTGAACCCCAACGACAACCAAGGCATCCGCGACCTGCTCGCCACCTGCCTGCTCGAGCTGGGGCGCGACGAGGAGCTGGGGCGGCTGCTCAAGGGATACGGTGAAGATATCTCGGCCGTGTGGCTGTACACGTGGGCGCTCTGGACGTTCCGGCGCGGCGGCGACAATAAGGCGGCCCGGCGCCGGCTCGGCCAGGCGATCAAAGACAACCCGCACGTCCCGACTTTCCTGCTCGGCCGCAAGCGCCTGCCCCGCCAGCTTCCCGAGATGTACGCCTACGGCAGCCCGGACGAAGCGATCTTGTACGTGAGCGCGAACCGGGGCGCATGGGAGCGGACGCCTGGGGCGCTGGAATGGTTGGCGCACGGGAAAAGTTAATTACTTAACAACGTCCCCCTGACTGACTAAGGCAACAGGTTTGAAAGGCGACGTTAATGAGAGAGCTCTTAAGCAGGGAATTTGACAAAATAAAGGCAATAAAGCAGCTCAATTTCTCATTCAGGCTCGGCAAGATTCCTGGCCGAATTGAGATGGAGCCAAGACTGTACCGTCACCGAGCCGAGCTGCAATTTGGCTGGCCCACGGGCTTTTATAGGAAGCTATGGCTTCATCTGGATTCTGCCCCGTTAGACAGGCAGTCGCAACTGATCGTTCTGTATTACGGCCCCTGGCGAAAGTCCAACGATCGTTATATTAGTTTGGTAAAAAAACCACTACAAACGATATTAATTGAACTCGGCTTCACAAAACGCAGCCATTCAGTCGTTCAATCTACTAATGGGAAAGTCGTTCTGAGACATCTAATGAGATATTCCAAAAGGAGTATTGGACAGAAAAGGCAACAGTCGCTAATATCACGCGCGTTAGGTAACGCAGAAAAACTTGGACTGTCTGTGAATCAGGCAGATCGATCGATAATCTTAGGTGAAATCAATTCGAATAAAACTAATCATGATAAAGCGGTACACTCGAAAGTCCTAAAACGACTGATACTGAGCGCCGTGTCGAAGCGCAGTGATGATCTGTTTGGGGCGGTTAAGCGAGGAGCTAACCGCAGTGTGTCAGGCAAGATGTCTAAACGGAAATTGAAAAACAGCTATATCTGGCCTCCTGCCACCGACCCCATTTACAATAACAAAGTCGTCAGATTCGAGATTAATCTGGACTCCAAGGCGAAGCGCCACAAGCTTCACCAAAGGATCATAAATTTTCTTAAGGAAGAGCTGGACTTTCGCGATTTTGATTGTCAGAGGACACCGGAGGATCTCCGTGCTGTAGGAAAAAACGGGAAGTCCAAATGGATCTTTGAAGTAAAAGCGTGGGATCCTGACCTTGAGACCGCGTCGCTTTGGCATGCTATAGGGCAAGTACGATGGTATTGTTTCCGGAAGGCCAATGGCTTTAATCCGGCTGTGGTTTTGGCTCACCGGCCAAAGGAGAGATCGGTCGAGTTTTTGGAAGATTACTGCGGGATTCCTCTGCTTTGGGTAGACGTCAAAAAGAAATCGTTATACGGCGGGAAGCTGGCGAGGAAATACTTCAAGTTATGAGGGGAGAAGAAGGGGGAGAAAAAGCAGGCTACTTTTTCTTGCTTTTGCCTGGAAGGCTATGGGGGCGTTGTTAAGTAGTTAAGTTTTGGCTGCCGCTGTACGTCGCCCTTCGCTTGATAGATATGCGCCAGGCTTCGCGGCCCTTGGGACAACAGGGGGTCGGAATACTTTTTCTGATTGCATGCAACGCCGCGACCTGCTGACGTCGTTTTAACTCAACGCCCCAACTCACCACGCGCGAGGGTCCGCCGCGCCTTCCCCTGTTCGTATCCATTTCTTGACGCAGTTTCCCGGAATCCTATATTCTCTGTGCGTCATGAATAATCGATCAGGCTTGCTGCTCCTCGCCGGCGTCGCGTGGCTGTTTACGGCGTTTCCGGCTCATGCCGCCCAGCCCTTGAAAATTCGCGTCGGCCATTTCCCGAACGTCACCCACGCCCAGGCGCTTGTCGGTCACGCGAATGGGTGGTTTGCGCGGGCGCTGGGGTCAGATGTCGTGATTGACTGGAAGATCTTCAGTGCCGGGCCCGCGGCGGTTCAGGCGCTGTTTGCGGGGGAGATCGATCTGGCGTACCTGGGGACGGGGCCGGCGGTGGTGGGGTACGTCAAATCGCGGGGGGAAGCCTTGCGGGTGATCGCGGGGGCGGCGGACGGCGGGGCGGCGTTGATTGTGAGACCCCAGGCCGGGATTCGCACCGCGGCCGATTTTCATGGCAAGCGAGTGGCATCGCCGCAGCTCGGCAACACGCAAGATGTGGCGCTCCGGGGCTGGCTGGCCGACCACGGCCTGACCCCGATGGAACGGGGAGGGGACGTGCGCGTCATGCCGATGGCCAACCCCGATCAGCTCACGATGTTTCGCCAGGGCGAGATCGACGCCGCGTGGTCGCCCGAGCCCTGGGCCTCGCGTCTCGTCCATCAAGGGGGCGGCGTCGTCTTTCTGGATGAGCGCGAGGTGTGGAAAGCCCTGACCGGCGGGCGATTCGCCACCACGTTGCTCGTGGCGCACCCCAAGTTTTTGGCAGAGCATCCCGACCTCGCCGCGCGCTGGGTCGGCGCCCACGTCGAGCTGACGCAATGGATCGTGGATCATGGAGATGCGGCCAAAGTCGTGGTCAACGACGAGTTGAAGCGGGCAACCGGGAAGCCTTTGCCCCAGGCGGTGCTGGACGAGTCGTGGGACCGAGTGGCATTCACCACGGACCCCATCGAAGCCTCGATCAATCAAATGGTGCGATGGGCGTTCGATCAGGGGTTCTTGGGGCGACGTCGTCCCGATGTGTCCCAGATCGTCGACCGCGCGTGGCTGGAGGGGGCGGTTCGGCCGGTGGCGGCGGGGGAGCGCGGGCCGTGACGAAGATGATACCCACCGCGGTGGTGGATGTCCGCCGCCAGCAGTGCCCGTACCCGCTCCTGATGATCAAAAAAGCCCTGGACGGGCTGGGTGAGGGTGACGTGCTCGAGGCGCAGACCGACCATCTCCCGACGGCGCGGGAGACCACGCCGAGGTTTTGCCGCGACATGGGCTACGCGCTCTCAGTCCTTGAGGAGCCGGGCCTCTGGCGACTCATCATCACCAAGGGGAGCGAAGCGCCCAAACCCGTGAGCGTCACCCTGGACGGGGTGACCAAACGCTACCGGTCCAGCGGCGGGATGGTGACGGCGCTCGACGACATCCGCCTCGAGATCCTCGAGGGCGAGTTCGTCTGCATTGTGGGGCCGTCTGGCTGCGGGAAATCCACGCTGCTGAATTTGATTGCCGGGCTGGAGTTCCCCGACGCCGGCAGCGTGAGGATCAAGGGCCATCCGGTGACCGGCGCCGGCGCCGATCGCGTCGTCATCTTCCAGGACGGCGCGCTCTTTCCGTGGCTCACGGTGCGACAGAACGTTGAGTTCGGCCTGAAGATCAACGGGGTGGAGCCGCCGGTGCGGCGAGACCTTGCGATGGACTATCTCAAGATGGTCCACCTCACGCGTTTCGCCGATTCGCTCGTCCATGAACTGTCCGGCGGGATGCGGCAGCGCGTGGCGATCGCCCGCGGGCTCGCGATGGATCCCGACATCCTGTTGATGGACGAGCCCTTCGCGTCGCTCGACGCTCAAACGCGGGACCTCTTGCATGTCGAGCTCCAGGAGATCTGGGCCGCGACGAGCAAGACGATCCTGTTCATCACGCACAACGTGCGCGAGGCGGTGTGCCTGGGCAGCCGCATCGCGGTGATGACGTACCGTCCGGGCCGGATCAAGGAGATCTTCTCGATCACGCACCACCGCCCGCGGCATCTGGAGGACCCGGGACTCATCGACGCCTCGGCCTTGATCCTCAAGGCCCTCCGCTCCGAAGTCGACAAGGCCGTGAAAGCCGAACTCGGCGATGCGTGAGAACGCGCTTCGCCTGGGGTTCTTCGCCGCCCTCTTGCTCCTCTGGGAGCTGGTCGTGCGGCTCGGGATCTGGCCGGACTATTTGTTTCCCGGTCCGCTGCAGGTCTTCGAGGCTCTGAGGCTCGGCGTCGAGGATCACACCCTCTTGTACGGCATCGCCACCAGCCTTCGTCGATTCGTGCTCGGCTTCTCGGTGTCGTTGGTGATCGGGATCGGGCTCGGTCTGTTTATCGGGAGCATTCGCGTCGCGCGCGAAACCGTCGGTGTCCTGTTGGTCGGTTTGCAAAGTCTGCCGAACATCGCCTGGCTGCCGATGGGTCTGCTTTGGTTCGGGCTCAACGACGGCGCGATTCTGTTTGTCATCGTCATGGGCGTGATCAACTCGGTCGCCATGGCGACCGCCGACGGCATCCGCAACGTCCCGCCGTTGTACCGCCGCGCCGCGCGTACGATGGGCGCCAACGGCGTCGCGCTCTACCTCAATGTGGTCCTGCCCGCCGCGCTGCCGTCGATCATGACGGGGATCAAGCTCGGCTGGACGTTCGGCTGGCACGCGCTGATCGCGGGCGAGATGCTCTTCGTGAGTTTGGGGCTCGGCCACCTCCTGGTCATGGGCCGCGAGCTGTCGGACATGGCGCAGGTCATGGCGGTGATGATGGTGATCATCATCATTGGTGTGGTCATGGAGCGGTTCGTGTTCGCGCCCCTCGAACACCGGGTTCGAAGACGCTGGGGGCTCGAGCGCGCGTAACCCCCCCCATCCCTCCCCCCTCGATGGGGAGGGTAAGGGAGGGGGGCGGTCTTGATTTCTTCCGGGGACCACGCGCAGAATCCGACGGTGGCCTCGATCACGATCCCCGCGCGTTGGGAGCACTTTCCTCATCAGGCCGATATGGGGGTGCGGGGCATCGGCCCGACCAAGGCAGAGGCCTTCAGCCAAGCCGCTCTCGCCTTGACCGCCGTGATCACCGACCCGCAGACCGTGGCGCCGAAGGAGCCGGTGACCCTGTCATGCGAAGCACCCGACGACGAATTGCTCTTGGTCGATTGGCTGAACGCAATCGTGTACGAGATGGCGATGCGGAAGATGTTGTTTGGCCGCTTCGACGTCCAGCTCGAAGGCTTGCGCCTGCGAGCCGTCGCGTGGGGAGAGCGGGTCGACGGGACCAAACACCAGCCGGCCGTCGAGGTGAAGGGAGCCACCTACACCGCGCTGTCGGTGAGACAGGGGCCCGACGGCGCGTGGATCGCGGAATGCGTGGTCGACGTGTGAAGAGCGGAGGCGTGCGATGGATCCAAATCGGCTGACGAAGCGCTCCGAGACGGAGTGGCGGATCGAGCCGCACGGCGCGATGCGCGTGCCCGGCGTGATCTACGCCAGCGAGGCGCTGATCCGCGACATGGATGACAAGGTCTACGAGCAGGTCGTCAACGTGGCCGCGTTGCCCGGCATCGTGTGCGCGTCGTACGCCATGCCTGACGCGCATTGGGGGTACGGTTTCCCCATCGGAGGGGTTGCCGCGTTCGACCCCGCGCAGGGCGGCGTGATCTCCGCGGGCGGGGTGGGGTTCGATATTTCCTGTGGGGTGCGGACGTTATACACCGGCCTTACCGAGGCGGACATCCCGCCGATCAAACACCGGCTGGCCGACGCGTTGTATCGGACCGTCCCCGCCGGCGTCGGCAGCACCGGCCGCCTCCACCTCAAGGACCAGGAGATCAACGCCATGCTCGCCGGCGGCGCCCGGTGGGCGGTTGAGCTGGGCTACGGGACCCGCGAGGATCTGGAACGCATCGAGGCCGGAGGACGGGCGGAGGGGGCCGAGCCCGACGAGGTCTCTCAGTATGCCAAGAACCGCCAGCGGGATGAGATGGGAACGCTGGGCTCGGGCAATCACTACCTCGAAGTGCAGCACGTCGTCGAGATTCTCGATGAGGGGATCGCCGCCGCCTTCGGCATTCACCGGGGTGACGTCCTTGTGAGCATCCACTGCGGCTCGCGCGGCCTCGGCCACCAGATCGGCACCGAATTTCTGAAGCGCATGGTCGTCGAAGCGTCCGGCTACGGCATCACCCTTCCCGACCGCGAACTGGCCTGCGCGCCGATCGAATCCCCGCTCGGGCGGTCGTACCTCGGCGCGATGCGCGCGGGCATCAACTGCGCCCTGGCCAACCGCCAGATCATCACCCACTTGGTGAGGCAGGTGTTCGCCGAGGTCGTGCCTCGCGCCCGCCTGTCGCTGCTCTACGATGTGTCCCACAACACCTGCAAGGTTGAGGAGCACGTCATCCGCGGGAAGCCCACGCGGCTTTTCATTCACCGAAAGGGCGCCACGCGGGCTTTCGGCCCCGGTCATCCCGACGTTCCATCCGCGTTCCGCGCCGTGGGCCAGCCGGTCCTCATCGGCGGCACGATGGGCACGGCCTCGTACGTTCTGGCGGGCACGCGCGAGAGCATGGACCGGGCGTTCGGTTCGGCCTGCCACGGCGCGGGCCGCAGCATGAGCCGTCATGAGGCGACCCGGCGATGGAAGGGACGCCAGGTGATCGACGAGCTCGCGAATCGCGGCATCCTTATCCGAAGCCCTTCTGCCCGGGGCGTCGCCGAAGAAGCGCCCGGGGCGTACAAGGACGTCCGGGCGGTGGTCGAGGCGGCGGATCGCGCGAACCTGGCGCGCGCGGTGGCGAGACTCGAGCCGCTGATTTGCGTGAAGGGCTGAGAGTTGGTGAATAAATCCTCGATGACGCGCACGCGACGATTCTGGCTGATGAAATCGGAGCCCACTGTGTTTTCGATCGACGATCTCCGCCGCGCCGAGCGACAGACCACGTGTTGGGACGGGGTCCGCAACTACCAGGCCCGCAACTTTCTGCGCGACGACATCAAGACCGGCGACGGCGTCCTCTACTATCACAGCAGCGTGGAACCGGTCGGCATCGGGGGAGAGGCGGTCGTGGTGCGAGACGGCTATCCCGACTTCACGGCGTTCGATCCCGATGACGTGCATTACGACCCCAAGAGCGATTTCCATAACCCGACGTGGTACATGGTGGACGTGAAGTTCGTCCGTGCGTGCGAGGACGGTATCACGCTCAAGCGGCTCAAATCGCTGTCCGCGCTTCGATCGATGCTCGTCGTCCAGCGCGGGCAGCGGCTGTCCGTGCAGCCGGTGACGGCGGCGGAGTGGCGGGTGATCATGGGGCTGCCAGAGTGGGGATGAACGATGGCTGAGCCGAAGAAGACCTCGTGGTTCGCGCGGTGGGGTTTCGTCATCGTCGGTTTGGGGACCGCCGCCGCGGTCGCGGCCGGATGGGGGAGCCGCGCGAACCTCTGGCCGTTCGGATTCGGGTTCCGTCTCCTGGCGTGGGCTGTTGCCGCCATTGCGATCGGTGTCCTGTTCTCGCTGATCGGGGCGATTGCAACGCGCGGGGGGAAAAAGCGGGGGCGCATCCGGGCGATCCTGGGCGTGTTGCTGGGACTCCTCGTGGCCGGCTCCCCCTCGTGGTACGTGTGGAAGGCGCGCGATCTCCCGGCGATCCACGACATCAGTACCGATACCGACAATCCCCCGGCGTTCTCGGCGGTCACGCCCCTACGGCGCGGGTCGCCGAACCCCGTCGAGTACGGCGGCGAGGAGATCGCCGATCGGCAACACAGGGCCTATCCGGATATCCAACCGCTGCTGATGCACGCATCGGTGGACCACGCGTTCGAGCACGCGTTGGAGGCGGCGCGTGAGATGGGGTGGGACATCGTCGACGCGAATCCGGCGCAGGGACGCCTGGAGGCGGCCGCGACGACGTTCTGGTTCGGATTTAAGGACGACATCGTCGTCCGGGTGTCGCCCACCGAGACCGGCAGCCGCATCGATGTCCGTTCGCTCTCGCGCGTGGGGCGCAGCGATATCGGCGCGAACGCGCGACGGATCAGGGCCTATCTCGCCATTCTGGCCGCAGCGCCGTAACAGGCTGCTGAAAAAGTCCATCTGCTGCGTGCTCGGTCGTCGGAAATCCTCACGTACGACCCAGTACGCTCCGGTTTCCTCCTCCTTTGCGGCCTTGCATCTGGAGCTTTTTAAGCAGCCTGCAGGCTCTACCGAGTTTTTCAGCCTTTGCTAATCACTGCGAGCCAGCCGTCGTCATGCTCCGCGAGCTTTTCGCTGTAAGCGATCCAACGCGTTCAAGGCGTCGATGGGCGTCATGGTGAGCACATCGAGATGAATCAATTCTTCGATCACCGGGTGGGGTGGAGGCGTGAAGAGGTCGGGCTGGGTTTCGGTTGACGCGGACACGACGGTTGGGTGTTGAGCGTCCCGCTGCTCTAAGTCGGACAAGATTTCCCTCGCACGTCGGACGACGCCCTCCGGCAAGCCCGCGAGCCGCGCGACCTGGATGCCGTAACTCCGATCGGCCCCGCCCTCGATGATCTTGCGCAGGAAGATGATCTCGTCGTTCCACTCCCTGACCGCCGCCTTGTAATTCTTCAGCCCCGGGAGCGTGGCCGCGAGCTCCGTGAGTTCGTGGTAATGCGTCGCGAAGAGCGTGCGCGCGCCGATCCGGTGGTGGACGTCCTCCGCCACCGCCCAGGCGATGCTGATTCCGTCGAACGTACTCGTGCCACGGCCGATCTCGTCCAACAAAATCAGGCTTCGAGAAGTCGCGCGGGCGAGGATCGAGGCCGTCTCGCTCATCTCCACCATGAACGTGCTGCGCCCGCCGGCGATGTCGTCGTGCGCGCCCACCCGCGTGAAGATCTGGTCCACCAGGCCGATCGTCGCGTCCTCGGCGGGGACGTAGGAGCCCATCTGGGCCATGACGACGATTAGCGCGACCTGGCGCATGTAGGTGGACTTTCCGGCCATGTTCGGGCCGGTGAGCAAGAGCAGGCGACGGTCGCTCCCGTCCATCTCGGTGCTGTTGGGGATGAAGCGCTGAGCGGGCAGGAGCCGCTCGACCACCGGATGGCGGCCTTCGCTGATGCACAGGACGGTCTCGTCGACGAGCGTGGGTCTGGACCACCCGTGCCGATTCGCGGCCTCGGCCAAGGCGGAGGCCACGTCGAGCGCGGCGAGACGGCGCGCGTGGGCCTGCAGCCGAGTCGTTTCGGCGGCTGCGGCGCGACGGAGGTCTTCGAAGAGTTGGGCCTCCAGCGCGCGAATCTTGTCCTCGGCCCCCACGACCCGCGCTTCAAGCTCCATGAGCTCTTGGGTGACGTATCGCTCGGCGTTGACCAATGTTTGTCGGCGGTGATACTCCGCGGGCACGCGCGCCGCGTTGGCTTTCGTCACTTCGAGGTAATAGCCGAACACCTGGTTGTGGCGGATCTTGAGGGATTCGATGCCCGTCCGGGCTCGCTCGCGCGCCTCCAACTGGGCGATCCACCCCTTGCCGTCGCGTCGGAGGGCGCGCAGCTCGTCGAGCTCGGCGTGATACTCGTCCCGGATCACCCCGCCGTCGCGCACGGTCGGCGGCGGCGTTGGAACCAACGCGCGGGCGAGCAGATCGACCAGGTCCCCGAACTCCTCCCACCCTCGGCCCAACTCGGTCACGAGGGCGTCCGAGCCGGCGGCGAGCGCCTTGCCCACCCTCGCGCCGGCTTCCAGCGAACGGGCGAGGAGGGCGAGGTCCCGGGGCGTGCACGCGGACATCGCGATCCGCGCGACGGCGCGCTCCACGTCCTGGACGTCCGCCAGCGCGTCCCGGATCGCGCCGCGCGTGGCGGGGTCGGCGAGGAACGCCGTGACTTCGGCCTGACGGGCCTCGACGGCCGTCCGCGCGCGGAGCGGCTGCACGAGCCGCTCGCGGAGCAACCGGCCGCCCATCGGCGTGACGGTCTCGTCCATCGCCCACAGCAACGAGCCCCGCCGGTTCCCGTCGGCTCCGCGAGTCAGCTCCAGGGTGCGCTGGGCCGACGGATCGAGGCCCACGAATTCCGAGAGGGCATACCGGCTCGGGACGCGGATCGGGGCCGCGCGGCCTTTGAGCGTGTGATGGACGTAGCGCAGCAGCGCCCCCGCGGCCCGGCGTTCCAGAAGGGAGAGGCAGGTCCAGCTTTCGTCGGTCTGAAACTGCTCGCGGAGCGCGCGTTCGCCGGCTTCGCCGTCGAACGCGTCCAGCGGGGAGGCCTGGTAGACAACACCGGCCAGCTGACGCGCCCGCCACGACGGCGCGCTCAGGACTTCTCGCGGCTCACGTCGCGCCAAGTCCTCGGCGACCAAGGCGGTGGCGGACTCGCCGCGCGCGCTCGTGACGTGGAAGTCGCCGGTCGAAAGATCGACGCAGGCCAGCGCCGCCTCGGCGCCCTCGCTCAGGACCGCGGCCAGGTACGCGTGCTCCCGTCCCGGGAGCAGGTCGTCGTCCAGGACCGTTCCCGGCGTCAGAACCCGGACGACGTCCCGCCGCACAAGGATTCCGGGTCGGGGTTCCTCCATTTGCTCGGCCAACGCCACGGTTTTCCCGGCGGCGAGCAGTTTGGCGATGTAGCCCGAGACGGCGTGGTGGGGCACGCCGCAGAGCGGCACGGCGTCCTCCTTCTGCCTATCGCGGGTGGTCAGGGCGATGTCGAGCAGCGGAGCGGCCTCGATGGCGTCGTTCCCGAAGAGTTCGTAAAAATCGCCGACACGGAACAGGAGCAGGGCGCCGGGGTGCGCCGCCTTGAGGGCCTCGTACTGGCGCATCAGAGGAGTTAATTCGCCCATCGCGAAGGGTCTCGGCTTACGGGACGCTGTCGGGGAAGGCGTCCCGAGGCGGCTGCGCGGACGGCGGCGCGGGCGGCGCGTTCAATCGTTCTTCCAAGGCCGCGATCTGACGGCGCTGCCGCCGCAACTGGAGCCGCGTGCGAATCCAGTCGGGGACGACCAGGAGCCCGGCGACCAGCACGCCGATGGCGAAGCTCGTGAGCACGACGAGGTAGACCGGTGTCGGGGGCATGATCTCCCCGAACAAGAGGCGAAGGACGATCATCTGGTCCCGATTTTCCAATGCGAACAGCAACGCGACGGCCAGCACCACCAGCAGGAGAAGCAGGCGGATCATGGTCGTCTCGGCTGGAAATACGGGAAGAGCCGGTCGTACGTCGCGTCGAGGTGCTCGGGGATCACCCGCACCTCGGCGAACAGCGTCATATAGTTGGTATCGCCGTTCCAGCGGGGGACGATGTGGTAGTGCAGATGGGTCTCGATCCCCGCGCCCGCGGCCTTCCCGACATTCAGCCCCACGTTGAAGCCTTCTGGGGAGAGCGCTTCCCGCAGCCGCTCCATCGTCCTCCCCACCGACTTGGTCAGGTCCAGCGCGGTCTCGTCGTCGAGCGCCGACAGGCGATCGGCGTGGGCGTATGGCGAAATGAGCAGGTGGCCGTTGGAATACGGGAAGATGTTCATCATGACGAAGCAGTGCGCGGTGCGTTCCAGGATGTAGTTCGAGCGATCGTTCCGTTCGCCGGGCTTCGTGCAGAGGATGCACGGTCCCGATTTGTCGCTCTCGATGTACCGCATGCGCCAGGGAGCCCAGAGTTGCTGCATGCCGCGAATCCTTCCCTCGTCCTCGATCGATTCAGCGGAGCCCCTGCCCAATCGCCCCTCGGTCAATTCCGTGGTGTCGGTTTCTTCGGGGGGTCCGATAGCCCGAGTTCGCTCATGATCTGCTGCATGTCTTCCCAGACCGCTTTCTTCTCGCCGGGATTCCGGAGGAGGTAGGCGGGATGGAACGTGGGCATGAGCTTGATCCCTTGGTAGACGTGCCACCGCCCGCGGAGCCGCGAGATCGGGTCCTTCGTCTTGAGCAGCGTCTGCGCCGAGAAGGTCCCCAGCGCGCAGATGACGCGCGGACCGATGACGTCGAGCTGTTCGATCAGAAACGGCTCGCACGCGGCGATCTCGTCGGGCTGCGGATTGCGGTTTCCCGGGGGGCGGCACTTGATGATGTTGGCGATGTACACGTCGTTTCGGCCCAGCCCCATGGCCTCGATGATCTTGGTCAGCAATTGCCCCGCCCTGCCGACGAACGGAATGCCCTGGGCGTCTTCATCCGCTCCCGGGGCCTCCCCCACGAAGACCAGGCCGGCTCGGGGGTTGCCCACGCCGAACACGAGGTGGGTGCGGGTCGGCGCGAGCTTGCAGCGCCGGCAGTCTCCGACGGTCTCGTCCCGCAACCGGGCCAGCGCGGCGACCGGATCGGGGTGCGGTGTCCGGGGCGCGAGCGGCAACGAGATCGCGGACGGCGGGGTGGCGACGCTCACGGGCGCACGGGGGGCTGCGTCACCACTCGGTTTCGGTTTGTCCGATGGGATCGAGACCGGGCGGGGCGCCCTCGGAACCTCGCGGACCCCCATGATGCGGGCGTAACGCAGGTGGTCATTGAGCCGATCGACCACCTCGTCGAGATCGGAATCGAAAGGATGGGACGCGGGATCAGGCGCCATACCGTGCCCGCAGCGCCTGGAGGGCGCGCGCCGCCACCGGTCCCGTTGGGAGCCACGCGATCGTGCGGTCGTCGGGCGCGGGTCCTGGCGTCAGTCGGATACTCAGCCGGTCGGCGGGGAGGGTGGTGGGGAGTTTGTCCGCCCACTCGATGGCGATCACGGTCTGCGGGGGCGCGTCGAGCAGGTCCAGCCAGTCGATCTCATCGGGATCGGCGAGTCGATAGAAGTCCAGGTGTGCCAGGGGGAGCCGCCCCTCGTGGTCGTGGCGCACGGCGAAGGTGGGGCTCGTCACGCCCTCCGGCGGAATCCCCAGGCCTTCGGCCAGGCCCTGCACGAAGCGCGTCTTGCCCATGCCCAACTCGCCGTCGAGGGTCAGCACTTCACCGCCCCCCAAGCACGCGCCCAGCGCCCGCCCAGCCTCCCACGTCTCGTCGGCCGACGACGTGGCGCACGTCCACCGGACGTCGGCGGCGGTGACGCCGCGGGGAGTCACGCCACCGCCTCCATATCGGTGGCGATCTTCCCGAGAGCGCGGAAGTGCTTGAGGAGGGCGTCCGCGGAGGTCTCCTCGGCGCTCTCGAACGGCTTCCCGGCGACGAGCGAATCCGGGCCCAGGACGAGGCTCGGAAACGCCTCCAAGGTGTCGAGGTGGGTGCGAAGCCCCCCCTGCTGGAAGAGCCGCTGCGCGCGCTCCGCGTTGCTTCCGCGGACTTGATACCGCCCATCCAGGCCCGGGATCAGATCGCCGACTTCCCGCGTCAGCTTGATCGGGTCGTTCACGGTTTTGTAGTACTTGTCTTTGGCGAGGAAGAAGCCGGAGGCGGCTTTGACCGACAAGGTGCAGACCATGTAGATGATGCTGGCCTTTTCCCCTTTCGCGAGGTGGAAGAAGACCGAGGCGTCGCGGCCATCGTACCGCCCCGTGACGTGGGGAAACGCCATCGGCGTGCGTTGGGTGATCGTTCCGCCGATGCGTTCCGAAAGCCGGCGAAAATCGGCCACGATGCGCCGTTTGCCGACGATCGAGTGGACGATCATCGCGGTTCCCAAGGCGGCCAGAAGTATGGCGAACGCCAGGCTGATGCCAAACAACGTCATGACTCACTCCTTGCTGCGCCGTCAGGGCGCGTACGTTTGAACAAGCGGAGCGTCGGCCCGCTAGAAACCGGGGAGAGCCGACGCAGCGCGGCGGGGATTCCATCGACCAGATCGCCCGCCATCATGCCCCGTTCCCCACGTTCGGCGGCGATCAGATCGCCCGCCAACCCGTGCAGGTAGACGCCGAGGCGGGCGGCGTCCTCCACCGACAGCCCCTGGGCCAGCAGACCGGCAATCGCGCCGGTGAGCGCGTCGCCGGTCCCCGCGGTGGCCATACCGGCATTCCCGGTGGGATTGATCGTGACACGGCCGTCGGGCGTGGCCACCACAGTCCGCGCGCCTTTGAGCACCAGCACGACGTGGTGCGCGCGGGCGAACTCAACCGCCAGGTCGATGCGGCGACGCTGCACCTCGCGCGCGCCGAGGCGCGTGAGGCGCCCCATCTCGCCGGGGTGCGGGGTCAAGATCATGGGCGCGTGCGGCCTCCGGAGCGGTTCCAGGTGATCCGCGAGGGCGTTGAGGCCGTCGGCGTCGACCACCATCGGCACCGTCAGGCGCGCCACGAGTTCCCGAACGACCGACTGGGTCTCGGGGTGAGTGGAGAGGCCCGGGCCCACGGCGACCACGGTGGCATTTTTCGCCGCCAACAGTAAGGGATCGAGCGCGAGCGCGGCCAGCGTGTGCTCGGCGGTTTCCGGGAGCGGCAGGGTCATGATCTCCGCCGATTTCTCCTCCCCGGCATGCAGGACGCTCGCGGGGCAGGCCAGCGTCGTCAAGCCCGCGCCCGCGCGCAACGCGGCGCGCGACGCGAGCATCGCGGCGCCGCTTCGGCCGAGCGAGCCGGCGACCACGAACACGTGACCGAAGGTCCCCTTGTGGCCTTCCCGAGGACGGCGGGGCAGGCGGGCAACGGCCTCGTCTTCGGTGAACAACGAGAGAGGCAAGGCGGCGTGCTCGACGGCTCGCGTGGGGATCCCGATGTCCACGACCTTCAGGTCGCCCGTGTGTTCCGAGCCCGGCGGAAGAAAATGGCCGCGTTTAGGGAGCGCGAACGTGACGGTGAGATCCGCGCGCACGGCGGCGCCCAACACCTCACCGGTATCCGCGCTGATGCCCGATGGGAGATCGACGGCCACGACGGGTCGGCGCGCGGTGTTGATGTCGGCGATCAGCTCGGCCGCGAACCCCGACATTGGGGACGAGAGCCCGGTGCCGACCAGCGCGTCGATCACCACGTCCGCCTGCGCGAGCGCCGAACGAAACGCCCCGCGGTCGAAGGCCGAGGGATCGGCGATTCGTCCCCCGATGGAGCGGAAGATCTCGGCCTGGGTCTTGGCCTCGCCGCGCGTCGCGTCGGCGGGGAACGCCAAGAACACCTGCACGTCAACCCCGCGTTGCAGGAGATGGCGCGCGGCGACGAGGCCGTCCCCGCCGTTGTGTCCCTTCCCCGCCAGGACGACGATCGAGCGGCGTCCGAGGTCTCCATACCGGCGCTCTATTTCTCGGACGATGCCCATGCCCGCCTGCTCCATCAAGATCAGCACGGGAATCTGATAGGTCTCGACCGCTTCGCGGTCGAGACGCCGCATTTCCTCGGCGGTGACGATCTTCAATCCCGGCTCCTGCGATCGGACGGTCCCTGGCGACTGATGACCACGTGGGCTGCCGCGTAATCACCGTCGTGGGTCAGGCTGACGAACAGGGCGGTGCCTCCCAGTTCGGCCATCCGTCGCGCGGCGCGTCCAGACAGGCGGAGCGAGGGCTGGCCCGAGGGCGCGTTCACCACCTCCAGATCCGTCCACGATCCCCCCATCCATCCGATCCCCAGGGCCTTCAGGCCCGCTTCCTTGGCGGCGAAGCGCGCCGCCACGTGCGGCGCCGAGTCGCGGCGCGCTTCGCAGTAGCTCCGCTCGCCGGCGCTCAAAATTCTCAGGAGGAACCGATCGGCCCACCGCGCGATCGCCCGCCGCATGCGCGAGATCTGCACCACGTCGATCCCCACGCCGATGATCGAGGCGTTCATGGCGGGGATTATGGCAGCGTCTGGAAGTCAAATCAAGCGCCCTGATCGGCCGCGAAGGGGGCGTCTGCTGCGTTGTCGCTGCGCGTCCGGTGCTCACGTACGACCCAGTACGCTGCGCTCCGGTGCTCGCTCCGCCTTGCATTCGCCCCCTTCGCGACCGCCAAGGTTGGCTCGCGCTTTCCGGTCGGCTTCGGGAAAGAACCTAAAAACTAAGTTGATATTGAATCAGGGCCAGGTTGCCCATGGCCGGGTGGGCCTTGTCGTCGCGGAACTCGTAGTTGGCCGAGAGTCGGGTGTCGCCGACGATGTGGTAGTTGAGGCCCAGCGTGGTGCGGGTGAATCCGTCGCCGGCTGCGTTGCGGTCGGGATCCCAGCGCTCGACGCGCACCGCGGGCTCCCAGCAATCGGTGAACCGGTACGCGGCCAGCACGTACCAGCCGCGTGTGGTGGTCTGATCGTCTCGTCCCCGGACGAGTTCTCCCCGGATCAGCAGGGCTTTGAGCGGGTTGGGGTTGATCTCGGCATCCCAGCCGAACCGCGTCCGGTCGCGGTCGATGAACCCCGCGTCCCGGCGCTTGCCGCGATAACTCGAGGCCCCGATCTGGTAGCCGGCGACGCGGATCCCGAACCGGCCGACGACGTCGGTGAGGCCGTTCCCGTCGTCGGCGTTGAGACCTTCGCCGTTGACGAGCGCGAGCGCGTAGGAGACGTTGAGCGGGCCGCTGATAGGCTCTCCGACAAGCTGCACGCCGCGGTCCCACTCTTGAAGCACGCTGGCCACCACCCGCTGCTGTTCACCCAGATACGTGACGAGCATGCGATCGATGAAGATGAGATGGTTGGATGAGAGTTGAGTCTCGACGCCGAACGGGATCCGGAATTGGCCGAGTCGTACGTTGGCGTACGGCGCGCCGGCGATCTCGACAAAGGCGTCCCGGACGATCGGCGCGGATCCGCTGAGGTCGAACAGTGTCTCGTAGGTGATGCGCTCGGTCACTTGCCCGCGGGCATAAAATTCCGCGCGCCTGAGGGTGAATCCATTGCGGCCGAACGGGGTCCCGCTCCCGATGGGCGGTCCGTTAGGTGTTCCGTCGCCCAGTTGGTCGCCGGTGTCGTGGTAGTACTGAATCTGGAGGGCGTTGACGCCGATCGTGATCTTGTCGGCCAGCGCGATCAGACGATCGAGTCGTTCTTCAGCGGTGGGTGGTTGGCAGAATCCGAAATCGGCAACTCCCGCAATTCCGATCGCCAGGAAGAAGGCGGCGGCCGAGCGGGTGATGCCCACGGGCTAAGGGGTTTTGCGGGTCTGCAACTTGCGGAGGCGCTTGCGCGATTCTTTTTCCTTGCGTTTCCGCTTCACGCTCGGCTTTTCATAATACTCGCGCTTCTTCATTTCCTTGAGAAGGCCTTCTTTGATGAGTTTCTTCTTGAGGACCCGAAGGGCCTTATCGACTTGGTTATCGCTTACGACGATTTTCATGCCCTCGCGTTCCTCCGTCCAGTGCTCTCGAAAAAGAACGGCACAGCATAGCGGAATGACGAAACAGAAGTCAAGGAGTTTCTTGGAGTTTCCTGGAGTTCTCCGTCGGAGGGTTCTCTTGGACGCTGAACTCGCGCGAGGAGCCCTCCCTCACGACACCTCCAGCGCGCGAAGACATCGCCGCACAAGCGCACGCAGTTGACTTACCTTTTTTGGGTGTGTTATCGTTCGTTAAATTATTTCTGTTCTCAATAAGTTATCCTCAAACCAACCGCGTACCATCCGGGTTCGAACGAGGGGATAGGCGATGAAGCTGACGGGGGCCGAGATTTTTGTCGAGTCGTTAAAGCGCGAAGGGGTCAAGACCATATTCGGTCTGCCCGGCGGCGTCGTGCTGAAGATTTTCGACGTGCTCTACGGCGACAAAGATCTCGATTTTGTCTTGGTCCGCCACGAACAAGCGGCGATCCACATGGCGGAGGCCTATGCGCGCGCGACCGGAAAGGTCGGCGTGGCGCTGGTGACCTCGGGCCCCGGGGCGACGAACACGGTCACCGGACTCGTGAACGCGAACCTCGACTCGTGTCCGATCGTGGTCTTCACGGGCCAGGTCTTGACCTCGCTGATCGGCAACGATGCGTTTCAGGAAGCCGATATCGTGGGCATCACCCGGTCGTGCACCAAGCACAATTTTCTGGTGAAACACGTCAACGAGCTGGCCCAGACGATTAAGGAAGCCTTTTACATCGCCGGCAGCGGCCGGCCCGGTCCGGTGTTGGTGGATATCCCTAAGGACGTGAGCATGGCCATGGCGGAATTCACCTACCCCGACAAGGTCTACATCCGCGGGTACAACCCGACCTACGAGGGGAATAAGTGGCAGATCAAGCAAGCCGCTGAGGCGATCGTCAAGGCCGAGCGGCCGGTTCTGTATGTCGGCGGCGGGGTGATCAATTCGGATGGCAGCGAAGAGCTCCAGACGCTCGCCGAGCTCTTGAATATTCCGGTGACGATGACCCTCATGGGACTCGGCGCATTTCCGGGGACGCATCCGCTGTCCCTCGGCATGTTGGGGATGCATGGGTCCCACGCGACCAATCTGGCCGTTCACAACTGCGACCTCCTGATCGCGGTGGGCTCCCGATTCGACGATCGCGTCACCGGCAAGATCAGCGAGTTCGTGCCCCAGGCGAAGATCATCCACGTCGACGTCGACCCGACGTCAATCCGCAAGAACATCCACGTCGACATTCCGATCGTCGGCGACGCCAGATCCGTGCTGCGGGACCTCCTGGCCCAGGCGACGGCGATGGTGGGCGGGAAACGACGCGAAGGGAAGACCCCGTGGTTGACACAAATCGCGGCGTGGGAGAGCGAGCGTCCGCTGACGTACAAGGCCGATGCGAAAGTCATCAAACCCCAGTTCGTCATCGACATGATCTACCGCCGGACTCGCGGGGAGGCGATCATGACCTCCGACGTGGGGCAGCACCAAATGTGGACCGCGCAGTTTTATAAGTTCGCCAAGCCGCGAACCTGGCTGAACTCAGGCGGTCTCGGCACGATGGGCTATGGGTTCCCAGCGGCTTTGGGCGCCCAGCGGGCGTTCCCGGATCGGCTTGTGGTCTGCGTCACCGGCGACGGCAGCTTCCAGATGAACCTTCAAGAGTTGGCCACGGCCATGGCCTATGATCTTCCCGTCAAGGTGGCCATCATCAACAATGGCTACCACGGCATGGTCCGTCAGTGGCAGCAGTTGTTCTATGAGGGCCATTACTCGGCGAGCCGCCTCGAGTGCGGACCGGATTACGTCAAGCTGGCGGAGGCGTACGGGGCCGTCGGGTTGCGGGCGACCGAACCGCACGAGGTGGACGACGTGTTGGGCGAGGCATTCGCCGTCAGAAAACCGGTCTTGATGGATTTCCAGGTGGATCCGTACGAAAATTGTTACCCGATGGTGCCGGCAGGCGGCGCGATTCATCAAATGGTGTACGAAGATCCTCAACCCGAAGCGGGGGGGCGACCGTCGACGCCGAAGGACACCCAGAAAGAGTCGATTTCACTCGCGTAGCGCGAGCGAATCGAGGCCCTCATGGAACGCATCATTTCATTGCTGGTCGAGAATAAATTCGGCGTGCTGGCGCGGGTCGCGGGGTTGTTCTAGGCCCGAGGATTCAATATCGAATCGCTCTCGGTCGGTCCGACCATCGACCCCTCGATGTCGCTGATCACGATCGTGACGCAAGGCGACGAGCGCATTCTCGAGCAAATCACCAAGCAGCTCAATAAATTGATCGACGTGATCAAGGTTGTCGATCTCACGGAGAACGATTACGTGGAGCGCGAAACCGCGCTGGTGAAGATTCACACACGCGCCGAGGATCGGGCCGAGGCGTTCCGGATCATCGAGATCTTTCGGGCCAGGATCGTCGACTCGACGCCCACCACGTACACGGTGGAGATCACCGGTGACGCCCAGAAGGTTGAGGCACTCATCAATCAGCTCCGGCCGCTGGGACTCAAGGAGTTGGTGCGGTCCGGACGCATCGCGATCGCCCGGGACGATGCCAAAGCGGCCGGCGACCACAAACGCCGGCAAGTCGTCGTCGAAGCCAAGTGAGGTGACATGAAGATCTACTACGAACACGATGCCGATCTCTCCACGTTGAAGGGGAAGACCGTGGCGATCGTGGGATATGGGAGTCAGGGACACGCCCACGCGAACAATCTGAAGGACAGCGGGGTGGACGTGCTCGTCGCCATTCGTCCCGGACCGTCGTGGGAGAAGGCCGAGCGGTCAGGGCTTAAGGTGTTGCCGGTCGCTGACGCCGCGAAACGGTGCGATGTGGCGATGATGCTGGCCCCCGATGAATCGCAGGCTGAGATTTACCATCGGGATATCGTCCCTCATCTCAAGCAGGGCGCGTATCTCGCCTTCGCCCACGGGTTCAACATCCATTTCGGTCAGATCGTGCCGCGCCAGGACCTCAACGTGTTCATGGTGGCGCCGAAGGGGCCGGGGCATTTGGTCCGGTCCGAGTTTGCGAAGGGGAGCGGCGTTCCCTCGTTGCTGGCGGTCCACCAAGATCCGTCGGGGACGACCCGGGCCGTGGGATTGGCATACGCACGCGGGATCGGCGGCACCAAGGCCGGGGTGATCGAGACCTCGTTCCGGGAAGAGTGCGAGACCGATCTCTTCGGCGAACAAGTCGTGCTCTGCGGCGGTTTGACCGCGCTCATCCAGGCCGGGTTCGAGACGCTCGTCGAGGCGGGTTATTCGCCGGAGATGGCGTATTTCGAGTGTCTGCACGAGGTGAAGCTGATCGTGGATCTGATCTATGAGGGCGGCATTTCCACGATGCGCTATTCGATCAGCAACACGGCGAAGTACGGCGATGTGACGCGCGGCCCGCGGATCGTGACCGATGAAACCCGCGCGGAGATGAAGCGAATTCTGGCGGAGATTCAGAGCGGCCGGTTCGCCAAGGAATGGATTCTGGAGAATAAGGCCGGGCGTCCGGTGTTCACGGCCTTGCTCCGGCAGGGTGAAACCCACCCGATCGAGGAAGTCGGCGGTCGGTTGCGGGCCATGATGCCGTGGCTGAAGCAGGGCCGGCTCGTCGACAAAGAGAAAAATTAGGGACGCGGCCAGGTGGCGTCGCCGCATCCGGAACCCCGGTCCTTGAGTCCTTCCGAACGATGGCAGGGATTCCCGGTGGTGATCGAGGGGATTCCGTTCATGATTGCGCCGCTGGTCTTGGCGGTGGCGGGCTGGGGCGTGGGATGGCCGGTGGTCGGGGCCGTCTTTTTCGGGCTGGCGCTCTTCGTCCTGTGGTTTTTCAGGAATCCCGACCGGGCGATCCCGACCGATCCCGACGCGATCGTCTCTCCGGCGGACGGGAAAGTCCTGTCGGTTGAGAAGGTGTTTGAATCGCGGATTCTCAAAGAGGACGTCCAGCGCGTCAGCATCTTCATGGGGCTGACCGACGTCCACGTGAATCGGATTCCGTACCATGGCCGGATCGCGGGGATCTTCTATCATCCGGGCAAGTTCTTGTCGGCGTTTAAGGAGAAGGCGTCGCTGGACAACGAACAGCAGGCGCTCCTGTTGGAGACGCCGAAAGGGAAACGCATTCTTTTTATTCAAATTGCGGGGTTTGTCGCGAGGCGGATCGTGACCTGGGTTCGAGAGGGCGATCGGGTCGAGCGGGGGGGGCGCTACGGATTGATTCGCTTTGGCTCGCGGATGGACGTCTATCTCCCGCTTCAGTGTCGGGTGACGGTGAAACCGGGTGATCGCGTCGCGGGAGGGAGCAGCGTGCTCGGAACGTGGTCGTGAAGACGCGATTCGCGCGCGGCGAAGCGACGGCCAAGCACCGGGGCGTCTACTTGCTGCCGAACCTGTTCACGACCGGTAACCTGCTCAGCGGGTTCTACGCCGTGATCGCCGTGTTCGACGCCGACTATGTCTCCGCGGCGATTGCGATCCTGGTTGCCACGGTGTTTGACAGCCTCGACGGGCGGGTGGCGCGGCTGACCAAGACCACCAGCAAGTTCGGCGTGGAGTATGACTCGTTAGCCGATCTGGTGTCGTTCGGCGTGGCCCCGGGGCTCTTGATTTATTCGTGGGCGCTGACCAACTACGGCCGGATCGGGTGGGTGGCGGCGTTTCTGTTTGTGGCGTGCGGCGCCCTGCGGTTGGCGCGCTTCAACGTTCAGGTGGGCACGGTGGACGGGCGGTATTTCGTGGGACTCCCCATTCCCGCCGCGGCGGGGCTGATCGCCAGCACCGTGTTGCTCGACGACCACATCCTCAGGCTGGGCGCGGAGATGAAGCCGTTGTTGATCGTGGTCATGACCTATGTGCTGGCGTTCTTGATGGTCAGCAACATCCGGTACTGGAGCCCCAAGGGCCTCGCGATGCGCGATCGGCGACCCTTCCAGATGCTGGTGGCGGCGGTGCTGGTGGTGATGCTGGTGACGGCGGCGCCGCAGGTGATGTTGTTCGCCCTGTTCGCGTTGTATGCGGCGTCGGGGATCGTGCTCAGGCCGCTCCTGGCGGTCCAGCGGAAGGTCTTTCCGTCTTCCGCGGGGGGAGCGCCGCCGATTGAGGACGTCGACGAAGACCTCCATGATCGCGAGGTCAGGAGCCATTTGTAGCATCCGGCTCCGCCACGCCCAGGGAAGCGACCAGCACACGCCGCGCCGTGTGAAAATGCATTGCGAGCGCATTTCCCGCAGCTTGCTGCGGGATAAGCGAGCAAGATGGAAACCGTGCTTCTTCACTTCCTTACACTTCGAAGATTCCCTGCAGCTTGCTGAAGGGATCTTCAAACCAGCCTTCCTCCGATGGGACGGGGAAGGCTTGGTGTTTTTGTGGAGACGTCGATGACGAAGATGGTCACGATCTTCGATACCACGCTTCGCGACGGGGAACAGTCGCCGGGCGCGAGCATGAACGTCGAAGAGAAGTTGTCGATCGCCAGGCAGTTGGCGCGACTCGGCGTGGATGTGATCGAGGCCGGCTTTGCCTTCAGTTCCCCCGGTGACTTCGAGGCGATCCGCACGATCGCGCACGAAGTGGAAGGGCCGATCATCTGCAGCTTGGCCCGGGCGAAGCCGGGCGATGTCGATCGGGCGTGGGAGGCCTTAAAGGGCGGGGCGAAGGTCAGAATCCACACGTTCATTTCCACGTCCGACATCCATCTCAAGCACCAGTTTCGCTTGACGCGGGCGGAGGCGCTCGCTCGGGCGGTGGAGATGGTCGCGCGGGCCAGGGGCTACGTGGACGATGTCGAGTTTTCTCCGATGGACGCCACGCGATCCGAGGAGACCTACCTGTGCGAGGTGCTCGAGGCCGTCATCGCCGCGGGAGCCCGAACGGTGAATATCGCGGACACGGTGGGCTACGCCACGCCGCAGGAATTCACCCAGCTCATCCGAACGATTCAGCAGCGAGTGCCCAACATCAAGCAAGCGGTCATCTCGGTCCACTGCCACAACGACCTGGGGCTTTCGACGGCCAATTCATTGGGCGCGGTGCTGGCGGGCGCGGGCCAGGTGGAGTGCACGATCAACGGCATCGGAGAGCGCGCGGGGAACGCCGCGCTGGAGGAAGTCGTCATGGCGCTGCGGACGCGCAAGGATGCCTTCGGGGCCGATACCCGGATCGTCACGGAAGAGATTGCCAAGAGCAGCCGGTTGGTCAGCAAGATCACCGGCATGTCCGTCCAGCCCAATAAGGCGATCGTGGGCGCCAACGCGTTCGCCCACGAGTCGGGGATCCACCAGGACGGCCTCCTCAAGGAAAAGATGACGTACGAGATCATGCGCCCGGAGTCGGTCGGCGCGGGCAAGACCCACATCGTGCTGGGGAAACACTCGGGGCGTCACGCCTTCAAAAAGAAGCTCGAAGAGCTGGGGTATCGGCCGAGCGGCGACGAGCTGGACAAGGCGTTCGAACGCTTAAAGCGCCTGGCCGACCAGAAGAAGGAGATTTTCGAAGAGGATCTTGAAACGATCGTGTCGGAGGAAATGGACCGTCCGGAGGAAGCGTATCGGTTGGTGTCCATCCACGTCGAAAGCGGCACCGACATGACGCCGACGGCCAAGGTCGAATTGGCGGCCGGCGACAAGACCGTCAGCGCGGAGGGACAGGGAGACGGGCCGGTGGATGCCGCCTACCGGACGATCGCCTCGCTCACCCGGACCAAGAGCCGGCTGGTCTCGTACGTGGTGAAGGGGATCACGGGGGGGACGGATGCGCTGGGCGAAGTGACCGTGACGGTGCAAGAAGACGGACGATCCGCCATGGGGCACGGCGCCGACACCGATATCATCATCGCGTCGGTCCGGGCCTACCTGAACGCCCTCAACAAACTGGCGGCCCGCGCCTCCAAGCGAGGCGGTGGGGAACCCAAGGTGGGATTGATTTAGGCGCGATGCGGTGATGACGCTCGTGGTCCGCAAGAGTGTGTGGTGTGTCATCGGCGGCGGGGGACTCCTCACCATGGCGGTGCTGGCCCGCGAGCTGACGCGGTGGAGTCTGCCCTTCGTCTCGACCCGCGTCATCATGCTGGTCTTTATTCTGCTCTGTCCCGTGTTGCTGGGAATGGTCATCGGCGTGTGGGGCGAGGCGCGCGGGGAACTGTGGGGGGCCCGCGGCGTCTCGGGGACCTATCTGGGCGTCGTGGGGTGGGCGTGGATGCAAGACGGGGTCTTCCCCGTCGGGTTCCAACTTCCGGGTGTACCCGTTCCGATCTTCGTCACGCTGATCAACCTGGTGGTTTTTCTGATCACGTGGTATTTCATGCAGGCCCTCGGCGGGTCGGGAGGACGCCTCGGCTCCTCCTTGACGGGATCGAATCTTCCGGCGTCTGGCGACTTTCGTTCCTCCACCGCGTCCTCTTCTCAGGCGGCCGGCAGGAGCGACTCGGTGTGAGCATCCATCGGATCACCCTCTTACCGGGCGATGGCGTGGGGCGGGAGATTGTCCCGGAGGCCGTCCGGGTGTTGGACGCGCTCGGCAAGCGTCGGGGCATCCGTTTCGAATTCCGCGAGGCCCTCGTGGGCGGCGCGGCGATCGATCGGTTCGGCGTTCCCCTTCCGGACGAGACGTTGCAAGCGGCGCTCGAAGCGGACGCCGTCCTCCTCGGCGCCGTGGGGGGGCCGAAGTGGGAAGGCTTGGAGTACGCGAAACGGCCCGAACGCGCGCTCCTGGAATTGCGAGAGAAGCTGGGGACGTTCGCCAACCTGCGGCCGGTGATCCTCTTTCCCATGTTGATCGACGCGTCGTCCCTGAAACCCGAGGTGATCGAGGGCATCGACATCATGGTGGTGCGCGAGCTGACGGGCGGCATCTACTTTGGCACGCCGCGCGGCGTGGAGCCGTACGAGGGCGGAGAACGCGGGATCAACACCGAGGTCTATACCACGCCCGAGATCGAGCGGATCGCCCGGATGGCGTTCGGGCTCGCTCGAAAGCGGCGGCGGCTGGTCACGAGCGTTGACAAGGCCAACGTCCTCGAGGCGACCGAGCTCTGGCGGAAGGTCGTGACACGAGTCCACGCCGAGTTTCCCGACGTCGAACTCCGCCACATGTACGTGGATAACTGCGCGATGCAACTGATCCGACGCCCCAAGCAGTTCGACGTGCTCGTGACGACCAACCTCTTCGGTGATATCTTAAGCGACGAAGCGTCCATGTTGACGGGTTCGATCGGGATGTTGCCATCGGCAAGCCTAGGCGGAAGGGTCGGGCTCTACGAGCCGATCCACGGCAGTGCGCCGGATATCGCCGGACGGAATCTTGCCAACCCCATCGCCACGATTCTCTCGGCGGCGATGATGCTCCGGCACTCCTTCGAACTCGAAGACGATGCCACCGCGATCGAACGGGCGGTGCATCGCGTCTTGGAGCGCGGCTATCGCACGGCGGATATCATGCAGCCGGGCATGACCAAGACAGGGACGCGCGAAATGGGTGGGCTGATCGCGGACGCGATCGCCGAAGACCAACACGGGTCGCAGGAGGGGCGGGGATGAGAGGAATGATGGTGGGTGTGGGGTTGGTGGCGGCGGGGCTGCTGGTGCTGGAGGGATCGCCGACGACGAGTCGGGCCGAGACGACCGGCGTCTCCATTGTGAAGACGTCGCCGAAGTACGGGGAAGCCCTCGCCAGCTTGAAGGGCTTGGTGGTGGAAATTGTGTTTGATCGCCCGATGGACCCCGCCACCCAGGACGATGTCTCGATGGATCAGCGCGGCGCGACCGATGAAAAGGGCGAGCCGATCGAGTTCGATGGCACGTACACCTGGGTGAACCCCACCACGCTGCGGTTTGTGCCGGAAGGGGCCCTCAAGCCCAACTCGGTTTATCAGGTCACGGTCTGGTCGGCAAAAGCCAAAGACGGTTCGGAACTCAAGGGCGCCCCGTACCGCCTGCCCTTCTCGACGAGCGGCGCCAAGTAATGCGGGTGGTGTAACCTGTGGGGGCGACCGGCCGGTCGCCCCCGCGTTCGACGGAACCTCAGAGTCAGTGGGATGAAGAAAAAGACCAAGTACACGGTTGCGGTGATCGGCGCGACCGGCGCGGTGGGCAGAGAGAGCCTCGAAATTCTTGAGGAACGGGAATTCCCCTTGGAGGCTCTCCGCCTCTTCGCCTCGAAGCGCTCGGCTGGGAAGTCCCTGTCGTGCCAGGGGCGCGAGTGGCGGATCGAAGAGTTGACGCCCGAGGGCCCGTTTGAGGGAATCGACTTCGCCTTCGTGTCGGCCACCGATGCGATCAGCCGGGAGTACGGCCCTCGGCTGGCCAAGGCGGGCGTCGTGGTGATCGACGACAGCGCCGTGTTCCGGATGGATGCGGACGTGCCGCTCGTCGTGCCCGAGGTCAACGCGCACGCGCTGGCCGCCGCGACCCGGCGCATCATCGCGATTCCCAATTGCACCACCACGCCGCTCGTGATGGTGCTCAAGCCGATCCACGACGCCGCGAGGGTCAAACGGGTGGTGGTCACGACCTTCCAATCGGTGTCCGGCACCGGCGCCGCCGCGATGGACGAGCTGGTCGAGCAAACCAAGGCCTTGCTCTCATTCAAGGAGGTCAAGGCCGAAGTCTATCCGCACCAAATCGCATTCAACTGCCTCCCCCACATCGGATCGTTCGGGGAGGGGGGCGAGTGCTCCGAGGAGACCAAGATCGTCAACGAAACGCGGAAGATTTTGGAGGAGCCTCAAATGCGCGTGACGGCCACGACGGTGCGCGTGCCGGTCATGCGCTGCCATTCCGAAGCCGTGAACATCGAGACCGAGCGGCCGCTCAAGCCCAACGAGGCCCGGGCACTGCTGTCCGCCATGCCCGGGGTGATCGTCTTCGACGACCCGGTCCGCAAGCTCTACCCGATGCCGCTCGATGCCGCGGGCAAGGACGAGGTCTTCGTCGGCCGAATCCGCGAAGATCGGTCGATCACAAACGGCCTCAACCTCTGGCTCGTCTCCGACAACCTCCGCAAAGGCGCCGCCCTCAACGCCGTCCAGATCGCCGAAGCCGTCATCGCCCGCGCGTAGTCGTCGCTCGATTCCGATCGATTAGGAAATCCCCCCGTGCCCCCCTTTTGCCAAGGGGGGATGGAGGGACTCATGCTGGGGTGCAGATCTCGGCCTCGTTGCAGTCGGCGAACTCTTCTTCGATCGAGCCGTCGCCACCCTCGTCGAACTGAATCCCGCCCGTTGCCGTCGCGATGACGGACACCGTCGCGCCGCCCCCGCTCACCAAGACCTCACCCTCGGTGGGGCAGCCGGATGCGGAGGAGTCGGGTTCGAACACCGGCGTCGTGGTGGCGACGGTGAAGGTTCCAGTTTCGCAGTCCGACGTCACGCTGATGGCGCCATTCATCGTTACTTCGGTTCCCGAGACGCCGTCGTGGGTGGCGGGGGTCTCGGTCAGCTTGAAGTCGGTCAAGATCGCGGAGAAGTCGTTATGGCCGGTGGTGTCGACGTGATCGACCGCGCTGAGGGCGCCGTTGGCGGTCACGGTCATCGTCGTCTCGTGGCAGTCGGTGGTGTCGTACTCTTGGATGAGATGGATCCCAAGGCTCTCCGTTGCGACGGCCTCATCCGCCTCGGCTGTGCCGTCGCCCTGGACATCCTCGTAGGTCGAAAGGGTCGCGGTGACGAGCGCGTCGGCGCTCGTCAAAACCGCCCTGCCCCCACACTTCCCGGGTTCGACGTTCGAAGCAGACAAGACACCATTGATGGTGTCGTCGCGGAGCCTGACTGGATTTGCCGGAGCAGCTACATTCCGTTGGCCGTCCCGGAAGTGGGCGAACTCGACCGACACGTTGATAAGCTCAAGCGTCAGCGCGTCGAACGTCTCGGTCACCGTCATCGAGCCGTCGCGGTAGGTCTCGATGTTGTCCACGGTGGACAACACGCAATCGTGATAAACCGTCGTGGTGGCCATCGTGTTCTCTGGAAAATCTTGGAAAACCGTGGTGGTCTCCGTCGTGCCACCGCCGGAGCACGTCGACGGCGCCTGGAGCACCTTGGAAGACAACCGAGGCGGGGTGATGTGATTTTTTAGAATGTCCAAGGCGCGAATCGCGATGCCGGGTTCTGAGCGCCCGGCCGACCCGCCCGCCTTCTGCTGGGTGCTCGATCCCGCGGCAAATGCGGCGAACGCGGCCTTGGTCGCCGCGGCGGCGGTTCGAGCAGTGGGGGCTGTCGTGACCGGAGGGGCTCCTCCCCCTTCGTTGCTTCCGCCATCGCCTCCGCCGTTTGCGCAAGCCGACATCAGACCGAAAGCCATCAAGGCTGCCCAGAGCGCTGGCTGTTTCATTCTCACCCCTCCGTTCGCGGTGGACCGCCGTAGCGACGAACGCAAATCCCATGGGAACCGGCGTGACGACGGTTTGGAACAAACTAAGGGTTTTTTCGGGTTGCTGTCAATAGGTCTTTGCTCGGTTGCACCGGCTATTTGACGTCGAAGTCAACCATCATGCCCTTGGTAAAGTGCGGCGCGCCGGTCGCGGGGTCGGGGAAGAAGCAGATCAGTCCATACCGACCGGGCGAGAACATGATCGTCGCCCATCCCTGGTTGCCGCCCTCGATGCCCGTAACGCCGCCGATCGGCTTGCCGGGCGGCGGGTCGGGGAGTGGCGCGCCGGGCTCGAACGCCGCCGCGAACGCTTTGATCGATCCGTTGGGTGGAAGCTGGACCACGACCGCCTCGTGGACTTGCGAGCCCTGGTTGACGACCTGGATCGTGTGCGTGCCGGACGTCAAGGGCTGAGACAAGGCGAAGTGGAAATCCGACAATGTGATCACGACGTCGGGCTTCACCATCGTGCCCCGTGACGCCGCCTTGGAGGAGACGGTCAACGGTTTGATCATGCCGAGCGCGAAGTGGGGCGCGCCCTTGTTGTCTGGGATCACGCAGAGCAAGAGATAATGACCCGGCTGCAGATCCTGGACGGCGGCGGTTCGGTCGCCGGGGGCTGCGGCGTTGGGGCCGCCCATGAAGTGGGCCCACGTTGGGAAGCGCCCCGGCTCGGCCTTCATGGCGGACGTAAATTGTCTGGCGGTCTTGCCCGCGTCGAGCTTCACGAGTTGGATGTGGTGAAGCTCCCTCCCGGTATTGACGATTTGGATGGTGGTGAGCCCGGGATGGATGTGATCCGGTCCCGTGAAGCCGTAGTCGTAGGCGTCGAAGGAGACGAACTGAATCGGGGCCTCTGAGGCGGCGGCACGGGCCGGGGGAGGTAGGACCGCGAGCGTCGGCGCGACGAGGGAGAGACAGAGCAACGAGACGAAGGCGTGGGTCCGGGTCATCATCGTATCCGCGTGTCCTTTCGGCAGGGGGAGAGCCGCATCCGGTCCGGAGTCGACGTTCAGAGTTTCAGCCATTCTTGGGGTGCGGGCACGACCTATTGAAGTTCCTTGAACACACCCTCTATGTCCTGGGGCACGAGAACGATCTCGATGCGGCGGTTCTGGGCGCGCCCTTCGGGGGCCTTGTTGTCGGCGACGGGACGAAACGGGCCGTAGCCCACCGCGGACAACCGCGCGCCGTCGAGCCCCGCTTGATCCTGGAGGAACCGGAGGACGTTCGTCGCGCGTTGCGTCGAGAGCTCCCAGTTGGTGGGGAATCGCTTCCGGAGGCTCTCGCCGATCGGGACGTCATCCGTGTAGCCCTCGACCCGGATCTCCTTGCCTTTCACGTCGCGGAGGATCGCGCCGACCTTCTTGAGCACCTCCTCGCCCTGGGTCTTGACCTCCGCGCGCCCGGAATCGAAGAGCACCTTCTCGACGAGATTGACCGAAAGCTTGTCGCGGATTTGCGTGACCTTGATCTCGCCCTTTTCGATCTCGCCTTTGAGGTCCTTGACCAGGTCGTCGTAGGTTCCTTTCAGTTTCCTGATTTCCTCATCCTTCTGTGCGCTGACCTCCGCGGTCTGCCGCTCCAACTGGGCGAGGCGATCGTTGAGGCCCTTCAACTCCGTCTCGACGCGCTCCTTGTCCTGGCGCAGCCCGGAGAGATCCCGTTCGAGGGTCGCCTTCTGGGTTTCCAACTCTTTCTTTTGCGATTGCAGGGCCGCGATCTGCCCCTGCAAGTCGGCCCGCTCCGCCGAGCCGCGGGCTTCGAGCCCCCGATATTTGGAGGATGACACGCAACCGGCGCTCAAACCGGCGAAGAGCGCGAGGACGAACAGCACGTGCGTTCGGCGAGTGCTCATGGTCCCTCCTTGGTTATCGTCAATTGGCCTCGTCTGTGGCGAGGCCGTGCACCGGCGAGGACGCGCCCGGTGAGGTCCGCGACTCGATCTCCCTACGAATCAGCGACCGCAGCAGTCTATATCATCGAAGAGCAGCCGATGTCCACTGTGAAACCTGGTCTCAAGGGGGGAAAGAACCTCTCGCCGTTCTCCCGTTATGTGGTGACGAATGTTCCCTGGCGGATCTCGATCAACGTCTGCTCGATCTCCGCCTGCGTGTTCATCACGAACGGGCCGTATCGCGCAATGGGC
>Ga0180094_1000024_pt1 | contig 37364 bp, 35 predicted proteins | sample EasRivT47_16_1Da_FD_121786 | JGI IMG/M metagenome (GOLD analysis project Ga0180094, IMG submission 121786) | Soil microbial communities from meander-bound floodplain in the East River, Colorado, USA - East River metaG ERMLIBT47_16_1Da | ecosystem: Environmental > Terrestrial > Soil > Floodplain ... | reverse complement strand
CCTCGCCTTGGCTATACCCGTCATCCTCAGCCGCGTTCCAGGACCAGGCTGGCTGCGACTGATCCTGCTGGGGCTCGTGGTCGGGAGCATCGCCATGTTCCGTCAGCTCACGGGCGTGATCGCGGCCATCGCGGTATTCGGCTGGCTGATCATGGAGGGCTCGGCACCGGGGTTGCCGCGCGTCTGGACACCGCGGTTGCTGCTGTTCGGGCTCGCATTGCTGGTCGGAACGTATGTCCTCAGCCATGCCGATACGGCAACCGCCGTTGTCTTCGGCGCGTGGCCTTTTGTCCTGTTGCTCTTTACTGGCTGGCACGCCAGCGTTTCGATGCGCGAGTGCCTGCGCGTGATCGGCGGGCTTGCCATCGGGGCCACGCTCGCGTGCCTGCCACTGCTCGGCTATCACATCAACCATGGCTCGTTGTCGACCTGGTTTGCGGACACCGTTACCGCGGCATTTCAGATCCCGCAGCTCGCATTCATCGATGCCCAGAGTTTCACGTCATTCGCGATGTTGGTCCTGCCACAACTCGGGAAGTGGCGCAGCCCGACGCTGGTGCTCAATGCGCTCTTCTGGCTGACGCTGATCCTGTTGCCGGCCATCAACGGCATCAACGTCCTGCGGCGCCTGCAGCAAGGAACTTTGACCTACGGATCCGCCGGCGCATTGATGTGGTGCGCGAGCTTCTACTCGTTGGTGGCGGTTCACTACCAGGTCCCGATTTATCTCTTCTATATCGCCGGGCTCAACGCCGCAGCGCTGGCCGCAGCGGTGATCTCGGCACGCACACCGGGTCGCGCGACCGCGTCGGCCGCGCTCGTTGGCCTGAGCATCATTGCGCTGTATTTCCATGCCGGACAATCGCTCGCGCGTGGCGTTCACGGCACGATCATCGGTGAGCGCGCGGATCGCCTCGAGGCGTGCGGCTTGCCACGCTGCAGCCTGCGGCTCGAACCCCGCGAAATCGTCGTCCATCGAGAGCTTGCAGCCCGAATCGCGGCGAACTCCCGAGAGGGTGACTGCATTCTTGCTGTGCCCAGTGACGCCGAGCTCTATTTCATCTCGGGGCGCTGCAATCCGACACGATTCTTCAACAGCGCGCTCGGGCTGCGCACGGGAGCGGAGGTCGAGACGCTGCTGTTGAAGCTGCGATCGCAGCCTCCCGCGGTACTCATCCATCGCCCGGGCGACAAGTACAACACGAAGCTTACACAGCAACTGGTGATGCAGATGGGCGCGTGGTATCGACATGAAGAGCGGATCGGCGAGTTCATCCTCTATTGGGCGCCGACCGCTGAGACGGAGTACTGAACGATGCATGACTGGACCAGCAGGGCGCTCCTAGCTGCGTATGTCCTGACCGCGACCCTCGGTCTATACCGCATGAAGGCGGCGCCCGAGATCGCCTCCTTCGGCTTCTTCGTCGGAGCGATCTGCTATGCGCTCAGCTTCCTGCTCTGGATACTGATCCTGCTGCGCATGCCGCTGTCGATTGCATTTCCGCTGGTGACAGGGATGGTCATCGTTGCGACCCAGATCAGTGCCGCACTTTGGCTCGGCGAAGCCTTGACCTGGTGGAAGGCCGCCGGGGTGGTGCTGATCATCAGTGGAATCGGGCTGCTGGCCGTGAAGGCCTAGACGAGCGCGGCGCATCTCGACAGGTTCGGCCGCGAGCACACGAAGGACTGGTAGAGCGATAGCGCACGGCTCAGCCCGAACACACGACGTTCGACCTGCTCGAAGCAGAACTCGAGCACCTGTTCGATCTCACGGGCGTTGTTGACGTGCTCGTGGCGCATCAGCTCGCCGTAATCGAGGCGGTGCCTGAACCAGAACTCCAGTCCCGTCGTCAGCCGCCATCCTAGCGTCCACACGAGGGTTCCCTCACTGGGAATGGCCACGCGAAACGTGCCCTCAGGCGCAAGGTGAAGCGCGGCCTGCGCGACGACCCGGGGTAGATCGCAGAGGTGCTCGAGCGTCGCAACCGCGGTGATACGGTCGTAGCGTGCGTCGCGCGGAATGTCAGCGATTTGAGAATAGATCCGGCGAATGCGAGGCAAGCTGCGTGAGCCCGTGAAGAGTTCCGCAAACGGCTCGACGATGTCGTAGGGGCCGACATCGGGCTCGAAATCAAGCTGGTTGAGCGTGCCGGCGCCGAGCTCCAGCGTTTGCTTCCTGGTGGACATGGCGACGACATCGCGGGCCACTTGCTTGTGCAACCAGGACTCCAGGGCGCGTGAGATTGCGGAGGCGGGTGAGTCGCCAAGCCGATTCATTCGGTAGTGTTCACGGTAGATCGCGGCAAGTGCCGGTGACAAGACCGGCCGCGTCTTTGGAAAACTGCTGAGGAAAGCCGGGGAAGCCGACGTCGCGGTCATTGTCGGTCGTCCTCTCGCCGGCTGTCAGGACCCGGGAAGATTGTGCTCGCGCAGGACGTAGAGAGGCCGCGACTTGATCTCGGTCAGCGACCGACCGACGTATTCGCCGATGATGCCGAGCATGAGAAGCTGGATTCCGCCGATGAGCAGGACGCTGATCAAGAGCGACGTCCAGCCGGTGATCACTGTGCCGCTGAAGAAGCGGGCCCACAATGCGTACGCGGCATAAAGCAGCGCCAGGACTGACATGATCGCGCCGATCAGGGTCGAGATATGCAGAGGTCTGACACTCGATGAGGTCAGGCCGAGCATCGCGAGGCGCACCATGCCCATCAGGTTGTACTTGCTCGAGCCGGCATTGCGTGTCGCCGGTGTGAAAGCAACGTTGACCTGGCGAAATCCCAGCCAGGGAATCAATCCGCGCAGGAACAGGCTGCGCTCCCCGATGGTGCGCAGGACGTCGACCACGCGCCTGTCGAGCAGGCGAAAGTCCGAGCTGCCCGGCTCGATTCGATAATCGCTGATGGCGTTCGTCAACCAGTAGAAGAAGCGCGACGTGAGTCGCTTGAACAACGGCACACCGGCGTCCGTGCGGATCATGTTGACCACTTCGTTACCCGCGCGCCAGTTGCGGATCATCTCCGGGATCAGCTCGGGTGGATGCTGCAGATCGGCGTCCAGCGAGATCACGCAATCGCCGCTCGCATGATCGAGACCGGCCCTGAGCGCTGTCTGGTGGCCAAAGTTGCGGGTCAGTGAGAGGTAGCGGATTTCCGCTGTTGCGAAAGCCAATGATCTTAAGACCTGCAGCGTATCGTCCGTGCTGCCGTCATCGACGACGATCAGTTCCCAGTCTTCCGCACCGCTCAGAACCTGCTGAACGCGTTCGATCAGCCGCGGAAGGTTCTGTGCTTCGTTGAAGGCCGGAACGACAACGCTGATCGTGCTCACTGACTTGACTGTGGATGCCCCACCCAAGGACTGGCGCATAGTCTAGCGCGTTCGGACGACGGCACCGAGCCGTCTGCGGATTACTCGAGCGCGGCGAGCAACCGCTCAATGAACGCGGCGCGCTGGTCATCCTTGATCCAGCGTGCGACCACGACGAGATCGTGCTCGGCATCGACGTAGATCATGTTGGTGCCGTCGCCGAGATGACTGAACGCGCTGGCCGGGGCGGCCGGAATCGATTTGCGATCCGTGTTGAGGAACCAGTTCATCACGCCGTAGGCCGGCTGCAAATCGGTCGGTGTGGTGGCGAACTCGTGCCAGCGCTCCGAGTAGATCTGGCGTTCGCCCCAGCGCCCGCGCCTCTGGCACAGGAGGCCAAAGCGTGCCATGTCCCATGTATTGATGAACATCCCGCCGCCCCAGTGGCCCCCGCCGCTGACCGACTGGATGCGCTTGCCATCGAGTTCGACGTAGGAGTTTTCGTAGCCCGTCCAGCGCCACGTGTCACTCGCACCGATCGGGTCCATGACGTCACGCTTGAGCACGACCGGCAGCGCTTCCCGCCAGACGTGCAGCGTGAGAAGCGCCAGCAGATTCACGCGCACGTCGTTGTACTCGTACGCCGTGCCGGGAGCGGGAACTGGTGCCGTTGGCCATGCGAATGGATCGTCGCCACTCGGCCGGTCCGCCCAATCGGGTTTGCCCCAAAGCGTTCCCCGCCAATTACTCGTCTGGCGCAGGAGCTGATTCCACGTGATGTTGCGATTGTGCTCGGACTCGAACAGCTCACCAGGCAGCACTTCTCGTACGGGGGCGTCGACATCCTTTATCTTGCCGCGGTCGACCGCGACACCGGTGACGGTGGACAGAAAGCTCTTGGTGACGCTGAAGGTCATGTCGACGCGGTCGGGCTCGCCCCACTGCGCAACGACGTACCCGCCGCGCAGGATCACACCCGTTGGCGCGCCGCGGGGCTGCGTCGGACCGATGATCGCGTCGTATGGTTCTCTCGCGCGCGTGAGGGCGATCGCAAGCGCCAGATCGCGCGGCCTGGCGGTCTCGTTGGCAATGGCGAAGTCGATCGCAGACTGAAGTCGCGCCGGATCGAAACCCGTCTGCTCGGGAGAGTGCCGCGCCCATTCGGTGCCGCGCGGTGGAACGTAATCGGCGGCGCTGGCACTCGATGCAGGGAGCAGGAACACCAGGGCGTGCAAGAGCGCCATGCTCATCAACCGTGCTGAAACCGTCATGGAATGTGCAGTCTATCTGTCGAGGAGTTGGCGCAGCGCGTAGAGCGCGTCGAGCGCCTCGCGCGGTGAGAGATGATCCGGATCGATCGATTCAAGCTGGTTGCGGACGGCTTCGAGCCGCGGGTCGCGCAGCGACAGCACCAATGGCAGCTCAGCTTGCGCGTCGGTCGCCTCGCGCTGATCGCGCGCTCGCTCGAGTTCCTCCAGATACCGTCGCGCATGGCCGATGACGTCCCGCGGAACGCCCGCAAGCGCTGCCACCTGCAACCCGTAGCTGCGATTGGCCGGCCCCTCCTTCACCGCGTGCAGGAACACCAGCTGATCGCCATGCTCGGTCGCGTCGAGATGCACGTTGGCGCAGCCTGCCGTTTCCTCGACAAGCGCGGTCAGCTCGAAATAGTGAGTGGCGAACAGGGTAAAGGCGCGGATGCGCGCGGCGATGTGGCGAGCACTGGCCCACGCCAGGGACAGGCCGTCGAACGTGCTCGTGCCACGGCCGACCTCATCCATGAGCACCAAACTGCGGTCGGTGGCGTTGTTGAGGATATTGGCCGTCTCGGTCATTTCCAGCATGAACGTCGACTGCCCGCCGGCGAGATCATCCGATGCGCCGATGCGCGTGAAGATGCGATCGATCGGGCCCAGCACTGCGCGTTCCGCCGGCACGTAGCTGCCCATGCTGGCGAGGATCACGATCAGCGCGGTTTGGCGCATATAGGTGGACTTGCCGCCCATGTTGGGTCCCGTGATCACGAGCATGCGCCGGCCGTCGTTGAGCTCGAGGTCGTTGGGAACGAACGGCTGCTCGGAGAACTCCTCCACCACCGGATGCCGTCCGGCGACGATGTGCAGGGACGGTTCATCGGTCAGATCGGGCTTCGACCAACGCAACGTCACGGCGCGTTCCGCCAGATTGGCGAGCACATCGAGGGTCGACAGCGCGGCCGCCGTCGCCTGCAGTGCGGGAAGCTCATCGATCAGCGAGGACAGCAACTCCTCGTAGAGCTGGCGCTCGCGGGCAAGCGAACGTTCGCGCGCGCTCAACACCTTGTCCTCGAAACTCTTGAGCTCGGGCGTCACGAAGCGCTCGGCGGACTTCACCGTCTGGCGGCGCAGGTAGTCGGCCGGAACGCGATCGGCCTGCGCGCGGCTGACTTCGATGTAGAACCCCTGAATGCGGTTGAACCCGAGCTTCAGGTTCGCGATCCCGCTGCGTTCACGTTCACGCCGCTCGAGATCGAGCAGGTACTGGTCGGTGTGCGTACTGATCTCGCGCAGCTCGTCGAGCTCGGCGTCGAAACCCGCCGCGATCACCCCGCCGTCACGCAGGAAGTGCGCCGGTTGCTCGGCCACGGCACGACGCAGGAGCTCGACCGTCGCATGATGCACGCCGATCCGGGCCTTGAGCTCATCGACGAGCGGGCTATCGATGCCCTGCAGCAGCGCCTGAATGCCCGGCAGCAGGGCCAGCGCTGCCCGCAACTGCACCAGATCCCGCGGTCGCGCGGAACGAAGTGCGATGCGCGCCAGGATGCGCTCGATATCGCCGACCTCGCGCAGCAGGCCGTGCAGGTCAAGCGTACGGCCGCGTGCAATCAGGATCTCGATGGCGTGGTAGCGACGCGCGCGCGTGGCCGGATCCAGAAGCGGCCGCTGCAGCCAGCGCCTGAGTTCGCGCCCGCCCATCGCCGTGGCGGTGTGATCGAGAACACCGGCCAGCGTGCAGTCCGGCCGTCCGCTCAAGGATTGATCGAGCTCGAGATTGCGACGCGTCGCGGGGTCGAGGATCAGCGCTTCTTCGCGTGTCTGGACGGTCAGGCCGCGAATGTGGGGCAGGGCGGACTTCTGTGTGTCGCGCACATATTGGAGCAACGCACCGGCCGCCCGCACCGCCAAGGGTCGATCCTCACATCCAAACCCCGCGAGGTCACGTGTGCCGAATTGCGTGGCCAGAAGCCGTGTCGATGAGCTGAGATCGAAGTGCCACGGCGGACGCATCCGCGGTACACCACCGGTTTGCAGTGCCGACTTCTCCTGGTCCTCACTCACGAGCACTTCGGCGGGCCGCAGGCGCTCGATTTCGCTCGCCAGCGCATCGTTACCCTCGCCCTCGAGCACGCTGAAGCGCCCGCCGGCGAGATCGAGCCACGCGAGCCCAAATTGGGTTCCGTCCCGAAGCACGGCCGCGAGCAGCGTGTCGCGGCGGTCCTCGAGCAGCGCCTCATCGGTGACCGTGCCAGGCGTGACCACCCGGACGACTTGTCTCTCGACCGGACCCTTTGATTTGGCCGGATCGCCGAACTGTTCGCAGATGGCGACCGATTCGCCCTTTCTGACGAGTCGGGCCAGGTATCCATCGACGCTGTGCACGGGCACGCCCGCCATCGGAATCGGCTGGCCGGCGGACTGCCCGCGGGAAGTGAGCGCGATGTCGAGCAGTTTCGCGGCGCGCCGGGCGTCGTCGAAAAAGAGCTCGTAGAAGTCACCCATCCGGTAGAACAGCAGCACGTCCGCGTGCTCGGCCTTGATGCGCAGATACTGCTGCATCACCGGGGTGTGCTGGGAAAAAGACGCTGCGTCCACGCGAGACGGCTACAGATGGGGGACGCCGGACATGGGCGCGCATTCTAATCTTCTTGCTCTCCCCGTTTCTTCCCCTCTCCCCTTTGGGGAGAGGGTAGGGTGAGGGGCTCTTGACGATCTTGTACCCTTGGCCCATGCCTTCAGATGCTGAGCTCAAGCGCCTCGCTCGGCGTGTCGGACGGAAGTTACGCGCCTCCCACCTGCGTCTGGCGACCGCTGAATCGTGTACCGGCGGCTGGATTGCGAAGGCGATCACCGATATCGCGGGCAGCTCGCAGTGGTTCGAGGGCGGCTACGTCACGTATAGCAACGAAACCAAGATCAGCACCCTGGGCGTCAGGCGGCGCACCCTCGCTCGTTTTGGCGCGGTGAGCGAAGCCGTCGCGAGCGAGATGGCGCGTGGCGCCATGCGTGCGAGCGGCGCGGATCTGGCCGTCTCCGTCACCGGGATCGCCGGACCCGATGGCGGTTCACCGGACAAGCCCGTCGGCACCGTGTGGTTCTGCTGGGCACGGCGGCGTCGCCGGGCAGTGCGCCTCAATACCCGCAAGGTTCGACTCAAAGGCAATCGCGCCCAGGTTCGCTTGAAGTCGGTGGCGCTCGCGCTTAAAGGGCTCCTGCGGGCGGCTACCTGAGCTACCCCCATGGTCGATGAGCCGAAAGCGCGCCGACTGTTCTTCGCCATCTGGCCCGACGAATCCGCGCGGTCCGCCTTCGCGCATGCAACTCGCAAGGCAGTGCGGGCGAGTGGTGGGCGGCCGATACCGGTCTCCAATCTCCATTCGACGCTCGCATTCCTCGGGCAGGTGTCGACGGAGCGTGTCCCGCACGTGACGGCAGCCGCGGAGGCGTTGGATTGCCTGTCATTCGAGTTGATCTTCGATCGGCTCGAGCATTGGCCAAAGCCTGCCATCCTCTGCGCAGTCTGCAGCCGGCCCCCGCCGGCGGCCGGCGAACTCGCCGCCGCGCTGTGGAAGCTCTTGGCTAAACAGGGATTTACACCCGACCCCAAGCCTTACTGGCCACACGTGACCCTCGCACGTAAGGTCGAAAAGCCACATGCGGTTGGTGCCCTGCACCCCGTAGCGTGGCCGGTCGATGGCATTGCGCTGGTCGACTCGGTTACCGCGTCTGAGGGATCGCAGTACACAGTGATCGAACGCTGGCCGCTCCGCGCTTGAAGAACCCCTCACCCCAACCCTCTCCCCCGAGGGGAGAGGGAGTGGATCCTCACCCCAACCCTTTCCCCCGAGGGGAGAGGGAGTGGACCCTCACCCCATCCCTCTCACCAAAGGGGAGAGGGCGATTTCAGCTCGAACGCGCGACTCAAGCGATGCGTCACTTGTGGAATAATAAGCTCTACACCCTGGGGGAACGTCTCGATGGAAGAGAATCGCAGAAAGGCTCTCGCGGCAGCGCTTGGCCAGATCGAAAAGCAGTTTGGCAAAGGCACGGTCATGCGCCTCGGCGACGCCACCGCGAGCTGGGACATCGAAACCGTCTCGACCGGCTCCCTCGGGCTCGACATCGCGCTCGGCATCGGCGGCCTGCCGCGCGGCCGCGTGGTCGAGATCTACGGTCCGGAATCGTCCGGCAAGACGACGCTGACGCTACAGGTCATCGCGGAAATCCAGAAGTTGGGCGGCACGGCGGCGTTCGTGGATGCCGAGCATGCCCTTGATCCGTCATACGCCTCCAAGCTCGGCGTCAACGTCAACGATCTGCTGGTCTCGCAGCCCGACACCGGAGAACAGGCGCTGGAAATCACCGACATGCTGGTGCGCTCGGGCGCGGTCGACATCGTGGTGATCGATTCGGTGGCGGCGCTCACGCCCAAGGCAGAAATCGAAGGCGAGATGGGCGAGATGCAGGTGGGTCTCCATGCGCGTCTGATGTCGCAGGCACTGCGCAAGCTCACCGGCAACATCAAGCGCTCCAACACCATGGTCATCTTCATCAATCAGATCCGCATGAAGATCGGGGTGATGTTCGGCAACCCCGAGACCACCACTGGCGGCAACGCGCTCAAGTTCTACGCTTCCGTGCGGCTCGACATCCGCCGCATCGGCGCGCTCAAGAACGGCGAGGAAGTCATCGGCAACATGACACGGGTGAAGGTGGTCAAGAACAAGATCGCGCCCCCGTTTCGCGAGGCTGAGTTCGAGATCATGTACGGCCATGGGATCTCACGCGAGGGCGAGATCATCGAGCTCGGGGCGCTCAACGGCCTGATCGAGAAATCGGGCTCGTGGTACAGCTACAAGGGCGAGCGCATCGGCCAGGGCAAGGACAACACGCGCAACTTCCTCCAGCAGCATCCCGAAATCGCCCGCGACATCGAACTGCAGCTGCGTGAAAAGCTCCTCCCAAGCAAGCGCGGCGGCGAACTGAGTCGGGGCGAGGCGGCCGGCTGATTCGACACCCCCTCACCCCAGCCCTCTCCCGCAAGCGGGAGAGGGAGTGGAGTGCCGTCTCTGCCTCGATCCCCTCTCCCGCAAGCGGGAGAGGGAGTGGAGTGCCGTCTCTGCCTCGATCCCCTCTCCCGCTTGTGGGAGAGGGTTAGGGTGAGGGTCTATGCCCTCTGCCGTAGATCCAACCGATCCGCAAGCCGCCCGTCAGCTCGCAGTGTCCCTGCTTGCCCGGCGCGATTACTCCAGTGGCGAGTTGCGATCGAAGCTCAAGGACAAGGGCTTCGCCGACGAGCTCATCCAGGCCCTGCTCGGCGCACTTCAGCGCGAAAAGGCTCTGGACGACGCCCGCTACGTCGAGCACTACGTGGCCTACCATTCCGGTCGCGGGCAGGGTCCAACGCGCATCGGCCGTGACCTGAAGGCTCTGGGTCTTCCCGGTGAGCTCATCGAGCGCTGGGTCGATGCAGGTCCGGACTGGGTCGCACGCGCCCGCGAGGTCCGGCAGAAGAAGTTCGGCCGCCCGCTGCCGCAAGCGTATGCAGAGAAGGCAAAACAGGCCCGGTTCCTGCAATATCGCGGCTTTACAGGCGCGCAGATCCGCCAGGCGCTGGGCACCGACATCGACCTCGACGACGACGCATGACGACGACCCGAAAGACGAAGACGCACAAGCGGCCTGTTGCAAGGGCGACCACCCGGCCGATCAGGAGAGCGACCTCCAAGGCCTCGGCGGCGCGGACGCTCTCGAGCAACGAGCTCAGGCGCCTCTTCCTCGACTACTTCCGCAAGCACGGTCACACGATCGTGCCGTCGAGCCCGCTCGTGCCGGCGAACGACCCGACGTTGCTCTTCACCAACGCGGGCATGGTGCAGTTCAAGGACGTTTTCCTCGGCAAGGAGAAGCGCGGCTACGTCCGTGCGGCGAGCAGCCAGCGTTGCGTACGCGCGGGCGGCAAGCACAACGACCTCGAGAACGTGGGCTACACGGCGCGCCACCACACGTTTTTCGAGATGCTCGGCAACTTCAGCTTCGGTGACTACTTCAAGCGCGGCGCAATCCGTTTCAGCTGGGAGTTCGTGACGAGCAAGGAATGGCTCGGCATCGATCCAAAGCGCCTGATGATCACGGTCTATCAGACCGATGACGAAGCGTTCGATGCGTGGCACAAGGATGTGAAAGTGCCGAAGGACCGCATTGTGCGCATCGGCGACAGACCGGGCGGGGGTTCGGACAACTTCTGGCAAATGGGCGAGACGGGCCCGTGCGGACCGTGCAGCGAGATCTTCTACGACCACGGTCCCGGAATACCCGGTGGCCCGCCCGGATCGCCCGACGCGGGGGGCGACCGCTGGGTCGAGATCTGGAATCTCGTCTTCATGCAGTTCGATCGCGCGGCCGACGGCACTCTCACGCCATTGCCGAAACCCTCGGTCGATACCGGCATGGGTCTCGAGCGCGTCGCGGCCATCATGCAGGGCGTGCACGACAACTACGACATCGACATATTCAAGCGGATTATTCACATCATCAGTCGTCTTGTTCCACAAGCAACGCGCGCAAGTGCTCCGGCGGCATCTCTCAAAGCGATCGCCGACCACAGTCGCGCAACCACGTTTCTGATCTTTGATGGTGTGGTTCCCTCGAACGAAGGGCGTGGCTACGTGCTGCGTCGGATCATGCGACGGGCCATTCGTCATGGACATAAGCTCCGTCTTCCTGAGCCATTTCTCTGCGACTTGGTTGGGCCGGTTGCCGTCGAAATGTCGGATGCGTACCCGGAGCTGAACAAGAAGAATGAGGTCGAAAGGATCAGTCGGATCATCCGACAAGAGGAGCAGAGCTTCGCAGAGACTCTGGCCAAGGGTCTTCGGCTTCTGGAAGAGGCCATCGGCGGGGCTAAGGACAGGACACTCGCCGGCGATGTCATTTTCAAGCTGTACGATACGTACGGTTTCCCGGTCGATCTCACGGCGGACATCGCGCGCGAACGCGGGCTCATGATCGATCAGGCGGGCTTCGAGTCCGCCATGGAAGCGCAGCGCGAGCGCGCGCGGGCGGCGAGCAAGTTCGGCGTCGATCTGCGCGAAGGCGTGAGTGTCGAAGGGCGCACGGAATTCTCCGGCTACGATGGCGTGACCGACCGGGGGCGCGTCGTCGAATTGATCAAGGCTGGCGCGAAAGTCGAGCGGCTGCGCGCGGGAGAAGAAGGACAAGTCGTTCTCGATCGGACACCGTTCTATGCCGAGGCGGGCGGCCAGGTTGGCGATCAGGGTGTGCTCACCGCGCCTGGCGTGCGTTTCGAGGTGCGCGACACGCAAAAGGTCGGCAATGCACATGCCCACATCGGCAAACTCGTTCAGGGTGAGCTCAGGGTCGGTGACACCGTGACCACGCAGGTGAATGCGGAGCTGCGCCGGGCGACGATGCTCAATCACACCGCCACGCATCTCCTGCACGCGGCGTTGCGCAAGGTGCTCGGCACTCACGTGACGCAGAAGGGCTCGCTGGTGGCGCCGGATCGGCTGCGGTTCGATTTCTCGCACTACCAGGCGGTGACGCCGGCGGAGCTCAAGGAGATCGAGCGACTTGTCAACGCGCAGATTCGCGCCAACGCTCCGGCGGAAACCAGCGTCATGGCCTTCGACCAGGCGGTGGAAGCGGGCGCCATGGCGCTATTTGGCGAGAAATACGCCACCGACGTGCGCGTCCTCAAGGTCGGCGATTTCTCGATGGAGCTCTGCGGTGGCACGCACGTGAAGCGCGCCGGCGACATCGGCTTCTTCAAGATCGTGAGCGAATCGGGCGTCGCCGCCGGCATCCGCCGCATCGAAGCACTGACCGGTGAAGGCGCGGTGCAATGGGCTGAATCGACCGATGAATTATTGCGCGATGTCGGCGCGCTCGTTCGCGGCGGCCGCGATGACCTGAAGGAGAAGGTCGAACAGCTGCTCGAGCGCTCGAAGAAGCTTGAAAAGGAGATCCAGCAGCTCAAGGGCCGGCTGGCGAGCGGGCAGGGCGGCGACCTGGCGAGCACTGCGCGCGAGATCAACGGCGTCAAAGTCGTCGCGACGCGCGTGGACGGCGCCGATGCCCGCGCGCTGCGCGATGCGGTGGATCAGCTCAAGAACAAGCTCAAGTCCGCCGTCATCGTGCTGGGCGCGGTCGAGGGCACCGACAAGGTGCTGCTTGTCGCCGGCGTCACGGCCGATCAAACGGCGAAAATCAAAGCGGGCGATCTCATCGGCTCGGTCGCGCAACAGGTCGGCGGTCGCGGCGGCGGTCGTCCCGATATGGCGCAAGCCGGTGGCACGAACCCGCAAGCACTCGATGCGGCGCTCGCCAGCGTGGAGACTTGGGTTCGCGAAAGATTGAACGCGTGAGGACCCTCACCCCGACCCTCTCCCGCAAGCGGGAGAGGGAGCAAGCAGCCCTCACCCCGACCCTCTCCCGCAAGCGGGAGAGGGAGCAAGCGGCCCTCACCCCGACCCTCTCCCGCAAGCGAGAGAGGGAGCAAGCGACCCTCACCCCGACCCTCTCCCGCAAGCGGGAGAGGGAGCAAGATCGTCAGCGATCGCTGCGGACCTTGATATCCCCTCTCCCCCGGCTTCGGGGGAGAGGGTCAGGGTGAGGGGGTCATGTCCCTCATTGTCCAGAAATTCGGTGGTACATCCGTCGGCTCGCTGGATCTCATCCGCCGCGTCGCCGAGCGCGTCAACGCGGCACGGCACGACGGCACACAGATCGTCGTCGTGGTGTCAGCCATGGGTGACAGTACTGATCGGCTGGTCGATCTCGCGCGCGGCATCTGCGCCGAACCCGACGCGCGCGAGATGGACGTGTTGCTCGCCACCGGCGAGCAGGTGGCGATCGCACTCCTGTGCATCGCGCTGCGCTCGCTCGGGTGCCCCGCGCGGTCGTACACCGGCGCACAGGTTCGCGTCATGACCAGCGACGTTCACACGCGTGCTCGAATTCTCGATGTCGAAACGCAACGCCTGCGGGCGGATCTCGATCGCGGAGTGGTGCCGGTGGTTGCGGGTTTTCAGGGCGTCGACGCGGCGGGAGACATCACCACGATTGGACGTGGAGGTTCGGACACCACGGCGGTTGCGCTCGCGGTCGCGCTCAGGGCCGATGAATGCCAGATCCTCACCGACGTCGACGGCGTGTACACGACCGACCCGCGCATGGTGCCGCAGGCGCGTCGCCTCGATCGCGTCACGTTCGATGAAATGCTCGAGCTCGCCGGCCAGGGCTCGCGGGTCCTGCACCTGCGCTCGGTCGAATTCGCGAGCAAGTACAATATGCCGCTGCGCGTCGCCTCGAGCTTCGCGCCCGGACCCGGAACCCTGATTGGCCGCGAGGACCCACGCGTGGAAGCTCCTGTCGTCTCGGGCATCGCCTTTAACCGTGATGAAGCGGAAATCACCATCGCGGGCGTGCCCGATGTTCCCGGCACCGCGCATCGGCTGCTCAAGCCGGTCTCCGATGCCAACATCGAAGTCGACATGATCGTTCTCAACGCGCCGCGCGAAGGCAAGGTGGATCTGACGTTCACCGTGCATCGCAACGACTTCGGCGCGGCGCTCAAGCTCGCGTCAAAGGCGGTCGAACAGTTCGCGGGCGCGACTGTCACCGGCAACGATCGCGTCGCGAAGCTCGCAGTGGTGGGCGTCGGCATGCGCTCGCATGCGGGCGTAGCGACGCAGCTCTTCGAAGTTCTGGCGCGCGAATCGATCAACGTGCGTATGGTTTCGACGTCCGAGATCAAGATCTCCGTGCTGGTCGATGAGCCGGCGCTGGAGCGCGGTGTGCGTTCTCTGCACGCGGCATTCGGTCTCGATCGCTGATCGTCGTGCATCGAACGCCCGCTGTACGGCCAACGAATCCCTGCACTTGCAACGACTCGCATGACTGCACATAAAGCCGCTTGACTGATTCTTTGTCGCATGGCCCGCGGCGCATTCACCTTTTTGTGACGTTCCGCACGCGAAATATTGCGTTGGAGTAGTGGTGTCAAAGTGAGCACTTGGGGCTAGAATCTGCCGCACTCAGAACAGATCGGCCAAGTAGAGGCTGGCGACGGCGCAACGGAAAGCTGTGGGTTGGGGAGCAGTAAACCCGATGCCGTCTGGAGGATTAGCCACATGTTGATTCTGACGAGGCGCGTCGGTGAAACCGTGATGATCGGCGAGAACGTCACCGTCACCGTGTTGGGCGTCAAAGGGAACCAGGTCCGGGTCGGCGTGAACGCACCGAAGGAAATCGCGGTGCATCGCGAGGAGATCTACGAGCGCATCAAGCGCGAGGCCGAGAGTGGTGGCGGCCAGGTCGTTCGCGGGCAGTTCGGCACCGACAACAAGCCCTGAGCACTTGAGCCGGGCGACCGGCCTTTACCTCATCCCAGCGGTCCCAGTATGATTCGCGCCCTGCTCTTGGCGGGGAAGCGGCTCTTTTTCTCGATCCCCTCTCCCGCCTGCGGGAGAGGGCCAGGGTGAGGGTCCTTTGCCGATCCCAGTTGACCCGGCGAACGCACGGAGAGATGGCCGAGTGGTCGAAGGCGCGCCCCTGCTAAGGGCGTAAGGGTCAAAAGCCCTTCGAGGGTTCGAATCCCTCTCTCTCCGCCAAGCTTTGCTTTCAATCCCGTCAACGACTTAGAAGCCGCCAACAAGAGCGACTGTACCGCGAACTGTACCGTGTTTCATCGCCACGTTTGCGAGCAGTGAGACGCCTCTCACTACGATTCACTCCCACGGCGCGGCGTCTTAGATCTCAGCGAACATATCGTTTCGATCATGGGTGTGCATGGCCTCGTAGCACGAACGCACTTCGTCGTACTTCGCTCGGCTCTTACGCCTCGCGCGATAGAAGCGTGAGGCTTCGCGATGGCACGGTCGGCACCAGCTTGAGTGTCCATCACTGACGCGCTTGCTCGTCGGGAACTCAGCGAGCGGTTTTCTCGTCTCGCAGCGCGGGCAGTACTTGTGTGTCGGGGCGTATTCAGGTGGGGTGATTGCGTGCATGTGGATGGCTCTCCCCTGACGACGCGGCTGCCCTCTTCGCCAACTCTTTGGCTCGGGCTCGTCGGTAGTCGTCACGTTGGGCGGCGACGCGGGAGTCGCGGTGTCGCCAGTAGCTGGCGCGGTTCTCGGCATTCCAGCACAGCTTACAGTACGGCCTGTAGCCGTCGGCGTGGTCGGTCCAGCGGTGGAATTCGGTCAGGGGCTTCTTACTGAAGCAATTAGAACAGTACTTGGTCGTGCGCTTTGTGTAGGTGCGCTGCATGGTTCCTCTCGGATTGATTTGATTGGGGCGTGGACGGCGTGGACCGTCCAGCCGCTGTCGGTGTATCAGGGTTGGCGCTATATTCATGGCAACTTCTGAGGGTGCCCGATGCAGCGCGCTGCGCTCTTTCGCGTTCTCGCTTGTCCTTGCGGCCCTGCCTGCTCACTCAGGGCGCATCGCAGAGCTGCTCTCAGGGGGCATGTTTGGGCTTGAGTGGGGAGCGACGCGCGATCAGATCGAAGCCGCGTTTCCTGGAGGAAAGTGGAAAACCCTCTTTGGAAGCAGCACGTACTGGGTGGACGATACCCGGACAGTTCTCAACATTGAGCGCGCAAAGAAGAGCCGCTTGGGGTTCAACTTGAATCCGGACGGCCGCATGATCGGTGTGTCCATTGAGTGTTGACCCAACAGCATCAAGACGTGGGGCGATTTGCTACTTCGGACGGAAGAAACCTTTGGCCCGCCTCTGCGTCCTGATCCAGTCAAGTCGGAGGTTGCAGACACGTCGGGGATGTCGCTTGTCGAGTGGGAGCCCGATCAAGGCATGAAGATCCAGGCGTTTGTCATGTCAAGTCTGTTTGCCAGCTCACCTCCAACTCTAGCTATTACGAAAGTGCAGCTCGACGCGCCAAAGAGCAAGGAGGAGCTTGGGCTCCAATAATTAGATGTGCTCAGCACGACACCCCAACAGAGAAATCTGATCCATCATGGCGATGGTTGCGTGCAAGGAGTGTGGAAAGGAGATCAGCAGCAAGGCTGACAAGTGCCCGCACTGCGGCGTCAAGATCAAACGAACGTCGATGTTCACGTGGATCGTGAGCGTATTCGCCGGATTCGCCCTGGTGGGTTACATCATTGGCGAGGTTAACACCGACAACAGCGCGACAAACCAGACCGCACCGGCCGCAAAGCGGGTGACCATTGACAACAGTCCGGAGACTCGGGCGAAACGTGAGAAGCTACTTCGGGATCTCCTTAACCAAGGCGTATTCCAGAAGATCGACGTACCAGGAACAAACCCGCGCGTGTGGGTGACGCCGAAGTTCTACGCCCTCGACTTCGACACGAAGAAGAGCTTTGTCAGCGTCGTCTACGCTCACTACCTCGGCGACGAAGAGTTCGGCTCTGTGAATTTGGTTGACAGCAAGACCGGAAGGAAGGTGGGTAGGTTCAGTACGGTGTCTGGCCTAGAGATGGAATAGGCCAATGTAGCTCGGGCATGCGGATTGACTTTCCTTAGTACCGCCGCACATGACCCTGTACGCGTCAGACCTGATTCAACTATCCACGCAAAGAATCTTTCTGGACTCGACACCCCGGCAATGTCCGTCTACGGCCAAAAGCGAACGTTGGCGTCCCCGCAAAAAGCACCCCCTCTGGAATAGCAACCTGCAGCAGCAATAGCGCTTGCGCCGCGCGCCGGAATGCAATATGATGCTCATCATATGAAACGAGCCGCCACCAGGTCCAAGGAAGCTACGCACGATCGCATCGTCGACGCCGCCGCGCGCGCCATCCGGCGCAGCGGCTACAACGGCACCGGCGTCGCCGACATCATGAAGGACGCCGGCCTGACGCACGGCGGCTTCTACGCCCATTTCCCGTCGCGCGAGGCGATGCTCGCCGAGGCCGCCGACCGTGCCGGCAGTGAAAGCGTGGCGATGATGGAACACATCGCCGCCAGCTCGCCGCCGCAGCAGGCGCTCCCGGCCATGATGCGGGCCTATCTCTCGAATGAGCACCTCGAAGGGATTGAGAGCGGCTGTGCAACTGCCGCGCTTGGCTCGGAGATGCCACGCCAGGCGCCTGGGGTGAGGCGCGCCGCCACGCGCCGCATCAAGGAGATGATCGACCTCGTCGCCCGCCAGTCGCCCGACTGGGGGCAGCCGCGCGCACACGAGCGCGCCCTCTTCACCGTCGCGACGATGGTTGGCGCACTGGTACTGGCGCGTGCTGTCGACGAGCCCAGACTCTCCGATGGGCTCCGCAAGGCAGCGCTGAAGCATCTCGCTCCGACCCAGGGCTGACCCCACTTGGAACCCGCGTCTACGCGCTCGATTGTGAATATGACGTGCATCATATAAACGGCATGACTCTTACCTCCGACTGAAGGCACTCCCATGAAGATCAAAGGATCCATCGCCCTCGTAACAGGCGCTTCATCAGGTATCGGCGAAGCCACGGCGCAGCGGCTCGCAATGGCGGGCTACAAGGTCTACGGCACCAGCCGACACAGCGTCCAGTCGGGCCAGCGGTCTTTCGCAATGCTGCCGCTCGACGTGACCAGCGATGAATCGGTCGAAGCCGCCGTGAGGGAACTCATTCGGCTGGAAGGCCGCATCGACCTGCTCGTGAACAACGCCGGCTTCGGCGTTGCACCTGCAGGAGCGGAGGAGAGTTCGATCGAGCAGGCCAAGGCGATCTTTGAAACCAACTTCTTCGGGCTAATCCGCATGACCCGTGCCGTCGTGCCTCACATGCGACGCCAGGGAAACGGTCGCATCATCAACATCGGCTCGGTGCTTGGTTTCCTTCCGATGCCTTACGGGGCTCTCTATGCCGCAACCAAGCATGCGGTTGAAGGCTATTCCGAGTCGCTCGATCACGAGCTGCGCACAAGAGGCATCCGGGTCTCGGTGATCGAGCCCGCCTACACGAGGACGCAGTTCGGGGCGAACTTTCTGGCCCCCGATTCGAAGCTCGATGAGTATCGCGATATTCGCGCGCTCCTGGACAAGGTGCTCAACGAGGTAATGGCAACTGCTGACGATCCGACCGTGGTGGCCGACGTCGTGCTGCAAGCGGCCATCGCCGTCCGGCCAAAACTCCGGTACCCGGCCGGCGGGTTCGCGAATCGTCTGCGATTGCTTCGCAGATTTGCGCCGGCTCGATTGGTGGACGCTGGCATTCGAAAGGATCTGCGGCTCGACGCCCCAACGGCGTCGCTGCCACGCACCCCGGTCCTGGAAAAGTAAGCGATCTTCAATGCATAACCGCGCGGACCTCCCGCCTGACACCTGGTCCACACCGCCCGTTGTCATACACCCAGAGAAGCAGTCATGAGGGCATTCATCGTCGATAGTTACAAGACCAACAGCGCATTGCGCCTCTGCGAAATGCCGGAACCGGAAGTTCGCGACCATGATGTCCTGGTCGCCATCCACGCGGCCAGTTTGAACCAACTGGATGCCAAGATCCGGGACGGTGAGTTCAAGCTCATCCTGCCCTATCGCTTGCCGCTGATCCTGGGCAACGACGTGGCCGGGGTCGTGGTTAGCGTCGGGTCCAAAGTCCGAGGGTTCAAGTCTGGCGACGAGGTGTATGCACGGCCAAACCAGGACCGCATCGGGACGATCGCGGAACTCATCGCCATGAACGAAGCCGACGTAGCGTTGAAGCCCAAGAATCTCACCATGGAAGAGGCCGCCTCCATCCCCCTGGTGGGCCTGACCGCGTGGCAGGTACTGATCGAACGTGCCGAGCTGAAGAAGGGACAGAAAGTCCTGATCCACGCCGGTTCCGGCGGGGTCGGCACGTTTGCCATCCAGTTGGCAAAGTACATCGGCGCAACGGTAGCGACGACGACCAGCGCGGCGAATGTCGATCTGGTCAGAAATCTCGGCGCGGATGTCGTCATTGACTACAAGAAAGAGGATTTCGCGAAGGTACTGAATGGCTACGACGTGGTCCTGAACAGCCTGGGCAAGGACACGCTCGAAAAGTCCCTCAAGGTGCTAAAGCCCGGAGGGCAACTCACTTCTATCTCCGGCCCGCCCGATATGGCATTCGCCAAAGAGAGCGGGTTGAACTGGTTCTTGCAGCAAGTCATGCGCTTTTTGAGCCTCGGCATCCGGAGGAAGGCCAAGCGGCACGGCATCAGCTACTCGTTTGTTTTCATGCGGGCCAATGGCGAGCAGTTAAGCGAGATCACGTCGCTCATCGAATCTGGCGTCGTCCGGCAGGTCGTGGATCGGATCTTTCCGTTCCCGGCGACCAACGAAGCGATGGACTACCTGGCGACGGGGCGTGCAAAAGGCAAGGTCGTCATCAATGTGAGATGAAACAGGCCTTACCCGCGCGGGCGTCAGCGAGTGTAGTAACCCACCCCGAGCACGAAATCTTTCACCCGCTTAACGAAAGAATGTTTCTTTTCAACCTTATTGGTAGTGTAGTTGAGCCACATGTAGTCCACCGAACCCTCGCCCTGAGTTGCAATGACTTCCATGATGTCCTTTCCAATGGGCTGGCCGGCGGCATCTCTCGTATCGCGTAGCGAGACTCCTACTAGCGTCGGGGCCGCACCATTTGCGAAATAGACTCCATCCATGTTTATAGCAAATACATATAGAGGTCCCTTGTGGAATTCTCCGCTGGGATCGTTGAATGCGCAAAAAGCCCTTGCCGATCCCTCTTTCTCTAGGTAGGCGACCGCTTTGTTGAGCAGGTCTTTGGCCTGTTCGGCACCGGGGCTCTCCGCGGCGAGCGAGGAGCCTGCGACTGCCATCATGAAGATGGCTGCGGCGTGTGGAAAGATTACTTGAAGTTTCATGGGAGGTCCTCTTGAAGTCCGAAAACTAGTGTTGGCACGCATCGAACGCAGCGCGCCCAGATGACTTCGGCTACAAAATGGCACGGATCTACCGATGAGTAGAGAGAACGTTGGTACCGGTTGAGCTGAAGTATATATCTCATCGTGATCGAAGCCTGGCCATTTCCTCTTACGACGCTCGCGTCCAGCGACGGTCGCGCCTACGCCTCCCGATAGCGTACAGCGCTTCGATGGCCGCTTTGGGTCGTTACCGGACGCTTAAGCCAAACTCATCGACGCTCATCGGGCCTTACCCAGATCCCTTGTCTCGTCTGGTTGTCGCGTTCCGTCTGCAATGCGTCGATGCGCGCTTGCTGATCGCCATTCCTTAGTTCGCGCACATGGGCAGTGCGGCTCTTCTGGAAGTGGGACGCCATCGTCAGGCTCTCAAGTTGTAGCGCTAAGTTCCGTGACTCGATCTCGCGTCCAGCCTTTGGCTGGCCGTCCGGTTGCAGGGTGGCGTAGTAGGATGCCTTCAAGAACTCGAACTGCTTGGATATGTTGTCCATCTCGGTAGCGAAGTCATTTCCGCCCATCTGAAGTTCGCCCTTCTCGTGGGCGGCGTCGCGGATTTTGATGGTCGGTCTTGGATTCCTGATGATGTCCGCGTTCATGCGGGACCGTAGGTCTGGTCCAAGTCGCGCTATGCGCGGCTCTTCGATAACTACGCCGTTCTCGATGTGGGTGCTGGTGTCTGACATTGGAAGATTTCCTTGTGATGATGATGATGATGAGGGTGAGGGAACGAGGGCGGCACAGGGGTGCCCGAGGGAAGTGCGACGCGAGTCGCTAGCACGTCCTGCGCCGCCGTCGTAATTGATTAGGCGGCGTTCAGTCGCGCGTCTGGACCAAGCGCAGCCAGCTTCTCGACAGACTGCCGACTGGCTTTGTGCTCTTCGAGCCAAGCCCGAAGGCGCGCTTGTAGCGCTGGACCGCACGTCCCTTTGCAGGCCGGACAGTTCGCACGCGGGTCGGATTTCGCGATTTGCTTCGCGCCGCTACGCGCTGGCCGGGTTGGGTCGTCGGTCCAGCGGATTTCGCGGTGCTTCCGGATGCCGGTGGCAAACCTGTACTCCTGGTCACACTGCTTGCAGGCGATGCTGAGTCCGTCGCGGGTTGCGGTGCGAACGTCATAGAACTCCCGCGCTGGCTTCGCCTTCTTGCACGCGAAGCACGTCTTTCGACGGGTCACTTGATTTCCTCTGATGGGTCAGTCGGGGCGTCTTGGGCGTTCTGTTGCTGATAGCCCAGAAGCCGCCGTCGCGCTGAAGGAGTCGGTTGTCGGTCATTTCCTCGACGGTCATGCAGCGACGAGTGCTCGCCGTTGTGCGAGTCTCGAAGGAACCGACACGGTGGTAGTCGAAGGTATTGACCTCGACAAAGAGTTCGCCGCAGCTCGTACATTGGGTCTGGCGACCCGTGAGCTTGGCGCGTGGTTTGATGGTGGTCATGGTCATGGTTCCTAGCGGGTGCTCTCGTTGCGAGAGCGGTGGGTGATTGCCGCGTCCGTGAATGGGCGAGGCGGTGGGGCTTCGGTGTCCTTAGCGAAATCCGCAGGCGAACCGCTCAACAAATCCATGTGAGCGGCGCGCTGCGGATGAGTCGCAAGGACGACCTGAAGGGGTGACTCGATGGTCGGGAAAAAGACGCGGGGCCAGATACGTGAGTACCTGACCCCGCGAAATGCACGCCCAACCACGGACGTGCAACGTACTCCCCGATGAGGTCGGGGAATTTCAGTCTCCTAATGAGACCAACAAATCGAAGAGAGAAATTAGCGTGTAAAGAGGCGGCCTCTCCGCGCTCGCGGGGTCAACTGTCGCGGCCCGTCGTACTGTCCTTGGTTGGCAGCAGCGGCAGGAAAGACGGCGCATGTCGGTGATCCGGTCGATGCTCGCCTGGCCTCGGACCTGGTCATGAACGGGCGCATCGCGCTGCCTGCCGGCGCGCCGGTGCACGGCGCGGTCACACACGTCGTCTCGGGCAGCGCCAAGATCGGCGGCGCGCGTCAGGCTCTTGTTTCCTTCTCTTGATTTTCCAGAGCCTTGCGCGTGATCTCGCTGTAGAGACTCGCGATCCGGCCGCAGAGCAAGTGCAACTCTGGGTGATCCTTCGCGAGACTGGTGTTGCGGGTCGCGTCTTCGAGTAGCGCCTCGAGCGACAGCAGTTCTTGGTCGTCCAAGCGTTCGCCGCGGTCGACCTTGGCTTTGAGCCCGAGCGCACGCGGCAGGATCTCCGCGTTCAGGCGTTCGAGCAACACCTGCATGGTGCCCAGCTCCTTCATAGATACGTTCGGCATGGCCAGCTCCGGAGATGGCGGTATCGGCGCTCAGCGACACTTGTTGAAATCTGTCGAGGAGCGTAGTGCCGTCCGCTCGCTGATTGGTAAGCGAAACGTCGATGTTTCGTCTGAATCCGTGCACAGCCAGTCCGCACTCGGCGGCTTGCAACGCCGTCGCCAGGCGATGGATCGAATTTCCACTTCAGACCGAACGTCGACGTTTCGCTTACGACTTGCGAGGCGGCCGCCACTACGCTGCTGCGCATGGATCTGACGTGGATAACTGCCTTATCCGGCGTGCTCGGCTCGCTCGTCGGCGGCTCCGTAACGTTTGCGACCGCCTGGGTCACGCAAAGGACGGTCAGCAGGCGCGAGCTCATCCGCGAGGAGATGCACAAACGCGAGACGCTGTACAACGAATTCATCGGCGAATGCGCGAAGCGCCTCTTGGACGCGTTCGCGCATCACCTGGACACCCCCGAGCCGATGCTCTCGGTCTACGCGCTGATCAATCGCATTCGGCTCACCGCGTCCAAGCCGGTTCTCATCGAGGCGGAACACCTGCTGGCCCGGATCACGGAGCAGTATTTCTCCGAGCCCTTGACCGTGGAGGACGTGCGGCGGCTCGCGCGTTCGGAAGGTGCCGATCCACTGAGGGCGTTCGGAGAAGCCTGCCGCGCCGAGCTCGCAAAGCTGCGCGGGCGGCTGTAGTCACGGGAGACGGAAAATGGCCCTCATCACGCTTCGCCAACTCCTCGAGCATGCTGCCGAGCACGAGTACGGCGTGCCCGCTTTCAACGTCAACAACCTGGAGCAAGTGCGCGCGATCATGGAAGCCGCCGATGCAACCGACAGCCCGGTGATCGTGCAGGCGTCGGCCGGCGCCCGGAAGTACGCGGGCGCGCACTTCCTGAGGCATCTGGTGGAGGCAGCCATCGAAGAATGGCCGCACATTCCGGTCGTCATGCACCAGGACCACGGCGCGAGCCCGGCGATCTGCCAGCGCTCGATCCAGTCGGGGTTCTCATCGGTGATGATGGACGGCTCGCTCGAGGGCGACAAGAAGACGCCGGCATCCTACGAGTACAACGTCGACGTGACCCGTCGCGTGGTGGAGATGGCGCACGCCTGTGGTGTCTCGGTGGAAGGTGAGCTCGGCTGCCTGGGTTCACTGGAAACGGGCCTCGCAGGCAAGGAAGACGATTCGGGTGCCGAGGGTCGTCTCGGGCGCTCGCAACTCCTCACCGATCCCGAGCAGGCTGCCGATTTCGTGAGGAAGACGAAAGTGGACGCGCTGGCGATAGCGATCGGCACTTCGCACGGGGCGTACAAGTTCACTCGGCCGCCCACTGGCGACATCCTCTCCATCGATCGCGTCAGGGAGTTGCATCGCCGGATTCCGGATACGCATCTCGTGATGCACGGGTCGAGCTCGGTCCCGCAGGAGTGGCTGAAGATCATCAACAGCTATGGCGGGAACATGGGTGAGACCTACGGCGTGCCGGTGGAGGAGATCCAGGTAGGCATTCGCCACGGGGTGCGCAAAGTCAACATCGATACGGATCTGCGCATAGCTGCGACCGGCGCGGTGCGGAAGTTCCTCGGCGACGAGCCCAGCGAATTCGACCCGCGCAAGTGGCTCACGGCCAGCATGAAGGCGATGAAGGAACTCTGTCAGGCGCGCTATCAAGCATTCGGCGCCGCGGGCATGGCCTCGAAGATCCGTCCTCTGGCACTCGATGCGATGGCCAGGCGCTACGAGCGTGGTGAGCTCGATCCGCAAGTGCCCGACATCTCGAATGCCTTGGGTGCCCGGCTCACCGGCCGCAGCGTCACCCGTGAGGCGAAACGATGACCGACAAACGCGGCGGGAGCAAAGCCAAGGGGTCGGGCGAAGCCGGCAAGGCACGACGAAGCGCGCGCGCCGACGCACGCGCCGCCAAACTCGGCCGCAAGGAATATGAGAAAGAGCTCGAGCGCCTGCACGCGCGGCTCGTGCAGGTTCAGGGTTGGGTGCAGCGCACGGGCGCCAAAATCTGCATCGTGTTTGAGGGTCGCGATGGCGCGGGCAAGGGCGGCACGATCAAGGCAATCACAGAGCGCGTGAGCCCGCGCGTATTCCGCGTTGCGGCGCTGCCGGCTCCCACGGAGCGTGAGAAGACCCAGATGTACGCGCAGCGCTACATCCCGCACCTGCCGGCAGCTGGCGAGGTCGTGATCTTCGATCGCAGCTGGTACAACCGCGCCGGCGTCGAGCGGGTGATGGGCTTCTGCACGGATGCGCAAGCGAAGGAGTTCCTCATGGCCGTGCCGCTCGTCGAGAGAGCGGTGGTCGAGTCAGGCGTGCTGCTGCTCAAGTACTGGCTCGAGGTAAGCCCCGAGGAACAGACTCGGCGCCTGCAGGAGCGCATCGACGATCCGCGCAAGACCTGGAAGCTTTCGCCGATGGACCTGAAGTCCTACAGCCGCTGGTACGACTATTCGCGCGCCCGCGATGAGATGTTCGCGGCCACCGATCTCGACTACGCGCCGTGGTATGTGGCGCGATCGGACGACAAGAGACGCGCGCGGCTGAACATCATCACGCACCTGCTGAGCAAGATCCCCTACGAACGCACGAAGCCGCAGAAGATCAAGCTGCCGAAGCGGCAGAAACGCAGCGGCTATGGCGAGCCGGAGCATCCGCTCAGATACGTTCAGGAGCGGTTCTGAACCGGAGTTGTAGCGCGCAGCGTCGTCGTGCTCGAAGCCCTGGCGCGACCCGATCATGCGGCGCCTGACTGCGGGTCTCGCGGCTGCAGCGTGTACGAATCATCGGCGAGCGTGGCGGGTCCATCAGGAGGCGCGAAGTCAGTGAGCAGGAACAACCGCGAGAACAGGAGCCACGAGGGCGGCAACGCTGCGACGCCGGAGCCGGCGCCGACCGCGACGCTTTCACTGCCGGATCGTCCGGCATGGCGGGCGTTGTCCGCCCACGCAGTCGAACTGCGCGCGCGGCACCTGCGCGAGCTGTTCGCCGAGGATCCCGCACGCGGCGAGCGGTTCACGGCTGAAGGCGCAGGACTATTCCTCGACTACTCGAAACATCGCGTGACCGACGAGACCCTCGGACTGCTCGTTCGCCTCGCCGAGGAGTCCGACTTGCGCGGCCGCATCGACGCCATGTTCGGCGGCCAGAAGATCAACGTGACAGAGAGCCGGGCGGTGCTCCACGTGGCGCTGCGCGCGCCGCAGAACGCCGTGATCCTGGTCGACGGGAAGAACGTCGTCCCGGACGTGCACGAGGTGCTCGACAAGGCGGCTGACTTCGCGCACCGTGTGCGGACGGGGCATTGGCGCGGCCACACGGGCAAGCGCATCCGCAACGTCGTGAACATCGGTATCGGCGGGTCCGATCTCGGGCCGGTGATGGCATACGAGGCCCTCCGACACTACAGCGATCCTGCGTTGACGCTGAAGTTCGTCTCGAACGTCGACGGCGCCGATTTCGTCGAAGCGACGCGCGGTCTCGATCCGGCCGAAACGTTGTTCATCATCTCGTCGAAGACGTTCACGACGCTCGAGACGATGACGAACGCGCGCAGCGCGCGCAACTGGCTGCTCGCGGGTTTGAACAACGACACCGCTGCGGTCGCGAAGCACTTCGTCGCGATCTCGACCAACGCCGAGAAGGTCGCGGCGTTCGGCATCGACACGGCGAACATGTTCGGCTTCTGGGATTGGGTAGGCGGGCGTTACTCCATGACGTCCGCCATCGGCCTCTCGACGATGATCGCGATCGGCGCCGAGAACTTCCGGTCGATGCTCGCCGGGTTCCACAGCATGGACGAGCATTTCCGAAGGATACCGTTCGCCCGGAACTTGCCCGTGCTCATGGGCTTGCTCGGCCTCTGGAACAGCCATTTTCTCGGTGCGTCATCGGTCGCCGTGCTGCCGTATGAGAACTACCTGAAGCGTTTTCCCGCCTATCTGCAGCAGCTCGTCATGGAGAGCAACGGCAAGCACGTTACGCTGTGCGGCGCGACAGTGAGTTACGACACCAGTCCGATCTACTGGGGCGAGCCCGGCACGAACGGTCAGCATTCGTTCTATCAGCTCATCCATCAAGGCACCCGCCTCGTCCCGTGCGACTTCATCGCGTTCGCGCAGGCGCTGACGCCCCTCGGCCCGCATCACGACGTGTTGATCGCGAATGTGCTCGCGCAGGGTGAAGCGCTCGCCTTCGGCAGGACTACGGACGAGGTGCGTGCGGAGGGAACCCCTGCCACGCTCGTGCCGCATCGCGTGTTCCCGGGAAACCGGCCGTCGAACACGATCCTCGCGGAGCGCCTGACGCCCGCAGTGCTCGGCAGCCTCGTCGCGCTCTACGAGCACGTCGTGTTCACGCAAGGCGCGATCTGGGACATCAACCCGTTCGACCAATGGGGCGTCGAGCTCGGCAAAGCGCTCGCGCAGGCCATCATCCCCGAGCTCGAGAGCGCGACGGAGCCGAAGCTCGGGCACGACAGCTCGACGAACAACCTGATCCGCCGCTATCGCCGGCTCCGGGGCCGGCGTCTGCCCTGAGCCTGTCGCCGGCTCGGTACTGGTGCTTCGCGGCTCGTCAGAAATACCAGGACACGCTCAAGGTGCCGAACTCGGCCGCCTTTTCCTGCGTTTCGAACGCATCGGTGGAGAACGACGTCGCGAGGCTGGCAGCGAAACCCCCATGTCGCACGGCGAAGCCGAGCGAGCCCGTGCCGACGAAGGGCTCCGTGTCGACGGACCGGCTGTCCTTGAACACCGTGCCGTCGAGAGGCAGATAGTGGCCGATCCCATAACCGCCGAGACCGGCGAAAAATGACACGGACCACCCGTCGACCGGCCCGACGCCCATGGTCGATGCAGCATTGAATCCCTCGCGGAGCGCGGTCGTGCCCAGGGCATCCACCAGATTCCAGCCGAACTCGCCGTACATGCCGAGTCCGACACCGGTGAAGTAAGTGCCGAGACCCACATGCCCGATGGGAACGAGTCTCTACTCGGCCGTTTCGCCCATCCGGCCCTTCTGCCACAGGTGCCCCACCGTGTAGCCCACGTTGATGACGGGCTCGTCCGGAAGCTGCGTATCCCGGCCCATCGGTTCATCCCCTCCGACCACGTCGTGGAACCACGTCTGCACGTCCTCGGCTTGGGATGCGGGGCCAACCACGCCCAGCTTGAGCTCCCATGCATGTGCACAGCCTTCGGATCGCGTGTAGAGCACGCTGTCCAGATACAGAACGCCGGCGTAGGGTTGGTCGGTCTCCGGCGGATTCGGGATATTGATGTCGTCCGGGGTATGCATCTCCTGGGCGATGCTCCACGCAGCATAGGTGTTGGAGCCGTCATCCGGAATCCCAGGCAGGAACGACCAGAACTTGCCCCACTTGCTGACGAACCTTTCGTCGTCGTAGGTGTCGAGCCCGTTCGACACCCACGTTACACCGACGCCGTTGGTGTAGTTGTTGTCGGAACCGGTGAGGGTGTCGTTTTCCAGCGTAAAGGTGACAGCTCCGTCATAACTCGCGGTCGATTGCGTCACGCACCCGACTGCGCAGGATGCGAGCAGTGCGATAACGGTGACCTTCATCGTGGCAGTCATGTTCGCTCTCCTTTCCCTACCGTGCCATCGATCCCAGCGTGCGGCGAAAGCGCCGCAGTGAAACGCCGAACAGCAGGACGCCCATGACGGCGGGCCACGCACGTTATCGTCGGGTTGCGAGCGCTGCCACTCGGGAAACTACGCACGGGACTTCCGTATGCGCACCTGCATTGCCGGCGTGACCTGCCGGCGCGCTTATAAGAAAGCTCTGGCGCGGGTGACAGCGCGACCGGCGGCTCACTCGCCGCCGACCTCGAAGGCTGCCTCCGTGACAACTGCCAGGACCGAGCCGGCCGGCACGGTGACTTCACCACCGGTCTTGTGCGCGGCGAGTGCCGCCTCGCGCTGCGCAAGTTCTGACTCCTTTTGAGCCCGCGCCAACTCGGCTTCCTGCTGCGCGCGAGCGCGCTTGGCTTCCTTCTCGGCGAGCGCCTGTTCGCGTGCGGCGAGCTCTGCCTCGCGCTTCGCCGCGCTGTCGAGTTCCTGACTGGCTGTCGTCGCCGCTGCGTCCGCCGCCGGGTCGGCTTTTGCCGAATTCCCGCAGCCGGTCAGGCCGTAGGCCGCAAGCACGGCAAGCAAGGCACGTGGCGGCACAAATGGAATCTCGCTGTTCACCGTCATCTCCTCAGACAACCCTCGTTGACGGGGATGTCCGTGGGGCAGACATTAGCGTCCGCCGCCTGCCGGGTGGTCAGCGAAACGTCGAAGTTTGGTCGGCTTCGGGTGCGGATGCCGCCGACCGGATGATTGGCGGCATCGATGTGTCGCTTTGTTGAGCCACAGTGGATCGGAACGAGAACTGGCCCAGGACCCGGCGGGCGACTTCCAGATCGGAGGCGTCGGCTACGGACACTTCGACCGTGGTTCCGTAGCGCGGATCGCTGCCGGCCTTCAGCGAGCAGGTGCGCACGCCCGCGTCCCGCAGCGACTCGCTCAGTGCAGCTTCAATCTCGCGATTCTTCAGTTCCGGCTTGAAGATCTTGCCGACGCCGGTCAGCGGCAGCGCCGGAACGATCCGGATCGCCTTGGGCAGTGCGGCGCGCTCCGTGATGTGCTGCCGCGCGAAGGACATCAGTTCGGCTTCTGTCGTGGACGCGCCGGACTTCAACTGCACGTACGCTACCGGGACCTCGCCGGCATGGGCGTCCGGCCTGCCGACCGCGGCCGCAAGCTGCACACCTGGATGTCGGTGCAACGGCTCCTCGATCGTCGCCGGATCGATGTTGTGGCCGCCACGAATGATCAACTCCTTCTTTCTGCCCGTGAGATAGAAGTAGCCGTCGGCGTCCTGCCGTCCGAGTCGCCCGTGTTCAGCCACGGCGCGCCGTCGCCGGCATTCACCCACAGCCCCTGGTTGTGCTCGGGCAGCTTGTAGCCGCGGAACACGATCTCGCCAGGAGACTGGGCGCGTCGCTCGGCGTGAATGCGCACAAGGCCGACCCCGCCGGGTTCGTCAGGAAGGAAGTCGGGGGAGCGCAGGGCGTGCTCGTGACCGCGGTCTCGCCCAAGGCCTTCGAGCAGGCTCTCGGCATGGTCGCTCGGGGCGGAACGGTTGCGCTCGTCGGCCTGCCCCCCGGTTCTTTTCCGCTACCCATCTTCGACACCGTGCTGAACGGCGTCACGGTGCGCGGCTCCATCGTCGGAACGCGCCTCGACCTGCAGGAAGCATTGAACTTCGCCGGCGAAGGCAAGGTGCGGGCAACGGTTGCCACCGAACGACTCGAGAACATCAACAACGTCTTCGCCCGGATGCACGCCGGTGACATTCAGGGCCGCATCGTCATCGATTTTCAGGAGTAGACCGATCTCGCGCCTCGAGCGCGACGACGCTGCGCGCTGCGGCGCGATAAACGGCCACAGCGTGCCTTCGCTGGTGCTCGGGCGGCGCAATGTCCGCGGGTGACTCGAGGGCCGTGTCGAGCGCAAGGTGCCACGAGCGGCCAGAGATGCTCGGGAGCATGACGTCGATGTCGGCATCGCTCATGTTCAATACCGCATGCAGGTCCGCTTCGACACCGGTTCCGGCGAGCGTGAACGCGAGCAGTCGCCCGCCGGCATCGTGCCATCCCGGTTCGCCGAGCCGCGCGCCGTGCCAGCTCACGTCCGGCAGCCCGCGATCCGGCAGGTCACGTCCGCTGAAGAAGCGATTCAGCGTGAGGCTCGGATGCCGGCGCCGAAGCGCGATGAGCTCTCGCGTGAACCGCAGCATCCCGTGGCGCGCGTCCACGGCCCGCCAGTCGAACCAGGAGAGCGCATTGTCCTGTGAGTATGCGTTGTTGTTGCCCCGCTGCGTGCGCAAGACTTCGTCGCCCGCGAGCAGCATCGGCACGCCGCGAGACAGCATGAGAATCGCGAGGAAGTTCTTCGCCTGCCGCTCGCGCAGCGCGTTGACGGTGGCATCGGCCGTCTCGCCCTCCGCCCCGCAGTTCCAGCTCAGGTTGTCGTTGCTGCCGTCGCGGTTGTCCTCGCCATTGGCTTCGTTGTGCTTGCCGTCGTACCTCACGAGATCGTAAAGCGTGAAGCCGTCATGGCACGTGACGAAGTTGATGCTGTTGGCCGGCCGGCGGCCATCATCGGCATACAGATCCGCGCTGCCGGCGATGCGCGTCGCGACCTCACCAAGCAGCCCGGGATCGCCACGCACGAACCGCCGGATCGTGTCGCGGTAGCGGCCGTTCCATTCGGCCCAAGCCATTCCCGGGAACGTGCCGACGTGATAGAGACCCGCCGCATCCCACGCTTCCGCGATCACGGGCACGCGGGCGAGCACCCGCGATGATTCTATCGCCCAGGGGAGCGGAGGATTGGCCATGAGCGAGCCGTCCTGCGCGCGCGCGAACACGCTCGCGAGATCGAATCTGAAACCGTCGACTCCGAGCTCCTCGACCCAATACTCGAGGCACTGCACGATGAAGCTGGTAACCAGCGGATGGTTGCAGTTGACGGTGTTTCCGCATCCGGTGTAGTCGCGATAGCGGCGCCTGTCGCCGGCGTCGAGGTGATAGAAGATGTCGTTCGCGAATCCCTTGAAGTTGATCATCGGCCCCGCTGCGCCGCCTTCGGCGGTGTGGTTGAACGCGACGTCGAGCAGCACGCCGATATCCGCCCCATGCAGCGCGTCGGTGAGCGCGCGGAACTCGCGCTCGACCGCGGCGGGATTCGTGCAATAGCCCGGATGCGGGCTATGGAAGCTGTGGGTGCTGTAGCCCCAGTAGTTCGTGAGGCCTCGTGCCGCAGCGGCCGGGGGTACGTCCTGCGCGTCGAAAGCCATCACGGGCAGCAACTCCACGTGCGTGACGCCGAGGCCCTTAATATACGGAATCTTCTCGATGAGCCCCGCGAAAGTGCCAGGCGCCTGCACGTGGCTCGAGGAATCGCGCGTGAAGCCGCCCACGTGCAACTCGTAGATCACGGCTCCGTCGAGGCCGCGCGGCGCGGCGGCACGCCGCGCCGAGAGCGGTGCGGTCACGATGCCGCGCAGCGTTGCGTGGCCGTCGTCGCTCGCATCGATCGCGCGCTCTCGGTTCCAATGGCGATCCGACACGGCGCGCGCCCACGGGTCGACGAGATCCCTGCGTGGATTGAAGAGGCGTCCGGTTTGGGCGTCGTCGTCGGGGCCGTCGACGCGCCATGCGTAGCAGACACCGGGCGCAAGTCCCTCGACGAAGACATGCCAGAAGAAAAAGCTGCGATTCTGCTCCGGCGTCAGCGTGACGGTCTGGAACGGGGCGGTGCTCGCGGCATCCGTGAACAGCAAGAGCTCGACGTGGGTGGCGTAGCGGCTGAACATGCAGAAATTCACGCCGTCCGGCGCAGACGTGGCGCCTGGCGGAAAGCGCGTACCGGGCCGCGTCGCATAAGGCGGGCCCGCAATGGTTCGCAGCCCGATGACGCGGTCGTTACTCAAGCGTCTCTGGCATCGGCTTCGAGTCCCAGATTCGGCTCGCGTATTCGCGGACCGCTCGGTCGGACGAGAACTTGCCGGCGTGGGCCGAGTTGGCTATCGACATCCGCGTCCAGCGGTCGGTATCGGACCAGGCGGCGTCGACTTGCTCTTGGCACGCAACGTAAGCCGCAAAATCGGCGAGCACGAGAAACGGATCGCGGTGGAGCAGACTGTCCAGCAGCGGCCGGAAGGTCTCGCGATCGCCGCGCGAAAAGTGGCCGCTGCTGATGAGGTCGAGCGCGGCGCGCAGCTCGTCGTTGTGCTCGACGTAGTCGGCCGGACGATAGCCCGTCCGCATCATGCTCTCCACTTCTGCGGCCGTGAGCCCGAACAGAAAGAAATTGTCCGGCCCGACGGCGTCGCGGATCTCCACGTTGGCGCCGTCGAGCGTGCCGAGCGTAACTGCGCCGTTCAGCATGAATTTCATATTGCCGGTACCGGACGCTTCCTTGCCCGCGGTCGAGATCTGCTCCGACAGATCGGCCGCTGGATAGATGAAGTGCCCGTGTTTGACGTTGAAATCGGGGTAGAACACCACCTTGATTCGGCCGGCGACGACGGGATCGGAGTTCACGATCTGGGCGATACCGGTCACCAGCCGGATCATGAGCTTTGCGAGGTGATATCCCGGCGCGGCCTTGCCACCGAACACGAAGCAGCGCGGTGCGATCTCCAGGTTGGGATTTTCATGCAGGCGCTGGTAGAGCGCGATTACGTGCAGCGCATTCAGATGCTGGCGCTTGTACTCGTGGATGCGCTTGACCTGGATGTCGAACAGTGCGTGCGGATCGACGACGATGCTCGTGCGCTCCTGAATCCGCCGCGCGAGCCGTTCTTTGTTGAGCAGCTTGATGCCGCGCCATCGTTCGCGAAACGCAGCCTCGCCGGTATGCGCCTCGAGGGCTTCGAGACGCGCAAGATCGGTGACCCAGCCTTCGCCGAGCGTCTCGTCAAGGAATGCCGCGAGCGCCGGATTGCTCAGCACGAGGAACCGGCGCGGCGTGACGCCGTTCGTGATGTTGTGGAAGCGTTCCGGCCAGAGCTCGGCAAAATCGCGCAGCACCGTTTCCTTGAGCAGCTTCGAGTGCAGCTCTGCGACACCGTTCACGGCGTGCGTGCCGACCGTTGCGAGATGCGCCATGCGCACGCGCTTCTCGCCGCTCTCCTCGATGATCGAGAGGCGCGCGGCGCGCTCAGTGTCGCCAGGATACGCGCGCCGTACCTCGTCCACGAACCGCCGGTTGATCTCGTAGATGATCTCGAGCGGCCGCGGCAGCAGGCTCGCGAACAGTGGCAGCCCCCAGGTCTCGAGCGCTTCTGGCAACAACGTGTGGTTCGTGTACGCGAGCGTGCGGCGCGTGAGAGCCCACGCCTCGTCCCACGGCAGCAGATGCTCGTCGACGAGCAGCCGCATGAGCTCGGCGACTGCGATCGACGGGTGCGTGTCGTTCAATTGCACAGCGGCTAGCTCCGGCAATCGTGCGACGGACTCGCCTTTCATCGCGAGCATCCGCAACATGTCCTGCAGCGAGCACGATACGAAGAAGTACTGCTGCGCGAGCCGCAACCGCTTGCCGATCTCCGGATCGTCGTTCGGGTACAGCACCTTGGAGAGCGTCTCCGACACGACCTTCTGGCTCACGGCGCCGTAGTAATCGCCGACGTTGAAGTCGTCGAGGTCGAACGACTCGACGGCCTCGCTGCGCCAGAGCCTCAAGGTGTTGCAGTGATTCACGTGATACCCGAGCACCGGTATGTCGGTGGGCACGCCCTTGACTCGGCCCGAAGGCACCCAGCGAACGCGGTATCGGCCGCGATCGTCGGTGTAGCTCTCCGTGTGGCCGCCGAAATTCACGTACCAGCCGACTTCCGGCCGCACGATCTCCCAGGCGTTGCCGTGCTGTAGCCATTTGTCGGTGGTCTCCACCTGCCAACCGTCGCGAATCTCCTGGTCGAAGATCCCAAATTCGTAGCGAATGCCGTAGCCGATGGCCGGCATCTCGAGCGTCGCGAGCGAGTCGAGATAGCACGCGGCGAGACGGCCCAAACCGCCGTTACCCAAGCCGGGCTCTTCTTCGAGCTCGAGCAGGGTATCGAGATCCTGACCGAGCGCCCGCATCGCGTCGCGCGCATTCTGCTCGATGCCGAGGTTCACGAGATTATTGCCAAGCTGCGGGCCGATCAGGAACTCCGCGGACAGATAGCACGCGACCTTCACGTCGGGCGCCGTGTAGGCTTTGCTCGTGTTGACCCAGCGCGCGAGCAGCCGGTCACGCACACTGTGCGCGAGCGCTATGTACCAGTTGAATGGGGTCGCGATCGCCGGAAAGCGCGCCTGCAGGTACATCAGATTGTCTAGCACCGCCTGCTGCAGCGCCGGAACGGACAATCCCGTGCGCGCCGGCTCCGTGGCCGGCTTCACCGAGTGTTTGCTAACCGCCATTGGGCGTCCCTCGTCGTCGCTTGCCCACCACGCCCAGCCGCGTTCAGCCGACCGCCGCGCGTCGTCGCGCGGCGCAGCGCCCGACGCTCACAGCGGCCAAACCCAGTTCGTGAACTCGGGCCTGTCCGTCCCCTGCGTACGCGCGTAGCTCAGGCTCTCGAAGATCTCGTTCCGCATACGCTCCTTGAGATGGGCCGCCTTCGCCTGCAGCCGCGGCACGCGATCGATGACGTCGATCACGAGGTGAAATCGGTCCGTTTCATTGAGGATCGCCAGCTCGAGCGGCGTGTTGATGTTGCCCTTCTCCTTGTAGCCACGGACGTGCAGGTTCACGTGGTTGCGGAATCGATACGACAGCTTGTGAATGAGCCACGGATAGCCGTGGTAGTTGAAGATGATCGGCTTGTCGGTGGTGAACAGGCTGTCGAACTCGCTGTCCGTCGAGCCGTGCGGATGCTCTGCGACCGGTTGCATCCTGAAGAGATCGACGACGTTCACGAAGCGCACCCGCAGCTCCGGCAACTGCTCGCGGAGGATCGCGGTGGCGGCCAGGGACTCCTGCGTCGCGACGTCGCCGCAGGATGCCATGACGACGTCGGGCTCCACTCCCTCGTCGTTGCTCGCGCGCGCCCAGATTCCCATGCCCTTGGCGACGTGCACCATGGCCTCGTCGATCGTCGTGAACTGCAGATGCTTCTGCTTGTCCGCAACGATCACGTTGATGCAGTCCGTCGACCGCAGGCAACGGTCGGCGACTGCGAGGAGGGTATTCGCGTCGGGCGGCAGGTACACGCGAGTGACACTCGGGCTCTTGTTGGTCACGAGATCGATGAAGCCCGGATCCTGGTGCGAGAAGCCGTTATGGTCCTGCCGCCACACTGTGGACGACAGCAAGATGTTCTGGGATGCGACGGACGCGCGCCACGGCACGTGGTTCTTCGAGACGTCGAGCCACTTCGCGTGCTGGTTGAACATGGAATCGACCACATGTGCGAAGGCCTCGTACGTATGGAAGAAGCCGTGCCGGCCGGTCAAGAGGTACCCTTCGAGCCAACCCATGAGCGTGTGCTCGGACAGCACTTCCATGACGCGGCCGTCGCGCGCGAGCTCGCCGCCGTCGGCATCCTCCGGGTAGAGCTCCGCCATCCAAGTCTTCTTGCTCACCTCGTAGATCGCCTGCAGGCGGTTCGAAGCGGTCTCGTCGGGGCCGAACACGCGGAAGCTCGTCATGTTCATGCGCATCACATCGCGCAAGTACTCTCCGAGCGGCTTGGTGTTCTCGTGCAGCACTTTGCCGGCTTCCTTGACCTCCACGGCATAGGTGCGGAAGTCCGGCAGCTTCAGATCCTTGCGCAGCGAGCCGCCGTTCGCGTGCGGGTTCGCGCTCATGCGCCGCGCACCGGCGGGCGCGAGTGACCTGAACTCCCTCTTGAGCTTGCCCTCGGCATCGAACAGCTTCTCAGGCTCATAGCTGCGGAGCCAGTTCTCGAGCACCTTCAAGTTGGCCGGATTGTTGCGTACGTCCGCGAACGGCACCTGGTGCGAACGCCACGAGCCCTCGATCTTGTGGCCGCCGACTTCCTTGGGGCCCGTCCAGCCCTTCGGCGAGCGCAGCACGATCATCGGCCAGCGCGGCCGTTCGACAGCGCCGCCTTCCCTGCGTGCCTTCTGCCAGATACCGCGAATCTCGCGCACGATCTCGTCGAGCGTCGCAGCCATGAGCTGATGCATGGCCGCGGGCTCCGTGCCTTCAACGAAGTACGGCTTGTAACCATAGCCGACGAACAGCGACTCGAGCTCCTCGTGGCTGATGCGCGCGAGGACCGCCGGATTCGCAATCTTGTAGCCGTTCAAGTTGAGGATCGGCAGCACGGCGCCATCCCGGGCGGGATTCAGGAACTTGTTCGAATGCCAGGCAGTCGCGAGCGGCCCAGTCTCCGCCTCGCCATCGCCGACGACGCAGGCGACGATCAGCTCCGGGTTGTCGAGCGCCGCACCGTAGGCATGCGAGAGGCTGTAGCCGAGCTCGCCACCCTCGTGGATGGATCCCGGCGTCTCCGGCGTCACGTGCGAACCGATGTGGCCAGGAAACGAGAATTGCTTGAAGAACTTTTGCATCCCTTCGGCGTCTTGGCTCTTGTCCGGATAGATCTCGGAGTACGTCCCCTCGAGGTACGCGGGCCCCAGCACGCCCGGAGCGCCGTGGCCAGGCCCCGCGACGAAGATCACGTCGAGGTCGTCGCGCTTGATGACGCGGTTCAAGTGCGCCCAGACGAACGACAACGCCGGGCTCGCGCCCCAATGGCCCAGCAGCCGCTGCTTGATTTGCTCGGGCTTGAGCGGCTCGCGGAGCAAAGGGTTGTCCTGCAGGTAGATCATCCCTACGGACAAGTAGTTGCAGGCGCGCCACCACGTGTCGATCAGCGCCAATTCTTCATCGGCGAGGGGCCTATCGTCGGCGGCATGCAAGCGGGCGGCTTTGCTCATTTGAACTCTCCGTCGTTTGTCAGATGAAAACCTCTGTCAATAACCAGCACCAACACCTTCTTTGCCATTCCGCAAAGAACCGCGCCGACCTTGCGCCAAGCTCGGGGCGTCTCTCCGCTGATGGCGCCGATGGTTG
>Ga0180094_1000022_pt1 | contig 37664 bp, 31 predicted proteins | sample EasRivT47_16_1Da_FD_121786 | JGI IMG/M metagenome (GOLD analysis project Ga0180094, IMG submission 121786) | Soil microbial communities from meander-bound floodplain in the East River, Colorado, USA - East River metaG ERMLIBT47_16_1Da | ecosystem: Environmental > Terrestrial > Soil > Floodplain ... | reverse complement strand
GCATCGAGAGTCGGAATGCGTGCGGTGGCGCGCCACTCGATGCGGCCGTCGAGCTTTGTGGTCGAGGGTGCGCCCATCGCCTGGGCCAGTGCCGCGCTCGGGGTGTTCGCTCTCACGCGCACGATGTTGTCGAACTTCCCGTCACTCCCAAGCGTCGGCGCAAGCTCGATGTGGACGGGACCACCGAGATAGGTGCCAGTGCGAGCCGGGATCATGACGCGCTTGTCTTCGACCCGCAGTGTGCCCCCCAGCCGCTCGACCACGTGCTCGCTGTCTTAGTGCGCGACGCGCGCGCCGTCTATCCGCGTTGTGACGACGAAGTGCCGATCGGCGAGATGCTTGATGGGAAGCTGCAGGTCGACATCGGCGGCGACGGGGCCGTCGCCGCGCAAGTTCATGAATGTCGCGCCGAGTGTCGCGCCGAGGGGACTCTTCTGCAGATATCCGAGCGCGGCGCCGACATCACCGGCGAGCCGTGCCTTGATGGTCAGGTCCCCTTCCTTGAAATCGGCGAACTCCGCGGTTGCGGACTCGACGCGCAGGCCGTTGAGCGTGCCGCCCGTCACATGGCCGGTCACGCCCGTATTGTGGAACTCGACATCGAGCGCGGCATTCTCGAGTCGCGGCCAGTGATCCGCGTAGTTGAGCGTAAGCCCTTCCACCGGGCACGTGACGCGAAACTCCCCGCCGCCGTCGCGAAACGGAAAGCCCCTCGTCGGCCCACTGAACACCAGCTCACCGCGCGCCGCCCTGCCCGCGATGAAGGCGCCATCGAGCCAGGCCAGCACCTTCTCCTTCAGCTTGTCGATCGGCAGATAGCGCCAGCCCTCGGCCAGAACGGCATCGCGGAAGCTGCTGCGGAGATTCAGGACCGGCGACGCTCCACCGTCGGGAATCGTCAGTTCGAGATCGCTGTCGGCGCTCCCATGTGCGTTCTGCAGCTTGAATTGCCGACTGGTGAAGTGCCAGCCGGCGGCATCTCGAGTCCACGCCACCGAACCTTGCGCGAGGTCGGCAGAGAGCGGCGCGCGAAACTTCTGCGGCATCGTGAACAGCACCGTGCGTGAGTTGAGCGTCATCTGACCGGATTTCGCGGTGCCCGAGAGCGCCCCGCTCAGTCCCCGAAGTCCAGGCGCCTTACCCACCGGGTTGAAACCCAAGCCCACGAATATCGCGCTTCCACCGATGTCAGGGTCGTTTTCGTCGCGGCGTGTGTAGCTTGCTGTCAGCGCCCGCACCTCGCCCGCGGGGCTCAGGGCTATCAGCCGGTCGCGCCACTCTGCGGCGGGCGCCAGGCCTGCGAGTGGCACGAGATTGTCGAGGCGAAGGAAGGTCGCTTCCGCATCGAATCGAGTCACGCGTCCTTCATCGTGGTCCCACGTCGCGGAGAGATCAGACGCCGTCCACGCATGCGCATCGGTGCTCACCTCGAAGTCACGACCGGTCAACCGCCACTGCGAGGCATCTCGCCGCAGGTCGAGATCGCCCGCGATGACCGGATAGCGCGTGGGCGTCGGCAATCCTGCCGTCCCCGGGAGGATCACCTCGGCGAGCTGCAGGCGCAGTTTCGCGGATTCAAGCTCGCGGCCTGTAGCCGCCGCTTCAAGGCGAAGACTTCCATGCCCGCTCGTGGGCAGAGAGGCGAACGCCGTGAACTGCTCGCGCCACCCTGCCATCTCGATCTCCCGCGCGCGCACCGCGATCTGCCAGGCGAGTTGCGCCGGTTCATCGAGAGCGCCGTGTGCCGAGCCCTCGATCTCCAGAGTCGAACCCATACCTTCCGGCAAGAGGATCTCGGCTTCGATTTCGAGATCGTTGCGGTCGCGCCGCGCCGTCATGTCCACGGCGCTCAGAATGACATCGTGGAACTCACCCTTAAGATCGGTCAGGGTGAGCCTCGCATTCTCGATGTCGAGTCGCCCGGTCGGCAGATCGTCCGCGGTCAGCCTCCGCTGGCCGTCGCGCGAGTCGAGCGCAGCCTGACCCTCGAGCTCGATGCGTCCGTCGAGTGTTCGCACCAGCCCGATCTCGGGTTCGATCAGCCGCAGGCGCCCTGCGAGCAGCTCTGCCTGGAACAGCACCCGCCACAGATCGACGCCGATGCTCGCGGCGCGTGATTCGGCCAGCAGCGGACCACCCTCGGGGGCATACACCTCGACCGCGGTGATGTAGATCTCCGGCCCGAATACACGCCAGCGCGCGTCGAGGTCGCGAAAACGCACGTCGAGGCGCGTCGTTTCGTTGACCCAGGCCTGAATCTGATCGCGGTAGTCGGGCACGTGCGTCAGCAGCACGCGCAGCGTGCCGAGCGCCAGCGCGAGCAGGATCACCAAAATCGCGGAGATTCCGGCGATCCAGCGCACCACGCGACGTACCCGCGTGGCGCGTTCGGGCGGCGCGGATGATCCACTGCTGCTTGAGGGTTGTCCCGTCACTACATCAACACCACGTCGAATTGATCCACCGTGTAGAGTGCTTCCGTCTGCAGCCGAATGGGCTTGCCCGTCAGCACTTCGAGCTCCACGAGCGCGGCCGACTCCTCATCGAGCAACATCTCGATCACGTCCTGGTGCGCGAGCACCATCAGCTGCTTGAACTCGAATTGCCGGTGCTGGCGCAGGATCTCGCGGAAGATGCTGTAGCAGACGGTTTCGGGCGTCTTTACGAAGCCCCGGCTCTGGCAGGTAGGACAAGGCCCGCACAGCAGATGTTCCAGGCTTTCGCGCGTGCGCTTGCGGGTCATTTCCACCAGGCCGAGCGGCGAGACGCTCGAGATGTGGGTTTTGGCGTGGTCAGCCTCCAGGTATTTCTCCAGCGCGTTGATGACCTGGCGCCGATGCTCCTCCTCTTCCATGTCGATGAAGTCGATGATGATGATGCCGCCGAGGTTGCGCAGCCTCAGCTGTCTTCCGATGGCCAGCGCCGCCTCCAGATTGGTGCGAAAGATGGTCTCCTCGAGATTGCGGTGACCGACGTAGGCGCCGGTGTTGACGTCGATGGTCGTCATCGCCTCGGTCTGATCGATGATCAGATAGCCGCCGGACTTGAGCTGCACCTTGCAGTCGAGCGCTTTCTCGATCTCCTCCTCGATGTTGCGCAGGTCGAACAGCGGGCGCGGCTGTGAATACAGCTCGATCTTGGCGGTGCACTCCGGCATGAAATGGCGCGCGAACTCGAGCATGCGTTCGTGAGCGGCCGGCGAATCGACGTACACGCGTTCCACGGTGCCATTGAGCAGGTCGCGCAGCACACGGACGGGCAGCGGCAGGTCCTCGTGCACGAGGTTCCCGGCCGGCGTCGCCAGTCCCTTTTCGCGCACTGCATCCCAGAGGCGCTTGAGGAACAGCATGTCGGCGCGCAGGGCCTCGGGCGCGGCGCCATCGGCCGCCGTGCGCACGATGTAGCCGCCGGGCTCTTCTTTCAGCGCATGCAGCGTCATCGCCTCGCGCAGCCGGCGCCGTTCTTCGTCAGCTTCGATTCGCGCCGAAACACCTGTGCCTCGGCCCGCCGGCATGTACACCAGGTAGCGCGACGGTATCGAAATGAACGTCGTCAGGCGCGCCCCCTTGGTGCCGAGCGGATCCTTGAGCACCTGGACCAGCACTTCGTCGCCTTCGGCCACCAGCCCGCGAATGTTGACATCGTCGAGAGTCTCGAGACCCTCGGTTTCGGCCGTCTGGCGCATCATGTCCGAGGCGTGCAGGAACGCCGTGCGCTCGAGGCCTATGTCGATGAACGCCGCCTGCATGCCGGGCAGCACCCGCGATACCTTGCCCTTGTAGATGTTGCCGGTGAGACCTCGACGGCTGGCGCGCTCGATGAACACCTCCTGCAACACGCCGTTCTCGACCACTGCCGCGCGCGATTCACGCGGCGTCACGTTGACGAGAATCTCCGCTGTCATCACGACTCGTGTCTGTGCATCCATGTTGCGATTCCCGCCTGTAGCAAGAGCTCAGCGGTCTCAAACAGCGGCAGTCCCATGACTCCCGAGTAGCTGCCCTCAAGCGACGCAATGAACACCGCGGCGTAGCCCTGAATGGCATAGGCCCCGGCTTTGTCGCGCGGTTCACCGGTGCTCCAATATCGCTCAGCCTCGTCCGGGCGAACCGCGCGGAACGTCACGCGGCTCCCATTCACTCGCGAGTCGAGACCGCGCGAGTTCCGCAGCACCACCGCAGTGAGCACCTCGTGCGTGCGTGCCGACAGCTTTTCGAGCATGGCTAGCGCATCGGCGCGATCACGCGGCTTGCCGAGGATCGCATCGCCGACGACCACGACGGTATCGGCAGCCAGCACCGGACCGGGTTTCTTACGCGCGTTGAGCGCCCAGGCAATCTCGGCCTTGGCACGCGCCAGCCGCAACACGTAATCGCGCGCGGATTCGCCAGGTTGACGCAATTCGTCCACTGCGACCGGTCGCAGCTCGTAGGGCACACCGATCTGATCGAGTAACTCGCGGCGGCGGGGCGACGCGGAGGCGAGATAGAGAATTTCGGACGCCATGACCGCGTGCTGATATTTCCTGCCGAACCAAAGGGTTAAGCGTTTCTGCCCGAAACCGGTGTAACCGCTGCAGGATAACATCCTGAACGGGCATCAATGAATGAGATGTGAACAGCTCACCGGCCGCCGCGAACGGCGGGTGCACTTCCAGAGGAGCTGCGGCGCGGCCGGCGCCGGCGTGTGACTCAGCGCTTTTGACCGAAGAGCTTGGACCAGAGCGAACTGTTGGTCGGCAGCCGGCGAATGGCGCTTTCGGACAGGATGACCTGGCGAGCTTCCTCGACCAGTTCGTCTCTGAGGGACTTCGGTCGGGACACCTTGTTCTTCGGCGGTTTGGGTTGCTTGCCCGGCTTGGTGGGCTTCGTCAGCAGATCCGCCAGGCGTCGCGATGGAACTTCCGCCGTCCGTGTCTCGAGGACGATGGTTTCGCTCGTTTCGTGCTTCTGTTTCCGGTCGGCGCGGCCGTTTATCGACTGAGTGTCAGGGCTCGAATGGGCGCGCCGATCCACGAATCGCTCGTGCTCGGCAACGCTGATGCGTCTGATCTCAGCCGACTCGAAGAACGTCTTCAGGTATCCAGCCACGACGTTGGCCGACACCTGCTCCGAAAAAAAGCCGAGTCGCAGGCTGTGCAGGACTTTACCCTCCTCGAGTGCGTCCACGGTATATAGGCGATACTCATCGAATATATCGAGGTGCGGCATCGCGTGGAGATCGACCGGCTGCGCCGAGACAGCCAGCTGGACGACGAACCACTTCGATTGCGCGTCGTCATTGAGTTCAAGCGGAGTGAGCGCTCGCAGTGTCTGCGTGCCGTCGAGGTCGCCGAGCGGGCTGTATTGCACGATGACCGGCGGCTCGATGGCTGCTGCTGCCGATAATGCCGCCTTCGCTTGGGCTTTGGCCGCCGCTTCTGCTTTGGCCTTGGCCTGAGCTTCCGCCCTGGCCTGCGCTTCGGCCTTGGCCTGAGCTTCCGCCCTGGCCTGCGCTTCGGCTTCGGCCTTGGCCTTGGCCTGAGCTTCCGCCCTGGCCTGCGCTTCGGCTTCGGCCTTGGCCTTGGCCTGAGCTTCCGCCCTGGCCTGCGCTTCGGCTTCGGCCTTGGCCTGCGCCTTCGCTTTGGCTTCAGCTTCTGCTTTTTTCGCGTCCGCTTCTGCCTTGGCTCTCGCCCTGGCTTCCGCTTCCGCCTTGGCTTCGGCCCTTGCCCTCGCTTCTGCCTCGGCTCTTGCCTTGGCCTCGGCGGCAACCCTGGCCCTCGCCTCCGCCTCCGCTTTGGCGCGCGCTTCCGCTTTCGCTCTGGCCTCCGCCTCAGCCTTCGCTCGCGCCTCCGCTTCTGCTCTCGCCCGCGCTTCCGCTTCTGCCTTGGCGCGTGCTTCGGCCTCTGCTCGGGCACGAGCTTCTGCCTCGGCTCTTGCTCGTGCTTCGGCCTCTGCTCTGGCTTCGGCTTCTGCCCGGGCCCGAGCTTCCGCTTCGATTCTGGCGCGAGCTTCCGCTTCGACCTTGGCGTGAATCTCTGCTTCGACTCTGGCGCGGGCTTCTGCTTCCGCACGGACTCGCGCATCAGCCTCGGCTCGAGCTGTGGCTTCGGCTTCCGCCTTGGCTTTGGCTTCCGCTTCGACCTGGGCGCGAATCTCCGCCTCGACCCGGGCGCGCGCTTCCGTTTCCGCCTTGGCCTTCGCTTCGGCTTCCATCGCGGCTTCAATTGCCGCGGCGATCAGTTCACTCTGGCCTGGCGAGGATGGCGTCGATTCCGCAGGAGCTTGCACGAATTCTTCAGGCGCTGCGGGCGGCTCGTTGAAGATGCGTGCGATTGCCTGCAGATCGATCGGAATCTCGACCGACGATTCGATGTCCGCGGCCAGTGCTTCCGCTGCAGCGCTAGCCAGTACGCCCTCCCCAGGCGAGCGATTCATCTCGACGATCGTATCGACGAAGTCCAGGTCGATCGGTACCTCTTCGGGTCGCCGGTTCTTGCCCGTCGATGACGGCGCGCTGGCGGGCTCTACAAGTGCGGGTTGTAGGAACTGTTCGGCGTGAGGCTTTGCTTGGGGCGCACTTTCGGCGAGCGCCGCCGCCGGCGACCGCGGTGGCGTGGGACCGGTCTCGCGTTCGGGAGCGTGCTCCAGCGGCTGGGTCAGCAGGGCGAGCGCTCTGCGGGCGGTATCGTCCAACTCCTCGGCACGCAGCGGCCTGGCAGCTGCGGGCGCCGGTTGCTCTGGCTTGGTGGGGCTGGTTTCAAAAATCGGACTGAGGAGGTGCAGATCGATCGCAACTTCTTCCGTTCGTTGACTCTCGATCGCGGAGGCCACTGCTTTCGCCACGGCAGCGGGCGTCGTCGGTTCGGGCCGTGCGGGTGCGGGAGAACGCGACTGGCCGTTTCCCTTCGTCGCCTTCGGCACCGGAGCGGGGGTTGGCGGTGCCGGGCGCCGGACACGGGCCTGCCTGGCCTGTGGCGCTGACTGATTCGTCGGGCCTGGGGGCTGCGCCTTGCGCGGTTTCGATTCAGACGCGGGCTTGAGCGCCGCAAGAAGGATCGACTCGACGTCAAACGGCTCCTCGTCGTGGACGGCGCTCCCGCGTCCGGTCGACGAAGGCGTCGACCCATTCCCGGAACCGTTCGACCTCGAGTGGTGCAGGTGACCGCCGTGGTCTTTCCTCAGTTCGCGTTTCTTGCCGATCTTGCGCGGCGTGTCGGCGCGGATTCGATGACGGCCCGTGGCGCTGGTCTGGGAGTTCGAGCCGTTGGCGTGCGTGTCAGGGCGGCGGGTCTGTGAGCTCGTCTGCGAACTCTTGGCGGCGGATCTCAGGTCCTCCTTGCTGGCATTGGCGGGAAAGGCGCTGGGATAACGGGCGCGTAGCGCGGCCACAGCCAGTTCGACATCTGCCGGTGTCTTGAAGAAGCCGAGGCGGAGCCGGAATCGTTGCCGCCCATCTTCCTTGGCAGACAGCTGATACACGCGGAATCGCTCGAAGCCAGGGACGCCGCTGGACGGGACGCCGATCGGCGCGGTGGACGCGCTCAGATTGATGACAAACGGGCCCGGCCCGTCGAGACGCGGAGTCTCGGCCGGTGCGGCCAGCAGATCATCAATCGTGAGATGCCAGAGGTCCCCGGCGGACCGCCCGCTCATTCCTGTCCTCCCAGTGGCTCGTCACCCACTCACAAGCCTGTCGAAAAAAGCCTCGCGCCAATGAGGCTTCATGAAACCCTGAAGTTTCGATAAGGAGTTCGCGCGAGAGGAGTGGAGGAATTCTCTGTGTTGCGGGAGATTAGAGCAAGCTGCCGCGTCGCTCGACGCCGACAACCCTGTCGCAGATTTGACAGGATGTCGGTCAAGCACGCGAGGTTATGTCACACCGCCGCGGTGATACGGATGTCCCTTGAGAATGCTCATTGCCCGGTAGAGCTGTTCCACGACGACAATGCGAACCAGTGCGTGCGGCAGGGTGAGCGGTGACAACGACCAATGCAGGTCGCCGCGCTTGCGGCATTCCGCGGCGAGCCCATCCGGGCCGCCGATCAGGAGCGCGACATCACGCCCGTCCTGGAGCCGCTGACCCAGCCACTTGGCAAGTTCGTCGGTACCGAAGGACTTACCGCGAACTTCTAAGGCTACGACGTATTCGTCCGGGTGAATGGCGATCATCATGCGCCGCCCTTCATCCGCTACCGCACGTGCTTCAACGCCGCCGCTGCGCTTGCCGAGGGTGAGCTCTTCGATCTCCAGCCGGAATTCGGGGCCGAGCCGCCTGACATAGTCGGCGATTCCCGCTTCGACCCAGCCCGGCATGCGCGTGCCGACGGCAAGCAACCGGATACGCATTCAAGAAGACCTCTTGGATCAGGCGTCGCGCATGGGCACGCGGGCATCCCAGAGTTTTTCGAGTCCGTAGAACTCGCGGATCCGCGGCAGCATGATGTGCACCAGCACGTCGGGAAGATCCACCAGGACCCACTCACCGTCGCGTTCGCCCTCGATGCCGAAGGGACGGAAGCCCGCGGCTTTCGCTTTTTCGATCACCCGATCCGCCACCGAGCGCACGTGCCGGTCGGAGGTGCCCGAGGCAATTACCATCGTGTCGGTGATGTCGGTCAGCGGGCGGACGTCGAGCACCTTGATGTTCGCCGCTTTCATGTCTTCAAGCGCCTCGACCACGACCGCCTTGAGAGAACGCCGCAATGCCTTGCGCGGGCGCTTGAGAGTGGATGCTGTCATGCCGGTGTGTTGCCTCCTTTGGTGATGTAGCACTTGCTGTCGAGAATGATCTTGCGGACGCTGTCCGGCATCAGGAAACGCGGATCGCGCCCGGCGGCAACGAGACTGCGCACCTCGGTCGAGGAAATCTCGAGCTGCGTCACTGCATGAATGTAGATGCAGCCGGCGCGCGACTCGTGCAGGTCGCCGATGCGCCCGGTGCCACGATCGACGAGCAGCTCACCGAGCGGTCCCATGCCCGGCGCGCGCCATCCGGGCCGATGCGCGACCACGACGTGCGCGAGCTGCAGCAGCTCGCGCCACTGGTACCACTTGGGCAGGCCGAGGAACGCATCCATGCCGACGATGAGACAGAGCGACCGATCGGGATGTTCCGCGCGCAAGGTGGCGAGCGTATCGACGGAGTATGACGGTCCTTCGCGACGGATCTCGCGATCGTCGACGAGGAATCCGTGCTGACCTTCGGTCGCGGCCTCGACCATCTGCAACCTGAGGTCTGCGCTGGCAAGCGGCGATTCGCGATGCGGTGGATTGCCCGCGGGCATGAAACGGACTTCGGTCAGTCTGAGCGCCTGCAGGAGCTCGAAAGCAGTTCGAAGGTGGCCGTAGTGGATGGGGTCAAATGTGCCGCCGAAGATCCCGATCGGATTCATACGGGCGTTAACCTGCCCGAAGTCATCTTGCAATGCAAAGACCGCCCCTAGGCCGCGTCAGGAAACGTCATCGCCCCGGCCAGCCGGCTGACGAGTCGCTCCAATGCGTCCCACGGATCGCCCTTCGCTCTGCCCTTGATGGTGCGATCGACCTGCACGGCTTGCTGAATGAGCTCGCGCATCGAGAGCTGTTGCGCGCGGCTCAAGGCCTGTTCGGGGGCCGGATTGGGTCGTTGCGACCCCTGCGCGGTTCCACCCACCGAGTCGACTCTCAGGCGTTTCCACAGCGCGCGGATCTCGCGACTCAGGGCCCACAACACCAGCGTCGCTTCCACTCCCTCACCACGCAAACCATCGAGGATGCGCAGCGCGCGCCCCGCATCCCCGCGCAGCGCCGCCTCTGTCAGCTGGAAGACATCGTAGCGCGCGCTGTCGGCAACGAAATGGGCAAGACTCGTCGCGTCGACTGGTCCGGGTGGCATCAGCAAGGCGAGCTTCTCAATTTCCTGTTGAGCCGCGAGCAGATTGCCCTCGACGCGCTCCGCCAAGATGCGCGCGGCCTCGGCATCGGGCTCGAGCTGGTGTCGCCGCAGGCGTTGCGTGATCCACTCGGGCAGGCGCGCGACATCGATCGGCCAGACCTGCACCCAAACCCCGTGACGCTCGAAGGCCTTGACCCAGGGACTCTGCAGCGTGGCGCGCTCCAGCTTCCCGGAAATGACCAGCAGCAACTGATCGGGCGGCGGCTGCGTGACGAGCGCCTCGAGCAGCTCGGCGCCGTCGCCCGGTTTTCCCGTCGGCAGCCGTACCTCGAGAATTCGCCGCTCCGCGAACAGTGAAAGCGCCTGGCTCTCCGCGCGCAACTCGTTCCAGTCGAAGCCGCGCTCGGCGAAGAACACCTGGCGCTCCGTGAAACCGGCCGCGCGCGCCTTGCGCCGCACGGCGTCTGCCGATTCACCGGCCAGCAACGGCTCATCGCCGGAAATCAGGTAGGCGGGCTTGAGATCGCGCGCGAGATGGCCGGAAAGATTGTCGACGGAGAGCTTCACTTCACGAAAGTGTAAAACAGAATTGATCCCGTGAGCGGCAGTCGGGAAAATCGGCACGTGACGTCGAAGAAGGCGTCGGCGGAGAGCGGCATGTACCCAGCTCGATCTCGATGGAGTGGCTGTTTCCTCGTCAGCCTGCTGCTGGCGGGATGTGGCGGTGGCGGTGATGGTGGCGGGAGCGGGGGTGGCAACACGCCGGCGCCACCGGGGTGGACGGCAGGTGTGTTCGAGCCGTCGAGCACCTTCGACGCAATGTGCGCCTTGCCGCGGCGGGGCACCGATCCCACGACCGGCCAGCCGTTTCCCGATGTCCAGGCCACGACGGCGCACGAGAATCACTGGCTGCGCTCGTGGACGAATGAGCTCTACCTCTGGTACGCCGAAGTGCTCGATCTGAATCCGGCCCTGTCTACCACCCCGGCTTACTTCGACCTGATGATGACCCCGGCCACCACGCCGTCAGGCAATCCGAAAGATCAGTTCCATTTCACCTTTCCGACCGCGGATTGGGTGGCGTTGTCGCAGTCGGGGGCACAAGCGGGCTATGGCGCGGCGTGGATCATACTTGAGGCAATCCCACCGCGACGGCTGGTGGTCGGCTTCACGGAACCCGGTTCACCGGCAACGATGGCGTCAGCGAATCTCGCGCGCGGCGCGGAAGTGCTCTTCGTCGATGGCGTCAATCTGGTGACTGACAACACGGCGGCGGGCGTCGATACGCTCAACGCGGGACTGTTTCCTGCGGCTGCCGGTCAAGCGCACACGTTCACTGTGCAGGATCCCGGTGGCGCGCAGCGCACGTTCTCGATGACTTCCACCATCGTCACGTCGGATCCGGTGCAGAACGTCTCGGTGATTTCCACGTCGGCCGGTCCCGTCGGTTACATGCTCTTCAACGACCACATTGCGCCGGCCGAACAGGACTTGATCGGTGCCGTGAACTTTCTCCAGGGCCAGATGATCACCGACCTGGTCCTCGACATCCGCTACAACGGCGGCGGCTTTCTCGACATCGCGAGTGAGCTCGCGTACATGATCGCGGGACCCGCGCGCACGGCGGGTCGGACATTCGAGCTGCTGCAGTTCAATGACAAGCATCCAACGCGGGATCCGGTGAGCGGCGAGCTGATCGCGCCGATTCCGTTTTATCAGACTTCGCAGGGATTCTCGGGCCCGGCCAACCAGGCGCTGCCAACCGTGAATCTCGGGCGCGTGTTCGTGCTGACAGGCCCGGACACGTGCTCGGCCAGCGAGTCGATCATGAACAGCCTGCGCGGCGTGGACGTCGAGGTGATCCAGATCGGATCGACCACTTGCGGCAAACCCTACGGCTTCTATCCGTTCGACAACTGCGGTACGACCTATTTCTCGATCCAGTTCAAGGGCGTAAACGCCAAGAATTTCGGTGACTATGCGGATGGCTTTTCACCTCAGAACACGCTTGGAAACGCTGGCGAGCGCATACCGGGTTGCTCGGTGCGCGACGATTTCACGCGTCAGTTGGGCGATCAGGCCGAGGAGCGACTTGCGGAAGCGTTGCGCTATCGCGCTGGCGGCAGCTGCACGGTCGCGCCGTCCGGACTGGCCCGGGCGACGCTCGCAGAAGCGCCCGAGGTTACCGACGGGCGCATGTACAAGTCGCCCTGGCACCAGAACCGGATTCTGCGCCGCTGAGCGATCCGCATGCGCTGACTGCGCCCAGCGCATTGCCGCTGAGTCGATGCGCTGCGAAGAATAGAATCACGCGCCCTGCCGGTGTAGGCTTGCCGCGCTCCACGCAAGCCTGAACCGGGAGAACCAATGCCCACGCTGTTCGAGAAGATCATCGCTGGCGAACTGCCGGCCGCGTTCGTGTACAGGGACGATCGAGTCACGGCATTCCGCGACATCCATCCTGTAGCCCCGACGCACATCCTCATCGTCACCAACAAGCCGATTCCGACCGCGAACGATATCGCTGACGAGGACGAGGCCCTGATCGGACACCTGTTCACGGTCGCGCGTGATCTCGCGCGCAAGGAGGGAATCGCGGAGAACGGCTACCGGCTCATCGTCAACTGCAACGCGCACGCTGGGCAGGAGGTCTATCACCTGCACCTGCACCTGATCGGCGGCCGGCCGCTTGGCCCGATGGTCCAGAGAACCTGAAGGGAAACTGCATGGCGAAGCGACCGTTGACGAAGGGCCGCCAGCGGAACAAGGGCAAGCGAAGGGTACGTCTCAAAGCTACGCGAGCGACAGCGAAGCCAAAACCCACCGTCGCCCGCAAACGCGAGACCAGCTTGAGGACCCTGTACCGGCCGATCGAGCCATACAGCACAGGGTACTTGCGCGTCTCCAATGTCCACGAGCTCTACTACGAGGAGTGCGGTAACCCGAACGGCAAGCCTGCTCTCTTCGTCCACGGTGGCCCGGGTGCGGGCGCCGGCAAGGATTCGAGGCGCTTCTTCAATCCAAAGCGTTACCGCATCGTGTTGTTCGACCAACGCGGCTGCGGCCGCAGCCGTCCCCATGCGAGCCTCGAGGAGAACACCACCTGGCACCTGGTCGCGGACATTGAGAAGCTGCGTGAGCATCTCGGCATCGAGCGCTGGCTGGTATTCGGTGGGTCGTGGGGCAGCACGCTGGCCCTCGCTTACTCGCAGACGCATCCCAAACGCGTAAGCGAGCTGGTGTTGCGCGGCATCTTCATGTTGCGCCGGGCGGAGCTGCGCTGGTTCTACCAGGAAGGCGCGAGCGCGCTGTTTCCGGACCGCTGGGAGCAGTACATCGCGCCGATTCCCACTGCAGAGCGCGGCGACCTGATCGCGGCCTTTTATCGGCGGCTGACCGGTGAGGATCGTGCGGCGCAGCTGGCCGCAGCCAAGGCGTGGTCAGTGTGGGAGGCGGCGACCAGTTACCTGTTCGTCAAGGAGGACAACGTGCGGCGCTGGAGCGACGACAAGTTCGCGGTCGCGATCGCACGCATCGAGTGCCACTATTTCGTTCACGGGGGGTTCTTCCATGCCGAGGACCAGCTGCTGATCCGCGTCGATGCGATCCGGCACATTCCAGCGGTGATCGTGCAGGGGCGCTACGACGTGGTCTGCCCGATGATGAGCGCCTGGGGTCTGCACAAGGCCTGGCCCGAAGCTGAGTTTCACGTTGTGCCGGACGCGGGTCATTCAGCCTTCGAGCGCGGCATCCTGCATCGACTGGTCATGGCCACCGATCAATTCGCCCGCTGACCCCTTACTCGCGCAGCTTCCAGGTCGGCTGCGTGTGTTCATCGATCAACGCATGTTGGCGTAACCAATCGCGCGCTTCGCCCGCATCCTCTTCGAACCACGCCTGAGCGGAACCCAGCCGGAAGCTGTAACCCCAGGTGTCCATGTCCTGCAGCATCCGCGCGCGGCCAAAGGAGCGGATGTGATCGGCGAGCAGGATCTGGAGGCAGCACACGGCGTTCTCTTCCGGATCGTCCCCGCCCGCGTCGGCATCAAGCCCGGCGCGCCGTTCCGGTGTCATGCAGACATAGTGGGCCGTCTCGTGAAGAATCGAGTGCAGCGGCGTATCGAGCCGCGCGTACAGCCGATCACCCTTAAGTCCCGCCTCGCGTTCGCCCCAGAAGGAACCGGGAATCGACTCCTGCGGTGCGACCAGCTCGAGCGTCAGCCCGTAGCGATCCAGCACGCGCGTGACATCGAGCCTCGAAGCCTGAGCGAGTTCCACGACAGACATCGGTCACAGCCTAGTCGAGAGTACACTCATCGTCGATGATGGAATCGCTCGACGCCGCAATCCTCGCGCGACTGCAATTCGCGTTCACGGTCTCATTTCACATCGTATTTCCCGCTTTCACGATCGGGTTGGCGAGTTATCTCGCAGTCCTCGAGGCGCTGTGGCTGTGGCGCGGCCGGGAAACCCATATCGTTCTCTATCGCTACTGGCTCAGGATCTTCGCGCTGACCTTCGGCATGGGCGTGGTCTCCGGGATCGTGATGAGCTACCAGTTCGGCACCAACTGGGGACCATTTGCCGATCGGACCGGCCCGGTGCTCGGCCCGCTGCTCGGCTACGAAGTGCTCACGGCCTTTTTTCTCGAAGCGGGATTCATGGGGGTGATGTTGTTCGGGCAGAAGCGCGTCGGCAAGGGACTGCATTTTTTCGCCACCAGCATGGTGGCGGTCGGCACGCTGGTATCGGCCTTCTGGGTCCTTGCGGCCATAAGCTGGATGCACACACCCGCCGGTTACGCCATCCGCGACAGCCAGTTCTTCCCCGTCGACTGGTGGGCGGTGATCTTCAACCCGTCCTTCCCATACCGCCTGGCTCACATGGTGCTGGCCGCGTATCTCACCACTGCATTCGTCGTCGGAGCGGTCGGCGCCTTTCATCTGCTGCGCGATCGTTCGAGCGACGCGGCGCGCGTCATGTTCTCGATGGCGATGTGGATGGCTGCGATCGTCGCACCGTTGCAGCTAGTGATGGGCGACCTGCACGGACTCAACACACTCGAGCATCAGCCGGCCAAGATCGCGGCGATGGAAGGACACTGGGATACGCGCTCAGGCGCGCCGCTGATCCTCTTCGGACTGCCCGACATGCAGGCGGAGACGACGCGCTACGAGCTGTCGGTGCCGGGCCTCGGAAGCCTGATCCTGACGCACGACTGGCAAGGCGACGTGCGCGGGCTCAAGTCCTGGCCAGCCCGCGACCGGCCGCACGCGCCAACGGTCTTCTGGAGTTTTCGCGTGATGGTCGCGATCGGCGTCGCCATGATCCTGGTGGGACTGGTGAGCCTTTTCCTGCGTGCGCGACGACGAGTCGCAACGACACAGTGGTTTCTACGTTGCGTGTTCGCGATGGGGCCGAGCGGCTTCGTGGCGGTGCTTGCGGGCTGGATCACGACCGAAGTCGGGCGGCAGCCCTACGTGGTGTATGGACTGATGCGCACCGCCGAAGCGCGCTCGCCGGTCGATGCCCCGGCGGTGGCGGGCTCGCTGCTCGCGTTTGTGGTCGTCTATTTCCTCGTGTTTGGTGCGGGCATCTATTACATCCTGCAACTCATGCGCCGCGCGCCTGCGCCCCTCGAGCAGGGTGCTGAAAGAGGTCTGCCGCAGCGGGCGGCGGGAATCACGCCGGCGCCGGCGCTGGAGAAGCGATGACTCTGGACCTGCCATTGATCTGGGCGGGGCTGATCGCGCTCGCGGTGCTCATGTACGTCGTGATGGACGGCTTCGATCTCGGCATCGGCATCCTGTTTCCGTTCTTCAAAGGTGAGCGCGACCGCAGGGTGATGATGAATTCCATTGCACCGGTGTGGGATGGCAACGAGACCTGGCTGATCCTGGGCGGTGGCGGATTATTCGCGGTGTTTCCTCTCGCCTACTCGATCCTGCTGACCGCGTTCTATGCGCCGCTGATCGTGATGCTGCTCGCGCTCATCTTTCGCGGGGTGGCCTTCGAGTTCCGCTTCCGCGATCCGCGGCACCAGTCATTCTGGGATCTGGGCTTCGCGGGGGGTTCGATCGTGGCCACACTCGCTCAGGGCGTCGTGTTGGGCGCATTCGTGCAGGGGATCGAGGTCGAGGGCCGCAGCTACGCGGGCGGCTGGTTCGGCTGGCTGACGCCATTCAGCCTGTTCACCGGCGTCGCGCTGGCCTGCGGCTACGCGCTGCTGGGTGCGACTTGGCTCGTGATGAGGACGGAGGGTGAACTGCAGGCGCGCGCCAACCGGTGGGCCCGATCGCTCGCGGTCGGCATGGTCACGGCGATCGCGGTGGTGAGCCTGTGGACGCCACAGCTCAATCTGTCGATCGCGATGCGCTGGTTTTCGTGGCCGAACGTCGCGTACCTCGCGCCGGTTCCAATCCTCGTCGCGGCGACCATTTGGGCGCTGCTGCGATCGCTGTCGCGACGCCACGATGTACGGCCCTTCCTGATGTCGCTGGCGTTGTTCGTGCTGTCGTTCGCCGGGCTCGCGATCAGCGTGTATCCCTACATCGTGCTGCCGAGCGTCAAGATCCGGGATGCGGCCGCGCCACCCGAAAGCCTGTCATTCCTGCTCGTCGGTGCGGTGGTGCTGCTGCCCATCATTCTGGGCTACACGGCCTATGCATACTGGGTGTTCCGCGGCAAGGTGAAGGCCGACGATGGCTATCACTGATTTCAGCAAGCGAGTCTGCTGGTTCGTCGGTCTATGGCTGGCCGGCGTCGCAGCCGTTGCGCTGGTGGCGTTGCTGCTTCGTTCGCTGCTCTAGGGCCCTCACCCCCACCCTCTCCCGCGTCTTTGCGTGAGAGGGGGCTAGAGGCTCGCGAGACGTCGCATCACCACGGCGACGAGATCCTGGGCGAGGGCCTCGCGCAGGATCTCCTCCTCGTGCTGTTTGGCGAGCAATTCTGCTTCGTCGAAGGTGTAATCACGGGTCAGCGTCAATGTCTGCGGCGGGAGTACCTCTTCGCCGCCCGCCGTCACGGCGTAGGTGACCGTATAGAAGATCGCGTACGCAGTCGGCGTGTTGCGCGCGGAAACGGACAGCACCCGCTGCCCCGTTTCATCGCGCTCGATTCGCAAGACTGCCGTGGCATCCCCGCGCGTCGGCGTGAACTCGGTGCCGCTCGCCTCGAGCGCGCGTCTCAGTCCCCGCAGAAAATCGCTGCGCTCATCCTTGGCGTCGACAAACGTCACCTTCATGACCGGCGATATCGTCGTGATGCCCTGGCGATGGAAGCCACAGGCCGCCAACGTGAGCGTCAAGACTGCCGCGAGAACCCCAATCCTGCTATACGACCACATTGACCAGCTTGCCTTTCACCACGATCACTTTGCGAATCGGCTTGTCGAGCACGAACCGCTGCACATTGGCGTCGCTCAGCGCGGCCTGTTTGAGCGCCTCGTCATCGGCGCTCGCCGGCACGCTGATGCGGCCGCGCAACTTGCCGTTGACCTGCACGACGATTTCGAGCGTATCCTGGCTGACGGCCTCCGGGTCCGGGACCGGCCAGCACTCATCGACGACAGCCGTACCGCGTCCCAATGAGTGCCACAGCGAATGGCACACGTGGGGCACGACCGGCGACAGCATGAGGACGACGAGCTCCAGTGCTTCCTGAAGCACGGCCCGTCCCGCCGGAGTGCGATCCTCGAAGCGGGCCAGAGCGTTCATCAGTTCCATGTTGGCCGCGATCGCGGTGTTGAACTTGCGCCGCCTGCTCAAGTCGTCCGTGACCTTCACCAGCGTCTCGTGGACGAGGTGGCGCATCTCGCGCTGCGCCGGGTTCAGCGCCGGCTTGTCCAGCGCCGGTGCCGGGCCCCGGCCCACGTGCTCGAACACCGTTTTCCATAGCTTCTTCAGGAAACGGAACGCGCCCTGCACGCCCTCGTCCGACCACAGGAGTGTGTCCTCCGGAGGGACGGTGAACATCATGAACATCCGCGCCGTGTCGGCGCCGTACTGCTCCACAAGCGTCGTCGGATCGACGCCGTTGTTCTTGGATTTTGACATGGTGCCGATGCCGTCCGATTGCAACGGCTGTCCATCGCTCACGAGCGTTGCGCTCACCGGCTTGCCGTGCTCATCGCGCTCGACGTCCACCTCCGCAGGGTTGAAGTATGCGATGCGCCCCGCATCAGTCCTGCGGAAGTAGATCTCGTTGAGCACCATGCCCTGCGTCAGCAGGTTGCTGAAGGGCTCGGAAATCTTTACCAGCCCGAAATCGCGCATCACGCGCGTCCAGAACCGCGAATAGAGCAGGTGCAGGATCGCGTGCTCGATGCCGCCGATGTATTGATCCACCGGCATCCAGTAGTCCACGCGCTCATCGACCATCGCCGCCGGGTTGTCCCTCGAGGCGAAGCGCATGAAGTACCACGAGGAGTCGACGAAAGTGTCCATGGTGTCCGTCTCGCGCCGCGCGCCGGCCGCGCACTTCGGGCAGCGGCATTCGTAGAACGACGGCGCCTTCGCGAGCGGATTGCCGGTGCCATCGGGCACGAGATCCTCGGGGAGCACCACCGGCAGCTGATCGTCGGGGACCGGCACGTCGCCACAGTCGGGACAGTGAACAAGCGGAATCGGGCAACCCCAGTACCGCTGCCGCGATATTCCCCAATCGCGCAACCGCCAGACGGTCTGCTTGCTGCCGACGCCGAGTGTCTCGAGGTCCCCGGCGATCGCATCGACCGCGTGCTGGTAAGCGAGGCCGTCGTAAGGGCCCGAATTGGCGCAGGTGCCAAAGTCCGAGTACCACGGCTGCCAGGCATCCGCCGAGTACGTGCGCCCTTCGACGTCGATCACCGGCTTGATCGGCAGCTTGTATTTCTTGGCAAATTCGAAGTCGCGCTGATCGTGCCCCGGCACGCCCATCACGGCGCCTTCGCCGTAGGCCATGAGCACGTAATTGCCGACCCAGACGTGAATGGGCTCGCGCGTCAGCGGATGAGTGACGAAGAACCCGCTCGGCACGCCCTTCTTCTCCATGAGAGCGAAGGCCGCTTCGGTCACGCCCCCACGTCGGCACCCCTCGATGAACGCCGCAACATGCGGCAGGTCGCGCGCGAGACGCAGCGCCAGCGGATGTTCCGCGGCGATCGCCACGAACGTGACGCCCATGATCGTGTCGGCTCGTGTCGTGAACACACGCAGCAGTTGCTGCTGGCCGTCGAGCTCATAGGGAAAACCGAAGTTCACGCCTGCGCTCTTGCCGATCCAATTCGCCTGCATCAGTTTCACGCGCTCGGGCCAGCCCGGCAGGTCATCGAGCGCCGCCAGCAATTCCTCGGCGTAAGCCGTGATGCGCAGGTAGTACATGGGGATCTCGCGCTTCTCGATGAGCGCGCCGGTGCGCCAGCCACGGCCGTCGATGACCTGCTCGTTGGCCAGCACGGTCCTGTCGACGGGATCCCAGTTCACGACGCCCGTCTTCTTGTACGCGATCCCCTTCTCCAGCATCCGCAGGAACAGCCACTGGTTCCAGCGGTAGTACTCCGGCTGACATGTGGCAAGCTCGCGGCGCCAGTCGAGCGCAAAGCCTAAGGACTTGAGCTGGCCGCGCATGTAGTCGATGTTCTCGCGTGTCCAGCGGGCGGGCGGAACGCTGTTCTGCATCGCCGCGTTCTCGGCGGGCAGGCCGAAAGCGTCCCAGCCCATCGGCTGCAGCACGTTGCGGCCCTGCATGCGCATGAAGCGTGTGATGACGTCTCCGATGGTGTAGTTGCGCACGTGTCCCATGTGCAACCGACCGCTCGGATACGGAAACATCGACAGGCAGTAGTACTTTTCGCGGCTCGGGTCTTCGCGCGCCTCGAAGCAGCGCTGCTCGGTCCAGAAAGCCTGCGCCTCGGGCTCTAGGCGAGCCGGGTCGTAGCGTTCTTCCATTCGGATTGTTTTAAGAAATCAAGACCTTGCGATGGTACAGGAAGGTACCGGTCTTTGACTACGGAAAACTCGGGTGCCGCTCAGGCAGCGATGCTGACGCGATTTCGTCCCGCGTGCTTGCTCTTGTAGAGCGCCGCGTCGGCCGCGCGCAGCATCAAGTCGACGGCGTCCGCCGGCGGTGCGGCGGTATCGAGCGCGGCCACACCGAAACTCGCGGTGACCGTCAGCAGGCCGGCTGCCGTGACCAGCGGCTTTCCCGCGCAAGTCGCTCTGATGCGCTCCGCTGCGGTCGTCGCGGCCGCGACATCCGCCTGCAGCAGCACGATGGCAAATTCCTCACCCCCATAGCGGGCGATCCAGTCCGCTCCCGGGCGGACCAGCATCCGGACGCGATCGACGAACCCCTGCAGCACTTCGTCGCCGACACGATGACCGTACTTGTCGTTGATGCTCTTGAAATGGTCGAGATCCGTCATCACCACGGCGAGCGGACACTGATGCCGGCGCGCGTATTCCGCTTCGCGTTCGAGCTGCTCACCGAGATAGCGGCGATTGAAAGCCCGCACCAGCGGATCCGTGTTCGAAAGCAGCTCGATGCGCGTGTTGGCCTCGCGCAGCGATTGCTCGAGCCGCACGATGCGCTGTCCGGCATTGAGCCGGGCGATGAGCTCCGCTTCGTTGGCTGGCTTGCGCAGATAGTCGTCCGCCCCCGCTTCGAGCCCAGCCACGACATGCTCGGTCGACGTGTGTCCCGTCAGCAGCAGGATGTAGAGATAGCTGGGCAGATCCGCCTCACGCACGCGACGACACAAGGCGGCGCCATCCATGCCGGGCATGTCCCAGTCGGTCAGAAGAATCTGGTAATCGGCGCTGGCGATCTTGCTCAGCGCCTCCTCGCCGCTGGTCGCGGTATCCACGACGTAACCCGCCTGCCGCAGCAGACGCTGGAGAAGTGCGCGCTGCGTCGCTTCGTCCTCGACAAGCAGCAGGCGGAACGCAGCGGGCTTGTTCATTTGAGCTCCGTAGCCAGGTAGCCTGCGATCTGGCCGAAAGAGCGCCGGATCGCGTTCACCGAATCCTCGAGTTCCTCTTTGCGCTGCTCGCGGGCACTGCTCTCGAGCGAGGCAGCCAGTGAAGCCAGCTGATTCGCGCACACGCTGGCACTGCCGCCCTTGAGCTTGTGGGCGACCGCCGCGATTCGCGGTCGGTCCTCCGCATTGAGTGCGCGCTCCAGCTCATCGACGATTTGGCGGCCGCTCGACACGAACGTCGTGCACAACTCGCGCAGGAACGCCGTGTCATCGCCCGCAACTTCCCGCAGACGGGACATGTCGAGCGGCTGCGGCTCGGCCGGCGGAAGTGCCGATACCGGCGGCTCGAGCGGCTGACCGACACCGAGACCAAGATTGCAGCGGTCCAGAACTTCGCGCAGGCGGATCAACTCCAGCGGCTTGGTCAGCATGCCATCCATGCCAGCGGTACTGCAGCGCTCGAGCTCGTCGGTCACAGCGCTCGCCGTCAAAGCGATGATCTGCGTGTGCCGGCTGTCAGCCTCCGCGCGCCTGATCTCGCGCGTAGCGGTGAGTCCATCCATGACAGGCATCTGCACGTCCATCAGCACCAGGTCATAGGTCTCGCGCGCGCAGGCCTCGACGGCCCTGGCCCCATCGTCAACCACCGTGACTTCGCAGCCCAGGCGCTCGAGGAATTTTCGCGCCACCTGTTGATTCACGGGATGGTCTTCCACCACCAGTATCCGTCCGTGGTAACGCCCCTGCCCGTGGTCCGCCGCCAGCGCCCCGCGCGTGACGATCGGCGTAAAGCGGCCGGTGGCCAGCATCCAGCCGCGCTCGAGAACGCGTTCCATGCACGAGAGCAGCACGCGACCACGCACCGGCTTGGTCAGGTATCCGGAAAAACCCAGCCGTTCGAGTCGTTGCGCATCGCCCTGATGATCCATGGACGTGAGGAGGACGAATTGGGTGGTGGTAATCTCCGCCTGCTGCTTCGCGCGTTCGACGAATGTCGTGCCGTCGAACCCCGGCATCTGCTCGTCCACGATGACGACGTCGAACGGCTTCTCGCCCCGTTTTGCCGTCAGCATGAGCGAGAGTGCCTCCTCGGCGCTGGCAGCGCTCGTGACGGCATATCCCGCCGGACCGAGCTGGCCACACAACACGCGCCGATTGGTCCGATTGTCGTCCACGACCAGCACCCGGATGCCTTTGGGGGTGATGGGTCGAACCGTCATCTCCGCGGCGGTCTCTGCTGCGGTCTCGGAGAGGGTGTCGAAAGGAATCGTGAACGAGAACGTAGAACCTTCAGCGGGTCGGCTGGCGACGCTGATCGTTCCGCCCATCAATTCGACCAGCCGCTTCACGATCGAAAGTCCGAGCCCGGTGCCGCCGAAGTATCGCGTCGTCGAGGCATCTGCCTGCGTAAACGGCTTGAAGAGGCGCTCCATCACGTCCGGTGTCATGCCGATGCCCGTATCGCGCACCTCGAAACTGAGGAGAACCTTTCCCGCCTTCCGTGCCACTTGCGACACCTCGACGACGACCTCGCCGGATCTTGTGAACTTGATGGCATTGCCGGCGAGATTGAGCAGGATCTGTCGCAGCCGGTGCGGATCGCCGCGCACCCGCGTCGCGACATTGGGCTCGACGTTGACGATGAACTCGAGGTTGCGCGAGGCCGCTTGCATGGCCATCACCATGCTGGCGTCCTCGACGGACGCGCGGATGTCCATCTCCACCGACTCGATCTCGAGCTTGCCGGCCTCGATCTTCGAGAAGTCCAGCAGGTCATTGATGATCCTGAGCAGCGCGGCTGCGCTCGAGCGGATCGTCTCCGCGTACTCCCGTTGCGACGAGGCGAGTGACGTGCCCAGCAACAGTTCGGTCATTCCCAGCACGCCGTTCATCGGCGTGCGGATCTCGTGGCTCACGTTGGCGAGGAAATCGCTCTTGGCACGGTTGGCGGCGGCTGCGGCATCCCTGGCGGCCAGCAAGGCTTCGTCGGCTTGCCGCTGCAACGTGATGTCCTGCAGCGATCCGGAGAAGCGGATCGGCTTGCCGCTCGCGTCTCGCTCGCAACGACCACGGGCCCGAATCCACAGCCAATCTCCGCTGCGCCGCTGCAGTTGACAAGTGAGATCGAAGGGCTCGCCGGTCTCGAAGTGCCGAGTCATCGCCTCGTGCACGCGGGCGCGATCCTCCGGAGTCATCAACTCGCGCACCGACCGCGGAAAGGGCTCGTCGGCACTGTACCCCAGCATCTCGCGCGCGCGCGGCGAGTACCACACCGGGCCGTCCGAAGCCGGATCCCAGTCGAAGAGCACGTCCGAACTGCCATTGATGGCGCGTTCCAATCTTCCGCGCACCTCGTGCTGTTCGCTGACGTCCTGGAATCCGCCGGAGACTCGAACGATTGCGCCATTCTCGCGCTCGGCGGCACCGATCGCCCGCACCCAGAGCCGCTTCCCGGTCGCCGTGATCAACGGCAGGGTGACATCGAACGGCGTTCCATCCTTGAGCGCCGCGCTCATGACCCTCTGGATCTCCGGACGGGCTTCGGGCGCATAGAAGTTGATCGCCTGCTTCAGCGTGGGCGGGCTTGCGGGATCGACCTCGTGAATGCGAAACACTTCCGGGGACCAGATGGGTGTCGAAGTCTTTACGTCGAGTGTCCAACCGCCGATGCGCGCCATCTGCGCGACGTCGTCGAGCAATCGCTGGCCGCGCAGGAGTTCCGCCTCGGCCGCTTCGGTCCGCTCGAGCGCGGACTGCAGGGTCAGGTTCATCGCCCGGGCTTCCGCGGCTTCACCGCGTGCGGCACTCTGCGCCCGCGTCGTGCGCTTCTGCCAAAGACCCAGTAGCGCCACCGTCCACACCGCAAAGATCGACAATGTGCGGTTGGAAAACGCGATCCACATCAACTCCGATCCCTGTTCGCCGAAGAAGAGACGCGCAACGGTGAGCGCGGTGCCGAGGCTCGCAGCGACCCACGTATTCCATGGATTTCGCGACCACAGGCTCAGGAGCACGATGAAAATGTAGGCAACGCCCACCGAGGTTCCGAGCTGCACGTATACATCGACACAGAAGATGCCGAATGAGCCCCCGATGATTGCGTAGAGTCCCCAGCGCTCCTGCGCGCCCGCAGATGACGTACTCGCTTCGCGATCGGCAACGCGGATCTGGGCCGCTTCCGCGTCGCTGGCGGCGCGCCCGGCCCGACCCAGACGAAGCGCTCCGGCTCCGAGCAGTGCGATTACGACCATGCCCAATACCGTTGCGATCACGTAGAAATGCTGGAAATCTTCCTGAATGCGCTTGAGCTCCGACTCGATTGGAACGAACAGCAACCATGCTCCACCCCGGCCGTCGGCCACAACCGCCTGCAGCGACAGTTCTCCGCCCTCAGGGCGCAATCGGTGAATGAGAGTGCCAGCCGGCGAATGCGCCAAGCGCGCAGCCGCTTCAGCCAGGGCGGTGTCGTCACGGGGCGTCTCGAGCCGCCGGACGCTGAATCCAGCCGGCATCGCCGGTATCTCGACAGTGCTGCGCTGTGCGATGAATGCCGCAGCGACGCGCGCCTTGGCCAGCGCCGCAGCTTCCACGCTCGCATGGGATGCACCTCGAAGGAAGACCAGCAGCAGAATGCTGCCGGCCAGGTACAAGCCGAACAGCATCAGCAGCATCCGCTCGCGCGTCAGCACGCGCATGAACGGATTCCTGCGGTCGAGTCGATCCGTGACTGAGTTCACAACCCTTTCCTAACGGGGATGCCCCAGGCCGACCCTTGGTCGTCCCTCTGCCGCGAGCGCGAAAGTTACTGTCGAGATTGCATAATCTGGAAGGACCACAGGCCAAATTCGTGGCCCGCGTCACACGCTCAGGTGCTCAACGCGCTCTCCGGGATCATCCGCAGCGCTGCGCCGCATGCCGAGCGCGGACCGACCCAGAGGCTACCATCCTCGCGCTGCTGATGGCGCACCCGCGTGGCGTGCAGATAAGCACGTGCCGCGCCGATGTCGCGCACAATGACGTCGAAGGCGCGCAGGCACGGCATTGCGGGCACTCCGGCGCCGGGATAGCGGGCGACGAACGCGTGGCGCGTCATGATACGAATGCACTGCCGACCCGATTCGAAACGCAGCTCCTCGTCATGCGCCGCGGGCTCTTGTTCGAACAGAACGCGATAATGATCGGCAACGTCCGCGAGCTTTGACGCGACGATGGTCACACCATGCACGCCAATCGCGGAATTCGGATGCGCCATCACTTCGGGCTGGAACACGATCTCCGGGGTGTGGTTGTGCACGTAGCACACCAACGCACCTGGACTGCGCTCGGGCGGCAGCGTAAAGCAGCGGAACTGTGCGGCGCCCTGGCGCGTCCCGTATTCGACGTCGCGCGTCGCGATCGTCACTGGCGTGGGCTCGAGACCAGCTCGCGCGCAGCGCCCGTAATCGGCATCGATGTCGCTGCTACGCAAAGCGAGGATGTGCAGACCCTGGTAGCGGCGCATGAACGGCGCGAGGTAGTGCGATGGGTCATCGGTCAGCACGGCGGACAACTCGATGTAGCTCTGTTCGAGGATCGCGTGCGCGCATTCCTGTTTCAGGGACTCCCGCTCACCTGTCTTCGAATCCCAGCGCATCAGCAGCTTCGGTGCGGTAGTGACGAATCCAAGACGCTCGAAGGCGACGCGCATCGCATGCATGTCCCTTCCCACGAGACCGACGTGATCGATCACCGTCACGTGATGCTCCACGTGGCCGGCAGGTTGTGCTCTTCCCACATATTCTGCGATGTTAAGATCAACTCAATCGGGTTGGCCAGCCACGAAAGCGATGCACAAGTCCCTTGCGTGAAATCGCCACAACGCTCACCGATTACCTGTTGACAGTTCTGTGCACACTGTGCGTGTGGCGCCTCGTGACGACCGGAGCCGCAACGCGCCTGCGGGGCGCAGTGGTGTTTTTCACCGGTTTCGCGGCCGCCAGCTTTTTTGGTGGCACCTGGCACGGATTCTTCAGCGCCGGGCAGGGCCTGGCGCAGCAAGTCATCTGGTGGCTGTCGATGCTGTTTGCCGGCGTGACGGCGGCAGGGCTCGCACTCACCGGCCTCAAGTTGCTCGGCATGTCACGCGAGCGTCTGCTGCTCATCGTCATCGGCGTGCTACTCGGGGTCTACGCCGTGTTCGCGTGGCGGGACCCAAGGTTCCTCGTGCCTCTGGTTGCCTCTCTGGCCGGGACGACACTGTGCATTGCGGGGCTCGTTCAGCGCCTGCGCCAGCCGGACAATCGGGGCGCAAAGCTCCTCCTCGCCGCGCTCGGTGTGTCGATACTCGCCGCAGTTGCCCAGCAGCAGGGCGTTGCGCTGCACACGCCCCATTTCGATCACAATGCGACCTACCATGTGGCGTTGATTCCAGCGTTGGGTCTGGCCTATGCGGGATTTCGACATCTGGCGATCCACCCTCAGTAGTGCCCTGCTCGGCCTCGCCCTGACGGCGTGCCCGGCGACCGATTCCGAATCGACGGATCCGCAGGCTGTCGCCGCAATCGAGCTCAATGACGTGCATTCGCGGCTCAACGCGACCGTCGTCCGCGAGCTGGCGCAGCCCACGACGACCGCTGAGTTGAGCCAGCTCCTTGCGCGAGCGCGGCGCGAGGGTCTGGCTGTCAGCATTTCGGGTGGCAAGCATGCGATGGGCGGCCAGCAGTTCGCGCGCGACGCGCTGCACATCGACATGTCGAAATTCGCGCGGGTGATCCGTCTCGATCGCGAGCGTGGCATCGTGACCGTCGAAGCCGGAATCGGCTGGCCGGCTCTCATCGAAGAGCTGCAGTTGATGCAACGAGGTGACGCACGACCATGGAGCATCGTGCAGAAGCAGACCGGCGCCGATGAGTTGTCGATCGGCGGCGCGTTGTCCGCGAATGCGCACGGCCGCGGTCTCACCTGGAAACCATTCGTGCAGGAAGTTGCGGCATTCCGCTTGATGCGGGCCGATGGCCGCGAGATCGAAGTGAACCGCACGCAGCATCCCGAGTTGTTCCGTCTCGTCATCGGCGGCTACGGATTGTTTGGTGTTGTCACGACGGTCGATCTCAAGCTGCAGCGGCTGACGAAGCTGCGCCGCGTTGTCGTCGAGATGCCCTTGACGGAGTTTCCAGCCGCAGTCGCCCAGCGCATACAGCAGGGTTATCTGTACGGCGACTTCCAATTCAAGACGGATGAAAGCGCGCCGGACTTTCTCAGGATCGGCGTGTTCTCCGCCTACCAGCCGGTCCCGCTCGAAACACCGCTCGATCCGCGGCAACGATCGCTGGGTGGCGAGGAATGGCGCCGGTTGTTCGCGCTGGCGCATCTCGACAAGGCGCGCGCCTATGCGACGTACCGGGATTACTACCTGAGCACCAACGGGCAGATCTACTGGTCTGACACCCATCAGCTCTCGTATTACGACGCCGAGTTCGATGCGGAACTGCGCCGGCTGGCGCCCGGCTACCCGCCGGGATCGCTCATGATCACGGAGCTGTATGTTCCGCTTGAGACGCTTGGCGCGTTCCTGGACCGCGTGGCGAGCGATTTCCGCGCGAATGACACCAATCTCATCTACGGCACCGTCCGGCTGATTCGCCGCGACGACGAAACATTTCTCGCCTGGGCGCGCCGCGACTTTGCCTGCATCGTGATGAACCTGCGCGTTACTCACGGCGAAGCCGGTCTGAAGAAAGCGGAATCCGAGTTTCAGCGGCTCATCGATCGTGCGCTCGAGTACGGGGGCTCGTACTTCCTGTCGTATCACCGTTGGGCGCGCAAGGACCAGGTGCTGGCGGCGTATCCGCAGTTCGTTAAGTTCCTCAGGCTCAAGCGCCACTACGACAGCGACGAACGTTTCCAGAGCGAATGGTATCGCCACTACAAAACCATGTTCGCTGCTGAACTGGCGAGTCCTTGATGCGCGGGCCGCTTGGTCGGTGCGCGGCGCGTGACGTGTTCGAGTATCCTGAGAACTGGCCAAAGCGCGAGCGGCAGGGTGAATGGCACTTCGGCTGGGTGTTCGAGGATCGCGCCATCGAGGATGTGTTCATCGTGCCACCGCGCGCGCAACGCACGCCGGACACGCCGCGTGAAGGTAACCGCTACGGCGCATCGCTTCGCGGGTACGACGCCGAGCGTGACGAGTGGCACATCACCTGGATCAACCCGGTGACGCTCGCCGACAACCGGCTCGTCGGTCGCAAGCAGGGCGGCGAAATCGATCAGGAGGGCATGGACGGCGGCCAGCCCTCCATTGCTGCATGGCGGTCCGACTTACGATTGACGGCGGTGCGAAGCCGCGCTCATGTTGCGACGTGAATCACATCGTGCACCGCTCGCAAGCCCTGTGTGTGACTCATTCAACAATTCGGCGTTGCGATGGATGAAACTCCGGCCGTCGCTCGCCATGATCGGGACTCATGGCCATGCGTCAAACTCGCAGCGCGACCTGCCCGGTCTGCGGTTGGTGCCCGGAGCAACCCGTAGTCCCACCGCCTTGCCCGGACATGGATCCGCCCATCTGTCCGTGGTTCCTCGGCGACGACGCTGGTGCCACCGACGACGACGATTAATCGCTGGCCCGCATCCAGACCAGCGTTCGATTATTCGCTGGCATCGCGTGATCGGCGATCAGCTTGAGCCCCTGCTTTTCTGCTAGCTCATTCACTGCTTCGAAATCGCGGATCCCGCTCGCCCGATCGCGCGTCCTGAGATCGCGGTCGAACGCCGCGTTGCTGTCGCTGGTGTAACGCCCGCCGTAGCAAAACGGACCGTAGATGCACAGCACGCCGGCGGTGCTCAGCACCTGCCCAACACCCTGGAAGAAGTGGCCGACGCTGTTCCAATCCATGATGTGTAACGTGTTGGCGCTGAACACGCCATCCACGCTCTCCAAGGCCCAAGGATGAGCCCGCACATCGAGCACGATCGGCATCCGGAGATTGGCGGGACCCTCCCTCTCGATGCGCCTGGCGAGCTCAGGAATATTTTCCGCCAGTTCGGTCGGCTGCCAGATCAGATGTGGAAGATTCTGCGCGAAGTACACGGCGTGCTGGCCTGTGCCGCTACCGATCTCGAGCACTTGACGGCAATCCCGGAATGCGTCGACGAGGATCCGCAGGATCGGATCCTTGTTGCGTTCGGACGGTGCCGGACACGGCTTATTGGTCATTCGCGTTGTCCAGTCAACTCATGCGAATGACCAATAAGCCGTGTCCGGCACCGTCTTACCAGGCGATGCCGTAGTCGTCGCCGTGGTGGCTCGAGCCGCCCCAGAGCGTGCCGTGCTGGCGATCGAAATAGATGGCGTTGATCGGCCCTGACGTGCGTTCCTCGAACTCGAGCTTGTAGCCCATGCGCTTGAGCTCGGCGCGCACCCACGATGGGATCGAATCATTCAGCGTCAGGCGGCCGGGCTCGGACTCGTGATTGCCGAACGAATTGCGCATCTGGTAGCTGGTGAAATTGGCCGCCTCGGTCGCTTCCTGCACCGTCATCCCGAATTCGACCACGTTGAGGAAAAACTGCAGCAGGTTCTGGTCCTGCGTATCGCCGCCCTGCACTGCGAAGGCGAGGTAGGGCTTACCATCCTTCAGCGCGAGTGACGGCGTCAGCGTGACGCGCGGTCGCTTGCCCGGCTCGAGGACGTTGAACGGGTTCTCGGCCGCGCTCAGCACGAAGCTCTGCAGGCGCTGGCTCATCCCCACCCCGGTCTTGCCCGCGATCACTGCCGGAACCCATCCGCCGCTCGGCGTGATCGAAACGACCCATCCCTTGTCGTCCGCTGCTTCGACGCTCGTCGTGCCGAGACGAAACTGGCGATCGAAGTCGGCCTGCGCCGTGGGCGTCGGCATGGTCGTTCTCCAGTGCTCAAGCTCCCTTTCAAACGGGTTCGTGCTGCCCTGGAACGGATACGGATCGCCGGGACGAATGTCCGGATCGTTGCGCTCGAAGCCGATGAGCTTGGCGCGTTCGCGCGCGTAGTCCTTCGACAGGAGGCCGCGGACCGGCTCGTCGGGCGGGAAGTACGGATCGCCGTAGTAGAAGTCGCGATCGGCGTATGCAAGGTTCATCGCCTGGTACACGGTATGGATGTAGCGCGCGCTGTTGTAGCCCATCGACTTGAGATCGAAGTTCTCGAGGAGGTTGAGCGCCTGGAGCAGGACGGGGCTTTGCGTCCAGGTGGTGAGCTTGTAAACGTCGATGCCCTTGTAGTTGGTACGCACGGGCTCCTCGAGACGCACGCGCCACTGGGCGAGATCATCGAGGGTAATCAGCCCGCCGAGCTCGCTCGAGCCGCGCACGAACTCGCGCGCGATGTCGCCGCTGTAGAACCGATCGTACGCCGCCTGGATCGCGGCCTTGCGGTCCTTGCCCGCGGCGAGCGCCTGCTGTTCCGCTTCGACGAGCTTGCGCAGAGTGGCAGCAAGATCCGGCTGGCGAAACATTTCGCCGGGATACGGTGCCTCGCGTTTCTCACCCGGATGCGCCAGCATCACGCGCTTCGAGTCGGGCCATTTCTTCAGCCATTCTTTCTGGCTCTCGATGCGATTCGCAGTGTCGGACTCGATCGGATAACCGTCGGCCATCTCGATCGAAGGGCCGAGCACGTCCTTGAGGCTAAAGGTACCGAACTCGGCCAGCATCACCATCAGACCACCCGGTGTGCCGGGCGTCACGGCCGAGAGCGGGCCGTACTCCGGCGGATACTTCATGCCCTGCTTACGGAAGAACTCGGGCGTCGCACCGGTGGGCGCGACTCCCAGCGCGTTCACGCCGATGACCCTGCCCGTGTTCGGGTTGTAGATGAGCGCCTGCGTCTCGCCGCCCCAACTCAGCACGTCCCACATGGTCGAGGTGGCGGCGAGCATCGCGCAGGCCGCATCGACGGCGTTGCCGCCCTTCTGGAACATTAGCGCGCCCGCTGTGGCTGCGAGCGGTTTGCCGGTGATCGCCATCCAGTGCTGGGCATGTAGCTGCGGCTTCATCGTGCGGGCCTGGGCGGGTGCGGCAATCGGGCTGACTGCCGTCATCACACCGGCGAGTACGCAGACGAGTGCACAACGCGATTGGATTGCCATCGTCGGACTCCAGGCTAGTCTGAAATCGTCGGTTCGATCCTTAAGGGTTTCGCGGCCTTGTGCCGACTGCGCCCTGCGATCAAGCCGAGCAGCACGCCGAGAGCGCACCACGCGATGACCGGAACATCGCTGGCGCGGGCATAGAGCGTCAGCCCGCTGCGGGGTTCGACAGTGGTCGTGAGCACGCCCGGCTTGAACTGCGCAATTCTTTCGAGGACGCGTCCATCGGCGTCGATGACGGCCGTGATGCCGTCGTTCGTCGCGCGCAGCATCGGACGGCCGGCTTCGAGCGCGCGCATGCGCGCGATCTCGAGATGCTGGTGAGGCGCGGTGGAATCGCCGAACCACGCGTCGTTGCTCACATTGACGAGCAGGGTCGCCTCTCTCAGTACGGCGAGCTGCTGGCTGCCGTACGCGTCCTCGTAGCAGATCGTGGCGCCGAGCTTCTGCCCGCCGGCACGCAGAGGGGGTTGCTCGGGCGCTCCCGCGGTCATGTCCACGTACGGCAGGCTCATGAGACGCATCCAGCTGCGCACAAAATCCGGAACCGGGAAAAACTCGCCAAAGGGAACCAGCCGCCGCTTGTCATACCAGGTGGCCTGATCGCTCATCGCCATGATGGAATTACGATACTCGCGTCGCTCAAAGTCGTAGCGCAGCAGACCGATGACGAGATCGGATCGCTTCGCGCGAGCGTCGCGTTGCAGAGTGTCGAGGTAGTCCTGCACCTCGTGAGCCAGAGCAGGTAACGCCGCCTCCGGCCACACCACGATGCGGCTGCCGAGCGCGCGCTCGGTGAGTTGCCTATAGAGCACCAGGGTCGCAGCGCGATTCTCCTCCTGCCACTTGAGATCCTGCGAGATCGCGCCCTGGACCAGGCTCACGCTCAACGGGTCACCGGTGCGGGTAGTCCATTCGAATCGCGTGAGTCCCGCCCCGGCCGCCCACACCACGATGGCGACCATCACGGCGAACGCACGCGCCAGGCCTTTCTCACGAATTACGGCGACGAGCGCGCCCGCGGAAATCATGACGAGCAGGCTCAAGCCGTAGACGCCCGCGAGCGGTGCGAAGCCGGCGAGCCACGAGTCGATCTGGCTGTAGCCGAGCGCCAACCACGGGAAGCCGCTGAACAACCAGCCTCGCAGCCATTCGACGCTGACCCACAACGCCGGCAGCGCCACCAGCCATCGCAACAGGCCGGCCCGCGGCAGCCAGCGTGCGGCGATGTAACCCACCAGCGCGTGGTAGAGCCCCATGATCGCGACCAACGACAGCATCAACAGGATCGCGACCCACAATGGCGCCTGGCCGAACACGTGAATGCTGGTGTAGAGCCAGTAGGTGCCGGCGAGAAACGTTCCCGCACCAAACCAGAAACCCAAGCCTGCGGCGCGGCGTGGTGTCGCTCCTTCCCACAGCAGCGCGAGCGCTGCTGGGCAGAGAATCGCCAGAGGAAATATGGCGAACGGCGCGAAGGCGGCCGAGAGCAAGCCGCCCAGCGCGAAGGCGAGAAATGCGCCGAAGCGAAGCGGTGCCCGGTCGGGGGTTTCGGGGTTTTTCCCCGCCCGCTTGTCGTTTGTCATTCGATCACTGTAGCGAATAACCCCGAAGTCCCCGACCAGGCACGCACTCAGACCCGCTCGTCAGGCCGTGGTGGAATGTCGCGCGGTGTCGTCACGCGCAACGTGTCGATGCGCCGCCGGTCGGCGCGCTGGACGCGGAATTCGATCCCGTCCACCGTCACCGTCTCTCCACGACGAGGCAGCCGTCCGAGCTGGTGCGTGATCAGTCCGCCGATCGTGTCGAATTCCTCGTCGGTGAACTCCGCGCCGAAGTATTCGTTGAACTCCCCGATGCGTGTCAGCGCTCGAACCATGAATGTCCGCGCGCTCTCGCGGCGGATCGGTTGATCGTCCTCGACGTCGTACTCGTCGTCGATCTCACCCACGATCTGCTCGATGACGTCTTCGATCGTGACCAGCCCAGAAACGCCGCCGTACTCGTCTACCACGATCGCCATGTGATTGCGGCTCACGCGGAATTCCTTGAGCAGCACGTTGAGCCGCTTGCTCTCCGGCACGACCGCCGCTGGCCGCAAGAACTCCTTGAGGTCGAATTCCTCGGTCCGCTCAGGCTGCGCGAAGAAGCGCAGCAGGTCCTTGGCGAGCAGGATGCCGAATACCTGATCACGATCCTCGCCGATGACCGGAAAGCGTGAGTGACCCGACTCCACCACCACCGGGAGCATCTGCTCCGGCGGGTCATCGCGCTGGAGCACGACCATCTGCGAGCGCGGCACCATGATGTCGCGCACCTGGGTGTCGCCGACTTCGAGCACGCCCTCGATCATGGCGAGCGACTCGGCGTCGATCATTCCGCGCCGGCTCGCTTCGCGCAGCCCCTCGATGAACTCCTCGCGATCGCGCGGTTCGCGGCCCATGCCCTGCGTGAGTCGTCTGAGCCAGCGTCCGGTGGAGCTCGTTTGATCGTCTGCCATGGATGAACGCGCTAGCGCGTGACCTCGTGTGGATCCGGAAAATCGAGCGCGGCGAGAATGTGGCGTTCGCGCCGTTCCATGCGCATGGCATCGGCGCTGCGCTCGTGCTCGTAACCGAGCAGGTGCAGGGTGCCGTGCACGATCATGTGGGCCCAGTGCGCCGCGCGTGACTTGTGTTGCTCGCGGGCCTCGCCTGCTACGACCGGCGCACAGACGACCAGGTCGCCGAGTTGCCGCTGACCGTCCGCGCGTCGCACGGTGGCCGGAAAGGACAGCACGTTAGTGGCCTTGTTCCGGTGGCGGTACCTGTGATTGAGCCGGTGACTCTCGGCCCTGCCGACGACGCGAACCACCAATTCCCATGCCCCGCGACGCGGGCCAAATGCCGCGCGCACCCAGCGCGTGATGTGCTTGCGCGAGGGAACCCAGGGTTTGCGGGTGGCGTAGATCACATTGATTTCAATGCCCACGGATGGTTGCCGTTCGGCCCCTCACCCCGGCACTCTCCCCGAAACGGGGAGAGGGGGCAGATTTCAGTCTCACGATTTCTTCTCCTCATACGCCTGCACGATCCGCTGCACCAGCGGATGGCGGACCACGTCGCGCGCGGTGAAGAACGTGAACGCGACACCCTCGACTCCCTTGAGCACCTCGGTGACATGCATCAACCCCGAGGCGCGTCCAGCCGGCAGGTCGGTCTGCGTGATGTCGCCAGTCACCACCGCCTTCGAGCCGAAGCCGATACGGGTCAGGAACATCTTCATCTGCTCGATGGTGGTGTTCTGCGCCTCGTCGAGGATGACGAAGGCGTCGTTGAGCGAGCGCCCACGCATGAATGCGAGTGGCGCGACTTCGATGACCGCGCGTTCGGTGAATCGGGCCACCCGGTCGAAGCCCAGCATCTCGTAGAGCGCGTCGTACATCGGCCTGAGATACGGATCGACCTTCTGCGCCATGTCCCCGGGCAGGAACCCGAGGCGTTCGCCCGCCTCGACGGCCGGGCGCACGAGCACGGTGCGTCGCACACGATCCGCCTGCAGCGACTCCACCGCGCACGCCACTGCGAGATAGGTCTTTCCCGTGCCCGCCGGTCCGATGCCGAAGGTCAGGTCGAAGTTGCGGATATTGGCGAGATACTGCTTCTGATTCGGTCCACGCGCCTGGATCCCGCCGCGATGCGTGCGCACCGCCAGCTCATCGTCCGGCCCGGCAGGTCCCGCCGGTGCGCCGCTCATGCCGAGCTCGCGCAATGACAAGTGCACGCGCTCCGGAGTCACCTCACCCGACTGCGTGTGCGCGAAGAGATCTTTCAGAAGTCGCTCCGCCCCGTTGGCCGCATTGGCCTCGCCGGACACCTGGAAGCGGTTGCCACGATGGCGGATATCGACGCGCAAGCCCTCCTCGATCTGGTGCAGATGCTCATCCAGCGGGCCACACAGGTTCTGCAGCCGCGCGTTGTCGGCGGGCTCGAGCTCGAAGTCGCGGGTCGCGAGTTCCGAGGCCAACTGTCCCCTAGCCTGCGGCACGATGCCGTTGCGCGCCGGCCGCATCCGCACTGCCGGCCAGCCTGCCACGCAAGCTGTTCGGCTGCGCTTCCGTGATGATGACGTCAGCGAAGCGACTGATGAGCGATGCCGGGCCCTGGAAGTTCACCCAGCGGTTGTTCGCGGTGCGCCCGGCAAGCTGGCTCGGATTCCTTTTCGAGGGCCGCTCCACCAGCACGCGCTGCGTGGTTCCCACCATGCGCTCGCTGAGCGAGCGCGAGTACGCATTGATCTTTGCCTGGAGCACGGCGAGGCGCCGCAGTTTCTCCTCCTCGGTGACTTCGTCAGGCAGCGATGCTGCGGGTGTTCCGGGCCTGCGGCTGTAGACGAAGCTGAAGGATTGGTCGAAACCGACGTCGTCGATGAGCTTGAGCGTCGCCTCGAAATCGCGTGCGGATTCGCCGGGAAAGCCGACGATGAAATCCGAAGTGACCGAAATATCGGCACGCACGGCGCGCAGCTCCCTGATCTTCGCCTTGTACTCGAGCACCGTGTAACCACGTTTCATCTGCGCGAGGATCCGGTCCGAACCGCACTGCACGGGGAGATGCAGGTGGCTGGCGAGCTTGGGCACGTTCGCGTAGGCCTCGATGAGACTCGCGTTGAACTCGGCCGGGTGCGAAGTGGTGAAACGGATTCGCTCGATGCCGGCGATCGCCGCGACGTGATGAATGAGCGTCGCGAGATCCACTTCGCTGCCATCACTCATGGATCCGGCGTATGCATCGACGTTTTGCCCCAGCAACGTCACTTCACGCACGCCCTGAGCGGCGAGCGCCGTGACTTCCGCGATCACCTGGTCGAAGTGGCGGCTGATTTCCTCGCCGCGGGTGTACGGCACCACGCAGAAGGTGCAGTACTTGCTGCATCCCTCCATGATCGACACGTACGCAGTCGCACCTTCGGCTCGGGGTTCGGGCAGCGAGTCGAATTTCTCAATTTCGGGGAAGCTCACGTCGACGACCGGCCGGCCATGAGCCTTGAGCTCGCGAATCATCTCGGGCAGCCGATGCAGCGTCTGCGGACCGAACACCACGTCGACGAATGGAGCACGCGCGGTGATGCCGTCCCCCTCCTGGCTGGCCACGCAACCGCCGACGCCGATGATCACGTGTGGGCGCCGCTGCTTGATCCTGCGCCACTCGCCCAGCAGCGAGAACACCTTTTCCTGGGCTTTCTCCCTCACGGAACAGGTGTTGACGAGCAGAACGTCCGCGGCTTCGGCGTCATCGGTCGGCTCGAGTCCTGCGGCTGCACGCAGCACGTCCGCCATGCGCGCGGAGTCGTACTCGTTCATCTGGCAACCGAAAGTCTTGACGAACAGCCGGCCTTGCATCGGGCTCCTCTCGACGGGGCCGAAAGGTTAGCGGTTTGGCATGAATAAATGAAGGCTGACGGCGACCGGGACCCTGTCGCTATCAGCGCATAATCCCTTTATAAACAGCTAGTTATGATGGATAGGGTGGGTTCTCTACGGCTTGCGGTAGAGATGCACGAAGCGGTCGGTCCTGGAGCGCACCGCTGGATCGAACACCACCTTGTCGAGATCATCGGCCGGGTTGCGCAATTTCTCGAAGCTGCCCTCGAATTGAAAGCCGCGGCTGGTGATGTCCGAGCGCGCGAAGGATTCCTCGATGCGATGCAGGTCCTGCGCGGCCGTCTTGCCCGTTCCGGCCTTGGCCGCGTGATCGACGATGAGGAAAACGCCGTTCGGCTTGAGGGCATCACGGATCTGGCCGAGGAAACGCGGGGCATCGATTCCCGGCCAACCATTCGCGGGATCGACGTAGTACAGGTCGTGATACGAGAGGACGATCAGGACCGCATCGAAGGTGTTGGTCCCCAGCTTGAGATCATTGACGTCGATTACCGCGTGGCGCACGTTCGGGAGCCGCCCCGACGCGAGCCGCGCCTTGATCTCGTCCGGCACGTAGTTCTCGTAGGGCTTGTTGTTGACAAGCACCACCTCGCCCTTCGGCCCGACGACGTAGCTGATCAGTTCGCTGTAATAGCCGCCGCCGCCAAAGACGTCGGCGACCTTCATACCCGGTCTCAGGCCCGAGAATGCCATCACTTCGGCGGGCAGCTCCCGCGCGTCGCGCTCGCGATCCTGGCTGCTGCGCGCCTCGTGAGCCACCGCCTGCGAGTAGATCGTGTCGTCGGCTGCTACCGGCGCTGCCAGCGCCGCGGTCGCAGATAGTGTCAGTACCAGAACGCCCCAGTGACGCATGTGCCCTCCATCGGTGCCGGACACGGCTTATTGGTCATTCGGCGCAGATCAGTTCAACCCGAATGACCAATAAGCCGTGTCCGGCACCGTCTACCGTCTAGAACGGAATGTCGTCGTCGAAATCCTCGCGTTCGGAAGTGCTCGCCGGTTCCGCGGCTCCGGACTTGGAGGCAGGCCGTGATTCCGCACTGGCGCCCGCACCCCCGCCGCCTCCCCGGCCGCCGAGCATCTGCATGTCGTTGGCGACGATCTCTGTGCTGTAGCGATCGTTGCCCTGCTTGTCCTGCCATTTGCGCGTACGCAGGCGGCCTTCGATGTACACCTGCGAGCCTTTGCGCAAGTACTCACCCGCGACCTCCGCGAGGCGGCCGAAGAGCGCCACATTGTGCCACTCGGTGCGCTCCTGCCATTCGTTGCTCTGCTTGTCCTTGTAGCCTTCCGTCGTAGCGAGACGCAGGTTGGCCACCGAGGT
>Ga0180094_1000021_pt1 | contig 39162 bp, 28 predicted proteins | sample EasRivT47_16_1Da_FD_121786 | JGI IMG/M metagenome (GOLD analysis project Ga0180094, IMG submission 121786) | Soil microbial communities from meander-bound floodplain in the East River, Colorado, USA - East River metaG ERMLIBT47_16_1Da | ecosystem: Environmental > Terrestrial > Soil > Floodplain ... | reverse complement strand
CCTCACGTACGACCCAGTACGCTCCGGGGGGATTGCACAGGGCGCGCAGCGCGCGCCCGTCGAATATTGCCACGGGCCGACCATGTCGGCCCTGTGCGCCTTGCATCTGACGCATTCCTGAACCGGCTCCAACACCCAAATACTCGGACAGGTTCCTAGATCCTTTCGAAGTATCGGTGGCGTTCCCAGTCGGTCACCGCCTTGTCGTAGGCGTCCTGCTCCGTCCGATAAAAGTGCAGGTAGTGTTCCACGACATCCTCTCCCATCGCGCGTTTGGCCATGGCGCTTTGCTCGAAGAGGTCGGTCGCTTCGCGAAGCGTACGGGGGACGCGCGGGAGGTGCTGCGCGGCGTACACGTCCCCCTCGAAGATCGGCGGCGGGTCGATGCGCTGCTCGAGGCCGTCCAAGCCGGACGCGAGCGCCGCCGCGAAGGCCAGGTACGGGTTACAGTCCGCGCCGGGGATCCGGCATTCGATCCGTAAACTCGGCCCCGCGCCGACCACGCGAAATCCGGCGGTGCGATTGTCGTAGCTCCAGGCCAGACGGGTGGGCGCCCACGAGCCGGCCTGGTAGCGTTTGTACGAATTCACGGTGGGCGCGTAGAAGACCATCATCTCCGGCGCGTGGGCGATCCACCCGCCGAGAAACCACCGAAACGTGTCGGAGCACGCGACCGGCCCCACACGCTTCGTGCCGGCAAACGCGTTCTGACCCTTGCGCCAGAGGCTCATATGGATGTGGCAGCTCGACCCGGCCTGATTCGCGGCGAACTTGGCCATGAACGTGACGCTGATCCCCATCTGATCCGCAATTTCCTTTAAACACTGCTTGAAGACCGCGTGCCGGTCGGCCATGGTGAGAATCTCGGCGTAACGGATGTTGAGCTCGTGTTGGCCCAACCCCCACTCCCCTTTGGAGCTCTCGACCGGAATCCCCGACTGCCTGAGGTGGCGTCTCGCCGCACCGTTAAACCCCTCTTCGCGGGCGCCCTGCAAAGCGTGATAGTCCTCCAGATACCACCCCGCGGGTTCCAGGCCGTGATACCCCTTGCTCGCCGCGTCGCGATAGCCATTGTTGAAGATGTAGTACTCCAGCTCCGATCCGGTCATCGCGCGGAATCCCATCGCAGCGGCCCGGGCGATCTGCCGTCTCAACATCGACCGGGGCGCCTGCGCCACCGGGCGATGCGTCTTCTCGTCCTTCACATCGCAGAGCACCAGCGCAGTTTTCTCCAGCCAGCTCGCGACCCGCAAGGTCGCGAAATCGGGAACCAGATGAAAGTCCCCGTACCCCTTCTCCCAGTTGGAGAACCGATACCCGGGCACCGGCTCCATCTCCATATCAACGGTCAGCAGATAATCGCACGCATGGGTCCCCCGCTTGGCCGCGTCGTCCAGGAAGAATTCGGCGTCAAGCCGCTTGCCCATGAATCGACCGTAATGATCGGTGAACACCAGCAACACGGTCTCGATCTGCCCCGCGCGAACCCGCCGAGACAACTCGTCCCGTGTCAGCATGCCGATAACCTTGGCACCCATCGAACGACCTCCTGTGGACCGGGGCTGAATCGTGTCATCCGAAAACAGTTATGGTAATGAAACCCGATCGAGGGGAATCTGGGAAGGACCATGGGACGGGTCACGTCCCGTGTGGGGCGCCCGCCACGGCTTCCAACCGCGCCTTCTAGCGCGGCAGTGGTCTCGCCCCGAGCCGTTACGATGCGCAACTCATCCGTTCACGTCAACACGCGACTCTACCCATGTTCGCAAAAGAGGTGCTGCGTGAAGCACGTCCTCCGACCTTCCACCAGCTGTCCCGGCACACCCTTGTGGCGGCGCCATCGTCAGGATTGACCATCCTTATGATCGCCCTACAATGCCTCGGTCATTCAGGTCCAAGGGCGGGCTGGGGCTCACCGCCGGTACGCTCGATCACGCCGAGCTCGATACGTGAGCGCCTTCTCAAGTCGTCTGATTTCCTCCCCTCGTTCATCGCCTTCACTCTGGATTCTCGCCGCACACCGTTTTACGGGTTGTCGTGTTCCGCGTCGCTGCTATACTTCCCTCCCGTGACGTACGCAGCAAGCTCGATGATCGAGCCACCTCACCAATCGATCGTGATTCACTTCGCAGACGGAAGTATTGAAAGCGGGGTGCTGCGGTCCTCCCTGTTGACCGGAACCACGCTCCGCTATCTGCCCCAGGATCCGGTCGATCCACGCCGACGCGTGCCGCGCGTCCCGTTTCTCAACGAAGTGAGGATCGATCACTTGGGCGTGCGGCGTGGAGTGGATCTCAGCACCCGCGGGATGTACGTGGAGACGCTGACTCCCTATAACAAAGGGGCTCTCCTTCACGTCACGCTTCGATTCGGCCAGGAATCCATCGACGCCACCGCCAAGGCGGTCTTCATCGACCCTGGGATCGGTATGGGGCTGGAGTTTCAGGGCTTGTCAGCAGCGGCTCGGCATAAGCTCGAGGCGCTGGTTCAGCTCGTACTCAGCCATTTCGACTCGGCGCTTCCACTCGTGCGGCGCGCGAACGAGCCCGGCAGACGAGCTGCCGCCCCGACCAGAGCCCCATCGCCACGGTGGGATGCGCGCAAGCGGAATCGGAGAGAGTCATCCCGCCCATCGACTCCCACTCCAATCGAGGTCGAACTGTCCCGTCTCAAATCGATCTTCTTCGTCGATCGCATCTCAGGACCGGATTTCGGGGGCCGGGGGCCCCATCCGATCGAGAAACAGGTGGTTGTCGCCTTCCGAGACGGCGAGGAGATTCACGGCACGCTCCACGAGATCTCACACGAATCCCCCGGCTTCTTCCTCGACCTCCATCTCAGTGATCGGATCTCGCACACCGTCTACGTCGTCAAACACGCCGTCAAGAGCATCCAGACCGTCCTGTAGCTCCTCATCATTGGAGCCTGTTCAGGAATGGTCAGATGCAAGGCGCACAGGGCCGACATGGTCGGCCCCTGGCAATATTCGACGGGCGCGCCGCGGCGCGCCCGGTGCAATCCCCCCGGAGCGTACTGGGTCGTACGTGAGGAGGGATTCCGAAGCGACAACGCCGCAGATGGCCATTCATGGACAGGCTCCTAGCGGGACTTAGCTCGCCAGCAGGCGCGTCAAGTCTTGGAGCTTGGTGGCGAGACGGGCATCGAGCATGGAGAGGACGCGGGATTCTTCGAGCGCATTCTCAAACTCACCCGCCAACAGATAGGTCACGCCCAGACTGAAACGGACCTGAGCGTCATCGGGGCGCTGGATTAAAGCGTCTCTGGCCCGCGCGATCTCCGCGGCGTACGGAGAACCGCCGGCCGCATCGACGACGACCGGTCGCGTGCGACGGCCCGGTCCGATGGGAGGCTCGATCAACGTGACCCATCCCTCCCGTAACGCCAACTGGAGGAACGGAGCATCCCGCATCGCGATCATCCGGAGGAGATCGACGGCGAGTCCGCCCCACATTTGCTGGAGCACGATCGCGGTAAGGAAGCCCAGCGCCGCGTATAAGAACCGGCCCTCGACCAACAGCGCGACACCCGCCACGAGCCCACCGGCGTACAGGACCCCGAGCCCTCGGAAGAACCAGCGACTGCCGGTCCCGATGTAGTCCGCCATCGGGGCGGAACCCCGGACGACGAGCCGCCGCGCCGTCAGGTGATCCACCTCCAGAACCGCCCGCCGTTCGGCGACGGCCGTTTGCAGTTGGTGCATCTGGTCGAGTCCGCGCTGCTCCATCGGTTCACCCTGGACGGTTGCCGCACGCAACCGCTTCCTGTCCCGGAACACCACGCCGATCGCGGCTTTCGGCGTTGAGCCGACAGTGCATTGCGAGCGCATTCCACGCAGCTTGCTGCGGGGTAAGCGAGCAAAATGGAAATTGTGCTTCTTTACTTCCTTACACTTCGAAGATTGCTTCGCGATGCACAGGTCGCATTCCCTGCAGCTTGCTGCAGGGAGCTTCAACGGTTCGATTCTACGAAAGACGCTCGCGTGGGTCAATCCGGAGCCACCGCCGTCGGCGCCAGATTGCCCGACCCAGGCGACGATTCCGCCGACGCGATCACTGCGGGGGACGGGGAGCCGTAGAGCGCTCGGTATTCCCACATACTCCGCAAAACGCGCTTGACGTACCCGCGGGTCTCGGGAAAAGGAATTTCTTCGATGAACTCGTCGAGGGCCCGCGGAGGGTTGGTCTCGATCCACCTCACCACCGCCTCCGGTCCCGCGTTGTAGGCGGCCACCGCATACGCTTCGTTGCCCGCAAAGCGATCCAAGAGATCGGCCAGGTACCGGACCCCGAGCCTGATGTTGACCTCGGGCGTGAATAACTGGTCGACCGCAAACGACGAAAGCCCCTCGGAGCGCGCAACGCGCCGAGCGGTGTCGGGCATGAGCTGCATCAAACCGATGGCGCCCACCGGAGAAACCGCATTCGCATCATAGACGCTCTCCTCGCGGATGAGCCCCGTGACCAAAAAGGGGTCGACGCGGTCGGTTCCGGCGTACCGGATCGGTTCAAGCAAATGCACCGGATAGGCTCCTTCCCAAGCCAGCCGGGGCAGGGCGGGGTCGCCCCGTTCGAGGGCCGACCCGAACTGGCGGCGGAGCAGGCGCACCGCGTCGCCGTCGGCCCCGACCCGCGCCAGCAGCTCCGCGGCATCCAGCACGCGTTCCGGCGGGGGCGGCGCCCCGCGAAGCGCCGCCAACAGCTCGTCGCGCGCCTGGGCCCGCAGCCCCAGCGCCCAGAGTTCGGCGGCGCGCGACGACACCGCCGGCCACACACGATCGGCATCGAGCGTATCGCCGGAAGCGGGCGCGGGCGCCGGGACGACGTGCGATTGCCGATTATCCGCGCTCCATCGGAGGCCCTGCCGCGCGAGGTACCCATAATAGGTGTAGGGAAAGCGCGTCTCGACTTCCGCGATCTTCGCTCGCGCCGACTCGGTGAGTCCACGCAAAGCGTCCACGCGCCCCATCCAGTACAGGAACTGCGGAATCTGGGGATCCGCGGGCTGGGCGGCGGCAAGCCCTCGCTCGAACGCCTCGCCGGCCGCCTCGAGCGCTCCGCGGCGGTATTCAAGCCATCCCACGTACCATTGCGCCTCCACCAGTTTGTCGGGACGGCGCAACCCCGTTGCGAGCGCGCCCAGGGCGCGGTACGCCTCGAGCGCCGCCGCGTGTTCGCCGCGCCCGCGATGCCACACGGCTCGCAACGCGAGCAGTTCCAATCGACGGGGGCTCTGGGGAAAGGCCCTTCCGAGCCTCGCCTCGGCCCGGCGGAGGGCCGCGCCGTCTTCGCGTCGGAACGCGGTGCGGCCCTCCCACGTCAATGCGTCCTCGCGCACGTCGGAGGACCCCGTCGCCGAGACCGTCACCTCATGAAACGTCGCCCACGCATCATCCCATCGACGAAGGCGGTAGAGCGTGACCCCGACCTGCAATGTCACGTCTCGCCGCGCGTCGGGCGTGGGCGCCGACCGGCGCAGCGCTCTCCATTCCTCCAGCGCTTCGGCGTACCGCGCGGCGCGCGCCAGCCCCTCGGCGCGCCGGCGGCGCTCTTCAAACGTCGGCAAGGACGCCGCGGCGTCCCGGATCAAGCGGTCCAACCGCTCCTCGACCGTCCCCGCTTCCGGCGACGCCCCATACTCGACCCACAGTCTCCGGTAGGCAAGCCCCGCTTCGGTGGCGCGTCCCTCGGCCACAAGGGCGTCGCCGAGCGCCGCCAGGGCGGAGGGCACCGCGGCATGCTGCGGGAACCGATGGATCAGGTCGCGCCAGCGGTTGACGGCTTCTATCCGCCCTCCCGGCGCACGCGACCAGAGGTCGGCCGATGCGGACAACGCCCCGGGGACCAGCGAGGAGTCGGGGTAGCGGCGGACGAGGAGATCAAAGAGACGCGCCGCCCGTTCGGGCTGCTCCGCGCGGCGCGCCGCCTCGGCCGCCAACGCCAGCGCATGATCGCCAACCAGGGGAAGTTCGGTGGAGGCCCGCAGGCCCCATGAGATCGCATCGGGCTCGTCCCGCTCGACCGCGAGCTGGGCGATCCAATACGCCGCGCGACCGGCCCACACCGTGTCGGGCCACTGCGATCGGATACGCGTGAGCCGATCGAGCGCCTCATCCGCCGCGCCGCGTTCGATCGACGTCCTCGCCAGCGCGAAGCATTCGGCGGCCTTCGCGCAGGCCATCGGGGCGCGGTCCGTCTCGATCGACAGCGAAGAACCCGGAATCAGAGCGGACGGCAAACCGCAGGCGCCGACCCCCACCACACACAGAACGACCCACGCTGGGGAGATGCCGCGGAACGGAGAGGACGAGGCCACGAGGCCTCTATTCTACTGTTCTTTATTTCTCCGGATCAAGCGCGATGCCGATGGGGGCTGCCAACCCGGTGTTACCGCCACCGATTATTCTGGACTGCAGCGCCGGTCTGGGCACCGCCGGGTCGAGACGGCCGACGTCAAACGCCAGGATCGTATTGTTCAGCGCGTCAGCGACGTACAGCTCGTTGAAGACCAGGTTCAAGGCCAGTCCTGCCGGGCTCCTCAGATCCGTCCCCTGCCTGAGCGTCCACGTCGGCGCCAGATTGTGATTGAGCGAAGCCTCCTGCACCTTCCGGCTGATCCCATCGAACACCAGGATCGACCCATCTGCCCGATTGGCGACGAAGAGCCGATCGAGGTCGGGATCCACGAACAGCGCCGACGGACGTTTGAGCGTCGTCCGATCCGTGACCGAACCGAACCGAAACGGAGGCGGGTCGCCCTCGATCTTCCAGGCCGGGGCCACGTTGCCGGCATTGGCGTCGCCCGGCACACCCTCAAGATCACCACGCTCGCCGGGGGTCGCCCCGATCGTCGACGCGTTCGTGAAGGCGAGGATCTTTCGCCCCCCAAGGTCTTGCGCCGTGGTGGCATCCCGGTTCGACACGTAGAGCAGGTCCCGGTTCTCGTCGATCGCGATCCCGGCCGGGTACACCAGCTCCGTCGCGTTAAAGATCGAAAACGGGTCCATGCTCTCCGACGGACCGAGATACCGGCTATAGGGGACGTCGCCGCTGAGGTCGGCCACATCACCGCCCACCGTCCCCAGCGGCTGGCCGCCGAAGACCAGGATCGAGTGGCGGGATTGGTTGACGACATACAGCGCCGCCGTGCGGCTCGTCGTGGCGGGGCGGAACACCAGGCTCACCGGGTGGTCGAGTTTCGTGTTGGGGCCTGCGATGATGCGATCCGGCTCACGCTGCCCGGACCCGAGCGTGTCGGCGCCCTCATAGACCAAAATCATATTGGCGTGAAAGCTGGCCACGTAGAGCCGATTGTGTTGACGATCAAGCGCAATGCCGCTGGCGCCCTGCAGCGGGTTCACCACCAGGCGCGCGGGAGGGGTGGGGGTCACCACCGTTGGGCTATCGGGCGCCGGGTCCGCCGCCGGTGAAACGTCGAACACCGAGAGCGAAGGGACCGAGGGGAGAGCCTGCTGGAAAAAGCCCGGCGTGACGACGTACGCCTCGTGGGCCGACACCACGACGCCGTACGGGCCAACGCTCTGCTGAGTCGTGTCCCTTGCCGGTTGGCCGAGCATCGTTTGGGAACCTTTGATGATCCGTACGGGCCGCACGTCGCCGCCGTTCGCCAAGTCGGCGACCTTGAAGATAATCAGCGACTGCTCCCGATCCGTCGTCACGTAGAGGCGATCTCCGTTCAGTTGATCCCGTTCCAAGAACAGCGAGGTTGGCCTCGCGTTCTCGAGGCCGCTCTGGGGACCCTCCACGACCACCGGAGTTTGGGAACCCTGCGTCGTCGGCTGGTTCACATCGGCGAAGATCAAGAGGTTGTTTCGGTTGCGGTTCACGACGTACAGCGTCTGGCCTTGCGCATCGAGCGCGAGGGCCGACGGGCCGCACAAACTGCCCGACGGATCGGTCACCACGCACGGCCCCCCCGTCTCCCCTTGTCCCCAGAATATCCGGACCGGGCTGTTGTCGGGGTTGTTCGTCAGATCCAGCAGCTCGGTCGGGAATTGGAAGACCATGATCTTGCCGCCCAAGTTGTCGCCGTAGACCGAGTGATCCCGGTTGGCGACGTACAGCAACTTATTGACTGGATCGACCGCAAATGCGATCGGCATCGCAAACGCTCGGCTTTTGATCACCCCGATCGGCGCGCTGTTGGGACCGCTCGGCCGGTTGGTGATGTCGAAGACCGCGATGCTGTTCCCGATCGTTCCGGTGCGCCCACTTACCGGAATGGTGTTGGTAACGTAGAGCAACTTCCTCGTCTTGCCGGTCTCGTCGGTCTTGACGTCGAGCCACAACCACGTCGGGCCGCTGAGCTCGGTGATGTCGCCGGCGCTCCGGTCGCCGCGGATCGTCCATAATGGCGCCTGGTTGTTTCGGATGGGGTATTGACCTAGCTTTGAGGACGCGCCATCTGGTTCAGCGTACGACAACGCGTAGGCCGCGATGCTGTTGGATCGAACATTCGCCACGTAAATAACACTGTCGGCGGGGTCGGGGGCGTCGTCGACATAGACGCTGACCGGACCATTGAGTTCGGTCCGATCGGCGGACACGACCGCCGCGGGCTGATCCCCGATCGCCTGACCGATGTCGGCAAGACCGGAAAGCGTGCTGCCCAACACGTTGGCGACGTACAGGCGGCCGGCGGGGGGCGTCTTGGCCGGATCCGCCGGGCTCCGAAACTCCGCTTCGTTCCCCGCCAGATCAGCCACGCTGACCCGGAACTCGTACTCGGTGCTCGCCCGTAAGCCGGTGATCGTAAAGCTCGAGGCGCCCGTCACCGGCGGTGAGGGCGAGAACTGGGCGTCCGAGACCCGTTTGTGTTCGACCACGTACGTCAACCGATCGGAGGGAGTGACGTTGTCGGTCGCGGGGGACGCGGCGACGGCTTCGCCGGGGGAACACTGCGTGAGCGCCTGACTCGCCCACGAAACCTCCACCGTGTCGAATCGCAACGGCACGGCCGTCACCTGGGCCGAGCACCTCCAACGGGGCGCATCGAAGTCGATCAGCGAGCCGGTGGTGAAGTACCACTGAGAGGCCTGCAGGCGATTGCCCGCGAGGTCCATCACCCCGTCGGTCAACTCAACCCGATATTGATAATCATCGGTAGTGCTCCCCAGCAACGTGACCGGGCGAACAAACAGGGTTCTGGTCGCCGCCTCCCATTGAAGCGACCGCTGGACGTCTCCGGCGCCGCCCTGCGTCAGGAGCACGGTGTTGAGGGTCACCGTGGCAGGATTGAGAGGTTCGCTGAAGGTGATCGATAGTTGCGTATTCCGCGGCACATTGACCTGATTCTCAGCCGGGAATTTTGAGACGATGGTCGGCGTGGTGGTGTCCGCCACCGTATCGCCGCCCCCCCCGGGGCTTTGAGCCGTGGTCCCGCCGCATCCCCCCGATATGAAAACCAGGAAGATCCATAGCGGAAGGGCTCTGAGGGGTCGGGGGGGCTTTGGCATAGGGGGATCGTTGCTCCCCTTTTAAAACCCTCATCCCCGGTGTTTTATTTCCTTGGGAGACGTTCGGCCCTCAACCCTGGCCTCCCCCTTCGAAAGTGTGCTATAAATCCGAAGGGTTAGGGTTGATGATGCCGCATGTAGCCCTCAAGACGCTTTCGGTCACGCAACTGGACGAGTTCCTCGCCGCCCAGGGGTGGCCCCGCTACCGATCGCGCCAGGTCCTCGACTGGATCTACCGACGCGGCGTGACGCGGTTCGACGACATGACCAATCTCGGCCGCTCCGAGCGGACGCGTCTTGCGGATATCGCGGTGATCACCGAGCCGGTGGTGAGCGAGGTCCAGCACGATGCCGAGGACGGCACCGAGAAGCTGCTCTTTCGGCTGGAGGATGGGGAGACGGTTGAATCCGTCCTCATCCCCGACGAGGACCGGCTGACGCTCTGCCTCTCGACCCAGGTCGGATGCACGCTCGACTGTGCGTTTTGCCTGACCGGAACGATGGGATTGAAGCGCAATCTCAAAGCGCATGAGATCGTCGACCAGGTCTTGGGCGCCCGTGCGCACGCCGGGCCCGAGCGACCGATCACCAATCTCGTCTTCATGGGGATGGGCGAGCCCCTGGCGAATCTGGCCGCGGTGTGCGAGGCGATCGAACGCCTCACCGCGCCGTGGGGGCTCGGCTACTCGCCGCGACGGATCACGGTGTCCACCTCGGGCCTCGTCCCCCAGATGGCGCAGCTCGGGGCCTTTCGTCACCCCGTGAATTTGGCCGTGTCGCTCAACGCGACGACAGACGACGTGCGCGACCGAGTGATGGGAACCATCAATCGCAAGTACCCGCTGGCGGCACTGCTGGGGGCATGTCGCGCGTACCCGCTTTCCCCGCGTCGGCGGATCTTTTTCGAGTACGTCCTACTGTCTGGGGTGAACGACACCCCCGCCGACGCCCGCCGGCTCGTCAAGCTCCTGCACGGGATCCGGTGCAAAATCAACCTGATTCCGTTCAACCCATGGCCCGGGGCGCGGTTCGAACGACCGGCGGACGCGGCGGTCGCGGCGCTTCAGTCGATCCTGCTCGACGCGCACTTCTCGGCGTTTGTCCGCAAGAGCAAAGGGCGGCAGATCCTCGCCGCGTGCGGCCAGCTTCGCTCGGCGCACCAGGGCTCTCCCCTCCTCCCGCTCGATTTATCGCGGTCTTCCGCGGTTGACAAGGCCGCGAGCGAGGTGATACAACCGACTCCTCGTTGAATGTGCATCGTGGTTTTGTTCATCTCGCATCGAAGCTGCCCGCAGCTTGTTGCGGGCAGCTTCAACACCGTGGCGGGTGTAGCTCAAGGGTAGAGCACTGGACTGTGGCTCCAGGGGTTGGGGGTTCGAAACCCCTCACTCGCCCCACTATACGCGACGCGTGCGTCGTTTCAGGTTGCGCCTGTAGCTCAGCTGGATAGAGCGTCGGACTTCGAATCCGCAGGTCGGGGGTTCAACTCCCTCCAGGCGCGCCAGTGCGCGTGACCACCGGGCGCCGACGCTTGGTTGCGCGAGGCTCGCTGCCCCCGTGCGCAATGAATATTCTGTCGGCAATACCGGTTGCTGCGCCACCTGAGGGGTAGTCTTTGGCCCGTTTACATTCCGCGCCCTCGGGTTCGGGCGCGGTGCACGGTTTGACTTTCGGAGTTGGCCGGCCCTAAGATACGCAAAATTTGAAAGGACGAAGAACGGTGGGAGTGCGTGTTGGGATCAATGGATTTGGCCGGATTGGACGCGCGGCGCTTCGCGCGTCGCTCGATGATCCGGATATCGAGTTCGTCGCGATCAACGATCTCACCGACGCGAAGACGCTGGCTCACCTCCTCAAGTACGACTCGGTTCACGGCCGGCTGACGGCCTCCGTCGACGCCACGAACAGCGCGATCGTGGTCGGGGGGCGCGAGATCGCCGTCCTGGCGCTCAAAGACCCGGCCGAGCTGCCCTGGAAGTCGCTCGGCGTTGAGGTCGTCATCGAGTCAACCGGCCACTTCGAGGATCGGCCGTCGGCCTCCAAGCACTTGGCCGCTGGCGCGTCGAAGGTCGTCATCTCCGCGCCGGCCAAGAACCCCGACCTCACGGTCGTGCTGGGCGTCAACGAGGACCGGTACGACCCCGCGACCCATCACATTATCTCCAACGCCTCCTGTACGACCAATTGCCTCGCGCCGATCGCCAAGGTCCTCCACCAGGCGTTCACGATCCGGCGCGGCCTCATGACCACGATCCACTCCTACACCAACGACCAGCGCCTGCTCGACTTGCCGCACAAGGACCTGCGCCGGGCGCGCGCCGCCGGCCTGTCGATGATCCCCACCTCCCCCGGCGCCGCGCGCGCGGTGGGGGTCGTGCTCCCCGCGCGCGCGGGCAAGATCGACGGCATGGCGATCCGCGTGCCGACGCCCAATGTGTCGATCGTCGATTTTGTCGCCGAGGTCGAGCGGCCGGTCACCGAGCACGACGTGAACGCCGCGCTGCGCGCGGCCGCGGAGGGCGCCCTCAAGGGCCTGCTCGCCTACAGCGAAGACCCCACCGTGTCCGTGGACCACAACGGAAGTGCCTACTCGTCGATCGTCGACGCGGCGCTCACGCGCGTCATCGACGGCGGGCTGGTCAAAGTGTGCGCCTGGTACGACAACGAGTGGGGTTATTCGTGCCGCGTGCGTGACCTGGTGAAGTTCGTCGCGAAGTCAGGGAACCGCCGCTCACGGACCGCCGCATGAACCTCAATAAACAGACGATCGACGACCTCGACCTGCACGGCAAACGGGTCTTCATCCGGGCCGACTTCAACGTCCCGCTCGACGAACACCTCAACATCACCGACGATACGCGGATCCGTTCGACCCTACCGACGATCAATCACGCGATCGACGAGGGCGCCCGGGTCATCTTGGCGTCGCACCTCGGCCGCCCGTCGGGCAAACCGGATCCGCGGCTGAGCCTCGCGCCGGTTGCCAGGCGTCTCCAACGGTTCCTGAAAAAAGACGTCCTCTTTCTGCCCGATTGTATCGGGTTGGAGGTGGAAGAAGCGGTCGCCAAGATGCGCGACGGCGACGTCGTGCTGTTGGAGAATCTCCGCTTTCACCCCGAAGAGCAGGCCAACGACGAGGGCTTTGCCAAAGCGCTCGCCCGTCTCGCCGATACGTACGTGAACGACGCGTTCGGCACGGTTCATCGCAGCCACGCCTCCGTCACGGGGATCACTAAGTTCGTCAAGACCTCGGCCGCCGGCTTCCTGATGAAGAAGGAGATCGAGTATCTTGAGGGGGCGGTGGCCAACCCGACCCGACCGTTCGTCGCGGTGCTGGGCGGCGCCAAGGTGTCCGGCAAGCTCGGCGTGATCAATAATCTGCAGAAGAAGGTCGACAAGGTCATTATCGGGGGCGGCATGGCCTTCACGTTCTTCAAGGCGTTGGGGCTTGAGGTCGGGAACTCGCTCGTCGAACCCACGATGCTCGAGGTTGCCCTCGAGATGCGCGAAACCGCGAGGGCCAACGACGTGAAATTTTATCTTCCCGTCGATTGCGTCGTCGCCACCGGGATGGAGCCGGGGGCCGAAACCAAGATCGTCCCCGTCCAGGAAATCCCCAAGGGGTGGACCGCCCTCGACATCGGCCCTGCCTCGGTGCGGCTGTTCACCGAAGCGCTGGCCAACGCAAAGACCATTCTGTGGAACGGTCCGATGGGCGTGTTCGAAATGGACGCCTATTCACGAGGGACGTTTGCGGTGGCGCACGCCGTGGCCAACGCGTATGCGTTGACGATCGTGGGCGGGGGTGATACGGCGCTGGCGGTTCACCGTGCGGGAGAATCGGAAAACATCTCGTTCATTTCCACCGGTGGAGGCGCCGCGTTGCAGCTGTTGGAAGGTAAACCGCTGCCGGGATTGGTCGCGCTCCCGAACCGGGAGCCATAAGTCCGCCCATGGCACCGCCGCTGATCATCGCCAACTGGAAAATGAACAAGACCGTGACCGAGGCCGTCCACGCGCTCGACACCTTGCGGGCCCGCACCGACCTGCTTCAGGCGGTCGACGTGGTCGTCGCTCCGTCGGCCACGGCCCTTGATCGGGCCGCGCAAATCGTCGCCGGGTCTCGCATTGCTCTGGCCGCGCAGAATTGCCACTGGGAAGCGGCCGGAGCCTACACCGGAGAGATTTCGGTTCCACAACTGGCCGACGTCGGCTGTGCCTACGGACTCGTCGGGCACTCCGAACGCCGCCAAGCGTTCGGCGAAACCAACGATCAGGTGCGTCGCAAGACCGCGGCGTTGCTGGCCGCCGGCCTGACCCCGATCCTCTGCGTGGGCGAGACGTTTCCTGAACGCCGGGCCGGGAAGACCGAACACGTCGTGGCGGAGCAGGTCTCGGTGGCGCTCCAGGGCGTGTCCGGCTCGCAGGTCGCTCGGCTGATCATGGCGTACGAGCCGGTCTGGGCCATTGGCACGGGGAAGACGGCCACTCCGGTCGAGGCCGCCTCGGTTCATCGGTTTCTCCGCCGCCTGATTGCCCACGATCACGGCGAACACGCCGCCACCTCGGTCCGCATCCTGTACGGCGGGAGCGTCTCCCCGGATACGGTCGAGGGGTTGTTGGCGGAGCCTGACATCAACGGCGCGCTCGTCGGGGGCGCCAGTCTCAACGTGCAGACGTTGCTCGCGATCCTCGAGCGCGCCGCCGGCGCCAAAGAACGGGGAGCCGGGCCCGGCCGGTCGTCGGGGCTCGCCTCGTCGTTCTCACCCACGACATCCACCTCTAGCAGGAGCAGCGCATGATCGTTCTCGTCGTTATTCTTCACGTGTTGGTGTGCTTCGTCATGATCGGCGTGATCCTCCTCCAAGCCGGAAAGGGCGCCGAGATCGGCGCCGCGTTTGGTGGGTCCAGCCAGACCATCTTCGGCAGCCGCGGGGCCGCGACGTTTCTTAGCAAAATGACGATCGCGGCCGCGACGCTCTTCATGTTGACGTCGCTGGGGCTTTCGATCCTGTCGAACCAACGCTCGATCGCGTCCTCGATCCTCGATACGCAACCGCCGGCGGCGCCTGCGGCGTCCCCCAACCCCGCAGCCCCCGACGCGCCGCAGGAGTCCGGGTCCTCGACGCCGGCCCCGACCCCAGCTCAGACCCCATGACCCACGCCGCGGCCGCGCTGGCGCTGGTCGCGCTCCTCACCGCGATCGGCTCCGGTTCGACCGCTCATGCGGCAACGGTTGATCCCCTGCTCCTGCCGATTCTGGCCGGCCAGCGGGGCGCTGACTTACTCGCTCCGACGGCCATCGGCATCGCCCCCGAGACCCCGACCGAGACGACGGTGGCGGTGACGCTCCGAATCATCGGCCCGCCGCCAGACCTCCAGGCGCTCGGCGTCACCATCAGAGCGGTGCTGGGGGATGTCGTGACCGCCGACGTCCCGCTCTCGCGGCTGTCGGCGCTCGCGGCTCACCCCGCGGTGGTCTCGATCGAAGTGTCGAGACCGTTGATTTCCTTCCTGGACCTCAGCGTGCCGGAGACCCGAGCAGCCGAGGTGTGGACGCGGGTGCCCCCCGACGGGTGGTCGGGGCACACCGGTCGAGGCGTCCTGATCGGCATCGTCGACACCGGCATCGATCTGATCCATCGAGACTTTCGACATCCCAACGGGACTACGCGTGTCCTGGCCGTCTGGGATCAGAGCAGCGCGGCGGGACGCCCGCCGCGTGGGTTCTCCTTCGGCACGGAGTGCCTGCAGGATGAGATCGACATTCGGGATTGCCCCGAGGTCGACCGCGTCGGACACGGCACCCACGTGGCGGGTATCGCCGCCGGCAACGGGTCGGCCACCGGGGGCGATCGGCCGGCCTACCAGTATGTCGGCATGGCCCCCGAGGCGGATCTCCTCGTCGTCAAACTCGGTGCGCAAACGTCCAACCGCGTGATCGAGGCCCTGGCGTACCTGAAAAACAAGGCGACGGCTCTTGGCCGCCCCTTGGTCGTCAACCTCAGCCTGGGCACGCTCCGGGGGGCGCACGACGGGACGTCTGATTTTGAACGGGCGATCGATGCGTTCACCACCGGCCCGGACGGCCGCCCGGGTGAGGCAGTCCCGGCTCGAGTGGTGATCGTTGCGGGGGGCAACCACGGCGTTGAAAATTCGCACGCGAGCGGCTCCGTGGGCGCCACTCCTCTTTCGATCCCTTTTATCGTCCCCCTCGGCGCGAAGCGGATCGAACTTGACCTCTGGTACCCCGGTAACTTCCTTCTGGGAATGTCGATCACCGCACCCTCACCCACACCCACCACACCCTGCGGGTCAACCGATACCGCGTCGCCACCCTTCGGCCCCATCGGGACGCCCGTGGTTACGATGGCCACCGCGTGCGGGAACGTCACGATCACCGCCGGCACCGACGTGAACCCGGTCAACGGCGATCGGGAGACCGTCGCCGTTCTCAGTAGCGCCTCGGGCTTAGCGGAGGGCACGTGGTCCCTCACGCTCAGTGGAACGCTCATCCCGCTTGGCGGCGCGGCGACGTTCGATCTCTGGTCGGTGGCGGAGGACTCCCCGCAGCCCGTCGCGTTCACGGCCGCCTTTGACCCCAGCAAGACGCTGGCGGTCCCCGCGACCGCGACCGAAGCGATCGCGGTCGTGCCATACGTCACCAAGTTAAAGTGGACGTCATTGGTAGGGGACAGGGAATACCGCGGCGAGGTGCTGGGGGCGCTGACCGCTTCGGCAAGCCACGGTCCACGAAGGGCGTGTAGCTTGTCGACGGCGTGCCCGGCGACTCAAAAGCCTGACGTGGCGGCGCCCGGGCACGGCGTGAAGTCGAGTCTGTCCTCCCGAACGGACGAGACGCGCTTTGAGACGTCCATCAGCACCATTGACGACCGGATCGATCCCGATCGCGTCCATTTTATCCTCGAGGGGGCGAGCATGGCGGCGCCCCACGTGGCCGGCGCCGCGGCGCTCCTCCTGCAAATCAACCCCACCCTCACGGCTCGCGACGTCAAGGCGCGCCTGACGTCCACCGCTCGACCGCAGACGGGGTCGGCCGACCTGTGGGGGGCCGGGAAACTCGACGCCAAGGCCGCCGCGGATCCTACCGTCATCAAACCACCCTTTCCCCCTTTCGTCGACCCAGTTCCGGCGACGCCCCAAGGACTCACGGTGGTATCGGTTGGCAGCCAGAAGGTCGCCCTCCGCTGGACGTCAAACCCAGACTTAGACCTCCTGGGCTATCGCATCTATCGGCGCCGCGAGGGCAACCTGGAGGAACCAGTGCCGCTCAACACATTGCCGAAAAACGCGGTGGAGTATGAAGACCGCGCCGACGCGGCCAACACCCTTACCAACGAAACGCCGTACCTGTACACCATCACCGCCGTCGATATCGTCCTGCAGGAAAGCCCGCATTCGAGCGATGTGCGGGCGGTGCCCACCGCGGGCGAGGGGTCGGTCGGTCTCTGCTTCATCGCCACCGCGGCGTATGGAACCCCGTGGCATCCCCACGTGCAATCGTTGCGCGCGTTCCGCGATGACCGCCTCAAGCCCTCGCCGTTCGGCCGGCTCGTCGTCGTCGCCTACGAGCGAATGAGTCCTCCCCTCGCGCGCCTGATCGCCCGGCACGCGGCGCTCCGAGCCGTCACCCGCGCCGCGCTGACCCCCGTCGTCCTCGCCGTGGAGCGGCCGCGGGCCGCCGCCTGGCTCGTCGCGCTGGGCGCCTTGGGACTCATCATCCGCGAGGTTCGACGCCGACCGCGGTCCTCGCCAAGCGTCCCGCCTCGCGCCCGCATCACTTGATTTGACCTGGCGACGCCGCTATCATCTCCTCGTGATTTTTTCTCCTCCCGAGCCGCTCCGCGTCGCCAGCCGTTCCATCCACCGGCTCGCCGCCGTATGACGTCGGCCACCTCGATGCGTATTGTCGCGGTAATCCCGCAGGGGGTGGCGGATATCCGCGCGATCCGTCTGGACGCCGAGGGAGGGCTGGCCCCCGCGCGCGATTTCATCCCCGGTCAGTTTCTCCAGGTCCACGCGCCGTCGGGTGAGGCGTCGTACTTCGCCATCGCCTCGTCGCCCGGCGATCCCTATTATGAGCTGCTGGTGAAGCGCGCGAAGGGGTGTTCAAAGGAACTCTTCGACCTCCCGATCGGGACGACCGTGCGGGTCGTGGGGCCGCAGGGCAAGGGCTTCCCGCTCGCCTCGCACGCGGGACGGGACGTGCTGCTGATCGGCGTCGGGACAGGCATTGCGCCGCTGCGCTCGGTCTTGGGATGGACGCTCTCCCGGCGCGCCGATTTCGGGCGGCTGACCCTGCTGTACGGCGTGCTGACCCCGCCGCACTGGTGTTACGAAACCGATTTTTCGGCGTGGCGGAGCGCGGGGGTCGACGCGCGGGTGACGGTCACCACGACGGGAACCTCGTCGTGGTCGGGCGCCGTGGGATTCGTCCAAGATCTCCTCCCCACCCTCGACCTGGCTCCTGCGCGCACCGTCGTGTGTCTGGTCGGGATGAAAGACATGGTCGACGCCAACACCGCGCTCCTCCAAACCCTGGGCGTGTCTCCCGAGCGGATCTTGTTGAATTTCTGATGCTTACCAGGCCCTTGGTCGGGCGGACGGCGATCCGTCCCGCCTTGGTTGTCTTGTGACTGTTTCGGCTTCTTTGCTATACTGCCCCCGATCCGGGAGTGCTCCATGGCCGGTCCCCAGACCCCACCCCGACTTGATGGCTCGCGCCGCAAGGGCCTCATCATCGTCCACACCGGCAACGGCAAGGGCAAGACCACGGCGGCCTTGGGGCTCGCCCTCCGGGCCGTGGGGCACGGGTGGCGGGTGCTGATGGTCCAGTTCATCAAGGGCGGTTGGCACTACGGCGAGATGGACGCCGCCAAGCGGCTCGCGCCGGAGCTTACGATCACGCCGATGGGCGAGGGCTTCACCTGGGACACGAAGAACCCGGAGCGGGACGCCGCGAAGGCGCGCGAGTGCTGGGAGTACGGCGTGCAGGCAGCGCGCTCCGGCGAGTACCAGATGGTGATCTTCGACGAGATCAACTACGCGCTCGCGTACGGGTACCTCCCCCTCGACGAGGTCCTCGCGTTTCTGAAGACGAAGCCGGAGTCGCTGCACGTCATCCTCACGGGCCGGGACGCGCCCAAGGAACTGATCGACGCGGCGGACACGGTCACCGAGATGCGCGAGATCAGGCACGCGTTCGCGCAAGGCGTCAAAGCCCAAAAAGGGATCGAATTCTAACGGGCACCAGGGAAGCGGTCATGCAGCCATTCATCCACGAAAGGAGTCAGCGTATGAAGGGTGTGAAGAAAGCGGTCGTAGCCGGCGCCGTCGCCGGGTTGTTCGCGTTCGGCCTCGCGTCGAGCGGATGGGCGCAAATGCCTCCTTCCGGCCATCCCCCGATGGGCGGGAAGGGAATGGGGACGGGCGGCATGAAGGGACCCGGCGGGGGCGGTCACCCGGGAATGATGTTCTCGCCCTCGTTCTTGAAAGACGAGCTGAAGCTGTCGGACGACCAGATCGACAAGTTCAAGAAGGTTCGCAACGACTACGAGCGGGAGAGCATCCGGCGCGGCGCGGACATCAAGATCGCGGAGATGGACCTGTGGGACCTCTTCGATAAGAAGGACTTCACGGCCGACCAGATAGAGAAGAAGGTCCGCGAAGTGGAGGCCAAGAAGACCGACCTGCGGGTATTCCGCTTCAAGCAGCTCTCTACCGTGAAGTCGATCCTGACGCCCGAGCAGTTCGAGAAGTTCCGCGCGCTCGGCGCGATGATGTTCGGCGGCGGCCGCTACGGCATGGGAGGGATGAAGGGCGGCATGGGCATGCCCGGCGGGATGATGGGGCACCCCGGCAGGGGGTACGGGAGCGGGTACGACTACGACGACAGCGACGAAGACTAACTGCCTCGTCGGGTTTTTCTTTTTGTAGGGGCGACCGGCCGGTCGCCCCTACATTTTCTTTACAACATCCGCTTCGCCGTCTCGACGATGTGGCGGGCGCTGATCCCGTAGCGATCGAGCAGCTCGTCGGGCTTGCCGCTGTGCGGGATCTCTCGCACGGCAAGCTTCTGCACACGGATCCCCTCGCTCCCCACCGCGCTCAACACGGCGTCACCCAGTCCCCCGTGCGCGTAGTGATCCTCCACGGTGAGGATGCGCCCCTGCGTCGCGCTCGCGCTGTCCGTCAGCGTCGCCCGGTCGATCGGGGCGATGCTGTACAGGTCGATGACACGCACGGCGATGCCCGCCGCGCTGAGCTGGTCGTGCGCTTTGAGCGCCTCGAACACGGTGACGCCGGCGGCGACAATCGTCAGGCGGTCCTGTGGGCTTTGGCGGAGCACCTTCGACCCGCCGATCGCGAACCGCTCGTCAGGCCCGTAGAGAACCGGGCACTTCGGCCGGCCGGTGCGGATGTAGACCGGCCCCCGATGCGCGGCCGCCGCCTCGACCAAGCGGTACGTGGCCAACGCGTCCGAGGGATAGAGGACGACGACCCCCGGCTGGGCGGCCATCATCGCCAGGTCCTCGAGCCCCATCTGCGACGGACCGTCCTCGCCGATGCTGACACCGGCGTGGGATCCCATCAGCTTGACGTTCGCGTGGCTGATCGCGGCCATGCGGATGAAATCGTGGGCGCGGGTGAGAAAACACGCGAAGGTCGCCGCAAACGGGATGCGGCCGCACGCGGCGAGCCCCACGGCGGCCCCCACCATGTTCTGTTCGGCGATGAAGTTCTCGAAGAACCGGTCGGGAAACCGCTTGCCGAACGCCTCGGTAAACGTCGAGTTCTTCACGTCGGCGTCCAGCGCGACGACCAGCGGGTTGGCGTCGCCCAGCGCCACGAGCGCCGCGCCGAACGCCTCCCGCGTGGCCACGGAGTCGGTGGCCTTGTACGACGGCGGCGCCAAGGGCTTGGGCGGGGGCGTCGTGACACCGGACCCGGAGGGTCGCCGGGTCTCCGGCGCGGGGGCGTTCGCGTTGAGGCCGTTGGCCAGCTCGGCGAGCGCGCGATCCAGTTCGTCGCCCTTTTTAAGCGCCTTGCCGTGCCAGTCGGGGCGGTCCTCGACGAACGAGATGCCCTTGCCCTTCAGCGTCCGCGCGAGGATCACGGTCGGGCGGCCCTTCGTGCCGGCCGCTTGATCGAACGCCGCCACCAACGCATCGACGTCGTGGCCGTCTACGACGATCGCCTGCCAGCCGAACCCCGACCACCGGGCGCGATAGGCCTCCATGTCGTGCTGCAGCATCGTGGGATCGCTCTGCCCCAGGCGGTTGACGTCCACGATCGCGCACAGGTTGTCCACCCCCTCGTGCCGCGCGATTTCGGCGGCCTCCCACACCGAGCCTTCGACCGATTCGCCGTCGCCCATCAGGACATAGACCCGCGCGGAGGACTTCGCGAGGCGTTTGGCGTCGAGCGCCATGCCGACCCCCGCCGACAGCCCCTGCCCCAGCGAGCCCGTGGCGACGTCGACGAAGGGCAGACGCGGCGTGGGGTGACCTTCGAGGTCAGAGGTCAGCGTGCGGAGTGTGAGGAGGTCGGCCTTGTCAAACAGCCCGGCCTCCGCCCACGCCGCATACAAGAGCGGCGCCGCATGGCCCTTCGAGAGAACGAACCGATCGCTGCCGGGACACCGGGGATTCTTCGGATCGTAACGCATGACCGAGAAAAACAGCGCGGCGACGATGTCGGCCGCGGAACAGCAGCTCGACGGGTGCCCGCTCCCGGCCGCGGTCGTCGCGCGCACGCTCTCGATGCGTAGAATCGCCGCCTTGTTCCGCAGCGTCGCCGTGAGGGTCGAGGTCGGTGTGCCGGTCACGCCCATGTCTTCTCCTTTTGGTATCCTGTCCTGAAAGTGCATTGCGAGCAAGATGGAAACCGTGCTTCTTCACTTCCTTAACACTTCTGAAGATTGCTTCGCGATGCACACACCGCATTCCCTGCAGCTTGCTGCAGGGAGCTTCAAAACGCCCGAGGCAGCCTATCAAAAATAATTCGGACGAGTCAATTGCCGCCCCGACCCTCCGATGGCCAGCCGCTCGGAGCGTCGGGGGCGGCGAGCGGCCGAGGTCATGGCGTATCTGGCCCCGATGGGCCGCGCCCATCCAGGATTTCGCGGATCTTCCGAGTGAACGCTCCGGGGGTGAAGGGTTTCTGCAGAAACGTGTCCTTGTTCCACTCGTCGTACGGAACGGTGCTGTCGGCTGCGGCCTGATCCATCTCCGACGCGCCTTCGACTCGCGGCAAATACACCTCAAACTGGGAAGCGATTCGCGGTCGAGAACGCCGCCCGGACCGAACGAGTCGAGCCACACGAACCGGATCATGTCATCCACCTCCAACCACCTCCGAGCGAGGTGCGGCGACAAGGAGAGGAGCACCGCAGTTTATAGCAGAGCGCAGCCAGGAGCAACCCCTCGTCTATTGCGCGCGCGGCGCCTGGGTTCTCTGCTTGTCTTCCGGGATCGGATTCGGTACGATCCCCCCCGTGTCGATCGTGTGCCTTATGCCCTCGGCGCGATGAGGGGCCGCAACGGTTGTCGCGCCGAGATACGCGTGGAGCGGATGTCGCAGAACTCGGACTGGTTGGTCGCCCAGACGCGGGAGTGAGGGCTCGCGCGAAACGGGAAACGCCATGAGGCCGAAGGAACTGCCCGAACGTCGGACGCGGGACACCGAGCCGCCTCCCACAGTGGAGCGGCGCGCGCAACCGTGCGCGATGGTCGTGTTCGGCGCGTCGGGCGACCTCACGCGCCGCAAGCTCATCCCCGCGATCTATAACCTCGACTGGGATCACCTGCTGGCTCCGGGATTCGCGCTGGTGGGTTACGCGCGCCAGCTCCGAGCCCACCACCAATTCCGGAAGGAAATGTTGGACGCCGTGGACCGGTATTCTCGGAGGCCCGGCGACCCGCTGACCTGGGAATCGTTCGCCAATCGGCTGTCCTACTGCTCGAGCGAGTACGACGATCCGAAAGGATACGCCCAGCTCAGCGATCTCTTGGCCGACCTCGACCGCACGCGGGGAACCGAGGGAAATCGCCTCTATTACCTCGCGACGCCGCCGAGCTTGGTCCCGACCATCATCACCCGCCTGAAGGAGGCCGGCCTCGTGTCCCCGCGGGCCAGCGGCCGTGGCTGGTCGCGGGTGGTCGTGGAAAAACCCTTCGGACGGGATTTGGGCAGCGCCATGGCGCTCAATCAGCTCCTCACCGCCGTCTTTCACGAAGATCAGGTGTACCGCATCGATCATTATCTCGGCAAGGAAACGGTCCAGAACATCCTCGTCTTTCGGCTCGGCAACGGCGTGTTTGAGCCGCTCTGGAATCACCATCACGTCGACCACGTGCAAATCACGGTCGGCGAATCGATCGGCGTCGAAGGCCGAGGTCATTACTTTGAGGAGGCCGGAATCCTCCGCGACATGGTCCAAAACCATCTCCTCCAATTGTTGACCTTGGTGGCGATGGAACCGCCGGCGGCGTTCGAAGCGGACGCGGTGCGCGACGAGAAGGTCAAGGTCCTGAAGGCCCTGCGCCCCCTCACGGACGAGGATGTCGAGCGCGTGGTCGTGCGCGGCCAGTACAGGGCGTCTCGCGTCGGCGACCAGGCGTTCCCGGGGTATCGCGAGGAACCGGGTGTCGCGCCCGACTCCACGGTCGAGACGTTCGTGGCGCTTACCGTGCACATCGACAACTGGCGGTGGGCGGGCGTGCCCTTTTTTCTGCGGGCCGGCAAGCGTCTGCCGAAACGAGTGACCGAGATCGCGATTCACTTTAAGCGCGCGCCCTACGCGCTCTTCCGGAGCGCGGGGTGCGGCGCGCTGGAGCCGAACGTCTTGACGTTGCGGATCCAGCCCGACGAAGGCATCTCGCTCGGGTTCGGCTCGAAAGCGCCGGGACCGACGATCCGGATCGACCAGGTGCAGATGGACTTTCGCTACGCCGCCGCGTTCGGCGACGCGCCTCCCGACGCCTACGAGCGACTGCTCCTCGACAGCATCGCGGGCGATTCCACACTCTTCGCCCGCGGCGATGAGGTCAAATGCGCGTGGTCGTTCATCACGTCAATTCTGGACGCATGGGGCCGGCACGCCCCTCCGGCGTTTCCCAACTACACGGCCGGAGCGTGGGGTCCGGACGCCGCCGACGCGTTGATCCGCCGTGAGGGAAACCGGTCATGGCGCGAGCCGTCGTAGGCGCTCGTCCGTCGGACATCAAGGTGACCCCGATCATCGAACGGCATCCGGGCCGCGACGCGCTGGTGGCGGCCGCCGCCGAGGCGGTGGCGCGCGAGATCCTCGAGGCGGTCGCTCGTTCGGGGCTGTGCCGGGTCGCGCTCTCCGGGGGAGAGACCCCGCGCGCGCTGTACGCACGCCTCGCCGAGCCGCCGTGGGCCGACGCCATCCCTTGGTCGAAGACGCAGTGGTTCTTCGGCGACGAACGCTGGGTGCCGCGCCAGGCCGCGGAGAGCACCTTCGCGATGGTGAACGACGCCCTCTTTTCCAAGGTGAAGATTCCGCCGTCTCTGATCTTCCCCGTGCCGACCGACGAGCGCGCCCCCCGAGCGGGCGCCGCGGTGTACGAGGCCACGCTGCGGGCGCAGTTCGGTCGCGTGCCCTGGCCCGAGTTTGAGCTGGTCCTGATGGGGTTGGGAGCCGACGGCCATACCGCCTCGCTGTTTCCAGGCGACCCGGCGTTGGCGGAGCGGCGGGCATGGGTCACGGCGACGCGCGCCGGATATCCCGTCCCCGACCGCGTCACGCTGACCGTTCCGGTCTTCGCCCACGCCCAGGCCATGATCTTCCTGGTCGCGGGATCGAGCAAGGCCCGCGCGGTCGCCGCAACGTTGGCGGGTCCGAGCGACCCGACGCGCTGGCCCGCCCAGGACGTGTTGCCGGTTGCCGGGCGGTGCCTTTGGCTGCTCGATGCCGAGGCCGCAGCGCTGCTCTAGCGCCTCGTGCCCTTGCCCCGCCGCCGCTTGCGAATTCTCCCCCGATGATTCGACTCGACCACGTCGGAAAGGCCTACCGGCGGGGACCGCACACCCTCTGGGCGGTGCGCGGGGTCACCCTTGACATCCCGGCGGGCGAATTTCATGTGGTGGTGGGCCCGAGCGGATCCGGGAAGAGCACGCTCTTGCATCTCATGGCCACCTTGGATGTGCCGACCGAAGGCACGGTGTGGTTGGACGGGCAGGCCACCGCCGCGTGTTCCGACGACACGTTGACGCTGTTGCGGCGGGATCGCATCGGCCTGGTCTTTCAGTCCTTCAACCTCCTTCCATACCTCACCGCGAGAGAAAACGTCGCGCTGCCACGCCTGCTGCAACGCGGCCCCCACCGCCAGGTTCAGCGCGAGGCGGACGAGTGGCTGGAGGCCGTGGGCCTGACCGCGCGCGCCGACCATTGGCCGCACGAGCTTTCGGGCGGCGAGGCGCAGCGGGTGGCCATTGCGCGCGCGCTGATCACGCGTCCCCGCCTGCTGCTCGCCGACGAACCCACCGGCAACCTCGACTCCGCGCGCGGTCTCGAGATCCTGTCTCTGCTGGCCGCCCTCGGCCCCCGGTCGGGAGTCACAACCGTGCTCGTCACCCACAGCGCGGACGCGGCGCGGTTCGGCCATCGGACGACCCGGTTGCGCGACGGGAGGATCGACGCGTGACGCCGTTGTTTCGATACACCACGATCCGACACCTGGAACGCGCGAAGCTTCGGACGGCCCTGACGATGATCGGGATCGCGCTGGGGGTCGCGCTCTACGTCGCGATCCGGTTGTGCAACGAGAGCGTCAGCGCGTCGTTTCGAGACACGATGTCCGCCCTCAGCGGCGCCGCCACCTTGGAGGTCATCGGCGGCCAAGACGGGGTCGATGAATCCGTGTACGCGACCGTCGCGGACACGCCGGGCGTGGTGGCTGCGGCGCCGGTCATCCAGCGGACGGTCGCGCTCGAAGAAGACCCAACCGTGTCGCTGACCATCGTCGGCGTCGATCCGTTCAGCGAAGCGGCCTTTCGGACCTCCGAACTCGACGGCGAACCGAACGACCTGCCCGAGCCGTTCTTGCTGGATCCTACGGCGGTGCTGCTCGCCCGCTCCTTCGCCCAGACCCACGGCCTCGCGGTGGGCGAGACCCTTCGCGTCATCGACGAGGACCGCGTCGTGAACCTGACGGTCGCGGGGTTGCTCGCACCAGGGCGACTCGCGCGCGTGTGGGGAGGGAGTATCGCGCTGATGGACATCGCCGCGGCGCAGTGGACGCTCGGCCGACTGGGAACGCTGGATCGTATCGATATTCTCACCGACCCGGACGCGGTTGACGTCGTGCGCGCGGCGCTGCAGGGCCGTCTTCCCACGAGCGTCACGCTCCAACGGCCCGAGCGGAGATTGGCCCACGCCGAACGCGTCGTCCGCTCGTTCCAAGTCAACCTCACCGCGCTCAGCGGCATCGCGTTGCTGGTCGGCCTCTTTCTGATTTACAACACCATGACCTACGCGTTGCTGCGCCGCCGGGCCGAGATCGGTCTCTTGCGTGCGATCGGCGTGACCCGACGACGCCTGCTCGCGCTGCTCACCGCCGAATCGCTCGCGTTCGGCGCGGTGGGCGGGCTCGTCGGCGTGCCGCTCGGCGCGCTGCTCGCGCGGGCCGCGCTCGGGACGGTCTCGCGAACCGTCGAGGCGCTGTACCAAGGGGCACCTGCCCAGACGATCGCGCTCACCCCGGCGCTGGCGGCGGAGGGATTGGCGCTCGGGTGCGTGGTGGCCGTCGTCGCCGCGATGATCCCGATTCGGGAAGCCTTGCGTACCGTGCCCCGCGAGGTGCTCCACGCCGGATGGGTGGAACGCCACCGTCAACTGCGGGCCGGTCCCTTGGCCGTCACGGGCCTGGGGTGGTTCGCGCTCGCCGCGTGGGCCGCCCAGGCCGGCCCGGTGGCCGGGATTCCCCTTTTCGGTTATGCCGCCGCCCTCTTCGTCGTGCTGGGCGGGGCATGCCTGGCGCCGTTGGCCGGCCTCGCGCTGGCCAGAGTCGTGGATCCGCTCGCCCTCCGGCTGAGATGGGTCGAAGCGCGGATCGCCGGCGGCACCCTGGCGTCGACGCCCGGACGGACGGCCGTGGCGGCCGGCGCCCTGATGACCGCGCTCGCGATGATGGTGAGCGTGATCGTCATGGTCGGCAGCTTCCGCCGGACGGTGGAGCGTTGGATCGCGGACACGATCAGCGCGGACGTGTTCGTCACGCCCGCCGCGCGGGCCGCGGTGGGGCCGAGCGTCCACTTCTCCGACGGGAGCATCGTCACGGCGTTGCAGGCCGTGCCGGGGGTCGCGGCGGTCGATCCCTATCGGCAGATCCCCGTTCACTATGAGGGACGCCCGATCCTGGTCTCGGCGCGCGACCTCACTCTGGTTGCGCAGCGCAGCACCGTGCTCTTTGAGCGCGGAGATCCCCGAGAGATCCTGCGACAACTGGCCTCGGGGTCCGGCGTCGCCGTGTCGGAAGTCTTGGCGCGCACCCACGGCCTGCACGCGGGCGGGACAATCACGCTCCCCACGCCGACCGGTCCCGCGACCTTCCCCATCGTCGGCGTGTTCTTCGATTATGCGACCGACGGGGGGCGCGTGTTGATGGATCGGTCGGTGTTTGTGAGCCACTGGAACGATTCCGGCGTGAACGCCGCAGCGGTGTATCTCGACGCTGACGGGGATATCGAGGCTATCCGGGCCGCCATGGCCCAATCGCTCGCGCCCTCGCACCGCGTGACGATGACGACCAATCGGGATCTCAAGCGCGAGGTGCTCGATATCTTCGATCAAACCTTCGCCATTACGCGAGCCCTGGACCTCGTGGCGTTGGCCGTCGCCATGCTCGGCGTCGCCAACACCGTGTTGGCGATCGTCCTTGAACGTCGCCGGGAGATCGGGGTGCTCCGGGCGCTCGGGACCACCCGCCGCCAGATCGGCCGCATCGTGGCCTGCGAAGCGGCTCTGATCGGCCTGGTCGGAACGGCCCTGGGGGCGGCCACCGGGTTCGGCGTCTCGCTGATTCTGATCCGCGTCGTCAACGTCCAGTCGTTCGGCTGGACGATCGGGTTTTGGTGGGAACCGGCCGAGGTCTTGGCCGCAGCGGGTCTCGCGTTCGCAGCCGCCCTCGCGGCCGGGTGGCTGCCGGCCCGGTACGCGGCGCGCTCACCGCTCGTGGAGGTGTTAACTGATGAATAGCGAACACATCGTTCGGCGGCTGGCACTCGCGGCGTTCGCCGCGTCCTGGATCTTGACCTTCGCCCTTGGGACCGGTCAACCGGCCGAGGCCAAGGGCTTTACCGCCGCCGCGCCGGGATACCGCTTTGCGTTTCCGCGCGACCACGGGCCGCACCCGGCGTATCAGACCGAATGGTGGTATTACACCGGGCACCTGACCGCCGAGTCCGGCCGCACCTACGGCTACCAACTCACCTTTTTCCGCCGGGGTGTGGACGCCGATGCCGTTCGCCGCAACCCCTCCAAATGGGCGCTCAACAACGTCTTCTTGGCGCATTTCGCCGTCACCGACGAAGCGGACGGGCGATTTCACTTCGCGGAGAAGTCCAACCGGGCCGGCGTCGGGAACGCGGGCGCCGACACCACGCGCTTTAAAGTCTGGAACGGCCCGTGGACCGCGGAGGACAAGGACGGCAGGATCGTGCTGTCAGCGGTCGCCGCCGACCGCTCGATCCTGCTGCACCTTCGTCCGTCACGCGCGCCGGTCATCCATGGACGCGACGGCGTGAGCCTCAAAGGACGGGAGAAGGGTCAGGCGTCGCACTACTATTCCTTGACCCGTCTGGAGACATCTGGAACGCTCACCATCGGCGGGCGGCTCGATACCGTCAAGGGATTGAGTTGGATGGACCACGAGTTCGGAAGCAACCAGTTGTCGGAGGCACAGATCGGCTGGGACTGGTTCGGCCTGCACCTCGAAAACGGGATGGATCTCATGATCTACCGGATCCGACGAGCTGACGGCACCATCGAGCCGGTCTCGAGCGGCACGCTGCTGTTGCCCGACGACTCGGTCGTCCACCTGCCGTTGGAGGCGATCGAGTACTCGGTCCGCGATGCGTGGACGAGCCCCGTGTCGAAAGCCGTCTATCCGAGCCGCTGGAAGATCGCGATTCCCGACCACCGGATCGAGCTGTCGATCTCACCGACCGTCACGAATCAGGAACTGGTCACAACGCAAAGCACAAAGGTCACCTATTGGGAGGGCAGCGTCACGGTCAAAGGGGTCGTCGGCGGCGAACCGGTTGCCGGCGCCGGGTACGTGGAACTGACGGGCTACGCCAAATCGATGGGCAAGGTCTTTTGAGTCACACCTCGTCCGCAACCTCGCCCACAGCCACGGGCTCCAGCAGGGCCAAGAGATCGTCGCGCTTGATCCGCAGCACCTTCTCCCCCGCCAAACGATACGCCGGCAGCTTGCCGCTCTTGATGTATCCCCGCAAGGTCTGGTGATGAATGCCCAAGAACTGCGCGGCCTGGTCCACGGTGAACAGCCCTTGCCCCATTCCGCCCTCGGGAGGTGGAGGGCTTTCGCTGCGCACGGCTTCGGGCCTGGGGGTCGCCGCGATCGCCTGGCGCACGCGTTCTCGCAGCGCGTCGAGCGTCACCCCTCGCGCGGCCAAAAGACGGTCCAGCGCGCCCTGGCCGCTTGCCGCCAGCCCCAGGACCAGGTGCGCGCTCCGCGTCAACCGGCTCCCCATCCGCCACGCCTCTTCGGCGGCGGCCTGGATAATCGGCTGGAGCTGGGGCCCCCATCCGCGTCGAATTCCACCCGGGCGATCCGGTGATCCGGCGAGCTCCTGCTCGCCGATCTGCAGCTCGCGAAGCACCGTCGCCCCCGAGGGATCCGCCGAGCGCAAGATCCCGAGGGCCAGGTGGTCGGCCGAGACGCCGGACCCCGCAGCCCGGGCCGCCTCCTCCGCCAACTCAAACACCTCACGGACTTCCCGATATTGGGGATCAGATCCTTGCCTTCCCCCGACGCGGGGTCTTCGTGGAATGCCTGGAGCTCCAAACGGTGGTCGCATCGTCCCCTCCTCATCCTATGAATAAGTCTCTTATATAATAAAATATCATCAAATATCAAGTAATAAAATTTAATGGAACACTATTCAGAGAGCGATTGAACCCCCTCTTCACATCATGTACAGTGAGCGGAGGAAACCCGTATCGGAATTTTTGGGATCGTACGGAGGTCCTCCGAGCAAGCATGAGTGCTCGATCACGGATAGTGCCGGTTTTCTCGGTTATGGCGATCGCCGGTCTGATTCTTGCGGGGTGCGGCGGGAGTTCGACTGGCGGCTCGGGCGGTCCAGCGCCGTGTTGCGGGTCAGGATCTAACGTTGTCGTAGGCCCAGGTCCTGGGTCAGAATCGGCGGCTTCACGCATCCCCCGATTCGCCTACGTGGCGAATTCGGTCGACGGCACGGTGTCCGTCTACACCGTCGACGCCGAACGCGGGCAGTTGAGAGCGCGCGGCTATGTGCCGGCTGGAACGGACCCCATCGCGGTCGCGGTGGATCCCCAGGGAAAATTCGCCTACGTCGCTAACCGCGGCTCAAACACTCTTTCGGGTTACACGATCAACGCCGCCACCGGCGCGCTGACCGAGATGGCTGCCTCGCCGTTTCAAACGGGAAGCCTCCCATCCGCGGTCGCCACGCACCCGAGCGGGAAGTTCGCTTACGCGGCCAATCACGGGGCTAACACCGTCTCGGCCTACACCATTGATCCTGACACCGGCACGCTGACGCAGCAGGGCGCGCTCGCGGCCGGAACGGGTCCGGCCTCGCTGACCACCGAACCATCCGGCCATTTCTTGTACATCGCCAATGACGGAGGTCCCAGCGGCACATCCAGCGTGTCGGCCTATTCGATCAATGCCACCACCGGCGTCCTGACCTCGGTGGGCACCGTCGCCACCGGAACGGGTCCGGCCTCGATCACCGTCGACCCCTCCGGAGCGTTTGCGTTCGTCGCCAACGCCCTATCCGGCGCCGTGGCGGTGTTTTCGATCGATCCCGCAACCGGCGTGTTGACCGCCGCGGGGTCGGTGGGGGCTGGGGTTGGGTCGGCGGCTCTCGCGGTCACCCCCTCGGGGAAATTCGCCTACGTCATCGACGCCGATTCAGAGACGATCGAAAGTTACGCCGTGAATGTCGCGACCGGAATCCTGACGGCGATCAGCACCCCCGCGCTTGCGACGGGAACCGATCCCAGCGCGGTGACGGTCGATCCCTCGGAGCGCTTCGTCTACGTCGCCAACTCGGGATCGGCCGACGTCTCCGCCTTTGAAATCAACGCCGCGACCGGCGTCTTGACGGCGCTCGGCACGGTGCGCGCCCACCGCGGGCCGGCCTCCCTGGCGCTGACCGCGGGGACCGCAGTCGTGACGTATGCCCAGGCGTTTTACTATGTGGCCAATAGCAATTCGTTTGATCTCTCAGCCTACGCGGCCAATGCGACGACCGGCATTTTCAATCCCATCGGGACCCAGCCGGTCGCCGTTGCGCAGGGAACACCGGTTGCCGTCGCGACCGACCTCTCGGGCCGATTCGCCTACGCCGCCCACGCCACGACCGGCACGGTCTCGGCTTACGAGGTGGACCCGGATACCGGTGCGCTCAGCACTCGCGGGGCGGTCACCGTCGGCGCGAATCCCACGGCGTTGACCGTCGAGCCGTCGGGCCGATTCGTCTACGTCGTCAACGCGAACGTCGACTTGAGCCGCATCGCGGCCTACGCCATCGACGCGGAGACCGGCGCGCTCACGACGATCCCCGACGCCATGATCGAGACGGGCGTGAACCCCGTCAACGTCACGGTCGATCCCTCGGGCCGATTCGCCTACGCGGCCGATTCCGGCTCGAACACCGTCTCGGCCTATGCGATCGCGCCCCTCACCGGAGCGCTCACCGCGATCGGGTCGGTCTCGGTGGGGACCAACCCGCGGGCGGTGGTCGTGGCCCCATCGGGTCGGTTCGCGTACGTCATCAACGCCAACGAGAGCTTAAGTCGCATCGCGGCCTACGCCATCGACGCGGAGACCGGCGCACTCACGGTGGTCGTCAACTCCACCCTGCCGACAGGCACGAACCCGTCTGCGCTCGCGATCGACCCCTTCGGCCGGTTCGCCTACGCCACCAACACCGGGTCGAACACGATCTCGGCGTATACGATCGACACCGAAACGGGATCGCTCACGTTCATTCCGGTTACGGCCGCCGCGACCGGGATTCGACCGGCCGCCATCGCCGTCGATCCGTCGGGGGCGTTCGTGTACGTCGCGAACGGAGACTCCAACACGATCTCGGCGTATACGATCGACCAGAGCTTAGGAGCGCTTCGCCCTATCGCCACCTCTTCCGTGCTCACCGGCTCCTCACCAAGTTCGATCGCGTTCACCGTCACGATCCGCTGACCCCTTCGTCATCGCTCCCGGTTTGCTGCTTTTTGAGCCGCCTGAGGCGGGCCCGCATCTTCTGCGTTGGAATGACGTCTCTCGTCGTCTCCCCCACGCCGATTCCCCGCTCGTACGTCGCGAGCGCCTCGGCAAGGCGTCCCGCGCCTTCCAGCGCCTTTCCCAGCGGCCAGTACGCCGCGGTATAGAGAGGGTTGAGCGCGACCGCGCGCTCCAACGCGCCGGCCGCCTCGGCGAACCGGCCGGCCTCCAGGTACGCCTGCCCGAGCGCAAAACGCAGCGTCGGGTTCTCGGAATCCATCTCGGTCAGGCGCTCCAGCTGGTCGCTTGGCAGGGGCATACCGGCATGATACCGCGAATCGTTCCGGCGAGGTTTGGCAGCGCTCGGTAACGCGCTAGCAGGTGCTGAAAAACTCGGTAAAGCCTACGGGCTGCTCAAAAAGCTCCAGATGCAAGGCCGCAGGGAGGAGGGAACCGGAGCGTACTGGGTCGTACGTGAGGATTTCCGACGACCGAGAACGCAGCAGATGGACTTTTTCAGCAGCCCGCTACAGTTGGAACTGGGCGTCGTACAGCGTGGCGTACAACCCGCGGCGTTCGAGGAGCTCGTCGTGGCGGCCGGTTTCGACGATCCGGCCGCGGTCGAGGACGATGATGCGGTCCACCGAACGCAGGGTCGAAAGGCGATGGGCGATGATGAGGGTCGTTCGGTCGACGATCAGTCGATCCAGCGCGTCTTGGATCTGGACCTCGGTTTCGCTGTCGATGTTGGAGGTGGCCTCGTCCAGGATGATCATCGGCGGGTCTTTGAGCAGCGCGCGGGCGATCGCCAGCCGTTGCTTTTGGCCGCCCGAGAGCTTCACCCCGCGCTCGCCGATCAGCGTCTGGTAGCCTTCCGGCATCGCCGCGATGAACTCGTGGGCGTGCGCCGCGCGCGCGGCGGCTTCAACCTCTTCGTCGCCGGCCTCCAGGCGGCCGTAGGCGAGATTCTCGCGGACCGTGCCGTTGAAGAGAAACGGCTCCTGGGCCACCATCCCGATCTGGTCTCTTAGGCTCGCCAGCGTCAACTCGCGCACGTCCCAGCCGTCGACCGTGACTCGCCCGGCTCCGACGTCGTAAAAGCGGAGAAGGAGCTTGATGATCGTGCTCTTTCCCGCCCCGCTGGGACCGACCACCGCCACTCGCTCGCCCGGCGCCACCCGAAACTCGACGTCGTGGAGCACGGTGACGTCGGGCCGGTAGCCGAACGAGACTCCCTCGAACGCCACCTCGCCACGGCTCCGCGGTAAGACGTGGGCAGCCGGCGCTTCGACCACCTCCGGAACGGCATCGAGCACTTCGAAGACGCGCTCGCCCGAGGCGAGGGCGTGCTGGAGCATGTGGTTGACCGAGTGGATTTGGTTGATCGGCACGTAGAACAGCGCGAGATAGGAGAGAAATGCGACCAGCTCACCGAGCGTCATCGCGCCGGCGACGACATCCCGCGCTCCGAAACCGAGGACGAGCAGCGTCCCGATCGACCCCACGAAGATCATCGTGGGAGAGTACAGCGACCACACGCGAGAGACCCGCAATTGCTCGCGGCAGTAGGCCCGACTGTGCGTGTTGAACCGCTCGGCTTCGTGCGCTTGGCGGTTGAACGCGAGGATCTCGCGAATGCCCGAGAGATTGTCCTGCAACACCGCGTTCAACCGGCCGGACTCGTGGCGGATCGCGCGGTACAGGCCGTGGACGCGGCGGGTAAAGAACGTGGCCCCCACGATCAGGAGCGGGATCGGGATGAGCGCCAGCAGCGCCAGGCGCCAGTGCATGGTGAAGAGGATGACGGTCACGCCGATCAGCGTGAGCCCGGCCATCACCAGCGCCTCCACCCCATCGATGAAAATTCGCTCCAGGTTGCTCGTGTCGTTGGTGACCCGCGAGACCAGCTCGCCCGTCGAGCGCTGATCGTAATAGCGAACCGAGAGCGCCTGCAGTTTGCCGTAGACCTCCTTGCGGAGGTCGTAGATCACCCGCTGCTCCAGGAGGTTATTGAGCCGGACGCGCGCCCCGCTGAGCACGTTCCGGCCCAGAAAGGCCAGCGCGAGGGCGCCCATCAGCCAGGGTAACGGCCCCAGATTCCCCGGCCGCACCACGGTGTCGATCACGAGCTTGATGATCCAGGGCGGGGCCAAGTCGATCACGGTGGCGACGACCGCGCAGGCCAGCGTGGCGATCGCGAGGCGTCGATACGGGGCCAGATACGTCAGGACGCGGAACAGCGACCTCATCTCGGCGCCTTGAAGCGGGAACGCTGCGGCGAGCTCATGACCGGGTTATACCACGCGGCCGATCGGCGCGCAAACCTCAGCCAACCGTGGTATGCTGGCGCCGTTGGCAAGGGACACGGGCGAGGCACCGCCTCGCCCTTACACATGCAGAACATGTCGAGATGACCGACGACGAGCCTCACCCCACGACCTCCTCCGCCGAGGCGCGTTTCGAGCGATGGCGCGGCACGGTGGGATTCGTCCTCGGCCCGCTGGGCGGGGTGGCCGTCTGGCTCTGGCCCTTGCCGCTTGCCGGCCCCGCCCACGCGCTCGCCGCGCTCGTGACGTGGGTCGTCATCTTCTGGATCACCGAACCCATCCCGATTCCCGCGACCGCGCTGTTGGCCGCCGCGGCCGCGATCGTGCTCGGCATCGGCAGCGCCAAGGAGGTCTTCGCCTCGTTCGCGCACCCGATCATTTTCCTCTTCATCGGCAGCTTCCTGCTGGCGGAGGCGATGGTCCTGCACGGTCTCGATCGCCGGATCGCGTTCTGGATCCTCGCCCGGCCGTGGGTCGGCGAGAGCCCCACGCGCATCCTCTTCGCCATGGGCGCGCTCTCCGCCGCGCTCTCGCTCTGGATCAGCAACACCGCCACGACGGCGATGCTCGTGCCGATCGCGGGAGGGCTGTTGACCGCGCTCGCAGCCGCGCAGCGCCGTCGATCGGGACGGGCCGTCTCGCCGAGCGACTGGCGGTACAGCAGCGCCCTGCTGTTGATGGTCGCCTATGGCGCGTCGGTCGGCGGCTTGGGCACGCTGATCGGCACCCCGCCCAACCTCATCGGCAAGGGCCTGATCGCCGACCAGTTGGGGAGGGACATTGGTTTCGTCGAGTGGATGGGGTTCGGCCTCCCGATCGTCGCCGTGACCTTGCTGGGCGTCTTCATCCTGCTGTCGTTGCTCTACCGACCCGACACGGGATCGCTCTTCGGCGTCGCCGCGCATCTCGCGGAGGAGCGGGCGGCGCTCGGCCCGTGGCGCCCGGCCGAGTGGAACGCCGCCATCGCGTTCGGCGCCGCCGTCTCCCTCTGGCTTCTTCCCGCCGGGTTGGCCCTGGTCTGGGGCGCCTCCGCGCCGATCACACGATGGTATGACGCCCACGTCTCCGAGTCGGTCGTGGCGCTGCTCGCCGCGGGACTCCTCTTCGTGCTCCCCGTGGACTGGAGCGCGCGGCGTTTTACCTTGTCGTGGGAAGAAGCCGAGCGCATCGATTGGGGGACGATCTTGCTCTTCGGGAGTGGCCTGGCGCTGGGCGAGCTGATGTTCAAAACCGGCTTGGCGGAGGCGATCGGCCAGGGCGCCAGCGCCGCGCTTCGGGTGGACGGCTTGTGGGAGATCACGGGCTTCGCGATCGCCCTGGGCATTCTCTTGAGCGAACTGACGTCCAACACCGCCTCCGCCACGATGGTCATCCCCGTCGTCATCGCCATTGCTCAAGCGGCGGGAGTGAGCGCGCTGCCTCCCGCGCTGGGGGCCTGCCTGGGCGCAAGCTTCGGGTTCATGCTCCCGATCTCGACCCCGCCCAACGCAATCGTCTACGGGTCCGGCCTGGTCCCGATCGGTCGGATGATCCGCGCCGGCATCCTCTTGGACGTGTTCGGCTTCTTCGTCTTGTGGGGCGGATTGCGGCTCTTGTGTCCGTTACTTGGCCTCGTGTAGGACGCTAAAACCGCAAGACGCCGCCGACCGAAAGGTTTTCTGCCCGCGCGGCTCCGGCGGGGATTTCCAGGACGTACCGGCTCGGCACCGGCGAGCTGTAGATCGGGCAGGGTTCCGCGGCACACGGGGGCGCCCCCTCCTTGATGGCCACGACACGCTTGCTGTCGTCGATCCACACCAGATCCAGGGCGATCAGGCAGTTCTTCATCCAGATCGAGTGCCGGTCGAGCGTGGAGAAGACGAAGAGCATCCCGGTTTTGGGCTCGAGACGCGGGCGAAACATCAACCCCCGCTCCCGCCCTTCCTTCGTTTGGGGCACCTCGACCGAGTAGACCGCCCCGTTCGGCAGCGTGACCCGGGATGGTCCGTTGAGCGTGTCGGTCCCGCTCGCGGGGCACGCGGAGGCGAGCACGGCCAGCACGAAGAGGAACAGCATCCGAACGGTCATGGCCGTGACGCGCAGCCAGTCATGGCACGTACGGTACCAGATCGGCCCGAAGCCGCGCAATCGCGTTCGCGCAGCTCGCCGATGACAGCGGGATGAGACCTGTGATATCATCGGCCCAGGTACGGTCACTCATTGAAGCTCCCTGCAGCAAGCTGCAGGGAATCTTCGAAGTGCAAGGAAGTGAAGAAACACAATTTCCATTTTGTTCGCATACCCCGCAGCAAGCTGCGGGGTATGCGCTCGCAATGCACTTTCATCTGTAGGAGGAGCACATGCCAACGCTGACCATGACGCCAGTCGCGCGCGAGCAGATTCTCGCGGCAATGAATATGGAGGGACGGACGGCCCACGGCCTCCGCCTCACCGTGAAGCAACCGGGAACGCCCAGCCAGCAATTCGGCCTCAGTCTCGTCGAGAAATCCACGCCCGATCTCAACGACGTGGTCGTGGAGCTTGACGGGATCAAGGTCTTCCTCGAGCGCAACAACACCAAATTCATCGACGGCGCGACCATCGACTATCTCACCGGCCCCGCCGGCAGCGGCTTCAAGATCGAAAGCCCCTACAAGCCGCCCGTGCTCCCCGGCCTGCCGGGCGAGCCGCCCACCGGCCCGCTGGCCGAGGCGGTCATGAAGGTGATCAACGAGCAGATCAACCCGGGAGTCGCAGGACACGGGGGGCGCGTCACGCTGGTGGCCGTCACGGAAGAGATCGCCTACGTCCAGCTCGGCGGCGGCTGCCAGGGGTGCGGCATGGCGGACGTGACGCTCAAACAGGGCATCGTGGTCATGATCAAGAAGGCCGTCCCTGAAATCAAAGACGTGCTGGACGTGACGGATCACGCGGGGGGGGCGAACCCGTACTACCAGCCCAGCAGCAAGTAGCCCCTGACCGCCGATAAGGCGGCGTCTGCGGCGTTGTCACTTCAGCCTCACATCCTCACGTACGACTTAGTACGCTCCGGTGTGAGGCTTCGTTCCGCCTTGCACCCGCGCACCTTCTCGGCGGCCAGGTTGTCCCGCCTTCGCTGACGTTCACGATGAAAAAGAATCAGCACCCTAAACGGCTCCTCCTTTTGATACCGGCGACGACGTACCGCGCGGCGGACTTTATGGCGGCCGCGCACCGGCTCGGCGCCGACGTGGTGGTTGGATCGAATCTGCCGCAGATCCTCGAAACGTTTTCGGATGGTCGGACCATCACGCTGGATTTCGACCACCCCGAGCGGGCGGTCGAGCAGATCCGCTCGGTTGCCCCGTTCGATGCCATCGTGCCGGTTGATGAGGAGGGCACGCTGTTGGCGGCGACGCTCGCCGCGGCGCTGAAGTTGCCCCACAATTCGATCGCGGCGGTCGACGCATCGCGCGACAAGTCGATCGCGCGATGCGTCCTGCGCGATGCCGGCCTGCCCGTGCCCCCGTTTGAGGTGCTGCCGCTCGATCAGGATCCAGGAGCCGTCGCCGAACGCGTCGGCTTCCCGTGCGTGGTCAAGCCCCTCGTGCTGGCGGCGAGCCAGGGGGTCATCCGGGCGGATGACCTCCCCTCGCTGCGCACCGCGGTGAAACGCGTCGCCGCGATCCTTACCGACCGCAAGATCCGAAAACGGGGCCCCGCGGCCCGCAAGATTCTGATCGAACGCTTCATCCCCGGCCGGGAGTTCGCGCTGGAAGGGCTGCTGCGCGACGGGGCGCTCGAGGTGCTGGCACTGTTCGACAAACCCGACCCGCTCGAGGGCCCGTTCTTCGAGGAAACGATCTACGTCACCCCCTCGCGCTTGCCGGAAACCGCCCAAGCCAAGATCGCGCTTTGCGTCAGGCGCGCGACCGCGGCCCTCGGCCTCGCCCACGGTCCGATCCACGCCGAAGTGCGGCTCAACGATCAGGGCCCGTGGATCCTCGAAGTCGCCGCGCGATCGATCGGCGGGCTGTGCTCGCGCACGCTTCGATTCGGCGCCGGCCTCACCCTCGAGGAGATCATCGTTCGACACGCCCTCAGGATGGACATCCCCAGCCTCGAACGCGAACACCGCGCGGCCGGCGTGATGATGATCCCGATTCCGAACGCGGGCCGACTTCGCGATGTGCGCGGAAAAGACGAGGCGAAAGCCGTCCCCGGCATCGAAGCGGTCACGATCTTGATCCGACGCGGGCAATCCGTCGTGCCGCTGCCCGAGGGTCAGCGATACCTGGGATTCATCTTCGCCCGCGGCGAGTCGCCGGACGTCGTCGAAGCCGCGCTCCGCGAAGCCCACCGGTGCTTGGAATTCGAGATCATTCCATAAGTGAGACCACGCCGGTCAAACCTCGCGCCATCGGCCAAGCGGCCGAGGCGACAAATCGCGTATCATCGAATTGTTGATGGGTAGCCATGGTACATCCAAAAGACTGAAATGGGCGCTGGGGCTCGCGGCGCTCGCTCTGGCGTTGGGCGGTGGAGCTTGGTACTGGATGGAGCGCGCCGGCGAGACGCCCCAGTACCAGACGTCCCTCGTCTCGCGGGGCGAACTGACCCAGGTCGTGACGGCCACGGGACAACTCAACCCCGTCGTCAACGTCCAGGTGGGCAGTCAGATTTCGGGGATGATCCAGAAGCTCTTCGTCGATTTTAATTCCAGGGTCAAGGCGGGACAGGTCATCGCGCAGATCGACTCCGCGACGTATCGGGCCGCCCTCCAGCAGGCCGAAGGCGAGCGCGCCAACGCCCGCGCCGCGCTGGAGTTGGCGCGGGTCAAGGCCGCGAGAGCGGCGGAGCTTCGCGCCAAGGACCTGAT